>Ga0315912_10000429_pt1 | contig 81075 bp, 60 predicted proteins | sample VfabasoilMG_FD_204469 | JGI IMG/M metagenome (GOLD analysis project Ga0315912, IMG submission 204469) | Garden soil microbial communities collected in Santa Monica, California, United States - V. faba soil | ecosystem: Environmental > Terrestrial > Soil > Garden | place: USA: California... | reverse complement strand
CCCACAGCCAGTTGGAAAACGCCTACTACAAAGCCGATCGCGCCATCGAAGACATCGTCAGTTTACTGGCTGCATAACTGACCTTGTTGAAGTATTCTGATTTAGAATCTCCGATTCTAGAATCTATAGCGCATGAGCAACTGGCCAAGGCGCGAGGTACCGGCAGCCGGAAAGATGTGCGTACTGGTTATGGTGCCGCCGTTGGCGATGTTAGCCGTCATGTTGGGCTGGCCGAAGTTGACGTGGTTGAGCACGTTCTGGAAGTTTGCTCCAAGCGTAAGGCGCCCGAAGCGCTCCATGACGAACCCCTTTTGCAAACCAGCATTGAAGATGACGTAGCCTGGGCCGACGACGGAGTTACGAGCGGCGTTTCCGAAGCGGCCGTTGGGTGGCACGCCGAAGGCCGTGCGGTCGTACCAGGCGGCGAGAGTGCCCGGATATTTGACTTCGCTCAGAGCGTCAGGGCGTCCGCCTACGTTATTGGTATTCGATGGGTCGGAGCCAGAAAACTGCGGATTGAGGAAGTGGCCGGTGCTGAGGTTGACCATCGCTGAGACCTGCCAGCCGCCCCAGATCTTGTTTTTTCCGAAGGGGAGTTCGTAGAGCGCCTGATTCATCCACAGGTGGCGGGGAACGGAGTAAATGTCGGCGCGGTCGCGGCGGCGGTCGTAGGCGTCCTCGATCTGAGTGTTCAATTCGGCGGACGAGGTGTCGTCGACTTCACTCAAAGCCTTGGCCCATGTCCAGGCAGAGGTGAAAAAGAGGCCCTTTTCAAAACGGCGATTGAACTGGACTTGCAAACCGCTGTAGAGGCTGTTGGCGCCGCTTTCGGCGTAGATGATGTTGTTGTAGCGGGGATAGGGACGGCGGGCGGCGGTGAATGGAACGGTGGATGCCGGGGGCTGATTGATATTGCGCTGATAGGGAAGTTGCGAGCCCTTTGACCCGATGTAGTTGATTCGAACTCCAGTGGAATTTGTGATTTCCCGTTCGATGGTGAAGCTGTACTGGGTGGAGACCTGGTTGCGGAGATCCGGGGCGATACCGTTGAGGTTTAGCGCGCCGGGGACGCTGGCCGAGGCGAAGGGCTGCTGAAGGCCAAAGCTGGGCTGACCGTTGACGAAGTTATTATTCGCCGTCGTGGAGAGGGAGAACGGACCGCCCGATAAGGCAGCCGGAACGACGCCCGAGAAGTGTCCGTAGTACGCGCCGATGCCGCCGCGGAGAACCGTCTTGGGATTCCATTGATAGGCAAAGCCGAAGCGCGGAGCCCAGTTGTTTTTGTCCGTCCGGCGGAATGTCTTTGGCAGCCCGAGGCTGGAGGCGGTAACGATGGGAACGTCGGCCGGGAAGAAGGGACTGAAGAGGCGGCGGGCCGATTCGTCGGGGATGATCACGCTACCGGACTTTGGATCGAAGCTGAACATGTTGCCATCGCGGGCGTAGGCGGGCTGATTGTATTCGTAGCGGAGCCCGTAGCTGAGGGTCAAAGACTTCGAGATCTTCCAATCGTCCTGCACATAAAAAGAGGCGTCGCTCCAGCGGTTGTATTGGGTGGGATAGGGGTCGATGCGGGTGACCGAGGTCGGGAGGCCGAGGAGGAAGTCGGCGTAGGGGTTGCCGGTGAAGCGGTTGGTGAAGCTGTAGCTGCCGTAAAGGCCCTGGACCGAGGGCAGGTAACGGTTCACGAACCAGTTCATGTATTCGCCGCCGAACTTGAACGTGTGCCGGCCGGTGTTCCATGTCAGGTTGTCGGAGATCTGCCAGTGGCCGTCATTGACGGGGTTGAGGAGAGACTGCAAGGGAGAGGCAAGGCCGGTGATATTGAAGACCGGGATGCCGGGGGCGTAGCTGCGCGGAGGCAGGCCCTGGATGCCGATTTGGTCGAGGAGCGGCTGGCCCTTGACGTCTGCGAATGATTTGGAGGAGAGAACGACGAAGCCGACGCGCACTTCATTGAACATATTGGGGCGGATGGTGAGCACATCCCCCAAGGTGGCGAAGTGGACTTCGCGAATGTTGGTGGAGGTTCCGACGTTTTGGGGCGGGAGCGTGCTGCGCGCACCGGGGATTTCGTAGTCGCTCTTCTTCCATTGGTAGCGGGCGAAGGAGCTGTGGGCGCTAGTCCAGTTTTGATCGAAGCGAGCCTCGTAAATGTTGTGGACCTCGGGACCGTTGAAGTTGGCCCGGTAGTTGGCGGCGGTGAGAGCGGCATCGCCGAAGTTGGGGAGGGGATAGAGAAGATCCTGGGTGCGGCGTGCTTCGGGGCTGATGTATTGGGGAAGGATTTTGTTGCCGTCGAATGGATTGAAGCTGGTGTACGGGTTGCGGAGAGCCGCCTGGCCGGTGAAGTCGCCGTTGCGCATGGCGGCGGTCGGGACGTTGGGGCTGAAGAGATAGGCACGCGAGCCGCGGGTTTGATCAAAGGTCAGTTGGAAGAACGTCTTGTCCTTCTTCAATGGACCGCCGAAGGTGGCGCCGTAATTGTGAATGTTCTGGAAGGGCTTGGTAGTGGAGAAAGTATTGCGGGCATCGAGCGCGCTGTTGCGGCCGTACCAGAAGAGGTCGCCATGGTACTGATTGCCGCCGGAGCGGGTGACGGAGGTGACCATCCCCATACCGCCGAATTCGGCTTTGTTGCTGAGGATGTTGGCGGTGAATTCGCCGACGGATTCCATGGAGGGCTGGGAAACGGGATCCGGCGTGCCGAAGTTTCCGAAGTTGGATTCGATGCCGTCGACCTTGGTTTTGACGCTGTTGGCGCCGGCGCCGGGCGTCACCCAGGCAGCCCCCGCGCCGACCTGTACGAGCCCGGGAACGGTGAGGGGCATCATCTGGAAAATGAGGCCGGAGTCGCCGGCGTTGTTGAAGACGCTGCGGAGGTTGGTGGGCAGTTCGCGGAGGGCTTTGAGGGAGAGGCTGGTGGCGATGGAAGGGCTTTCAGCTTGTAGAACGCTGGCGATCTCGCCTTTCACTTCGACGGTATTGACGGTGTCGCCGACTTCGACGTGAAGGTCCGTACGCACGGTGCGATACGCGGCGACAGGAAAGGCCGAGGTGGCCAGGGTTTTGAAGCCCTTGGCCTCGGCGCGGAGGACGTAGTCGCCGGGGAGGACATTGGCGAAAACGTAAACGCCGGCGTCATTGGACGTAGTACTGGTTTCCACATTGGTGGCGCCGTTTTTTAATCGGATGGCGGCGCTGGGAACGGCAGAGCCGGAGGGGTCAAGAACCAGGCCGGTAACGGTGCCAAGCGGGGATTGCGCAATTAGTGCAAAAGAGAGGGCGGACAGCCCCAGAAGCAGGCGATGCATTACCCCTATTTTCGCATGCGCCCTATACCTGTTGATAACTCCCGGCGGGAAGCGCTCGTTGGTCATTCCGGGCCATCACGAGCCAGCAGACCGGATAGATGATCAACGGCAATCCGATGGCAAAAACGAGGCCGACCCAAATCAGGCGCATGATGGTGGGGTCCATGCCGAAGAATTTGGCGAAGCCCGAACAGACGCCGGCTATGCGGCGATCATACATATCCCGCTCCAAGCGGCGAGGGGGCGGGGGAGGGCCCTGGGGAACGGCGGACCATTGAAACTGCGCGTCGGCCGTGGGTTTACCGCAACGGGCGCAGTAGCGGTGATCTTCATTCATGCTGAAACCGCAGGCAGTGCAGAACATTGTTGGACAACTCCTTCTGCCTTATCGTTACGTTCGTTGCGGCGAAAATGTTCCCGCGGCATCTGGAATAAAATGGGTTGCGTATAGGATGTTGGTAGAGGAGGGTTGTTCTGATGCTGATTCGAAAGCCAGAAGGTTGGGAGATTCCGGAGCGCGAAGTGACGCCCGAGTCCGCTTATTTGAACCGGCGGCAAATTCTGCAGGCGGCCGGGTTGCTGGCGGTTCCGGCATTGCACGGCCAAGCCACGCCCCTCTATCCGGCGCCGAAGAATGAGGAGTTCAATGTCCCAGCGGCGCCGATTACTCCGGACTGGGCGGCGCAGGGATACAACAACTACTACGAATTCGATCCCTACGGCAAGGAGACGGTGAAGGATCTGGTGAGCGAGTTTGTGACCTCTCCGTGGACGATTCAAGTGACCGGGCTGGTGAAGGAGCCGCAGACGCTCGATTTGGACGATCTGCTGAAAAAGTTCCCCTTGCAGGAGCGGGTGTACAAATTCCGGTGCGTGGAGCGTTGGGCGATGGTGGTTCCCTGGACCGGATTTCCGTTGTCGGCGTTGATCAAGATGCTGGAGCCGAAGCCGACGGCGAAGTATGTGAAGTTTCTGACAGTGAGCCGGCCTAAAGAGATGCCGGGGATGAAACGGGCGCCTTACCCGTGGCCGTATTTTGAAGGTCTGCGAATGGACGAGGCGATGCATCCCCTGACGATGGTGGTGACGGGCCTGTATGGGAAGCCTTTGCCGAAGCAGAATGGCGCGCCGGTGCGCATCATCGTGCCGTGGAAGTACGGCTACAAGAGCCCGAAATCGATCGCTCGCATTGAATTTACGTCCGGGGAGCCGCCCACCTTCTGGAACCGGCTGCAGCCGGCCGAGTACGGTTTCTTTTCGAATGTCGAACCGAAGAAGCCGCATCCGCGATGGTCGCAAGCGCAGGAGCAGATGATCCCGACGATGGAGCGGCGGCCGACCGCCCAGTACAACGGTTACGAGAAGTTCGTGGCCAGCATGTATAACGGCAAGGAGTTTTAGGCCTTCCACTTGTAGAAGTAGAACAGAAGGGGCTTTTTGCCGGCCTTGATTCCGTGGGATTTGTTGGCGGCGCAATACATCATGGAACCCGGTCCGACTTTGTAGGTCTTGCCGTCGACTACCATTTCACCCGTACCTTCGGTGATGACCATGAACTCCTCTTCCGGATGCGTGTGTGGGGGGTGGGGTTCCTGGTTGGCGTATAGGAGAAGGCTGCCGGCCGTCATCGCTTTGAGCTGCTCGGTGGGGCCGTCGAAGAAGATCTTCAATTCGCCGAATGGCGCCTTGCTCGTGCGCACGCTGGCAGCGTCGATAATCACGTTCTGCAACTCGCCGGGCTTGGCGGCGAACAGGGCCGTCGGCGCGAGGAGCGCGGAAAGTTTGAATACATCGCGGCGTTTGGGCATGGCCTATTTTCTCGCATTTTCGAGAAGAACGAGGTAGCCGAGGGTGAAGTCCTTTTTGCGGTCGAAGGGTTCGAAAAAGGGGAGAATCAGGGCGGCGGGGGCGACGAGAAAAAGCCAGAGCAGATTCAACGGGAAAGAAAAGAATTGGCCGCCATTAAGAAGACGCCGGGAGAGCAGGCGAAAGTAGCCGCCACCAGGTTCGAGGGAAAGGATTTGAAGGCCCGCATCGCGGGCGAGTGCTTCCACGCCATATCGGGTGTAGCGGAAGAAGTCGTGGGGATGCTGATGGACTTCCCATTCGTGGGGGACGGCGAGGAGGAGCCGGGCGCCTGGTTTGAGAACGCGGGCGAGTTCTTGAAGAACTCGGCGCGGATCGGTGACGTGTTCCAGTGTGACGATGTTTATCGCCGCGTCAAAGATGTTATCGGGGAACGGCAAGGCACTGAGATCGCCGATGACATCGAGATGGGTGTAGTCCCATTTCTGGTCGCCGATGGCAAGGTCCAGGCCGGTATAATTATGGGCTTTGAAATGGTGTTTATAGGCGCCTTCGCCAGATCCGGCATCGAGGATTCGGGCGTTGGCCGGGAGTGTTGCCGCGAATTGGGCAACGGCGGTTTCAATGCGCCGCTCAAAGTCCAAAACGTAGGATCGCAGGGGGCCCGGCAGCAGGCCAGGGTTCATTTCTTACGGGCCTCGATCATGATGGTGGATCCGGCGCGGCAGGCGGCTTCGATCAACGTAAAAGGCAGGCAGAGAAAGGTAAGCCCGAGATAAACGCCATCCTTCATCAGCCGGATAGAAGGGGTTTCCGGTACTTTGCGAACGCGCCGGCTCATGGGGTCGAGTGATGCGGAAATGGAAGTGGCCATACCCGCGGGGTTGTCGCGCAGGGAGAAGAATTTGCGGCGGAGGACCTCGAATCCGCACGACTCGATGAGTGTGACGAGGTCCTTTTCCTTGAAATTGACCAAGTGGCGTGGGATATCGATGCCGTTCCAGTTCTGTCCGAACAGAAGGAACTGCCAACTGGCGGCGTTGGGAACCTGGATGATCAGGCGGCCATCATCGCCGAGGAGCTTGTACGCTTCCTCGACGTAGCCGACGGGATCGTATAGGTGTTCCAAAAGGTGGAACATCGTGATGACGGAGAAGGCGCCTGGCCGGAGAGGTGCCTTGGAAAGGGTCCCGCACATGGCGGGCACACGGTTGGTACTCCACGCGGTGTGAGCGGCCTCCATGGAAAAGTCCAGGCCCATGACTTTGTGACCGCGCTCGCGGAGCAGGCGCAGGAATAGGCCGCCGCCGCACCCGACATCGAGCAGAGGACCGCGCGCCTTGGTGGATTCGATTGCGCGTTCGACGAAGCGTACATGGTCGCCGAGCACGACGCGGCGATAGAAGTCTTCAGCACGGGACGCGGCGTCGTCACCGGCGGCGAACCAGTAGTTCGCGGGATAGTAGTGATTGAGTTCTGAGGCGGTGGGCTGCGGGAAGAGCCGCATTAACCGGCAGTCGGTACATTCGACGACTTCAAAGTATTTAGCGGTTGTTCCGAAGAGGCGGTCGGTGCCGTGGAAGAGCGTGCGCATGGAAGCGCTACCGCAGGCCGGACATAAGTCGGCCTCGCGGATGACTTCCGGCGCAATCGCTTCTTCAATCAAGGCGCTACCTCCGTTCCTCGCACGATACCGAACAACGCTGGCAACGACAACCGGTTCGAGAATATCAGTTTTCGCCTCTGGGAGGGAGTGAGGACGGCGAATTGCTCAATGGCGGCACGCTTTTTGAGGGTTCGCGGGATCATTCGAACTGCCTGCAATTGGCCTCGGAACAGGGCCCAAAGCACGCGGAGTTTGCCATTGAATCCGGGGAAAGCTTCGAGATCGCCCCCTGATGACGCGGATGCGACTCCACCGGCGAGCAGGCGAATGGCAAAGAATAACGGATTCAAGAGGAGCACGCTCCAGGGGAAGAGTTTGACGGCAAGAAGAATTCGATTGCGCTCGATGAGGCAAATTCGTTCGGGGTTGCCCTGGCCCATGGTAGAGCCGCGTCGGTGGCGGACAACGGCGTGCGGAATATAAAGGCAGCGCCACCCGGCGATGCGAGCGCGAAAGCCGAGTTCGGCGTCATCGCCATATGCGAATAGGTCTTCGTCAAAGGCGCCAATCCGGTCCAGCATCGATTTACGATACATTGCGGCGCATCCATCGGGCCAGAGGACCTCTTCAATGCGGTCATATTGTCCCCGGTCAATCTCGCCGGTGCCGCGGCCTCGATTCTGCCCATCGGGGAAAATGAGATGGCCGGTTTTGTCGATGCGGGTGGGGTCGTCCCATACGAGGATTTTGCATGCGGCCATGCCGATATCAGGCGCTACTTCAAATGCCGATTGCAAGTGTTGAATCCAATGGGGATCGGCGACTGCATCGTTGTTCAATAGCGCTATGAATTCGTCGGTGGCAGCTTGGATTCCCTGGTTGTTGGCGGCGCAAAAGCCCCGATTTTCGGTGTTTTCGAGTAATAGTACGTCTGGGAACTCGGCCCGTACCATGGATTGGGAACCGTCGGTGGAGCCGTTATCGATCAGGACGATGGAGAGGGGCCAGGGCCGGCCGTCGCCATCGATCTGCGATTGGAGGGATTGCAGACACTCCCGAAGCATTTCCGCCCGGTTCCAGTTGACCACGACGACGGTGACGGGGAGGTTTGATTGACGTTGGAGCAAAGGTTTATTATAAGATTGATTTTGCGGGGTTTTTTTTAATGGCAACACTCGGACAGAAATTGAAGGACGAACGCCTGCGGCAGGGGAAGCAATTGCGTACCATCGCCGACGACCTTCGTATAGGAACCCGCTATTTGGAAGCCATTGAGGCGGAAGACTGGAAGCAGTTACCGGGTGGTTTCTTCAACAGAAGTTTTATCCGCCAGTACGCCCAGGCCCTGGGGTTCGACGCGGCGAAAATCGAAGAGGAATTCGCATCGCTGATTAAGCCGGAACCGGCTGTTGATCTCGAGTTAATTTCGGCCGCTTACGATCCGCGGGCGCGCCGGGAGGAAGAGAAGAAGCTGATCTCGGTGGAGCCGCTGCGCGGATCGGGATCGGGGTTTTTTGATTCGAAGACGAGCCTGACGGTCGCGGCTCTTGTCATTCTTGTGGCTGGGGGCGGCGGACTTTCCGTCTACATGGACCGCTGGAATATTTCCAAGGAAGTACGGCACCAAAGCAATGCGAATGTGCCGGCCCCGGTAGTTCCGGCGCCGGCGGCGGCGATGACGCCCGATCAGACGGCCCAGACGACGCCGGCTCCAGCCCCGGAAAACGCGCCCGCCGTTACGGAGCCCAAGGTAGTTCCGGTGCTGACACAGGATAATAACGGCAATCTGTTGTTGAACATCGAGGCTACCGAGAAGACTTGGATTGAAGTCACTGCCGATGGTAAGCGGATCTTCATGGGTGTTTTGGAACCTGGCGATAAGAAGCTGATTTCCACCCTGCAGAACGCGCGCATGGTGGTGGGCAATGCGGGCGGCATCGCGGTCAGCAAGGGCGGACGGGATATTGGCCCGATAGGACCGCGCGGCCAAGTCCGAACGGTCAACATCACGCCGGAGACGGTGGAGATTTCAGAACCGAAAAAACCGGCGGCTATTTAGCGCAGCTTTTCTATCAGCAGGGAAGTAAGTTCGGAGATCAGAATACTGCCGGCGTTGTCGGCGGAATAGTCGGTCTTCGGCATACCGTCCACGGTGATCGCGATGGCATATTTTTCGGTCTTTCCGGTGACGAGTCCCACGTCGCTGCGAAGGGCGTCGAGCGAGCCGGATTTAGAAGCTACATGGAGACCATCCAAATGGCGTCCAATACCGTCGGTGTGCTGCTGGCGGCTCATGATGGCGAGTATCTCTTTCGATGCGTCCGCGCTGACAATTTTGCCTTTATCGAGCATCTCAATCAGGTGTCCCATCTCGCGGGGCGTGGAGACGCCGATGCCATACTTCTTGTTCTCTTCCTTTTGCCCGAAGGCGCTAAGGCCGGTGGGATTCGGCTTGACGTTCTTGCCATCGCCGAGGATTTTACGGTTGGAGCGAGTGGCTTGGAAGCCGTACTTTTCCATGACGGCGTTCACGTGGTCGGCGGTAAAGCGGTCGAGGATGAGGTTGGTGGCGGTGTTGTCGCTGACAACGATCATGAGATGGGCGAGGTCGCGAAGGAGGAACTTCCGGCCGGCGGAGAACTCGCGGAGGATACCGGAGCCGAAGACCTTATCGTCGGCAGTGAGGAGGATCTCCTCATCCCAGGAGGCTTTACCGTCGGCGACGGCTTGGAAGACGGCCACTAGAATGGGCAGTTTAATGGTCGACGCGGTGCGAACGCGGTTGTCGGCGCCGATGGCGTACTCGGCGCCCGAATTTAGATTCTTGGCGAAGATGGAGACGGTGCCCTGGAAGGCGGCGATGCGTTCCTTGATGCGTTGATCGGGCGACGGGGCGTCCTTTGCGCAGCGAAATCCGATATTCGGTTGGCGCTGCGTCGGCCGGACCCAATTGCGGAAGTAAACGGTGATGCGGCGGCCCTGATCCGACCAGGCGCCGCCGCGGATGATCCGGTATGTTCCCGTCGCGGGCCCCTTCGGATTCACAGCCGGTGAGCTCTTGTAGTATTCGCGTTCGAACCAATCCGTGGTCCATTCCGACATGCCGCCTGCCATGTCGAATAGCCCGTAGCCATTCGGGGCGTAGCGGCCCACTTCTCCAGGACCGGTTTCGGTGTTGTGCCGGGCGAGTTTAGCGTCGTATTTGTCGCCCCAAGGGTAATCGGCGCCTTCCAGGCCGCCGCGAGCGGCGCGCTCCCATTCGGCCTCCGTCGGCAGGCGTTTGCCGCGCCATTCACAGTAGCCTTTGGCATCGTCGAAATTGACGTTGTAGGCGGCGAAGTTGCCGGTTCCTTCAGGCGGTGTGCCGTCGCGCCAATGGTACGGCGGAGTGCGCTTTGCGGCTTTGACGAAATCGCCGTATTGGGCCTGCGTAACTTCGTGCGTATCGAGCAGGAAAGCGCTGAGCGTAACGGCATGAACGGGCCGGTCATCGAGCAGTATCTGCGGACGCATGGTGGTCTTGTCGTCCGGCGTGAGCTTATTTCGGCCCATCTGGAATGTGCCGGAGGGAATAAGCGCCATGCCCGGTTCGGCGGCGTTGGCGCCGGCGGCCAGGAGGAGAACTGCGCCGACGATGCGCATCAGACGAACAGGTCCGCGATCTCGTCATCCATCAGCATTTCGGTAGCGCCGAGGGGATCGACGTAGCGGTAGGCGCGGCGGGACGGCGTGTTGGTGATGGCTTTGGTCCAGTCGATTCCGAGGGCCGAGTAGATGGATGCATAGACGTTTTCGGTCTTGATCTGATGCTTATTGTACTTCCAGCCGGAGTCGATGACGTTCTCGCCTTTGGCGTCCGTTTTGCCGATAATGCGGCCGCCTTTGACGCCGCCGCCGGCGAATAGGGAAACGTAGGCGAGGTTGTAATGGTGGCGGCCGGCAATACCGTTGAGAGCGCCGGGTACGCGGCCAAATTCAGTGACCATGACGACCATGGTTTCGTCGAGGAGCGCCTTCCCGGCCAGACGAGGAGAGGGAGCGGCGGCGAGATCGCGGAGCAGGGCCGCCATAGCGCGGTCAAATTCATTGCAACGGATGTAGTGATTGCTCTTGACGGCGTGGTTGTAGATGTTGCGGTGGTGATCCCAATCGGGATGGGTGATGTGGATGTAGCGCGTGCCCGCGTCCGATTGCACGGCGTTGCGGGCGAAGAGGCAGCCGAGTCCGACGGAGTTGTCGCCGTAGCGGGCGATCTCTTCCTTCGACATCTTGAAAGCTTGGGGCCAGCGGGAGTCGCCGAGCAGTTGAAAGGCAGAATGTTGGAAGTCGCGGAAGGCGCCGAACTGGCGGTCGCGGCCCGCGCGGGAACCGGCCATGGCGTCGTCGAGCTTGTTCAGAATTCGATAACGCTCCTCGAGTACGGCCATCGCTTCGGCATCACCGGGTGCGGAGGCGGAGCCTTCCTTCAGGTTCACGTCAAGAACGGAAAACCGCGGAGGCAGGAATCCGGTGGAAAGCGCGCCGCAGCCGGAGGTATCCAGGTTGCACCCGATATAAGTAGGGAAGGTATCCTTTTCGCGCCGGAGCTTCTCAAATTCGTAGCTGACCACAGAACCTACCGATGGGATTTCGGGCGCCTGGGCGGGGTTCAACGGGCGCCCGGCCTGCGTGTAGTATTGACCGCGAAAATGGACCACTTCATGACTCTTCATGGAGCGGACGATGGTCACCTTGTCCATCTCTTTGGAGAGCTCGGGGAACAGGCGGTAGGGGAGGTAGAGGTCGTCCTTGATTTTGCGGACGTCGAAGTCTTTTTGAGTGCCTGCATCTTCCTTGAAGTCGAAGGAGTCGATGTGGCTGAGGGCACCGGCGAGTTCGAGGACGATACAGTAGCGAGCCGTGCCGCGCGGGTTGGCGCGACCGGCGGCACGGACCTGGATGGGCAGCAGGGCCTGGCTGGCAAACGCTCCCAGCAAGCCATGCCCGCCCAGCTTCAGCAAATCGCGGCGGGCGGGAAGGAAATCGGAAACTCGTTTGTCCATAGTGCCTCAGTAGTTAAACAGAAACTCGGGCGAGTTGAGCAGCGCCCATTGCAGGTTTTCGGCGCCGCGCCGACGGTCTTTCTGCAGTGCATCCAGGCCAATTTGCAGCTCGGGCGGCGACGGCTTGCGGGATACGGTGTGCAGGTAGATCTGTTCCACCAGCGACCTATCATTGGCCGATTTCTCGAGCAACGATTGGAGCAGTCCGCCCTTGGTGGAGTTGACCCGTTCCGTTACAACCTTGGACTGCATGAGCAGCATCGCCTGCAGGGAGCTGGGCGGAATCTTCTTGGGCATGTCGTCGCGATTGGATTGGCCGAAGGTCCGCATGAAACTTTGCACATCGGCCCCGGCCTTTTTCGGTTCCGGCATCTGCATCGCCATGCCGACCTTTTCGGTTCCGCTGCTGAAGGAGCCCGGGCGGCCGGTGGCGAGAGCGATAGCATCATGCAACTCCGGCGCGCTGAGCATCCTTACGTATTTGCGCGCGTAGTATGTGCTGTAGGAGTCCTGCCATTGGCCGGGGAAGTTCGAAGAGAGTTGATAGGCGCTGGACTTCATGATGGTGCGGACGACGTGGCGGAAGCTATGATTATTAGCGCTAAAATCCTCGGCCATGGCGTCGAGCAGTGCAGGGTTGGAGGGCTGAATCGACCAGGGGGCCGGGGGCGGGTTCTTGGGATCGTAACGGGCGAGGTCGAAGTCGTCGATCGGCTCGACAATGCCGAAACCCATCAACTCCGACCAGAGCCGATTGACGAAAGCGCGGCGGAACTGGATGTGACCGGTCATCATGCGCGCCAAAGCGTCGCGCTGGTTTTCGCCTTCCCGCGGCGCTTCGCCGGTCAGCAGAAACTTGGGCTGGGAGAGTCCGTTGCCCCGGCGGGGCACGCGGACGATGCTATCGGCCTTGCGGTCGTAGCCGGGAGCCTCATCGTCCACCGTATATTCGGTGTTCGCCTGGTAACCGTTCTCCCAGTTCATGATCTGGCGAGTCTTGCCAAAAAAGGCGGCCTGGCTGAAGAATTCGTCCCGTTTCTTCTTGACGAGGAAGAGGTTGACTTTCTCCAGGTGCCCGGCGCCGTCGTGGCAGGAGATGCAGGCCACGTTTAGTCCCAATAGCACCTTGGAGTAAGTGACCGTGAACTCGTCGACGGTGTCTGGTTGGTTTACCAGATCGTGCGCGTCCGGAGTTTCAGGGTCGTCCTTGGCCTTGACGAAATCGCGCTGGTAGTAGAGCGCTCCTGGAACGGAGAAGCTGGATTTTCCTGCGCCCGTTAGCAGGTCGGTGACCACCTCGTTATAAGGACGATCGAGTGTCAGCCATTCGCGGATCCAGTAGTGAAAAAGATTCAGCCCGGAGCCCATTCGCCCGCCGGCGCGAAATAGATCCTCGAAGTAATAGGTCCACTTATCGATGAAGGCGTCCGAGGCAGTAAGAGTGTCGACCAACTGCTCGCGTTTTTTTGCCGAAGGATCGGCGAGGAATTTCGCCAACGCTTCCGGTTCGGGAATGCGGCCCGTGGCGTCCAGCCACGCGCGGCGGGCGAACTCTTCATCGCCTGCCAACGGGGCATGCGGGATCTTGTCGGCCGACATGCGTCCAAAGATATGTTTATCGATGAAATTACGGTTTACGATCGGTGCCGCGATGCCGGCCGAGGGTAGCGACGGGGAGACTTGTGCGGTCGTTGAAGACGCCTGCTTGGAGCGCGGCTGATCGGGCTGGATGAGAGGCTTGTGGGCCTGCTCGAACGCCTCGGCGTCCTGGTGCGATAACTTCGGCGCCGGTGTTTGAGCCAGCAGAACCGCGGGCAGGAATACAAGTCCGAATCGAGTCATCAGTTTCTCCGGAAAATCTGGACGCGCTTACCGTTCACTTCGGCAACGTAGAGATTGCCTTTTCGGTCCGTCGACATTAAATGGGGAAGCTGCAGCATTTTCGCATCGCCCCATTCATTCACGATCTTACCGCTCTCCAAATTAAAGTGGAACATGCGGTTGACGTCGCCCTCGCTAACGATCAGTTCCTTGCCCACAACGAGCAGTCCGAACGGGTTCCCGAATCCATCCCAGGTCGCGAGGTGCTCGCCGGAGGAGGCAAAAACCTGCACGCGGTTATTGCCGCGGTCGGCAACATAGATGCGGTCCTTAGAGTCGATTCCCAACCCATGCGCGGTGGCGAATTGCCCCTTCTCCTTACCCTTTTTCCCGAATTGGGAGACGAACTGCCCATTCCTGTTTAAGTGCACGATTCGTCCATTGCCGCTGTCGGCAACGTAGATATCGCCATTCGTAGCGAAGACCAGATCATCGGGAGCGCGGAAGTGCTTTTCGTCACCCCCCGCGACTCCTTTCTCCCCCAAAGTCGCCAACACTTCGCCTTTTGGCGAGAACTTGCGGAGGATATGCAGCCCGTTATCGGTCGTCCAAATGTTGCCATCCTTGTCGGCGCGCAGGCCGTGGGCCACTTTGAACTCACCCGAACCGAAACCGCCTTTGTACTTGCCTTCTTTGTCGAAGGCAAGCAAGGGCGGCTCACCGCGATGGAGAACGTAAGTGTTGCCTTTGCGGTCGACCTCCACGGCGGACATGGCTCCGAGCTTCACTTCCGCCGGGATCTTCAAAAATCCGGCGGAAGTATAGGGCGCGTCGGCTGCGAAGGCGATACCAGTGACGAGTGTGGCGAGTAGGGCTTTCATTTAGAAGAGTAGTTTCAATCCCAGTTGGATATTGCGAGCGTCGCGGGCTGAGGTGATAGTAGCAAAGGTACCGCTCTGATTCCGACCATTCGGACCCGCCACGAATGTGCCATTCGGAATGCCAAGATTCACACTATTCAGGAAGTTGAACATCTCTGCGCGGAACTGTAGATTGAAGCGCTCCGTGAAGCGGGTATTCTTGATGAAACTTAGATCCCAATTGAAGGTACCGGGTCCGCGCACGTCGGGCAGCACACGGCCGATATTGCCGAATGTGTAGTTGGGCGGATTGACGAAGACGTCCGTGTTGAACCAGCGGTTGACCGAGGGCTCATCTAGCTTGGCCGATTCGCCGGTGGAATTCGGACGGGCGGCGCGGAAGTTGTTGGCGCCGCCAATGACGATGGGGAGGCCGGTCTGCATGATGCCAATCGTGTTGATCTGCCAGCCCCCGATAAGCTTGCTCATCGCTCCGGGGCCTTTGCCGAAGGGAAGCTCATAGAGCAGACTTACCACAGCTCTCTTGGAGACATCGGTTGGATCGACGCTACGTTCCAGACGGCGGTTGAAGCGGCCGTCCTGATACGTGGTCTGGTTCGTTTGTTCGACCGAACCGAAGTCGACGGGTGAGCCCATGCCTTCGGAGATGATCTTGCCGCCAGTAAAGTTCACCATGAACGTGAGCCCCTTGGACATCCGCTTTTCCACGCTGACAATCAACAGGTGGGAGTTGAAGTTAGACATGCGCGGAGCGCGGACGGTGATGGCCTGATAATGGGGATACGGCAGTAGCGACTGTTCGCGGGTGATCGTAGCATTCCCAAGCGCACCTGGCACTTTACCGGCGTTCGGATTCGGTACCTGGTCTTGCAGGCTCAAGCCTAGCGCCAGATACTGATTGTCCAACTGGTTCATGTTGTAGCCACCGTTGACGGTACCGGCGGTAAAGTGGCTTCCCTGGTTGGCGCTGTAGGAGGCATCAACCAAAACTCGTCCCGGCAACTGGTGCTGGACCGAGGCGCTGAACTGTTGGGACGTAGGCGTGGTGCCCATGTTCTCGTCGTAGCTGGCGGCTTGGCCCAGGAAGGCTTTCGGCCCCAACGCACTGCCCACGGGCTGCAGCAGGGGAGTTGGGAACCCGGCGTTGAATTGGAAGGCTTTGATGTTGGCGTTGCTGGATGTGTAGTTCGTGGCGGTGTTGGCGAAACCGTTCACACTGCCGTAGTTATTGCGGAAGAACTGCGAAGGGTAGTAAATTCCGTAGCCGGCGCGGAAGACGGTCTTGCCGCCGCCGAAGAGGTCGTAGGCAATGCCGATCCGCGGAGCAAAGTCATTGAAGTCGCCATTGCGGAAGTTGCGGGGCTGGCTGTCCTTTCCAGCATAGACGGTGCCGCCAACCAAGCCGTTATCGAGCCGTAGCGTGGGATCGAAGTTGCTAATACCGTTGTTGGCTTCCACGGGTTGGGTCTGGTAGTCCCAACGTAGACCTAGATTCAGCGAAAGCCTCCGGTTGAGTTTCCAATCATCCTGAATAAAGGCCGAGTAGCTCTTGCCACGCTGGCTCTCCCCGAGGTGTGTTGTGCCGGCTGCACTGGTCACTTCGCCCAGAAGGAAGGTGGCGTAAGCCGAACCGGTTCCTGCTTGAGAGGCCGGGTTTCCAGTGAGTCCTGACGTGAAGTTGAAGTTGCCGGAAGGAGACGAGCGCTGCAGGTTATTGCCCTGAAGGGTGCGGAAATCGAAGCCGGCTTTCATCGTATGGTTGCCGGAGATCTTCGTAATCATGTCGAAAAACTGCAGATTCACGCTGGCGCGCAATCCGGCGGTGCCGGTGTTGAAACCCGGGAGCCCGTTGGCGATGCCGGGAAACGTGTCGGGAGGAACCGACGCCGGCAGCCCCAGCTTTTGCGGCCAGCCGCCACCGAAGCTGCGAACGATAAAGGGGAAGTAGCCGCGCGTGACGCCGACCCGAAGTTCATTCAGCAGCGTGGGCGAGAAGCTGTGCGTATCGGAGAGCGCGAAGTTCTTGTTCTCCAGCGAGTCGTCGCGCTTGCTGACCACCGGATCGGGATAGATGCTGCCGCCATTGTCGGTCTTGTGGAGGAAATAGGAGTAGCGGCCGAACAGCGAGTTCTTGTCGTTGAACCGGTGATCGATCTTGGCGGTGTATTGCCGCATGCTCTTCACTTCGCTGGCGACATTACCGAAGTTGTTGGCGTTGGTGAAGGCGTTGGTTGGCGTACGGTTCGGCAGCGGATAGAATTCGTTGACCTTCAGCGAGACCGGGTCCAACCGGTTGGCGGGAATACGGTTATTGGGGAAAACCGCACGGGTGAGACCGTTGGTGGTGGCGGGGTCGTAGATCGGGATCAGCGCGCCATTGGTGCCGAAAAGATCCCCGAAGTCCCCGGCCCGCTGCCGCGCCGTGGGCATTGTGCTGATAGGCGACGTAGAACGGCGGTAATCATACTGTTCCCAATTCCCGAAGAAAAAGGTCTTGTCCTTAATGACTGGGCCGCCGACAGCGACGCCGTATTGGTTGTATCGGAATGGCGGCTTGGTGGTGGCGAAGGTGTTGCGGGCGTCGAGTTTATCGTTGCGGAAGAATTCATAAAGAGAACCATGCAACTGGTTCGTCCCCGATTTCGTGACCATGTTAATGACGCCGCCACCGGTGAAGCCATATTCGGCCGACATGACGCCGGTTTGGACCTTGAACTCTTCGACGGCGTCGACAGCGGGATTAATCGCAACTTCGCCGATGTAGCTTTGAATATTGTTGCCGCCATCGAGCGATTGTGCGTTCATCGCATTCGGCCCGCCATTGATAGAGATGGAGGAAAGCTGGATACCGCGGTCGGAGAAGCCGGAATTTGTCGGACCGGCATTAGATTTCACGCTGGGTGTCAGGAGGGTGAGGGCGAGTGCGTTCCGCCCATTCAGCGGCAGTTCGACAACACGGCGGTTTTCGACGACTTTGCCTACTGTAGCCGAACCCGTGTCTACCAGCGGTGCCTCGCCGACGACTTCGATGGACTCCGCAACGGCGCCAACGTCAAGGCGGAAATCGATTTGGGCGCGCTGATCGACTTGGAGCGTGAGACCGGTACGCACGGCGCGCTTGAACCCGGATTTTTCGACTTGAATTGTGTAGGCGCCGATTGGCAGCGCTGTTACAGAGTAAAGGCCGTCATTGTTGGTCTCAGCGGTGACGGCGGTGTTCGTGCCGGTGTTGGTTAGGGTGACTTTGGCGGCCGGAACGGCGGCGCCCGAGGTGTCGGTGACGGTACCAAAATAGCTGCCGCGGCCTTGCTGGGCGGCCGCGGGAAATGTCGCGGTGACTAACAAAGCCGCGATCAACGAGAATTTCGACATGGGATCTCCTGAAGGAATGTAACGCTATTATTTCACATTTCAGATTCGGAATGTCAAGGCTTGCAGTGGACGACGATGCGGTCGAGCTGTTCGCGGCCCTGTCGAGTACCGATTGATACAGGCTGGAAGTGAACAACGGGAAGACTGGCGGCCAGGCCCAAGGGCCGTGCGGCGAAGCGGGAATCGTTGTGAAGGAGGCATCCGCCGGGCTTGAGAGCCCCCGAGAGGTTGGCTAGTGCGACGGCGAGTTCGAGGTCGTCCAGATAGACCAGGAGATTGGTGGCGATTGCGAGGTCGTAGCGGCCGTGAGAGATGCGTTCCGAGACGAGGTCGAGGCGAATGGCGCCGCAAGGACTGCGCCTTAATGAGTCGACGACCTCTTGCCGGATATCGACGCAATCGAAGACGGCCGGCGGATTCGGGAGAAGGGAAACGAGAGCCGCCGGTTGCGGGGAGATGACGGGCAGCGTATCGTCGATTCCGAACCTTGAGCCCAACTCGGCTCCAGGTCCGGCGAGCAGGACGGACGGGCGCGCGGCGGCGCGATTGGCGTACAGCCACTCCAGTCCTTTTTGAACTGCGAGCATGGACGGAGGGAACGGATCGGCGCTGAGGCCGCGGCGCTGAAAGAGATGGTCCGGATCCTCATTGCCGGAACGCCGCATGAGAAAGCGGAAGGCCCTGTAAACGATCTCTTCCGGTGGCCACTCGAGGCGCGAGGCCATCTCGCGGAGGATACGGTGGCGTTCGGTCGCCGGTTTGGACTTCCAGAAGGCGTCCATGCGGCGCCGGACTGGCTCAGAGATAGGGGCGGCGGGAGTGGCGCCGTTAAGGAATGCTTCGCGGGCCGCGGGGTTGAGTGAATTGAGGAATTTGCGAGCCTCTTGCGCGGGGTCGAGAGGCGGATCGGACGTCAACTGGCGGGATTGAAGAAGGAAGTAAGCGGCGTGTTCCGCGGCTCCGGCGGCGAGGCGAGATCGCGCTTCGGAGTTGTGACGGGCGAGCCAGGCGGGAAACTCGGATTCGACAAGCCCTGCTTGCGCCAGCACGGCGCGAGTCGACTCGTTCAGATCTATCCAGCGCAACGGCTCGGCCGGGAGCGAAGCCGCCATCGCGAGGATGCAAAGTGCCCGCACCCGACTATCGTATCGAACGCGGCCAGACGCAAAAAATCGGAGCGGCCCCTGCCGGGCGCGCTCCGTCTTAAAGGAGTTTGAAACGCCGGCGGTTAGTTGAACTGATCGCCGAGTTCCTTTGCAATTCCGCGCGCTTCCAGATGGACCAGGCCGGCATTGCAGCCAGCGGGCCCGATCACGGCCAGAACTCCCTTGGTTCCCGCCGAGTAAAGGAAGATGTGGCCTTCCGCGCCTGCCACAGAGATCTCTTCGAATGACCCGGCGTGGAGCGTATCGCTCACGCGCCGTCCCAGACTGCTGGCTGCGGCCGCCATGGCCGCCATTCGCGCCGGGTCCGTTCCGTTCGACAACGAATGGGCGATCGGCAGCCCTTCCGTTGAAGCCAGAAGCACCCCGCGTAGTTCAGGAATTGCATTTCGCAATCCGTCTACACTCTTTTGAAACTGATCCAATTTCGCCATTTTGCGACCTCTCTCCAATTGCAGCTTTGCCGCGCCGCACCTTCCTAATTAATCGCCGGAATGCAGCGAAAACTTTAGGACAAAAGTTACAGGACAAAATGACGCGGAAAGGGCAAGGACGCTCGGGGGATGCACCGTAGACTGGTCTAAGGTCAATCGCCAATGTGCCGTGTTGAGTCCTAGGGGAAATCGGTTCGAATAGGGCGTTTGCCGTCTGGTTCGATTGTCCAGGTTCCAGTACTCTGTGGATGGGACTGATTCCCGCTAACTCAATGAAGTGTCTGCAATGCGGAACCGAACTCGATCGATTGTCGAAATGGCGTGGTTCGTCGGAGTATTGTTCCGAGGAATGTAAGAAGGCGAATCAGGACGAGTTCAACAAACTCGCGATGAGCCGCCTTATGCAGCCGCGTCCGGCGCGGACAAATGCGCGGGCTACCGTGGGCGCCGTGCGAACGGTCGAAAGCGGTACCGGGCGACTGACCGTTGTTACGCACCCGGTAGGCGCTTCCAGCCCGATAATTACCGAACCGCCGGAAGCCGGCTTCATTATGGAGGCCTCCGCAGTTTTGGCTGATTTGCAGTTGAGGCATCAGCCGCCGGTGAATCCTCGGCCTCTCGATCCGTTTTTCCCCTCATCGGTGCTTCCGATGGGGAGCGCATTGTTGGCGCTAGAGGCTATGCTCTCCGGCATTCGGCCGCAACCGCGAGGGCCTCGCAAGCCTAGCCCGGTAAGCCGGCGTGGGTTTGTAGTGAGTGCGGGCCCTGAACCCGCCCTTGCATTGCCCGCCTGCAACCCGGTCTGGATTGCCTCATTGGGTCTGAGTTTCCATGTGGCTGGACTGGAGCAAGGCCCGGCCGCCCTCGTTTCCGGAGGAACTTCCAGCACTCCTTCCGCCACCCCGTCGGAGCCGATCTTCCACGGCAGTATCCCATCCCGGCGGCCTGCGCGAGCACTGGCGCGTGCCGCTTCTTTCGAGTTGGGAGAAGAACGGTTGATCGCGGCGCCGGTGGTATCGCCGCCGCGGCTTCGGATCCACTTGCCGAAGCCCGCCCTCCTTCCCTTCCGGCCGCGTTACGCGTTTGCGCCGCCCCCAGAAGAGGATAAGCCGCAGCACGCGGAGTTCGCCAAGACGCCGCTGGTGGAACCGGAACCGATGGTGGTGGAAAAAGAGTTGCAAGCGGCGGCGGAACCTGTGGTGGCGGCGAAGCCAATCGAAAAGCCGGTGGACCCTAAGCCGCAGAAGGCCGTTCCGGAGACCGAGGATCGCAAAAAGCATCGTGGTGGCAAGAATTCGCGCCTAGCGGCCGAAGCGGGTGAGCGGAAACCGGCAGCGCCGGCGCCGAAGGTTCCCGAGACGATCGAGAAAAAGTCGGAGCCCAAGCCGGAGATCGCCGCTGCTGTTAAGGAAAAAGTGGATCAGCCAGGCAAAGCGGTCGAGAAGGCACCGGTTGAAAAATCCGCTCCTTCCGAATCTGTGGCCGTGCCCTCGTTCGGGGGGAATTCGGAGGCGGAACCCGAAGGGTTCTGGAGCCGTATGGCGCTTTGGCAGAAGGCGGCCGCGGCGTTGGTGGTCGCTGGCGCCGCCGCAGGAATTTGGGCGGTTCCCGCGCTCAAGGAACGAAGCTCCGGCAAGGGAATGGTGGTGCCGTCGGCCGCGGCCGCTCCGGCCAGCGTGGGAGCCGAAAGCTGGCAAACCGAATCGGCGGCCGATACGGCGGGCGCGGCGCGCCGCCGCGTGATCAATTTGTACAAGCCGGCGCGGACGAAGACGGACTATATCATTGAGTTCTCCGGGCAGATTGAACAGCGTGCGATGGGGTGGGTGTTCCGCGTCAAGGATACCCGGAACTACTACTGTCTGAAGTTGGAAAAGAGAGGGGACGGGCCTTCGGGCACTGTCCAACTGGTGAAGTTTGCTGTAGTAAATGGCGAGGAGCAGCCGCACCGGCTGGTCGAACTCCGTGAACCGCTTCGCGCTGGACAACCGTTCCGTGTTCGCCTCGATGTGAAGGGGCAGAATTTCTCGACACAGGTGAACGGACGCCCGGTCGATGTCTGGATCGACAGCCAGCTTGCATCCGGAACCGTCGGGTTCTCCAACGAGAGCGGCGAACGAGCCGTGATAAGCAACGTCAAGGTGAGTTATTAAGGGGTTGGGATGAGCAATCAAGATGATCGCTGGTTATGGTTTATCGACGATGCCCCGCTGCAGGCATTGCTGAAGGCGGAAGGCGAGCTAGGCACGATGCGGATGCGCGCGGCGTCATCCCCGGGACTGGTCCGCGCGATGACCTGCCATATGGAAGGCCGCGCTAACGATGCGATTACAGAATTGCGATCGGCGATCGACGGCGGAGAGAAACAGCCGGAGGCGTTTCTCTTTCTCGGCCAGATCTACTTCGAGACGCGGCAGTACGAAGAGGCGCTGGGTGTTTATCAGTCGCTGCTAAAGATCGATGGGAATCATGCCACGGCAGCCTTCAACGCGGGCGTCTGCAATGAAAAACTCTCGCGTTGGAACGAGGCCGCGGATCTGTTTCGCCGATCGGTGAGGAATGAGCCGGGGCGTCCTGAAGCGTGGCTCGGACTCGGCCTCTGTTGTTTGCATCAACGCAACGCAGAGGATGCTCTGAACGGATTTGATAAATATCTGCAGCATGAGCCTGAAAGTGAACCGGCGTTGTTTGGGCGCGCGGTCGCCTTGCAGATGCTGCGCCGGTTTGACGAAGCCTCGGCGATTTATGAACGGTTCCGAACCGCTGGTGAGCCATCGGCGGAACTTTTGACAAACCTGCTGGCGCTGGCCGTTGCCCGGAAGGACGCCGGGGAGTTGGCCCGGGTCGCCGCCGAACTGGCGAAGGTTCGCCCTGGTACCCGGCAGGCTTCCGAGGCACAAGCATACTCGGCGATCGTGGCCGGAGACTGGCAGCCGGCTTCCACCCATCTCTCGCAATTGGCCGAAACCGATCCGCTCGCCGAGGATTGGTCGTATGCGCGGGCCTACGCCCTTTGGCGATGCGATCGCCAGGCGGAGGCAAAAACGATCCTGGAAGGTCTGCTTCGCCAGCGGCCCAATCACGCCGCGGCGCTCCTGCTGCGCGGTGCTTTACTCGAGGCGGCGGGGCAGATCGGTGAAGCCCTGTCGGCCTACCGCAAAGCGGCGAGCCATTCCCCGGACTCCGACGCGGCGTGGTGGAATATCGTCCGGTTAGCGGCTGCCGAAGGCAAGGCCGATGTCTGCCGCCAGGCGGCCAAGTCTCTGCTGGATCGGAACCGGAACTCCGCCGAAGGCTGGTTCGGCAATGGGCTCTCGGCAACGCTCGAAGAGCGCCCGGGGGATGCCGTGCGGGCCTTTACCGAGGCATTGCGCCTGCGCGGGGAATGGCCGGAAGCGGAATGGAACCTGGGCCTGAGCCTTCTCGATTTCGGTGAACCGGCAAAGGCTCTGCGAAACCTGGAAAAGGCGCATGAATCATTGGGTGCTAAGGTGCCGTTGCCGCCGCTGGCGAGAGCGGCGCTTGAAGCGGGCCGGCCGGATCGTGCCTTAACGCTGCTGGAGGCCGCCAATGCATTGGAGTCCTCCCCGGAACTCGTCTTTAATCTCGCCGTCTCTTTCCAGGAAAGCGCAAAGCTGGAAACAGCCGAGCGTTTATACCGGAGTGTCATCGCCAGCGGTCCAAATTTCGCTGATGCGCATATTAATTTGGGGCATGTGCTACTTGCGGCCGGGCGCCCGGAGGATGCCGAAACGGTCTGGGCTGAAGCGAAGTCGCTGGAAACGGCGGCGGCGTAGAGTTATAAGTCAATATCTTTCAATGGTTTGCCAGTCGGGGATTCCTTGGCTCGGCGGAGCAGTTCGTCGAATTTCCGGTCCATGCTCGCTTCCCGTCCTCGTTGGGCTTCCAGAGATCGTTGGAAGGCTTTTTCGCGCTCGGCGGGTGCGGCCTGTAAGCGGTTGAGCTCCGCGGCGAAGTCCATCGGCGCAACCGCGTGAGGAGCGTGGTGCAGTACCGACCGCGTCGCCATATCAACCACCAGTTCAGCTTTGCAGCACGGACATTGGATCGAAATCGAGTTCAATTCTTCGCTAGCCATTGCGCATTCATCTTACCGGAATACCAAGAGAACCGGAATGTCAAAAACCTTAGATCCGTCTTGAGCTCCTCTAAAGTTTCGCTTGGAATCAGACGATATCTGTAATGTAAGGCTTTGTAGAGTTTGCCGGGATCCGGGGGGCGGTACATTTCCCCTTGGCTTGTCTGGGGCTCCGGAATGTTCCCATCTGGCTGAGGAACAAGGAGACAGAACATGGAGAATCGATGTTGCGAGGAATCATAATCAGCCCCGACGAGGGCTTGGCGGAAGAACTACAGGAACTGCTCTCCCAGGTCAGCACGTTGGGCATCGTTCGATGGGTCGACCGCTACCCGAACGCCATCGATTTAGGCCGAACCCTACGCGCCCATTCTCCCCAAGTGATATTTCTCGGCCTGCAGGATTTGGATCAGGCTTTTGAAACGGCGAGCCGCATTGAGGCTTGCGTGCCGGGCATGCAGATCGTGACTTTCGGAAATAACGCCGACCCGCAGGCATTGATCGCCTTGATGCGGGTGGGAATCCGGGAATATCTAGCCGCTCCCTTCCAAAGCTCCGACATTGTCGAAACGCTTACTCGCGTTAAGGAAAATCTGGAGCGGAATCCGCTCCGTCCGTTTGAATCGGAATACATCTTCTCGTTTCTTCCGGCCAAGCCGGGCGTGGGTACTTCAACCATCGCGATGAATGCGGCCTGGGCCTGTTCCCGCCAGCCGGAAACCAAGACGCTGCTCATGGATCTGGATCTCAACAGCGGGATGCAGCGCTTCATGTTGAAGCTCGACAACGAATACTCGATCGTCGACGCGTCGGAGAACGCTACGAAGCTCGATGAAACGAATTGGCCGCAACTGGTCACGTCGATCTCGCAGATGGATGTCCTGCATTCCGGCCGGTTGAACCCCGGGTACCGCATCGAGGGTGCACAGGTACGGAGTATGGTCGAGTTTGCCCGCCGCAACTACCAGACCGTATGCGTCGACCTATCCGGCAACATGGAGAAGTACTCCATCGAGATCATGCAGGAGTCTAAGCGCGTCTATCTGGTCACGACACCGGAGATTGCCTCTCTACATTTGGCTCGGGAGCGCTATCACTACCTGCGCCAGCTTGATTTGGGCGACCGGATCCAGCTCGTCCTGAATCGATCGCAGAAGCGAGCACCAATTTCGGTTGGACAGATTGAAGACCTGCTCGGGCTCCCCGTCCTGGCCTCCATCCCCAACGACTATCAAGGCGTCAGCCGTGCCCTAACCGCCGGGAAACCAGTCGATTCGAACTCTGAGCTCGGCCATGAGTTCCAGCGCCTTGCCGCCGCGATGATGGAGCGCAAAGCTGTTAAAACAGCCGCAAAGTCGAGCAAGTCGATCAGCGACTATCTCTCCATTCTGCCCGGCAAGTCGATCCTCTTCGCGGATAAGAAGAACGGCTAGTGCAACAGCCGTCCGCCGATGAGGCCTGATCACGCCTCCGGCGCCCTTCGATTTTCAAAGCATCGCATCCGCTGCGACGCCGGTCGGCCTGATTCGACGATACGCGCGGAAAGTGCGCCACTTGGCATTTGCCAGTCCCAGCGGCGCAAGCAAACTTAAACCGCGGCCTTTGCTCCCATATAAGCGGACCCGCGAACCGGCTCGGCCTTCACCTTCGCCGCCAGTTCCAGCAGGCGCTTGCCCCAGTCCTTGCGGCCGGCCTGCACGACATTCCGGGCCAAATCGGTCAACCGGCTGGCCTTCGCTACAGGCAACAGGAGCGTGGATTCGCAGATGAGGCGGCTGCTCTCCTGCAAATACGCCTCTGCTAAGTCCCTATTCTCGCTTTCGACAGCCATGGCTAAGGTCAACAACGCCGGCGCGGAGTCCGGATGATCGGATGGCATTAAGACGTCGCATGCTTTGCGCGCATCGGTCATAGCGTCCTCCGATGCGCCGCTGCGGTAATGCGCCCAGGCGCGCAGTGCGCGGCTGCGGGCAAGGATTAATTGCCTGTGTTCGTCCAGCTCTTCGGCAGGCGCCGAGAGGATTGAATTCAAGGCTTTCACGGCGTCGGCAGGCCGGTCCTCGGCCAGTAGAAGCTGAGCCCGGAGGTTGTCGATATCCGCCGACGCTCCCATAACGGAGGAATCCAGCTGCGATAGGACGGCTTTGGATCCTTCCAGATCACCATTCTCATATAGCGCTTCTGCCCATGCCGTCCGATACCCGGCCGAGACCGATCCCGCCGCGGAAGACTCGATTCCACTGACTGCCGCTTCAAAGAACGGCTGCGCGAATGAATAGTCTCCAGCAGCGCTCAATCGGACCGCCGCGTGCGCCAACAGTTCCAATGCCAGCCCCAGTTGGCCGTCCGGCAGCGCTTGCGCCAGTTCGATTGCCGCCTGGTTCAACGTCTTAGCCGAGTCCTGACGCCCCAATCGAAGCTCGCACTCCCCTTCTACCGCCAAAAGCTCCACGGCGAACGCGGTAACGGCGCGCCGCGAAGGGCACGCGGCGCGCGTCTCCTGAACGACGAGAATCGCGGCGAGGTAATCGCCATCGGACATCAACAGCCGTGCGCAACCCACGCGAACTGGCACCAGGGTGTCCCAGTCCAACTTGTCTCCATGCAACTTGTCGCCATACTGCAAGGCCCGTTCCCGGGCATCGGCAGCGAAGGAGTACTTACGCCCGGCAGTGGCCGTTTCGTAGCACTCCTGCCAAAAGCGGAACCAAACGAGATTCGGAACGCCTTGGATCGCTTCCAGCTTTTTTCCCGTCTCGTGTAGCGCCGTTTCGGCCTCTTCAATCCGGCCGTTCCGCAGGGCGGCCGCGGCAAACTCAATACGCTGCACGGCAACGGCCAGTTCTGGCGCTTCGGAGTTTTTCTCGAGGTGCTCGAGTGCCTGCCGGCGAACCTGCAGTATTTCCGCCGGATCGATCAGACCTTCGGTCCGATCGATCCGATTGTTGAGCATCGCCGCTTTCAAACCGGCGAGAATACCCTTGCCGCGTTTGGTTCCAAGGGCAGTATGCAGCAGCAGCGCCCCATCGGCTGAGCCAAGCGGCAGCAGGTTCGCCAGGAAGTCGGCCGTGCAAATCGAAGTCACAAACGCCGCCCATTTCCAGTATTCGGCGTACGGGGTGCCATGCAGGCTCACCAGCGTCAGGAAGCCGATCATCGCCGTAATCAACGAGACCGCCGGACCGGCGATCACTACCAATACGAAGTTCATCCGCAGGTCTTTTTCGCTGCGCGGCACGGCTTGCAGGTAGCCTCCGGAGGTCAAAATGCCTTCGTAGTTGAATTTGAATCCCCAACTCCCGCCCGCCCGTTGCGTGAGGGTAAATGGACCCACGTTGATTTCATGAAACTGAAATCCTACCGCCCAGGCGGCGACTAAATGGCCCAACTCGTGGAATATCGTGAAGACAAGTTGGCCCACCAGAATCCACACCAATCCCAACCGTCCGTCGTCTTCGACTGGCAATCCCTGCGCCGCGGCGAATTTTCGGACTAAGCCGGACATGTACACGACGATTGCCAGGCTGGCGACCATAACGAATACATGCGAAACCGGTTCTACTTTCGTGGAGGCTTCCGGCGCCGACTTCGCCTCAGGCTTTTCTTCCAGCGGGTCGGGTTTGGAGAAGACGATGATTCCGCCAATACCCATAGGAATGAAAACCAGCAGATTCAGAATCGACGCCGCCATCGCCGTCCATCGCCCCCAGCGCGCATTCTGATGAGCACCCCAGCCGCCGAACATACAGAGAAGTCCAAAAGCCGTCGATATGCGCTGCACCCAGGTAAAGAACGATATCATTTGACCGACAATTTCCGGCGGAATCAGTTCCGGATACCGGCCAAGCGTGGACTGTACCGTCTCTTGGACTCCCGGCGTCAATCCCGCCGCAAGGAACATCCCTCCCTCAATCATCAGGATCGTTGCTAGAAGTGACCGAAAAGACATAGGCTCTTCGGTTTCATCGGCAACGGATTTGGGAAACTGTAGCTATTTAGCACAAAGGCCGCCGGGAAGTGCCGGCGGCCTTTATTTATTGAGTTTTTTCTAGTACTAATCGCCGAAGGAGCCTACTTCTTCGTTCTTCTCCGAAGTGGTCTTGGGTGCGGCCGGAGCAATTCCACCCAACGCACCGAGCGGCACGAAACCACCCTCCGGCTGCGGTTCCTTCAACACGTGCTGGCGGTACAGCTTCGCCATCTCCGCGTTCTTGGCCGCTTCCTTCAACTTCTCGTCGCGCGCCTTGATCTTCTCTTCACGAGCATTCTTGGCAACGCCGGTGTTATCCATATCGTGCTGCCGTTCCCGGCGCACGTCTTCTTCGTTCAGCAGCAGCTTATGCTTCTGGGTGTCGAGGCCGACGTTCTTGCCGCCGGCGAAGATCTCATGACGTCCGTGCTCTTCATACCACTTGGTCAAGGTGGCGGTCATGTGCATCTTTTCGATGATGTTCCGCCAACCCACACCGGTGTTGTACGCGCAGAAGCTGATTTCACCCTGCTGCGTGGCGTAGGGGATGATGCACTGTTCGGTACGGCGGAAGTCGTAGTTGAACAGATCCTGGAACCACATGCCGGCGATGAACAGGAAGTTCCAACGGTCGGCGCGGCGTTTTTCAATGTCCTTCATCGTGCGGTCGCCGGTCACCTTGCCGTAGTTGCGGCCGGTTGCGCCGAAGCACTTGTCGAACTTCTGCAGCAGGTCCATCAGGCGGAAGTGGGTCGGCGCCTGGAACGGACGATAGTTGCGAAGCAGCGCCAGCGAGACGCCCAAAATCGACAGCTTTTTGCCGCGAGCGGCATCGTTGATCCGCGCGATATCCTTGGCCAGGCGGTCGGCATTCAGGAACGCGGTCACCGGGCGGGCTTCCTTCGTTTCCTTATCTACCATCAGCGCCATGCCGATGCCGCAATTGGGGTGGCATCCGCAGGAGAGTTGGCCCCACTCGTGTTCGGGTCCATGCACCAGGTCGGCCCAATCGGAGAAGGTGGACATGAACGAAATCGGGAACCAGTCGCGCGTCGGGACGCCCAAACCGACTTGATTCTTCACGTCATGCGCCAGGTGGCTAAGGGTGTAGCGCTGCGCCGCGCGGCGTTCCGGAGTCACCTCTTCGTCGCGGCCGGTGAACGAAACGGGCTGGAACGACAGGAAACTAATGATCTTCGGGTTGTCGAGGGCGAAGCGGACGACGGCGCCCACCTGTTCGTTATTGATCCCGTTGACGATCGTGATGACAGGCACGATATCGACGCCGGCGTTGTGCAAGTTCGTGATGGCCTTCAACTTGACGTCGAAAAGGTTGCCGACGCGGCGATGGCTGTTGGCTTCGTTGCCGACGCCGTCAAACTGCAGGTAGGCATAACGCAATCCGGCTTCGGCCGCCTGCTTACAAAACTCAACGCTCTTGGCGAATTCGATCCCGTTGGTCGCCGCCTGCACCGAGTTGTAACCCACCTTGCGGGAGTAGCGAACGGCGTCCAGGAAGTAAGGCGACAGCGTCGGCTCGCCACCGGAGAACTGCACCGACATCTGGCGGCGCGGCTTGATCGAGATGGCATTGTCGAGCATCGTCTTGATGTCTTCCCAGCTCAATTCGTGGACGAATCCAACCTGGTTGGCGTCCATGAAGCAGGGGTCGCACATCATGTTGCAGCGATTGGTCAAGTCGATGGTCAGCACCGAACCGCGGCCGTGGGTGATGGTGGAACTGCCGTGATTGTGCAGCTTCTCGTCGTTGTGCGCGCGGATGTCGCGGCCCGGGAACACGTCTTCCAAATGCTGGCTGAAGGCGGGATCGATCGACATCAGGTCTTCAAACTTGCCGTGGACCGAGCACTCCTTCACCATCAGGATCTTGCCGTCGCGCTCGATAATCTGCGCTTTGATCTCGCCGTTCTTCTCTTTCAACAACACTTCGACCGGCGTTTCGCCGTTCACAACCTTGTTACGCAGTTCCGGAATGCACTTCGGGCACAGCGAATCGGTTTCACGCGGCCAGCCTAGCGTCGGCTTCTGTTTCTCATAACTCTTCAACAGCGGCTTGTCCGACCATTTGGGCGTGAACGAAGGATTCTGGTTGATCTGGTTGAGACGGTCAAAAATCTGCCAGGCAACGTTTGCCGTTACGGTGACGGCCTTTTCCACGTACTTGATGGGCTTGTGCATATGCTCCCTGATTAAAGAGGTTGAAACGTCCTGCCTTTAGGCAAAACGACTACGACACCTTACTGTACCTTTGGTTCCCTCAGAGGCAAAGTACTAGAAGTTGAACGGCGATATTTGGGGTCGAATGGCAATTTCCGGGGTTGAACGGCAGTTGCTGCCGGCCGGCCCATCCTGCGAAGAATGAAGGACTTAGGGGTAAGCCGGGGCGGGAGAAGCCGAACGGCTGCAGGGTACCATTGCCATACACGATGCCCCGTGTACAATTGCGAAAGGAGCCCAGTCCAATGCTTGCAAAAATAGGAATTGCCCTTCTCGTAGTGATCGTTGCAGTTCTCGGCCTCGTCGCCGTCCAGCCGTCGGCATATAAAGTGGTTCGAACGGCGCAAATTGCCGCCCCGCCCGCCGAAATCCATGCATTAATCAACGATTTTCACAAATGGGAAGGGTGGTCGCCTTGGGCGAAGCTCGATCCGAACATGAAGACCACCTATTCCGGGCCAGCCGCCGGTGCCGGTGCCGGTTACCACTGGGTGAGCGCTGACGATAATGTCGGCGAAGGGCAAATGACCATCGCGCAAAGCGTGCCCGCCGAGAAGGTTGTAATCAACCTGGAGTTCATCAAGCCCTTCGCTTCCAAGTCGCTCACCGAGTTTACGGTCGCCCCGGCCCCAGGCGGTTCGACCGTTCAATGGGCGATGAGCGGAGAGAACGACTTCGTTGCCAAAGGCTTCATGATGGCGATGGGCGGGATGGACAAAGCCGTCGGCGCCGACTTCGAAAAGGGCCTTGCGCAAATGAAGGCCCTCGCCGAGAAAAAGTAGATCAGGTTCGGGGCGCGCGCAGCCACTTATTCAGGTAGGCCACTGTCTCGGCCCACGCCGAGCAAGCGGCCTCCGCGTTGTAACTCGCGGAGACGTCGCTGTGAAACGCGTGCCCTACCCCCTCGTAAACCCGGATGCCAAACACCTTCTGCCGTGCAAGCATTTCGGTCATTACTGGTGTAATTCGGGCTGTCAGTGCCCGGTCTCGTTCGGCATAAATCATTAGCACAGGCGTCTGGATGTTTTGTACCTCTTCCACAGTGGGAACCGGGTTGCCGTAGAAGGGAACGGCAGCGGCCAACTCCGGCAGATTTACCACCAGGTCCCATGCCATGCCGCCGCCGGCGCAGAATCCCACCACGCCGATCCGGTCGTGGTGGACGAACGGTGTGAACTTCAAATAGTCCAGCGCGCTGATCAGATCGATACGCCGTTCGATCGGAACGGTCCGGTTGTAGGCAGCCGACTGCTGTGCCGCTTCGGGGAACTGTTGGATGCCGCCCTGGCGGGAGAGCATATCCGGGGCAATGGCCGCGAAACCTGCGCGTGCGGCCCTACGGCATACGTCCTTAATATGATCGACCAATCCACGGTTTTCGTGAATGATGATCACTCCCGGCATCTTACCTTCGACGTTCTTCGGGTAGGCGAAGTGGGCAAACATACGCGTTCCATTCCCGGCGTACTCGATGTCCTTGGCAACGATGTCGGGCGCGTCCAAAGGAACCCGTACGTCTGCCGGGCACGCGCTCGCAGTTTGTGCCATCACTTCCGAGTAGCTGCCCAACGCGACAGTGGCTGCAGCCGCACTGCCGAAAAGCTTCGTCACGCGTGTTATCAACTCGCGCCGGTCGAAGGCGCCGTCGACGTAGAGGTGTACCAACTCATGGACGGGATCTTTTTCGTTTTCGTTGTACATGCGAATAGATTATTGCTTTTCGAATACGCACGTCTGTTATTAATTGTTAATTGGTATGACACCGTTCGTTTGCTTCCTCACGTTGGCGCTGGCCGCTCTATCGGCCGAAGTAAAGATCTCGTGGCGGTTCGACGGCGGGAACCTCGGCAGAGTGGAAAGAGTAGCGGATCATCATTGGCGCGCACACCTGGCCGGGGAGTCCGATCAGGACCTGCGAAATCGTCAAGCCAACTGGTACTACTTCCAAGTGGATTCCGCTCCCAACCAGGCAATAACGATAGATCTGGTCAGCCTGCCCGGCGAGTACAACTACAAGCCCAACCGCGGCGCCGTTACCGCCGATACGCCGCCGCTAATAAGTTTCGACAATAAGACCTGGGAGCATGTCGAGACGTTCGAATACGACCCCGCCGAACCGCGCATGCGCCTGAAGATTACACCGAAAACCAAGCGGTTCTGGATCGCGCATGTCCCGCCGTACACCGGTGAGCATCTGGCCGCGCTGCGGAAATCGGCCAGAATCGAGCTCAAGGAAGAGATCATCGGAAGCACGGTTGAAAAGAGACCGATTCCCCTCTGGACCATCGGAGACGGGCCGAAAACCGTCTGGTTGTTCTTCCGCCAGCACAGTTGGGAAACGGGGAGTTCCTGGGTCGGAGAAGGATTGGTCCGCCACCTGCTGTCGCCGGACGGCGCTGGACTGCGGAAGCAAATCACGTGGAAAATATTCCCGATGTGCGATCCGGACGGCGTGGCCCGGGGCGGTGTTCGATTCAACCGGTTCGGCTACGACTTGAATCGAAACTGGGATGTGAACGGGATCGAAAAAATGCCCGAAATCACCGCTCAGCGGGCGGCCATCCGCGCCTGGATCGAGCGAGGGAACAAGATCGACCTCGTTTATAGCCTCCACAACACCGAAACGTCCGAATATCTGGAAGGTCCGCCGGAGAATGGCGGGGAGGGGAAGTACGTGGGATTGGCAGAGCGGTTCATTACGCTGCTCGAATCGGAAACGTCATTTGCTCCCACGCGCAAGCTCTTCTTTGCCGGCGCCACAACCACCGCCGGTCTGCCCGGGCGAATGACGGTTGTCCAGGGACTCTACAAGGATTTTAAGCTGCCCGCCTTTCTCATGGAGCAACGGATCTCGGTTCAACCCAAATACGGCCGCAAGCCGCTGATTGCCGACCGGCTGCGCTTTGGCCGCGAACTGGCGGTAACTATCGGCAAAACGCTTACGCCGTAAGCTGGTAGCTATGAGATTACTTACCCTAATGGTGTTTTCCGCGTTCGCCGCTGCCGCTGATCCGGCCGCGTGGCCCAAATGGCGCGGACCGCATGAAACGGGTGTTGCCAATGGAACGGCTCCCATAGAATGGAGCCCGACGAAAAACATCGTATGGACCGCCAACATCCCCGGCCGCGGCCACAGCTCGCCGGTAATCTGGGGTGACCTGGTTTTTATCACAACTGCCGTTCCTACTACCAACCCGGCGCCTGCTCCTGCGGCGGGCGGCGGCGGTGGAGGCCGGGGCGCGGGAGGCGGAGCCGCTTCCGGCGTCGAACACAAGTTCGTCGTGATGGCGATTGACCGCAAGACGGGAAAAACAACGTGGGAAAAAACTTTGCTCACGGCGACGCCGCATGAGGGCTATCACCATCTCTACGGCAGTTTCGCGTCAAACTCACCGGTCACCGACGGAAAGCTGGTATACGCCTTCTTCGGCTCCCGGGGCATCTACGCGCTGGATCTCAAGGGCAATATCGTCTGGCAGAAAACTTTCGGCAAGATGCGGATGCGGCTCGGCTTCGGCGAGGGTGTTCCGACAGTTTTGGACGCCGACCGCCTGCTTCTGAATTTCGATCAGGAAGACGGGTCGTACTTGCTGGCGCTCGACAAGAGTACCGGGAAGGAAATCTGGAAAATCGAGCGGCAGGAGGTCAGTTCCTGGTCGCCGCCTTCGGTAGTCACGGTTGGCGGGCGGAAGCAGATCATCGTCGCCGCGACGGCAAAAGTCCGGGCCTACGATTACACGTCTGGCAAACTGATCTGGGAGTGTGCGGGGCTTGGGACCAACGTCATTCCGGCGCCCGTTTTTCACAACAATACCGTTATCGTGATGAGCGGACACCGCGATCCGAATCGGATGGCGATCAAGCTCGGACGGGACGGTGATTTAACCGGGACCGACGCCGTGGTCTGGCAGAATACGAAGGGCAATTCGTATACACCTTCGCCGGTGCTGCACCAGGGCAAGCTCTATTTTGTCACCGACAACGGGATTTTAAGCGCTATCAATGCGACTTCAGGCGAGTTGATCTATCAGGAACGGCTTCCCGGCACGTATTCATTGAAGGCTTCGCTCGTGGCGGCCAATGGAAACCTCTATGCACCCACCGAACAGGGCGACGTAGTCGTGGTGAAAATGTCGGAAAAATTCGAAGTGCTTGCAACCAACAAGATGCCCGACGAATTCTTTATCGCCACGCCCGCTATCGCCGACGGCGAAATGTATCTGCGCGGACGAAACAAACTGTATCTAATCCGGCAGCAGTAGCTAATTTTCTTCCAATTCTTTGGCGGCAACTACCTTCAAGTTCGCTTTGCCGGTTTCGCCTTCGCCGACCTTCACCGTAACCACTTGGGACTTGATCTGTTCCCACGCCGCGGGATCGCTTAGGGCGTCCGATTCGGCCTCTTCATATGCCGCGATCCGATAGCTGCCCGGACGCAGCGAATCAAGCGTAAATGTGGGGGAATCGGGCGACACGCGCACCTTTTTCGTACTCCAATTGGCGATCGTAAACGGCTCGCCGTCGGGGACCGCCCAAACGGTTATGCGCGGGGAATCGGGGCTCATTCCCTCGACTGTCCCCGTGATGGTTGCCGGCTTGTTGCTCAGCACGATTTCCAGCGGGCCGGAGACGATGGAAAAGTCAATTTCCAGGCCCGGGAGCGGTTGACCGGCGGCGTAGATCGACTTTACGATCACGCCGGCCGAAGTCTTCACGTTCACCGTCTGGCGTTCGCGGGAAACAGCAGGAAAGGAGAACACGCCGTTGGCGTCCGTTTTCGCTCTCGACGGCGCTCCGAAGCCGGAGTTCTCCAACGTGATTTCAACGCTTCCAAACGAGAAAGGGGGCTCGCCGTCGGCTCGCACGCGGCCATCTACTTTCGGCGGTGCGGCCGTGCTGATAGAGACACCGGAAACATCCTGTTGGCCCACGGCTACAACTTGATTGCCCAAGGTCTTCGGTCCGCCTTCGCGGTTCATCGACATTGCCGTCAACTTGTATTCGCCCGGCCGGATATTCCGGAATTCGAAGGACCCATCGGCGCCGACGGCGCCTTCGCGGCCGCCAGCCATGAATTCGCCCCGCATCATGCCTTCCTGGCTCGTCGGTCGAATCGACACTCGCGTTCCTCGCCCGGCGGGAATCTCTCCGGTAAGCCGGCCGGCGACCCGAACAACGGTCGATCGCTGGAGCCGGATCTCGGCTCCGGTGCGTTCCTCGCCCGGATTTACCTTGATTGGGCTCGCCGAGGCGGGATCCAGCGCTCCGGGGAAATAAGTAGGAGCTTCGGCCGTTGCGGCTTTCCCGGGCAGGCGCTCAACCAGAGGTTCGCCGCGGTCTTGGCCCCGGTTCGCCAGTAGTCGATAGTTGCCCGGCGCGAGCTTGGTAATGCGGAACTCACCCAAATCGTTGGTCATCGCGCTCCCGGCAAAATTGCCTCTTGTGGACTGCTTCCGCAGGGGAATCGCCTGTACCATCACCCGTTCGGCGGGCTCCCCGGCTTCATCGAGCACTCGTCCGGTGATCACGCCCTGCCGGGGGAGTGTAATGTCTATGCCGGATTTGGCTGTGTCGTCGCCCAGGGTGACCGGATCGCCATAGCCGCCCGGCGTCCGCCCGCGATAACTGCCGCGAAGGAACCCCGTCTTTTCGGCCGAGATCCAATACCGGCCCTTTGGCAGTTGCGGGACTAAAAATGTACCATCGTCGCCGGTCATAGCTCGCCCGCGGCGGCCGTTTTGCGACTCGCCTTCCACCGTTACCACCGCCCGGCGGACCGGTGCACCAGTGGAATCCAACACCCGGCCGGCAATCGAAGCGTTCCCCGCCGCCACGGCCGCGGCCGCGTTCCCCGCCGGGTTCGGGGGCCTCTGTGCCGCTGCGCACAGGCCGAATAGCAAGATCAGGCTATTTTTCTTCCACATCGCTTTCCACTATCAGACGGGGTGACGCCGAAACGGTTACGCCTTCCTCGACCTTCACCGCAACGGCCTTGCTCTTCACTCGTTCCCAAACCGCGGGGTCGCTGAGGACCTCCAGAGCCGTTTGCGGGCAGACGACGATCTGGTAATTTCCCGGAGGGATGTCCCTAATCTTAGACACGCCCTGGTCCGGAAGGACTCGCGCGGATCTGTAAAGAATTGTCAAGGGCGGCGCGCCATTCCCGCCGTCCGGCAGCGCCAGCGCTATGACAGGTCCGCTTTCTGCCGTCACGCCTTCGGCCTTCACATCCACCGACCCCGGCTTGTCGCTATACACGAGTTCGATGACCGTATCGCCGGAGCTCAAATCGAACTCCAACCCTGGCTGCGGCTGCCCGCCGACGGCAAGTGATTTTAAATACCAGCCGGGCGGCGCGATGGGATCGGCCTTTAACCGCTTCCATTGAACGTTCTCGATAACGAAAGTCCCGTCTTCATTGGCCCGTGCTCCGCCGCCGCCCCGAAATACCGGATCCGCTGAACTGATGCTGATGTTCAGTTGAGCCGGTTGCAGCTTGGTGCTGCCCTGGGTAACGATCTTGCCGGTGATCCGGCCCATCGGCTGAATGGGAATCACTAACTGATCCAAATCGTTCTGACCGACGCGCACTCGCTCCATCCCGCCCAACATTCGGCCTGGACCGGCTCTATGAACGTTCGCTAAGACGAGATACTCTCCTGGAATAACGTTCGGTATCGTGAATCGGCCATCGGGTGCGGCCATGGCATTGTAGTGGGGCATGGACGCGCGCACGGCGGCGATATCCCAATTCCTGCTTCCGGATTTTGCAACTTCGGCCGATTGCAGAGTGATATTAATTCCGGCAAGGGAATCGAGATTACCGCTCACTCGGCCGCTGACGGTAACCGCAAGTGTTTTCTGCAAGCGAATCTCGAGGCCCGATTTCTCCTCGCCGCTAACGACAATGACATCGGCCGCGGTAGCCGAATCCAATACGGAGGGGAAGTAGGTAGGCGCGGTCACCAGGAGCGGCTGGCCCGGCGTGACGCCTGTGAGAAAGGCGAATTCAGCCCCCTGCCGTTGGGCCAACAACTTATAGGTTCCTGGCGCCAGCCGGGCGATGCGATATTCGCCCCGATCATCGGTCGCCGCCTGGCCCATCCCCTGCCACTGCTGCGATGATTTCGAGCGGCGGGCAGGTATGGCGATCACGGTGATTCGTTCCACCGGCTCCCCGTCGGCATCCAGGACTCGTCCCGCGATGACCCCCTGCTTTAAGAGGACCAAGTCGGGCGCCTTCGCCTCCTCCCCGGAGCGTATGACGGCCCCTCTCTGTTCCCGTTGCGGAATAAAAAGATGGCCTTGCTTATCGGTCCGTAGTTGTACCGGACCCGGAGGCAGGGCGGGGAAGCGATAAGCGCCGCTTTCGTCAGTTGACACCGTATATGTAGCGGGCGGCGTGAACTGGCCTACATTCCCTTGAGTGCGCGGCGGCGTAGGTATGGTGACATAAACCGTAGCCTTCCGAATTCCCGCCTTGGTTGCCTCATCGATAACCTTTCCGGCTAACGATCCGGTGGGTGCGGGCTCCTGACCCGTAAGGAATGGGGTACCCAGGGCGACGAATAGGAGAAAACGAGCCATTCACTTGCTAGAATAGTAGGTTCCGATCTCTGCGAGGAGTAACAATTGGCCGACGAACAAAATCCGAACCAGCCCCCCGTACCGCCCGCTGGCGGCGGGGGTGGTATCCTCCCCCCGGGCGACGCCAACCGAAACCACATTCCGGTAAACATCGAAGACGAGATGAAGAAGTCTTATCTCGACTACGCGATGTCGGTGATCATCGGCCGCGCGCTACCCGACGTACGGGATGGGCTGAAGCCCGTCCATCGCCGTATCCTGTTCGGAATGAGCGAGTTAGGGCTTAACTACAACCGCCCGACGCGTAAATCGGCCAAGATCGTCGGCGAGGTGATGGGTAAGTTCCATCCCCACGGCGATTCGGCGATCTATGACGCTTTGGTGCGCATGGCGCAGCCGTTTTCGATGCGCTATCCGCTGGTGGATGGGCAGGGAAATTTCGGTTCGGTGGACGGTGATCCCCCGGCCGCGATGCGTTACACCGAAGCGCGCCTGACCCGCATTTCGGCGGCGCTTTTGGAAGATATCGACAAGGAAACCGTCGACTTCCGCGCCAACTACGACGACAGCGAGCACGAACCGGAAGTGCTGCCGGCCCGCGTTCCCAACCTGCTCATTAACGGTTCCAGCGGCATCGCGGTGGGCATGGCCACCAACATTCCGCCGCACAATATCCGCGAAATCATCGAAGCGACCATCGTGTTGGTCAACAACCCGATGACGTCGCTCAAAGAAATCATGGATATTGTTCCAGGACCGGATTTCCCGACGGGCGGTTTCATCCTGGGCCGCGCCGGAATCTTCGACTACTTCTCCAAGGGCCGCGGCAGCATCAAGCTGCAGGCCAAAACGTCGATCGAAAAGATTGGCAAGGATCGCGAAGCGATCATCGTCACCGAATTGCCTTATCAGGTAAACAAGGCGCGGATGATCGAAGCCATCGCCGCGCTGGTGAACGAGAAAAAGCTGGAAGGGATCTCGGAAATCCGCGACGAGTCCGACCGTGACGGCATGCGCATCGTTTTCGAGCTGAAGCGCGGCGAGCAGTCCGACATCGTTCTGAACAACCTCTACAAACAGACGCAGATGCGCACCAGCTTCGGCGTCATCATGCTCTCCATCGCAAACGGGCAGCCGCGCGAGATGGGCTTGATCGACTGCATCAAGCGCTTCATCGAACACCGCGTCGAAGTGGTCCGCAGACGTACCGACTACTTGCTGCGGAAGGCGCGCGACCGTGAGCATATCCTGCTCGGTTTCAAGAAAGCGCTCGAAAATCTCGATGAAGTGATCGCGATGATTCGCGCCTCAAAGACGCCTCGCGAGGCCAAGGACCGGTTGATCGCGGCCTTCGAATTCAGCGAACGCCAGTCGCAGGCCATCATCGAACTGCAGCTTCAGCGGCTCACCAACATGGAGCAGCAGAAGATCCTCGAAGAACTGGCTGAGATTCAGCGCATGATCGGCGAATACCTGGAGATTCTGGGCTCTGAAAAGGTGCTCCGCGGCGTAATCGTCAAGGAACTCAAGGAGATGCTGAAGGACTTCGGCGACGAGCGCCGGACGATCATCCTGGAAGATACGGGCGACATCGACCTGGAAGATCTGATTCAGGAAGAGGATGTCGCCATTACGGTGACCCGCAGCGGATACCTGAAGCGGACCGCCGTCGATACCTACCGCCGCCAGACGCGCGGGGGCAAGGGCCGCATCGGCATGACCACGCGGACGGAGGATGTCGTCGAGCACCTCATCGTCGCCAGCACGCATGCGTATCTGCTGATCTTTACGACCAAGGGACGGGTCTACTGGCTGAAGAACTACGCCATTCCCGACGCTGGCACCGTCTCCAAGGGTAAACACATCACCGGGCTGATCTCGCTGCAGCAGGATGAAGGCGTGCAGGCGTTCCTGCCGGTACGCCACTTCGTTGAGGGACAGTTCGTCGTGATGGTTACCCGCCAGGGCGTTATCAAGCGTTGCGAACTGAACGAGTTCGACAATCCGATGGCGCGTGGGATTATCGCGCTTGGGTTGGACGATGGCGACGAGTTGATCTCCGCGAGTCTCTCCGATGGTTCCAGCTACGTTTTCCTGGCCACCCGCGAGGGCATGGCGATCAAGTTCCAGGAGAGCGAAGTCCGCGCCATGGGCCGTCCGGCTCGCGGCGTGAAAGCGATGGATCTGGCCAAAGACGATGTCATCGTCGGCGCGCAGATCGCCAAGGAAGAGGATCTGATACTCTCCATCAGCCAGCATGGCTACGGGAAGCGGACGTCGGTCGATATGTACCGGCTGACGCATCGCGGCGGCAAAGGCGTCATCAACATGAACACCTCGAAGAAGGTGGGCAACGTTGTGTCGGTGATGCGCGTAAAGGAAGATACCGATCTCATGATCATCTCCGCCGAAGGGAAGATCATCCGGATTGAATCGGGCGACATCCGCCAGGTGGGCCGCAATTCACAGGGCGTACGGCTGGTGAAAATGGAAGAGGGCGATCAGGTAGCCGCGGCAAGCATCGTACCCACGTCCGATGACGTCAACGGGGACGAAATAGATCCGTCCGCGCCGGTTCAGTAAGTTTCCTTGAATGGAGTTTGCCGGGCCGCTTATTTGGCGGCCCGCTTCTCTTTCCTTGCACCCTCGAACAACTGCCGGATGTGCACCGTTGGGGAAGTCCATCGATACCGAAACGCTCCCCGATTGCAGATCGATAATAGGCCTTCCCTCGCCAGCCGGTTCGCCAGTTTCGGATCGTGATTGGCTTCCAACGGCCAGAGCTGCCCCAACAGTGACGCGTCACAAGCGGGTCGCGCGGGCTCGCTGGTTGGAGGCGGTCCCGCCCACAGGGCAATGCCAACAGCCAGTGCGCGCCACATATCCGGGCCTCAGTCTACCAGCGGTTTCGCCATTTTGAAGCCGATAAAAGATCCGGTTTCGTACTACTCCGTTCGGGTAAGAATAATACTGGATAAATAGATCCAGTTATCGTATAATCGGATTGTGTTCAGCACCACCCTCGAATACGCCCTCCGTGCCGTGACCTTCCTGGCCTCGAATCCTGACGAGGGATTGACCGCGCAACGAATCGCCGCCGGAACGCAAGTCCCCGACGACTACCTCTCCAAAGTGCTCCAGCAATTGGTGCGCGGCGGCGTTCTAACCTCGCAGCGAGGGCGCAACGGCGGCTTCCAGTTGGCCCGGCCGGCAGCGGAGATTTCCATGCTGGCCGTCGTCAATGCAGTCGAGCCGATCGCTCGCATTCACACTTGTCCGCTCGGGCTGCGCCAACACGGCGTTAAGCTTTGCCCTTTGCACAAGCGGCTCGACCACGCTTTTGAATTAGTGGAAAAGGCTTTCGCCGAGACGACGCTGGACGAACTCGTGGCCGACAACAAGCGCCGCGAAGCTTTCTGTACGCCGGGGCTGGAGGTTCTCCATGCGGTCTAATTGGCTCATCGTATTGGGCGCTTCGGCGGTCGCGCTCGCCGGGCTGGGCGGATCGTTCCTGGTGCCCCTGGACCACGAGGCGATCGAATACGCCAAGCGGCCTACGACCGATCCCGTTTCGATGATGAATTCGAATTTGAAGAACGGCAGCGTGAAGCTGAAGTTCACCGGCGATGGCATGGGTTACCTGCAGTCAGTTTTGAACATGTTCAAAATTCCGGTCGAGTCTCAGGTCATGGTGTTCTCGAAAACTTCGTTCCAGGCGCCGCGAATTGCCCCGCGTACTCCCCGCGCGATTTATTTCAACGACGACATTACGATCGGGTTTGTGCAAACCGGAGACGTCGTCGAAGTTACGTCTCTGGATCCGAAACAGGGCGTTATTTTCTACTCGCTGGATCAGGAAGAAGTGGCCGCGCCGCGTTTCGAACGGCGCGACACTTGCCTCCAGTGCCATCAGTCGGGAGGAACGCTGGGCGTTCCGGGGCTGGTGGTTCGCAGCGTAGTATCGGAAGCGAGCGGTTATCCGATGTTCCAGGCGGGCACGAAGATAACCGACCATCGAAGCCCGATCGAGGAGCGCTGGGGCGGATGGTACGTGACGGGGAAATCGACCGGCAAACACATGGGCAACCAGATTGCGGTGGACCGCGATAAACCGGAACTGCTGAAGGAAATTACGGCGCGCTTTGACGAGGGAAGGTATTTGACGCCGAACAGCGACGTAGTCGCGCTGATGGTGCTCGAGCATCAAACGCAGATGGTGAATCTGATGGTGCGCGTGAATTTCGAAGTCCGGCACGCGCTGCATCACCAGAGGTCGATGAATCAGATCTTTGGTGATCCGGCGAACTCGCAATCGGATTCGACCAGGCGCCGCATCCGTGAGGCGGCGGCTGAGTTGGTCGACTATATGTTGTTCGTCGAAGAGGCGCCGTTGAAGGAGCCGATCGCCGGATCGAGCGGCTTTGCCGAAGTCTTCGCGAAGAAAGGCCCGCTGCGCCAGTTCGATTTGAAAACGCGCCTGTTCCGGATTCCCTGCAGCTACATGATCTACTCGGCTGCTTTCGACGGCATGGGGCCGGAAGCTTTGGACGCGGTGTATCGCCGCCTGCATCAGGTGTTGATGGGAACTGGACGACTCACGCTGGAGGATCGGCGCAATATTCTTCGGACATTGCAGGAAACCAAGAAGGGTTTGCCGGACTACTTGCGAACGGCCAAGCTTTAAAGGCTACTGCAGAAATCGTTCGAGCCACTCCATCGCTTTCTGCACACTCTCTTCGGTGGGAGAGTGGCCCGAACGGTGGTTAATTATGCCCACCCGGTCTTTGTTCGGATAGGCTTGTTGCGCCCCGGCCAGCAGCGGCCAACTCTTGTCGCCGTCGGCCGACTCGCCGGCAATCAGCAGGAACGGCCGCGGGCTCATCAACGCGATCAGCTCATGCTGATCGGCATCGGGCGGGAGATTCCCGATTGCCTTCCCGAAGTACCAGAAGTCGCCGTAGTTCGAAAACTTCAGGCTGATCCCCGGTTCGGAGGAGACCACCGCTTTGATCCGGGGCTCGAATGCGGCGCCGTAGAGTGCCATTTTTCCACCAAGGGAATGGCCGATGATTCCGATCCGGTCGGGATCGACATCGGGCCGGGTTAGCAGGTAATCGACGACACGCTGAAGATCCCAAATCCACTTACCCATCGGCGTAATGCCGGGATGCCGCCGGGCGAGCTGATATACGGCTTCGTCGTAGCCTTCGGCGTCGGCTTCGCCGTACCATTTCACGGAGACGGCGAGGAACCCGCGTTGATTCGCCAGCCGCGCGAACGCCCGTGTTCCGCCGGGCGTATAGCGGCGCCCGCCCAGATCGGCGCCGGCGGGCGTATCGACATCGTAGTAGGGCACGATGATCGCCGGCAGGCGGCCGCCGGGTTTGCGAACGGGAGCGGTGACCAGGATGCGGGTGGGGAAATTGGGTTCGATCGCGAGATCGAAGAGCTGACCGTTCCAGGTTGGGTCCGAGAAACTGCGGACGGCGGTGGCGGCTGGAATGGCGGCGGGCAGTTTCGGCGCGCCGAGAACGCCAAGCCATCGCTCCCGCAGATTCCCCGTATGCAGGGAAATCGGCTGGCCGGCATGCTGAAACTGGGACAGCCATTGAGCATCCGGCGCTGCCGCGCGCGGCGCGGACGCCACCGTCCGAGCCAGCCGGAATCCCGTAAATTGGCTCTTTTTAGCGGGAGGCAGGGAGTTGATCAATCCCCTGTTCCACTGTGTGCCGCCGGTAAGAAAGCTGCCGCCGCGAATGACTTTGGCAACCCCGTCCGGCGGGCCCAGCGGATCGCGAATGGCGTCCAGCGCCGGTTCGGGAGAGTACCAATCCTCACACCATTCCCAAACGTTGCCGGCCATTCCAATCACGCCGTGCCTGTTCGCCGCCCCGGCAGCGGCTTCCCGGGTACCGGGCGATTCCGAAGCAACTAGCGCCGCCGTGTCCTGATATCCACCGCTGCGGAACCCGCTGTTATCGGCCGGTTTGTCGAATGCAAACTGCCATTCGGCGGCGGTGGGCAGCCGATACCCTGTGCAGCCGCCCAGCCTCTGTCCATTGGTGAGGTTGTAACAGGGGCTAAGCTTTTCCCGAGTGCTGCGGCGGTTGGCGTAAGTGATGGCGTCAAACCAGGAGACATTTTCCACGGGCCGCTGCGGCCCTTTGTAATGGGAGGGGTTGACTCCCATTACCGCTAGATAATCGGCCTGCGTGACTTCGGCGCGGCCAAGCTGGAATGCACCGGTTTGTATCTTGACCACAAAGCCGGTGGCAGAATCCTTGACGGTTTGTTCACCCGCGGGAATGGCGACAAACTCGGCTGCGGGAAGGGTGACGGCGAGGAGAAGGATCAGGCGCATTTCAGAAGTAGCGTTCGACCAGGATGCGGCGGTGATGCTCGGCGTGGCCGGCGATCATAAAGGCCATTGCGCGCGTGGTGACGGGATTGTCGCTGGCGATGCCGGAGCGGCTCCACGCCTCAGTGGGTAACGATCGGAGCAGCAGCATCGTCGCCGCGCGAACGGCGCGGAATTCGGCGATATGGTGAGCCCATGAATGATCGTCGGCATCGGCATGGGCGGCAAAGCGGTCCTGATCGAAGCCGGGAAGCGGCGCGCCTCCGTTACGAGCGATCCAAAGCGCACGAAAGGCGAAAACCCGCTCGGTGTCGTTGATGTGATTCAGCGACTCACGTATGGACCACTTGATGGGCTCATAGCGGTACAGTGACCGTTCTTCGGAGATGGTCTCAAAAAATGCCACCAGTTGGTTCGTTTGCGCATCGAGATGTCCCAGGATGTCGTCAGTCTGCGCTTTGTCGATGTAGGTGAAATAGTATTCTGCGGCTTCGGTGCGGTCTGGCGTTCCTATCATTCGTTAAAGATATCGCAATTGGAAAATACCGATTATTGAATCCGTATTCCGAAAGCGGAAGGAGAGTGGCCGAAGGGCCCTAAGAGTTTAGTATTCTGTAGGATTCCGGGCGAAATTCAAGTGGTCCTGAAATTGCTTGAAAACCGGATCGGGGACTGAAAGGACAAGTACGCCTTGCAGGAGTTGAAGCGCCAATTCGCGGGAGGGTTGATCGTCGTACTGACGATCGCCGCCGTGATCGCGGCCGGCATCAACTTCCAGCAGCAGCGCAAATTCCATCTCCCCGAAGACGGCGTAACGTGGGTGGACCGTGAAGGGACCGCCGGAACAACGCCCGCGGGCCAGCCGATCATTCGGAATAACGTCGTCGCGCTGCATGTGGTGAAAGGCGGCCCGGCCGACCGTGCGGGCATCGTCGAGGGCGACATTCTCCGCCGCATCGACAATCTGGGAGTTTCCACCGCCGCCGAGGTATCCGAAATTCTGGTCGGCCTGGGCGTTTGGAAGAAGGTGGAGTATTTCGTCGAACGTCCCTACAAGCGAGCCGGGAACGAGGTGGCGCTGGAGGTTCGTTACACGGTCTTCGTCGCCGAACATACGGCGTCCGATGCCGTTTACTACCAGTACTTTGTCGGCGCGGCGTATCTATTTGTCGGTTTGTTTGTGTTTTTTCGACGCGGCGACGCGCACAAGGCGCTGCATTTTTATCTCCTCTGCCTGGCGAGTTTCGTCCTGTACACCTTCCACTACACCGGGAAGCTAAACAATTTCGACCAGGGAATCTATTTCGGCAACGTATTCGCCGGACTGCTGATGCCGACGCTGTTTATCCACTTCGCCCTGGTGTTCCCTGAGGCGCCCGCCTGGCTGCAGGGCCGGGGCCGTGCGGCATTGCTGTATCTCCCGGCGATAGCGCTGGGAGCGTTGTGGACCGCCATTCTCGGCGGGTACATAAGGATCTCCATCAGCCCGATCGAACTGCGGTGGATGTTCGACCGGGCCTGGCTCGGCTTCCTGGCCGGCGGGCAACTTGCGGGTGCCGGGATTCTCTCCTGGCGCTACCGTTCGACGATCGATCCGATCACGCGCCAGCAGATTAAATGGCTTCGGAACGGCGCGGTTTTCGGAGTGCTCCCCTTCGCCGCGCTTTATGTAATGCCGTACATGGTAGGCGCCGTCCTGGGTCCCGCGATGGAGATGGCCGTGTTGCCGTTGGCGCTGGTACCCATTACGTGGGCCTATGCGATCTTCCGATACCGGCTGATGGACGTCGACATCATCTTCCAGCAGGGCTACGTTTATACGCTGGCGACTTTGGCGGTACTGGCGATCTTCTACGGCCTGGTTTTCTCCATTACGGCGTCCGTACCGCATCCGGAGGATCAGCCGGGAGCCCGCGTCGACGACTTGAGCCCCGTGGCATTGATCAGCCTAATCCTGATCGCCGCTTTCATATTCCAGCCCGTCAGGAACTGGCTCCAGGAGGTTCTGGACCGCCATTTCTTCTACAAAGACCGCTATGACTACCGGCGGACGCTGGTCGAATTCGCCCGTGAACTGGGAAGCGAAACGGACCTCAACCGAACGCTAAACGCTGTGGCCGACCGATTGACGCGTACGCTTTCGCTCGAACGGATTGTCTTCTTTCTAAACGACGAAAAGCACGGCGGCTTCCGCTTATACATGACAGCCGGCTTGCAACGGCCCGTCCCTGACCTGGTGGATCTCTCCTTCCTGCCCGAAAAGGAAACCGCTTCGAACCATTATCTGTTCTTTGAACGGACCCGCGGACCTTACGATGCCTACCTGCGCGACCATCCCCAAACCGTTCTTCATACCATCGCCGACCTCGATCTCACGTACTACGTCCCCTGTACCGCGCGCGGCCGCGTGATCGCTTATCTAGGCGCTAGTCGCACCACCGAGGGCGATTTCCTCTCCTCGGACGACGTCGAGCTACTTCAAACCCTTTGCGGCTACGTGGGAATCTCGATTGAAAACTCGCGGCTCTACCGGTCGCTGGGACGCAAAGTCGAGGAGTACGAACGACTGAAAGAGTTCAGCGAGAATATCGTCGAGTCCATCAGCGTCGGCATCGCGGCTGCCGATTTCGAAGATCGCGTCGAAAGCTGGAACTCGCAGATGGAACAGTTGACCGGCATCGACCGCGAGGCAGCCATGGGCCGGCCCCTGGGCGAACTGCTCCCCGCCGACTTGATCGAAAAGCTGAAGGATCTGCGAGGCGCGGCCGGCATACACACCATCTACAAGTTTCCGCTGCCGGGCCCCAATGACGCCGATCGGGTGATCAACGTCGTTTTGGCGCCGCTCATTTCGCGAGAGCAGGAGCAGATAGGCCGGTTGATTCTCTTCGACGACATTACCGAACGGTCGGTTCTGGAAAACCGGCTCATGCAGGCCGATAAGCTCTCCTCGCTGGGATTGCTCGCCGCCGGCGTGGCCCACGAAGTGAATACGCCGCTGGCAGTCATCTCGACGTATGCCCAGTTGCTGGCCAAGCAAGTGAACGGGGACGAGAGTAAGTCGAAGCTGTTGGAGAAAATTGCCAAACAGACGTTCCGTGCCAGCGAAATCGTGAATTCGCTGCTGAACTTCTCCCGGACCTCGTCGACGGCCTACGAAGAAGTCGATCTGAACCGGATCCTGCGCGAGACGCTGCAACTCATTCACCCGCAATTAGAAAAAGCCCATGTCGTCGTTGAGGAGCAGTTGGACGGTTCACTCGGCCCCGTTCGAGGAAACGCCGGGAAACTGCAGCAGGTCTTCCTGAACCTCTTCCTGAACGCGCGCGATTCCATGGAAGGCGGCGGCAACTTAACTGTCGTGACATCCACCAACGAGGCCATGGCCCGAGTGGAAGTCATTGATTCCGGGTGCGGAATCCCGGATGAGCATCTGGCCCGGATTTACGACCCGTTCTTCACAACCAAGGGCGCCAAGAAGGGAACGGGTCTCGGACTTTCTATTACTTACGGTATCGTAAAAGAGCATGGTGGCTCGATTAACGTTCTCTCTCAACCGGGACAGGGCACTCGCTTCCAGCTCGACTTTCCGTTGGTAAGGAAACCTGTTAATGCCTGATTCCGTGGCCGCCCCGGCGCGTGGCCGAATTCTGATCGTAGACGATGAGGAAGACATTCGAGAGAGCCTGGAGACGCTCCTAACCCTCGAAGGCTATACCGTCGACATGGCGGTGAATGGAACCGCCGGGCTGGAGCGAATGGCGTCGGCGTCCTACGACCTGGTGCTGCTCGATCTGATGATGCCCGATAAATCTGGGATGGAAGTCTTAGCGGAGGTCAGGCAGCGGGACCGCGATACGCCGATATTCCTGATCACCGCCTATGGGTCGATTGAAGTCGCCATTAAGGCGTTGAAGGCGGGGGCGAGCGATTACTTCTCCAAGCCCTGGGACAACGAAAAGCTGGTCATCGAGATCGACCGGCAGATCGCCAAAGGCCGCCTGGAGCGCGAGAACGTAGAGCTGAAGCGCGCGCTGAAACAGCGCTACGCGTTCCCGAACATCATCGGGAAGAGCGATAGAATGCTACGGGTTTTGGACACCGTGGCTCAAGTGGCGCCATCGCGGGCAACGGTCCTGATCACCGGGGAGACCGGTACCGGCAAGGAGTTGATCGCCAAGGCGATCCACACCAATTCCACGCGCGCCGATCATCCCTTCGTGGCGGTCAACAGCGGTTCACTGCCCCCGGATCTACTGGAATCGACGCTATTCGGGCATGTGAAGGGCGCCTTCACCGGCGCCATCACGACGCGGAAAGGCGTGTTTGAAACGGCGAACCAGGGCACCATTTTCTTCGATGAAATCGGCAATATTTCGCCGGAAATTCAAGCCAAACTCCTGCGCGTGATTCAGGAGCGGGAGTTCATGGCGCTGGGTTCGAACGAGACCATCCATGTCGATGTACGGCTGGTGGCGGCGACCAACGAAGATCTGAAGAAACTCGTGGAGGAGAAGCGGTTCCGCGAGGACCTGTATTACCGGCTCAACGTCATTCAGATCGCCCTGCCGCCCCTGCGAGAGCGCAAAGAGGACATTCCGCTGCTCACCGAGCACTTCTTCGACAAGTACACTCGCGAGAATGAAAAGTTCCTGGATGCGGCGCGCAAGTCTCAGTTACAGTTCGAGCCGGAGGCGTTTCAATTACTGATGGAGCACTCCTGGCCGGGTAATGTCCGGGAGCTCGAAAATACGATCGAACGGGCTGTCGTACTGGCGACTAGTCAGAATGTCCCGGCGACCGTTCTGCCGGACTCCGTATTGCATCCAAGCGGCGTGCGGATCCGCCGCGACGATGCGGGCAGGCTGCCTTCCGATGCCAGTCTTTATGAGATTGTGGCGGATTTCGAGCGGCGCACGATCGTCGATATTCTGGAGAGCGTGAACTATTCGCAAACTGAAGCGGCCGAGCGGCTGCACATTCCCCTCTCGACGCTGAACCAGAAGATCAAACGGCTCAATATCGAGATCAAGCGGAGTTCACGGGGCGCTTAGTTCACCGCGAAGGTTGGCGAGCATGGATGGGCGTGCGTCCATTCCAGCACCCAATAGCCATGCGAGCTTGGTGTAGGCGGCTTCCGGCGTCATGTCGCCTCCGCTGATTACGCCCCGTTCCGACAACTGCCGGCCGGATTCGTACTGCTCCATGTTGACCCGGCCCCGCAGGCATTGGGTCACATTCACGAGCACCTTTCCCTGCCGGCAGGCGGATTCAATCACTTCCAGCAGGCCCGCATCCGAAGGAAAATTCCCCTGGCCGAAAGTTCGAAGAATGGCGCCGCGGATATCGGCCCCTGCGAGTAGCGCTTCTAAAGTGCGAGCGGGTAAGCCTGGCACGATGGTGATGTCGACAACCTGATCGGACATCGCGCGGTGCGTGAAGAATGGCGCCGGCGGCAGTGGCCCCAGCAACGAACGATCGAGAAACACGTCGGTCTCAATCGCGCCGAGCGGCCGAAGGTTGGGCGAGTCAAAGGCGTCGGAATCGGTGGTGCTCATCTTGCGCGCACGGTTCCCGCGAACCAACCGTTTGCCGAAGCAGATGACAACTTCGGGAACCAGCGCGAGGCCGGTGGAACGGTAACCCGCCAATCGGAGGGAGTGGATGAGGTTCAGCCGGCCGTCGGTTCGTTCGTGAAACAGCGGCGTCTGCGAACCGGTCAGGACCACGGGCTTTCCCAGGTTTTCGCACAGAAACGAAAGCGCCGAGGCCGTATAGGCCATCGTGTCGGTTCCGTGCAGGATGACGAACCCGTCCCAGTTCGCATACTCCCGCTCGATGACCGCGGCCATGGCTAGCCAGTCTTTGACACTGATATCGGAAGAATCGACGGGCGGCAGACGCGGATCGCTGAGCAGTTCCCAATGGACGCCATCGCGCTCGCCAACGCCCGGGACATACCGCAGCACGTCGACCTTACCGCCGGGCCTGCGGGCGCCATCGGGATCGCCCGGGTCCACCGGGACCATGCCGACGGTTCCGCCGGTGTAGAGAACCAGAACCCGTGAAGAAGCCATGCGCCAGACCGATTCGCTAAGTCTAACGCGAATCTCCCGCTATCCGTGACGTAGAATGCTGGTTATGCCATCAATCGCGAACCCATTCGCTCGCAGGACCTTTTTGCTCGGCGCCTCGACGGCGGCGCAGGCCTCCTTCGCCGCGCAGACCCCGCCCAGTGACCGCGTCCGAGTCGCCATCGTCGGCGTTGGTTCGCGCGGATCGGCACATATTCAGGAGATTCTGCCGGTTGCCGGCGTTGAGATCGGAGCGCTGGTGGAAGTGGATGGCGCCCGGGCCGAGGCTGCCTCCCAGGTCATCTTCCAGAAGACCGGCAAGCGGCCGATCATCGAATCCGACATGCGGCGGATCTTCGAGGACAAATCGATCGACGCGGTGACGATCGCCACGACCAATCACTGGCATGCGCTCGCCGGAATCTGGGCAATGCAGGCAGGGAAAGACGTGTATGTCGAAAAACCGGTATCGCATAACATCTTCGAGGGGCAAAAGTTGGTGGAGGCCGCGCGGAAGTACAACCGCGTGGCGGCGGGTGGCACGCAGCGCCGATGGTGGGGCCGCTGGCGCAAGGCGGTCGAGTTGATCCATGCGGGCGCTATCGGCGACATCTACCAGGGCAACTTCTTCTTTCCCGGCAGCCGCGATTCCATCGGGTTCAAGCCGGTAAAGGAACCGCCGGCCAATTTGAACTGGGATAAGTGGCTGGGGCCCGCGCCGCAACAGCCTTACCATGAGAACCTGGTTCACTATAACTGGCACTGGTTCTGGGATTTCGGCAACGGCGAACTGGGTAACAACGGCATCCATCTCATCGATATCCTGCGTTGGGGCATGAAGCAGAAGCTGCCCGTTGCAGTGCGCTCCGTTGGCGGGCGGTACGGCTATCAGGATCAGGCGCAGACGCCGAATACGCAGAACGTGACCTGGACGTTCGCTAACGGGGCGACGATGGTGGGGCAGTTGCGCGGCCTATACACGCAGGAGCCGATGTCCTGGGACTTTTTCGGCACCAAGGGCCATCTGCATATGAAGGCCAACGGGCAGTTCCAGATCCGGATGGAGCGCAAGAAGGAACTGGAGCCGGAAGTGGCCACGCCGCCGAACATCGACCACTTCGCTAACTTCGCCGAAGCCATTCGCGCACGGAATCCGAAGTTACTCCATGCAGAGATTGAAGAGACTTACCTGTCCACTGCCCTTTGCCATTTGGGGAACATTTCTCACCGGCTTGGACGCGAATTAAAGTTCAATCCGGACGCGATCCGGTTCGTCAACGACAAAGAGGCGGATGCGATGCTGACCCGCCCCTATCGGGCTCCGTACGTTGTCCCCGCGAAGGTTTAACCCTTCAGGTGCGTGTTGAAAAATTCGAGCGTCCGGGACCAGGCCAGCTTCGCCGCGGCCTCGTCATAGCGCGGCGTCGTGTCGTTATGGAAGCCGTGATTGGTCTTCGGATAGATATAACCCGAGTATGTGATCTTATTCGCTTTCAGCGCCTCTTCATAGGCCGGCCAGCCGGCATTGATACGCGTGTCCAACTCCGCGTATTGAAGCATGAGGGCGGCTTTGATTTTTGCCGCGTCGGCAGCCGTCGCCTGCGCCCCGTAGAAGGGAACGGCGGCTGCGAGGTCGGCGCCCAGCCGGACGGCGAGCATGTTGCAAACGCCGCCGCCGAAACAGAAACCTACGGCGCCTAGCTTGCCGGTGCTATCCGAACGGCCCTTCAGCCAGCGGGCGGCTGCGATGAAATCCTCGGCCATTTTCGCGCGATCTACGGTCCCGAACAGTTTGCCACCAGCTTCGTCGTTGCCCGGGTAGCCGCCGACGCTGGTCAGGCCATCGGGCGCAAAGGCCAGGAATCCGGCCGCGCCTAAGCGACGCGCAACATCTTCAACATATGGATTCAGACCGCGGTTCTCGTGGACGACCAGTACGGCAGGCGCCTTGCCGTCCTTCGCGGGCCGCACCAGGTACCCTTTAATGCTGCCGTTTCCCTCGGGAGAAGGAACCGTAGCGTACTCCGCTTTAATTCGCGGGTCGTCCTTGGGGACCTGCTGGGCCCAGGCATAATTAGGCCGCAGACTTTCAAATAGCATTGCCGCCGTGACGCCGCCGGTAGCATAGCGCTTGGCGCCCTCCAGGAATTCGCGACGTTCGATGTCGCCGTGGACATACTTGTCGAATAGATTCAGCAGCTCTTGCGGGAAGTCCGCCGCGGTCTTGCGTTCCATGGAAAGTCTCCTAATCAGCGCCGAGAATACCATAGTTCAATGAACGGTATGCGCGTAACTCTTTTCACATTCCTCAGCCTTTGCCTTCTTCCAGCCCAACCCATCCGGCTGCAACAGAACATCGAGCGCATCACCCGATCGATCAATGCGCAGTGGGGGATCTATGTAAAGGTGCTAGACACGGGCGAGGAGATCGCGATTAACGCCGATATGCAGATGGACACCATGAGCACGATCAAGATCCCGCTCATGATCGAGACGTTCCGGCAGATTGAGGCGGGCAAATTCAAACTCACCGATCCCGTCGTGCTGACCCAGGCGATGAAGCGCCCCGGCACCGGAATCCTCCGGTCGCTCGATGACGGCGCAACGATTACAGTCAAAGACACGCTGATGCTGATGAACATCGTCAGCGACAACACGGCCACCGACATTCTGTTTGAGAAAGTGGGCGGTGTGGAACCGGTCAACGCTCTGATGACCACATACGGGCTGAAACAGACCCGCGCCACGACGCCCTCCAGCGGTTGGTTCGCCGCGCTGCGTGCCGCTCCCTCGCCGGCCGCCTTTCACCGGGAAGGGAAACACGCGTACGGCCTGTCGTCGGCGCGCGAAATGGGCCTGCTACTGGAGAAGATCGCCCGTGGACAGGCCGTCAGTAAGACCGCCAGCGACGCCATGCTCGCGATGCTTCGCAATCAGGTCTATTCCAGCCGCCTGCCAAAATATGTCACCGGGTTTCGCGTCGCCCATAAAACCGGAGATTTCCTGCCATATATCGGAAACGATGTGGGGATCTTCGAGAGCGAGAAACGGAACATCGTCGTATGCGTTTTTACTTCGCACCACTTCGGCGTCGGCGCGCAACTGGAGGATGCCATCGCCCGCATTGGCGAATTAATCGCGAATCACTACGATAACTGAGCCCGGTAGCCAAACAGCTTATCGGCCCGAATGCGCTCAGCGACCGGCGGCGGCACATACTTCTCCCACGTCTTATCCCCGGACTTGATCCGTTGAAGAATTTCCGCGGGCATGATCGGCAGATCCACCGGATCGAACACCGGAAGGGAGCAGATACGATGATTCTCCAGCAGGTGCTGGTACAGATGGCGAAGCCCGGGGGTGACTTCGTCGTTTTCCGCGCTCACCTGCCGACGCGTTTCCGGGTCCCACATCGGGTACACGTACAGCGCCGTATCGCCCTGTAGCAACACCCCGAGCGCTTCCAGGATCCCGCCGCTAACATCCGCATAGAACTCTTCTTTGAAGATGCTGCGCAATGTCCCAAGGCCCATCGCGTAGCCGATCGGCAGCTTGGTATACCGCCGCAGATAGCTGGTCAGCCGGTAAGAGGCAGAGAAGTTCGAAATCATCACCGGATGCCCGAGAGCGCCGAGAATGTCCACGCGTGCCAGGAAGTCTTCATGGTCCACCTTGTCCGATGGCATGAGATTCTTCAAGCTCATCTCCATTAGGACCACCAGGCGCTTTTCATCCACCTTCTTGTCCGCCACAAGCTTCTCGCACCCGCAATAGAGCATATCGAGCGTCACATTGGTGACCGGACGGAAGCTTCCGCGTTGCAGCAATACCGGGCGCCCGAAGAGGATTTCGGCCGGTTCGACCGCGTCGCCCTTCGCCGTAAACACGGCCGCGTCGGTGAGCCCTTGGGCCACCAGTTGCAAACTCATCAACCGGTTATCGACCTTGGCAAACGCCGGACCCGAGAACTTGATCATGTCGACTTCCAGCCGGACCCGGCTTAGCCCGTCCATCAGGTTCGCGATCAACACCTCCGGACGTTCATTTAAATAGAAGGCGCCGTAAATCAAATTCACGCCCAAAATGCCGATCACTTCCTGCTCGCGAAGCGTTACCGGATCTAACAGGCGGATATGAATCAGAATCTCCGAAGGATCCGTGCGCGGTTGATTCTGAAAACGAATTCCCAGCCAGCCATGCCCGCTGCCGGGTTGCGAACGCCGGTTAGTGGCCACGGTATCGGCGAAGGCAAAAAACTTGGTGTTCGCGCCGCGCGCCTGGTCCAGACGCTCCTGCAGCAGCGTGTACTCGTGCGTCAACATGCTCTGGAGCCGCTGCCGGCTCACGTACCGCGTTGACGGACCATAAATCGCATCGGAAACCACCATGTCGTAGGCCGACATCGACTTCGCCACCGTCCTGGATGCCCGTCCGCTCCGAAAGAACCACGCCACCACTTCCTGCGCGGCGCCAATCTCGGCAAACGCGCCGTAAGTCGTCGGATCGTGGTTGAGCCGTGCCGCCTTTTGGATTGTTGTGATCGATTCTTTTTCCGGTGCGGCCATATCCTATAGTGTCTATCGGCGGTCGCAGAAAAGAAAAACAGACCAGTTAAGTCTGAGTAAACTTCAGGGCAGCCACTCCGGCATGGTTCTCGATAAAGTCCAACCTTCGCCCCGCAGAACGACTTTTGCGTTTACCGTTCCCAGGCTCGCGCGCGCCTCCCTCACTAACATGGGCCGCCCGTTGGGAGTGGCGGGCGAGATCAGCGTCACGGGGCGGCGCCCCATCAAACGCAGGGCGTCGGGCAGATCGGCGTGCCGCAGGATTCCGGGCACTACCGTCTGGTCCAACCCTTCATGCTGCCGCGCCGTAACTACGTCCATATAGCTGATAATCGACCGCTCCACCGCCAACTCCGCCACCCGCTCATCCAAGGCCGCGGCGATCATAGCCGCCGGACCCAACGCGCCTTTGGCGTATAGAGTCACCGGACGCCCGTCAAAATATGCCACCGCCGCCAGCAGGTCACTTACTTGCATTTCGACAAGGTTTCGCCCAAGCAGCATCGCGCGCGCAGCCAATTGATACGACTGCCGGTAACCGGTCCGCCCAGCCGTCGAGTAGTTCTCGCCAACGCCGCGAGGATCTATGGCTAACACGGTCGCGCCCGCTTTTGCCAGTGCGGCGACATCGGCGTCGGCTCCTTTGCCGAATCCACTCGCAAACACCACGTTGCGGCCGCCCTTTCCCTGATACAGCAGTGCCGGGATTACCACGCCGCCCTCCACTGTGAATTCGAGCTTCTTGACTCGAACGTCGTCCCGCACCGCCTCGCCAACTTCTCTTACAGCCGGCTTGGCGCCCGGACCCTTCCATCCAATTGCTGCACCCAATGTGGCCGCCGTCACGGCGCCCCGCTTCAGTCCGCGCGCATATGCCAGATTCAAACTTTGCACTGTCTCCGAGCCACCTGAAGTTGCTAATTGCCCCGTCTCGGTCGCGTAGAGCAGGCTCTCTTCCTCAGGCTGCAAAGCGGGTTCGCGGCCATCCGTTTCGCGCCCCATCAACCATTTCGTCAGAAAGCGGTAAGCCGCCTCCCGCCTCGGTTTCGACCAGCCGTGCGTATCGTCAAATTCAAAGTATCCAGCCTTCTCACCGCTGCCGAGCAAGTCGAAGAGCCGCTGATTCTGCTTATAAGTCGCCCGAGCGCCGTTGATTGGAAAGAAGTCCTGAATCGCGGTGGTCATGATAAACGGGCGGGGGGCCCAAGCGAGGGCGAAGTCACCAAAATCCAAGCCCTTGGCCACGAAGGAAGGGAACACCTGCTCGGCGTCCTGCGGCCCCGGACCGGACCACAACTCGCGCCAACGCGTCATATAGCAGGAGGAGACGATTGCCGTCAGGCGCGGTTCCACCGCTGCAAGATAGGCGGCCTGCGTGCCTCCGCCGGAATTACCAGCGACCGCGATCCGCTTGGGATCGATCTCCGGCCGCGTCAATAAGTAATCAAAGGCCCGCACGCCGTCCCAAGTCTCGTAACGTGCCATAGTGTGGCCGGTGAGAAGCGCCTGCAGCCCCGCCATCGTATGTTCGGCGGTGCCAATTCCAATGCGCGACTTTCCGGTCGCCGCATCGAAATATTCTGAACGCTCGCCCTGGCCCGGCGGATCGAACGCGAATACGGCGAAACCCTGCTTGGCGAAGCCGATGAACGCCGCCTGGTAGGTGGCCGACGCTTTTCCGTTGACCGAATGCCCGGCCACGCCGAGCACCGCCGGATATGGCCCCTTGCCGACTGTTGGCAGGTACAGATTGGCAGTCACCCGCATGCCCGGTTGGCTCTCAAAGATGATGTTCTCCACGCGATACCCGTCGCGCGAAAATCCGCCCGTAATCCGCGCGTTCAGCGGCGTTTTCTCCGAAGGCAGGCCCCCGATCAATTCCACCATCGATTTCTGCACAGAGGCTTGGCGCGCCCGTATTTGTGCCGCTGTGGACAGTCCCGATACCTCGGCCTCCCTTCGGTCCCAATGCGCTTCGGCTTGCTTGGTCAGCCAATTCTCGAACTGAGCGGAATAGTACCCGCCCACCGTTAGCGGTGCCTGCGCCATCAGCGACGCCGAAACCAATAAGTACAAGCGCATCACCGTTCCTCCACAAGCCAGATGGCAACTATACCTAAAGCATAAATCCCGGCGCAGATCGTTCCCACCCTTGGATAGTCACCCCCGAGCAAGGTGAAGAGCATGCCGGCGGCCAGCACCCCGATCGCTGTCGCGAACCGGCCCGAATTGTAAGCCAATCCGCTCCCTGTGGCCCGCACTTGCACCGGGAACAGCTCCGGCAAATAGTACGCCAGCCAGCCGAAAAACAGCGTCGCCACCAATCCCTGCGAGAATACTACCGCATGGAATCCGGGCTCCAGCGGCCCGGTCAACTGGAACATCGCCACGGTAAGCGCCGACGCTCCCAGGCTTATCAACAAGTAACTTCGCCGCCGGCCTATCCATCCGGCCAACTGCGCACCCACCAGGCTTCCGATCGCTGCCCCAATCGCCCACCAGCCCTGCGTAGCCGCTTTGTACTCGGCATTGGCGGCGCCGGCCACTTTATCCGCCCAGGGGATCATCCACTTACTCGCCGCCCAGGCGCCCACCATTGGGATCGCGCTAATGACAATGGCGCCAAAGGTAATTCGCCTCAACTCCGGCCCGAACAAGTCTTTCAGCGGCGCCGGTTTTTTCTTCAGTAATCCTCGCGAAGCCAGCCATGCCGGCGATTCCGGCAGCGCCACCAGCACCAGCACACCCAGCATTGCGGGCACTCCCGAAAGCTGAAACAGCCATCGCCACGAGTCCGCTGTGATCGGCCACAATCGTGCAATCTGCGAAAGCAGCAGAATACCCATATTCAGTCCCGCCGACATAACGCCGGAGACTAGCGGTTTCGACGCCCCCGGCCAACTCTCCTGCACCAGCGCCATGCCGTTCGGCCACATGCCGCCGACGCCCAATCCCACCAGGAAACGCAGCACGAGCATCTGCTCCACAGTCTGCACCCACGCACCCATTGCCGCGAAAACGGAATAGAACAGAATGCTCCAGCCCATTGCCCGCGTTCGCCCGATCCGGTCACCGAGATTTCCCAGCGCCACGCCGCCGACCGCCGCTCCCAGCATGAGCGCCGCCGTGAATCGGGCAAACCAGTCCCCGCCCGAGGTTGCGTTGAACGACTCGCCCAACAGGCTCCTGGACACCGAAAGCGCCGCAATGGGCATGAGCCCCAATTCGACGCCGTCGAACACTAACCCCAATACGGAGGCGCCCAATATTGCCATCCGCGCGCCTCGCGTCATTTCCATCCTCGCTAGTGTATATTGACCCGAGGTACCAATGAGTAATCCGAATCGCCGTTATTTCATGGCCGCCGGAGCGGCCGCGATCGCCCGTCCCGCAACCGCCGCGCCGTCCGATACTGTTCGGGTCGGCATGATCGGCTTAGGCGGCCGCGGCATGGCGCTGATGACTTCGGAATTGAAATCCGTGCCAAACGCAAAGGTCACTCATCTGTGCGAAATCGATCAGGCCCGGCTGGAACGGGCGCAGGCCGCCGCAGAAAAGATCGGGTATGGCGTGGTGAAAGGCAGTGCCGATCTTCGCCGGGTTTTGGAAGATAAGGAGGTAGACGCCGTCGTCATCGCCACGCCAGATCACTGGCATGCCCCGGCCACTATCCTTGCCTGCGCCGCCGGCAAGGACGTTTACGTCGAAAAGCCGGTCTCACATAATTTGCGCGAGGGCCGTCTGATGGTGGAAGCGGCTCGCAAGAATAACCGGGTTGTTCAGGCCGGTTTGCAATCGCGCAGCCGTCCGAGCACGATCAAGGCCATTGAAATCGCTCACTCGAACCTGCTCGGCCGCGTGATCATGGCCAAGGCATGGAACGCCCAGGAACGCGAAAACATTGGGCAAAAAACCAACATGGCGGTGCCGCCGGGCATCGACTACAACGCCTGGGTTGGCCCCGCCGAAATGGTTCCGTATAACGAAAACCGCTTCCACTACAAGTGGCATTGGAATTGGAATTTCGGCACCGGCGACATGGGCAACGATGGCGCTCATCAGATCGACCAGGCGCGCTGGGCGCTGAAAGAGGATTTTCCCAAACGAATTAGCGGCGCCGGCACCAAGTACTTCTTCAAGGACGACCAGCAGACGCCGGACACTATGAATATCAGCTTTGATTACGGCGATCGGGGTCTTATCTGGGAGATGCGAATCTGGCACGAATACGGTTTGGAGGGCATCGAGAACGGTGTCGCGGTCTATGGCACTAACGGCTTCCTTCACATCGGCAGTTGGGATCGAAAGTGGGGCTATCGCGTCTTCGACAAAGCGGGCAAACTCGTCGACACGCACCAGGACGACATTCCGGATTTCCATATGCAGAACTTCGTCGACTGCGTAATCAGCCGCAAACGGCCCAATTGCGATATCGAAATCGGCCACATCTCCAGCGCTCACTGCCATTTGGGCAACATCGTCACTCGAACCGGACGTAACATCGGGTTTAACGCGGCCAACGAATCCATCCCTAATGACGCGGAAGCTAACGCCCTCCTCCGGCGACGGTATCGGAATCACTGGGCTACGCCGAAGGGTGTTTGATGTTACATCTGACGCGGAAACTAATTTGGGCTCAGCGCCACCCCTAGTTAGAACGCAATGCTACGTTTCATTGGAATTCTCATGCTCGCCGGGGCAGCCCTCCCGGCCGCGGAACGCAAGCTGAGCGATCGCCGCAGTGACCCCGACCCCCACACCAAAACCCATTTCAAGCCCCGTGTCTTTTCCTCGCTGAGAGAATGGACCCAGCATCGGAACGATCTTCGCCGGCGTGTTCTGGTCTCAACTGGCCTGTGGCCGATGCCGCGCCGACAGCCGGTAAAAGCGAAATCCTTTGGCAGCCTCAATCGCTCCGGCTACACTGTCGAAAAGCTTCTGATTGAAACGCTGCCCGGGTTCTATGTCGGCGCCAATCTCTACCGGCCGCCGACTCCCGTTCGCCGCGCGCCGGGCGTTCTGATCGCCCACGGCCACTGGAAAAATGGCCGCATCGAGCATAACGAACACTACTCGGTTCCCGCGCTGGGCGCGGCGCTTGCCGCTAATGGCTACATCGCATTGGCCTACGACATGGTGGGCTACAACGACACAAGGCAAATCGAGCACAAGTTCGGCAATTCGGACCAGGACAGGCTTTGGTCTTTCGGCCCACTTCAGCTCCAACTGTGGAACTCCATCCGAATGGTGGATTACCTCGCCGCCCGGCCCGAGGTCGATACCGCCAGGCTTGCGATTACCGGAGCTTCCGGCGGCGGAACCCAGACTTATCTTCTGGCGGCTGTTGACGATCGCATCAAAATCTCAATCCCAACCGACATGGTCTCCGCGAACTTTCAGGGCGATGATCTTTGCGAAATGGCCCCCGGCCTTCGCATCGGGACTAACAATGTGGAAATCGCCACAATCATTGCTCCTAAACCGATGCTGCTGCTTTCTTCGGCCAAGGATTGGACCAGCGACACGCCGGAGATTGAATTCCCGGCGATTCGCGAGATATACAAGCTCCATGGGCAGCCGAAGAACGTCGAGTCGTTCCAAGTCAAGACGGAACACGGCTACAATCTGACGCAGCGACAGGCCGCAATCCAGTTCCTCGGCAAACATTTTCGGATGCCGGCCAACCTCACCGAGCCGGAAAACTTTGCCGGCCCTCCATCGGAGTTTCTGGTCGGCGACGCCGCCCCGAAGGAAGCGGACCGCGAAGCCGTATTTCGTGAATGGCGCAATCTTTTGACGGTACGGAATGGGAAGGTTTCGGCAAAGGTGAAGGTCGAACTGCTGCGCAGCCTCACCGGGTCCGGCTGGGCTCCTCAAGCCGGCTTAGGCCCAATTCCATTTCGAACTATTGACGGCACACCTGCCGACACGACCATCGCCCTTCACAAAGACGGCATGGAAGCTGCCCAAAAAATGCCATCAGTCAGGCAGGCCGCCGAATTACATTCGCGCGTCCTGCTGCTGGATGTGTTCGGTACCGGCGACGCTGCAAGGATCAATGGCCGACACAGCGATCATCTTGTCTTCCACCATGCCGACAGCGCTCTGCAGGTTCAGGACGTGCTTACCGCGGCCGCTTGGGCGTCGACGCGCGGCGCCTCCCGCATCCGGCTGCTTTGCGGCGAGGAACTTCACGAAGTGTGCCGTCTCGCCGCGGCCATCGCCCCCATTCGCCTCCGCGTTGACCCGCCCGCTGGCAATCCTAAACCTCTGTCGATTCCCGGTCTCGCCGCTGCCGGATTCTATTAACGGGGCAGTGCCGCCAACACCTCTGCCGCCGTCGTCCGGCCACCGTGGGTCCTACTGACCTTAGCGAAAGTGATCTTCCCGTTTTTGTCCACGATAAACGTCGCCGGATATGCCGTCTCATTCGGGGCATCCCAGCGCAGGCTGTAAGCCTTCGTGAATGTGTAGTCCGGATCCACCAACAGCTCGAAGTGCTGTGGCAGGTTTTTGTCGCTAACAAACTCCTTAGCCTTTGTTTGTACCTCGGCTGGGGGCCCGGGATAAACCATCACTACCCGTACGCCGGCCCTGGCAAATTCGGTACCGCTCCTCACAAACTCCGAAACCTGGCGATTGCACATCGGGCACTGATATCCCGGGAAGCCTCGAAGCACGATCAGCACCACCGGCCCCGGTCCCAACTGCTTGGACACGCCGTCCAGATTCGTCAACGTAAACGCGGGCGGCCGTTCGCCCACCGCGGGCGGCGCAGCGGCCAAAACGGCGGTCAACGAAAGGGCAATTAGTAGAAGTGGTTTCATGCCGGGATAAGCACTACGACCGATACATTTATTCCCGGAAAAAGCATTCTCCGCCAATCCACGTTTCGCGAATCCGAATCGCCCGCGCTGCCTCATCGAAATCAAAGACTACAAAATCGGCCCGATCGCCTACGGCCAAGCCCTTCCGCCGCCCCGCGATCCGACCGACCCGTGCCGGATTCCGTGTAGCCATCGTCAACGCTTCGGCCAGCGATAACCCAGCGATCCGCATCAGGTTCTCCACGCCCCGGTGCATCTTCAGAGCCGAACCCGCCAGCCGCGTTTGCCCGGCGAGCACCACGCGGTCATCCTCGGTCAAATCCACCGGCTGATCGCCCAACATATACCGCCCTGGCGCAGCTCCCGCCGGGGAACTCGCATCCGTCACCAAAATGGACCGCTCTATCCCCTTGGCGCGCAATGCCACTTTCAGGAAAGCCGGCCCAATGTGAATCCCATCCGCAATGAAATCCGCATTCAGCCGGTCCTCGGCCATCTGATCCCACAGATAATTCGGATGGCGCGGCAACACGGCGTGCGCCCCATTCCCCAAGTGGGTCGACAGCGTTGCCCCGGCGCTCACGGCGGCCTGAATATCGGAAGCCTGTGCCGCCGTATGCCCAATCGCCACGGTCACGCCCTCGGAAACAAGCGCTTCGATATACGCAGGCGCCTCCGGCCACTCCGGCGCTATGGTCACCAGTTTCACCAGCCCTTCGGTAGCCTCCTGCCAACGCTTATACTCGTCGATATCCGGCGGACGCACATGCTGCTTTGGATGCGCCCCGCGTGGACCCTCCTCCGCCGCAATGTGCGGACCCTCAACGTGAAAGCCTTCAATCGCCACGCCCTCTTTCAACGCCTTCTTCGCCGCCAACAGATTTCGAAGCGAACCCAGCATCCCTTCCCGGCTGCCGGTAATCACGGTGGGCAGCAGCCGCGTAGTTCCTGTGGCAAATTGCACCCGCAGCGATCGGCCAATTTCCTCGATAGAGGTATCGGGCGAGTTGTAGTCCACGCCGGCAAACCCGTTCACCTGCAAATCGATAAATCCGGGGGCCAAATAGGGCAGTCCCGCCGTGCGTTCCACCAGTTCATCGGCAATCTGAATCGACGTTCCGTACTCGAGCAGAATATTCTCGCCGCGCAAGGCGTCAAAGCCGAAGCATTTCTTAATCATATTGTTTTATCCACAGCTTCCCCACAGGGCTGTCTCTCTAACTCTAACAAAAGAAAAGAAAAAAAGGTTGTGGAGGATCGCATATTTCCACTGGTATCGCGGCCCGGAAACTGGTACAACTATTTACAGATTCCGCGGGATGCGGCGCACGAGGCTGATCTCGGGGGAGGTGGCCGGAGCGCTCCTCCCGCGGTTTTCGACTTTTTGACGGCTTTCAAATCTGTCACGGCGTGATTCGCCCCACGTCGCGGCAAGCAGGTTCCGGGGCGCTAACCGAATGTCGGCGTTCCCACTCTCGCGCCACGGACCTCAGTGACCATGGCACGAGGGTGGAGGCGCCTCACAACGGGAGGCGCCCCTGAACCGATCTAAGTACTAAACCGCCGTCAGCCAGCCCTCGGTATCCGGTTCCGTACCGTTAATGATTCCGAAGAACGCCTTCTGCAGCTTTTCCGTAACCGGACCGCGCGCGCCGGACCCGATTTTGATCTTATCGACCGTACGAATCGGCGTGACTTCCGCCGCGGTGCCCGTAAAGAACACCTCATCGGCGATATAGAGCATCTCACGCGGAATCATCGATTCGGTGATCTCGATCCCCAGTTTCCTGGCGAGTTTGATGATCGAATCCCGCGTAATTCCGGGCAGCGCGGAGTTGCCCAGCGGCGGTGTGATCATCTTGTTGTCCCGGATAACGAAAATGTTCTCGCCGGACCCTTCCGAAATGTACCCGTTCGTATCCAGCGCGATCCCTTCGGCGTAGCCGTTAAAATGCGCCTCCATTCGAATTAACTGCGAATTCATGTAATTCGCGGCGGCCTTCGACAACGCCGGCAAAGTATTCGGCGCAATCCGGTTCCAGGACGAAATACAGACATCGACGCCCTGCGCTAACGCCTCCTCGCCCAGGTACTTGCCCCATTCCCAGCAGGCGATGTAGAGATCCAGGGGATTGTTGATGCCCAGAACGCCGACGTCGCTATAGCCCCGAAGCAGAATCGGCCGTACGTAGCAGGCCTCGAGCTGGTTGACGCGGATCAGCTCAAGAGTTGCTTTCGTCATGTCGGCTACCTGGAACGGTACCCCGTCCATCCGGTAAATCTTCGCGGAATCAAGCAGCCGCCGATAGTGTTCGTTTACGCGGAAAAGCCGCGGGCCGTTCGGCGTCGAATAGCAGCGGATGCCTTCAAACACCGCGCTGCCGTAGCTAACAACATGGGACAACACATGGATCTTGGCGTCGTCCCAACGGATAAACTCTCCGTTACACCATATTTTTTCTGTGGGCGTCAACATCCAACCATTATAAGCGGAACCCGTTACATTCCCCTGAAACGCTGGCAGGCTGCAAACGATCATCAATAGGAGGAGATACCACTCATGCAATTCCGCCGGCTTTTGCCGCAGATCCTGGTCGCGGCCGGCTTCCTGATCGCCGCCGAGAAACAGCGCGAGCTGAAACCGGGATGGAATCTCTTTAAGCCCGAGCAAGACGTTCAAATGGGCCAGGAGTACGCCAAAGAAATCGAACGTCAGTTGCCAATCATCTCCGATCCAACGCTCCACGCCTACGTGAATCGCATCGGCCAACGGCTTGTTAACGGAATTGAAGGGGAAAAATTTCCGTTCACGTTCAAAGTGGTGAACGACCCATCCATTAACGCCTTCGCGCTTCCGGGAGGCCCGATGTACGTCCACACCGGCCTGATCGCGGCCGCCGACAACGAAGCGCAAATCGCCGGTGTGCTCGGTCATGAAATGGGTCACGTCATGCTCCGGCACGGCACCAACCAGGCATCGAAAGCCAATCTGATACAGATACCCGCGATGATTGCGGCGGGCATGATGGATCAGGGCAGTATGATGGGCCAGATGGCATCGCTCGGCATCGGACTTGGAGCCAATTCCGTGCTAATGAAGTTCTCGCGCTCAGCGGAAAACGACGCCGACCTTTATGGCGCTCGCCTGGTTCATCGCGCTGGCTACAACCCGGTCGAACTGGCCCGATTCTTCGAAAAACTGGAAGCCGAGTCGGGTAAATCCAACAGGGCGATGGAGTTCTTCGCCAGCCACCCTAACCCCGGCAACAGGATCAAAAACATCCAAAGCGATATGAAGTTCTATCCGCAGAGGAGTTACGATTCGGCCAGTCTCACGCCTGAGTTGCAAAAAGCGCGCGCCGTCATCAAGACTCTTCCGGCGCCGCCGAAACAGCCCGCGCAGGGTCAAGTACAGGCGCCCTCCGGACCTCCTGTTAGCATCAACGTTCCTTCCGGGTTTAAAGCCCATCAAACCCCGCTCTACGCCATCGCTTACCCTGCCGACTGGTCCGTCCGTCCTTCCAACGACGGCGTATCGGCAACCATGATCGCCGCCGACGGGGCCGTAAAAGCGTCCAACGGCCAGGAGGACATTGGCCACGGTGTTCTCATCAGCTTCGTCAAACCCGCGAGCAATGACATCAACGCCGCCACCGAAGAACTCCTCAAAGGTATTCTGCAAGGCAACCCATCCCTGAAAGTTTCCGGCAATTCGCAAACGGGCAGAATCGATAACTACGTAAGCCGCGTTACGCCGCTCCAGGGGCCCTCTACGATGCGCCAGCGCGAAAATGAAAGGATACTGCTTCTCACGGTGATGCACACGCGGGGTTTGTTCTATGCCATTTTTATTGCGCCGGAATCCCGTTGGCGAGTTGCCCAGCCCGAATATCAACAAATGATGCAGACAGCCCGCTTTAGCCGCTGACCTGTCTCCGCCGCGAGTTAAAATTTAGCTATGCGGTGGTTGCTATGGATTGGCGCGACGCTCTTTGCGTTTGCGCAGGAACCCGATTTTCAGCGGGACATTCGCCCTCTTTTGGGGAAAAAATGCCTCGCCTGTCACGGGCCGGATGAACAGTCCCGTCAGGCGGGTCTTCGTCTCGATACTTTCGACGGCGCCACCAAAACTAAATCCATTATCCCCGGCGACAGCTCCAAATCGCGCCTCCTCGCCCGAGTCACTCACGCGACGCGCCCCATGCCGCCAACCGGACCTCGCCTCACCGAAACCGAAATCGGCCTTCTTCGCAAGTGGATCGATGGCGGCGCCGCTTACACCAATCATTGGGCTTACGAGAAACCCAAGCGTCCCGCCGAAACATCCATCGACGTTCTCGTTCTCGCCAGGCTCAAATCCCGCAGTCTTACCTTCTCGAAGGAAGCCGACCGACCCACTTTGGCCCGGCGCGCCGCGCTCGATCTGATCGGCGTACCACCCGAATCCGCCGCGCTTACTGCGTACCTGAAGGGCGGCGACTTCGAAAAATATATCGACCAACTACTGGCGAGTCCGCAATTCGGGGAACGGTGGGCCAAGGTCTGGCTCGACCTCGCCCGCTACGCCGACACCCAGGGCTATGAGAAGGACAGCAAGCGCTCCATCTGGCCGTATCGCGACTGGGTAATTCGCGCCTACAACGACAACCTCCCCTTCGATAAATTCACTACCCTCCAACTCGCAGCCGACCTCACCGCCGATCCCTCCATCGACGATCTCATCGCAACCGGATTCCACCGCAACACGATGACTAATACGGAAGGCGGCACAGACGACGAAGAGTTCCGCGACCTCGCCATTCGCGACCGCGTCGCCACCACCGGCCAGGTCTGGATGGGCCAAACCTGGGGTTGCGCGCAATGCCACACACATAAGTACGACCCCTTAACGCACAAAGAGTTCTACCAGATCTATGGCTTTTTCAACCAAACGGCAGACGACGATCATCCCTCCGATCGCCCCGTTCTGAAGCTGACTTCGACCGCTTCCACTCTGGTTTTGAAGGAACTCCCGGAAGACAAACAGCGCAAGACTCGCATTTACGATCGCGGCAATTATCTCACTCCGGGCGAAGAAGTGAAGGCGGGCGTTCCCGCGGCATTCCATCCTCTTCCCCCGAAAGCCCCGAAGAACCGCCTCGGCTTCGCCCAATGGCTGCTCAGTCCCGACAACACGCTTACTGCTCGAGTCCAAGTCAACCGCTTCTGGAGCCGCCTGTTCGGATCGGGCCTGGTGGAATCGGAGGAAGACTTCGGTACGCAAGGCATCCCGCCCACATACCCCGAAGTGCTCGACCTCTTGGCCATCGATTTCCAAAAGGATTGGGACGTAAAGAAACTTCTGAAGCGGATCGTGATCAGCGATACGTACAAGCAGTCCTCGGATGTCACGCCCGAACTGCTGAAGCTCGATCCCGCCAACAAGCTCCTCGCACGCGGCCCTCGCTTCCGCCTCGACGCAGAAGTCGTGCGCGATCAGGCGCTGGCCTCGGCCGGCTTGCTAAGCAAGAAGCAGTTCGGCCCGCCCGTGATGCCGTGGCAGCCCGACGGTGTCTGGCTCGTTGTATACAACGGCGACAATTGGGTGACCTCCAAGGGAGAAGACCGCTACCGGCGCGCGCTATATACATTTATGCGCCGTACCAGTGCCTATCCGTCGATGATGAACTTCGACGCTCCTACCGGCGAAACCTGCACCATTCGGCGCATTCGAACCAATACGCCGCTCCAGGCCCTCACGTCTCTGAATGACCCAGCCTTCATGGAAGCCGCCCAGCGCCTGGCCGAACGCGCCGTAAAGGAGTCCCCCCTCGACCCCGCCCGGCGCCTGTTCGAACTCGTCCTTCTGCGGCCGCCAACCAGGCCCGAAGCCGCACGTCTCGCCCTGCTCCAACGCCAAACCGAGCAGGATCTCCGGTCCCAACCCGATAACGTCAACAAACTGCTTCGTTACAGCGAAGTGCTTTACGCCGAAGACCGCGTAGCCACCCTGATCCCGGACGCCCGCACCTCCCCCAAAGAGTGGCGATTTACGACCTCGGAACCCGCCGACGGCTGGATGCAGCCCGGTTTCGATGACAGCCAGTGGGGGGCCGGACCCGGATACTTCGGGTTTTTCACCAAACCCAATGAGACCACGCCCATCAAGACCGGCTGGAATACCGAAACCCTCTTCCTCCGCTACGCCCTCGAGCTCGGCGACAAGCTGCCGACAAAATTCAAGATGCCCATCCGGACCAACTCGCAATTCGATGTCTGGGTCAACGGTGTCTCTGCGCTCAACAACATTTACGAACGCTCCGGCCACTACGAATACGCCATCAACGAAAACGGCCAGAAGGCATTTCGCCCGGGAAAGAATATTATCGCGATCCGCGTCGCCCGCTACGGGACTTCCACAAACGGACAGGTCTTCGATCCCGGCCTGGTCGCGTCGATGCCTTTGGCGCCCCCTAAGCCCGGCCGCCCGGACGCAGCCCGCGCCTCGTGGGTCGTAGTGGCCAACACGGTTCTCAATCTGGATGAAACGGTGACACGGCGATGAACGAAAAACTGCGGACTGCCCTGGCCGCCACGCGGCGCCACTTCCTCACCGGCTGCGGCATCGGACTCGCGAACATGTTCCTGGCGCACGCGCAGGACAATCCTCTGGCACCCAAAAAGCCCCATCATGCGCCGAAAGCGAAATCGGTGATCTTCCTGCACATGGCCGGCTCGCCCAGCCAGTTGGAACTTTTCGATTACAAGCCGGAACTGGTCAAATACAACGGCAAACCCTGCCCCGATGAGCTTTTGAAAGGCAAGCGCTTCGCCTTCATAAAAGGCGTCCCGAAGATGTTGGGCACGCCCTACAAATTCAAACAGCATGGCCAGTCCGGCGCCTGGGTCAGCGAATTGATGCCCCACTTCTCGAGCATCGTCGACGATGTCACCATCGTCCGCTCCATGTGCACCGATCAGTTCAACCACGCGCCCGCGCAACTGTTCGTACACACCGGGAACCCCCGCTTCGGCTTCGCTTCCATGGGTGCCTGGGCTACTTACGGCTTAGGCACGGAGAACCAGGATCTGCCCGGCTTCGTCGTCCTAACCAGCGGCGGCAACAATCCCGACGGCGGCAAAAGCCTTTGGGGCAGCGCGTTTCTCCCCAGTGTCTTCCAGGGTGTCCATTGCCGCTCCCACGGCGATCCTGTCCTCTTCCTGTCTGACCCCGAAGGCGTTACCCGTGGCGTTCGCCGCAAGACCCTCGACGCGTTAAAGGACCTGAACGCCATGCAGGCCAAAAACGCCGGCGATCCGGAAACCGAAGCGCGCATGGGCCAATACGAACTGGCTTATCGCATGCAGATCTCCGTCCCGAATGTCATGGACATCTCCAAGGAGCCCGAGTCCGTCCATAAAGCCTACGGCACCGAACCCGGCAAGACCAGCCTGGGCAACAACTGCCTGCTGGCCCGGCGGCTGGTCGAAAACGGCGTCCGGTTCGTACAGATCTACGACTGGGGTTGGGATCACCACGGCACCAGCAAACGCGACGACATCCAGTACGCGCTCCAACCCCACATCAAGACCGCCGACCAGGCCGTTACCGCTCTAATCAAGGACCTCAAACAGCGCGGTCTGCTCGACCAGACCCTGGTCGTCTGGGGCGGGGAATTCGGACGCACCCCGATGCGGGAAAACCGCGGCGGCACCGAAGGGGCATTCATCGGGCGCGATCACCACCCCTACGCCTACACCATGTGGATGGCCGGCGGCGGCATGAAGAAGGGGCTCAATTATGGGGAAACCGACGAGATCGGCTACTACGTGACCCGGGACAAGATGTCGCCCCGCGACCTGCAGGCAACCATTCTGCACCAGCTTGGTCTCGATCCCCATCAGCTCCATTACCCGTACCTCGGCCTGAACCAACGCCTGATCGGACCCACCGACGAGGCCCGCGTGATGAAAGATCTCTTGGTTTAGACTGGTTCCAAGGAGATTGCCATGAAACTTGCTATATGCGGATTGCTGGCGATGGGCGCCGTTTTCGCGCAGGACCTTCTGGTCAAGGATGCGCAGGGTCAATGGAAGCAGGCCAGCAGCAACGTGCTGAAGGCCGCAAAGAAAATGCCGGCTGAAAAGTATGACTATAAGGCCAGCCCGGAAGTTCGTACGTTCGGCGGTTTCATTGGCCATGTGGCCGACGCCGGCGTGCTCTTCTGCGCCGCGGTGGCGGGGGAGAAAAAAGCCCCTCCCGGTGCCGAGAAGTCATTGAAAACCAAGGAAGCGCTGATCGGAGCTCTCGAAGAGTCCATCGCCTATTGCGACAAAGTGTATGCCGGCGTTACCGGCGCTTCCGCCTTGGAACCGGTGAAGTTCTTCGGCCAGGACCGCACCCGTGCCGGGGTTATGTTCTTCAACAACATGCACACGTATGAGCATTACGGGAACATCGTAACTTACATGCGTGCCAACGGCCTGGTCCCGCCCTCCAGCGAAGGCAAGTAGTTCATAGGCGAATAAAGATCTTGCTTCGCTCCAGCGAGCGCAGGAACAGCCAGGTAATCCCGAAGTACAACAGAAACATCAGGAGCGCCCAAGGAAGCGGAGAGTCCTTGGGCGCGAATGGTTTCACGGCGTCGTCGACCATCATGTGCAGCACATAACCGGCCAGCGCATTGACGCCAAGCGTCCGGAACACGCCCCATTCGTGCCCCTTCGCATCGGACCACCATAAGAAAAACGTGTAGACAGCCAGCGAAAAGCCGCTCGCGAAAACCAGGTACGAAACGGCGCCAGCCTGTTGGCTCATCGTCCACATGTCGCGCTCATGCCATGGCGCAACGAAAGGCGGAGCGGCGATCACGCCGCCATTGGTCAGGCACGACAATCCATAACCGGTTGACATCGCCAGCGCGGAAGCGCCCAGAAACGGCCTGTACGACTTCTCCCTCCCGTTCGACTCCAGATACATATACGTGAGTGAACCCGCCAGAACCGGAACGGTCCATGTCAGAAATCCCAGCGGCCCGCCGTCGATCACCCGGTTCGCCCGCAGCCACTCGTGCCACCACGAAGCCGAAAGCCAGACATGCAGCCCCGCCGACCCCGCCATCCAGAGCACCTGCACGCGCGCCGAGCGCGTAATCACCGGCAGCACCCACAGGCTCGTCACGCCGATATGAACCAGCGCCTGAAACATCGACCGCCGCCACGCGGTCGATAGAAAACCTCCCCACCCCTCCTGAGAAAGGGCTTCCCACGTCGCAAACTTCCCATCCAGGTGATACACCACCGCTCCAACCAGGATCAGTCCCAATCCCCGCATCACCGCCTGCCGGTATGCCTGCCGCGCTCCCACCTTCTCCACGTGCCGCAGGAACGCCAGCCGCAGCGCGAAACCGACCGCGAAGAAGAACTGCGGCATGATCGTGTCGGCGTAGCTGCAATAAGTGTTGTGATGTTTCAGCAGCGGATGAATCGCGGCGAATCCCCCCACGAAGTTCACCAGGAACATCCCCGCCACGGTATAGCCGCGAAACTGATCGAGCGAGTTGAGCCGGGGACGTTGGGCGGCGTTCATCCCCGATAGGTTAAAACATTATCGCGCCCATCATCCGCCGCCCTTGCACCTGACCTAGCGCCCGCGCCACTTCACGGAAACTGTCGCGCTCGCTTTCAATCATGATGACCACACCGTCGGAGGTCATCGAGATTGCCATCGCGTCGGCGGCTGTATCAAAGCCTGGGCCGTCCAATATGATCCAGTCAAACTGCGAACGCAGAGAACGCAGCAGCACATGCAGCCCGCGCAAGTCGAGCGGGTCCATTGGGTAGGTCATCGTATCGCCTACGGTCAGGAAATAAATCTGCGTGCCGGTGACGCGGCGAAAACAAGGCGGGAGCGCCAGACGGTCCGCCCGAGTTGCTTCGCACAAACCCGGACCAGCCGGTACCCGCAGAGCTGTGTGGAGCTTCGGCGTACTCAGATTCGCATCCACCACCAGGATCCGCGTGTCGTTCATGGACGCCATCGCCAGGGCCAGGTTGGCCGCCGTTCCATAACGCTCGCGCGCGCATTCCATGCTCGTAATCGCCAGAACCTGCAGTTCTTCGGCACCGTCACCGGCTTCCGCCTGGGCGCGAGCCAGCCTGTTACGGAGCTGCCGGACCTGCTCCTTCCACTCCGATGGATATCCGGGCGCCAGCATGGTGAACGCGGCTCGGGCTTCCTCGAACGAAATCTGCGGAATCTCGCGCAAGTTCAGAAAACTTTCACGCAATGGCAGCGAAGGAGCAACCGGTTCGATCACCTCAGGGCTGGCGGCGGCCGGCGAGGGGCCGGGAGGCGCGCTCGTCTGCGCCCAGGCCTGTTGTAGGGCCCCTAACGTATCGGGAGCGCTCAATGCGGGAGCCGCGGCGGCGGCGGACGACGGGTTCATGCTTCTCCTTTTTTCTGCGCTTGACTGCGCTTGGCGGCGGCCAGTAATTTCTCGATCCGCGAACGTTCGGCCGGAACAACGTACGTCAGCATCTCTTCGTAAATCGCGGCCGCGTTTCGATACATCGCCAACCGCACATAGGCCGTCGCCAGCGTATCGTCGATCTCCGCGCTGCGCCCAAACGTGCGCCTTGCTTGCAGCGAGTACTCCAGCGCCTTTTCCGCCGAGCCCCCGCTTTCCAGCAGCAGCCACGCGAGGTTGTTCAGAATCATCGGATTGTTCTTGTCCCGAACCAGCGCCTCCTGATATTTGTTCAACGCGCCCTGCTGGTCTTTCATTTCCGAAAGCAGGGCGGCATGCTGCAGCCATGTCGGGGCGTGCTGAGGATGCAGGCGCTCAATCTCGCTGAATAATGTCAGCGCCTTCTGCCGGTCTCCGCCGAGCGCATAGGCGCCGGCCTGCCCCAGGCGATAGTCCAGCGAATCCGGGTTCTTCCCGAGCAATTTCTCGAAAGTCTTTACCGCGGCATGGCCATCTTGCATCGCAATCTGCACCGAGGCCAATCGCGTCAGCAAGGTTTCATCCTCGACTCCGCTCGAAACGGCCGATTCCAGCTTCTTTCTCGCCGCCGCCGCTCCATCCCTGCGTCCCAAAACTTCGGCTTCCGCCAGGATCCACCGGGCATCGGAAGGCGTGAGCATCCGCCCTTTTTCAAAGAGCGCCAGTGCCTTGTCCGGCTTGTTTCCAGCCGCTTGCGCCGAACCCAGCAGGTAAAGAACGTCGGTGTTGCCCGGCTGCAGTTTGGACAAATGTTCCAGCGTCTTTTCCGCTTCCAGGGCCTTGCCGCGGCTTACTTGCGCTTTCGCTCGTACAAGATTGGCCGGCAAATGATTCGGATCCATGCGGAGAATCGCTTCGGCCCGCTGTTCCGCCGCTGCCGGGTTCCCCCGGGCGATTTCCAGCTCCGCCAGAGCCACCCAGCCCGGCGCGTAATTGGCGTCCAGCGTCACGCAGCGCTCAAACTGCTCCATCGCCGCCTTCGGTGCACCGTCCATAAGATACGCGCGTCCCAGGTGGTATCGCACGAACGGCGATCCGGGCAGTTGCTGCAGAATCGATTCCAGCTTCCGGCGTTCTTCGGCGCGCTGGCCGGCCCGGACATCGGTGATCGCAATCGCCGAGGAATAGGTCTGCAGGATCAGGTCTTTAGGCCGTTCGGCCAGCGCTTTCGCCACGTATTGCTTCGCTTCTTCGTGCTTGTTTTGCGCCATGTACCATTCGGCAATTCGGCTGATGTAGTCGGTCGCCCTTTCGGGGTGGCGCTCCCGGCCGCGCGTATAGCATGCCTGGGCCAGCACATACTCGCCACGGTGCATCCAGAAGTCTCCGATTCTGGCCAGCGCCAACGGTCCGGAGGCTTTGTCTATTTCCAACGCTTCCAGTGTCTGCCGGGCGGCGTCGCGCCGGCCGAATGCATCGTCATGCGCCGCCAATTGCAGCGCTGCATCGATCTCCGACGTACGCTTCCACTTCTGTTCCAGCACCACGCGGCCGCCTTCGGCGTCCTTACGCTGCATCAGTTGCAGATAAAGCAGATCATACGGCGCCGTATACAAGGGAGACCGGCCTAACAGTTCTCGCAAAAGCGCCTCGGACTCCTTCGCCCGCCCCAGCCGGAATAACGCAGCGGCCGCCTGGCAATCCAGCGTTTCGCTATTGTCGACCTTTGCGGCGGCGTCATGTAACAGCGTCACTGCCTCCTCGGTATGGTGCCGTTCCATCAACACATGTGCATGGAGACGATAGCCGTCCGCTCGTCGTGGCCACCGCGTCTGCAGCGCCTGTGCAAATGCCTCCACTTCTCGCAGCAGCGTCATCGGGCGCCCCGGATCGCCGAAATAGATCTGATAGGTCAGGTCGCCCAGCTTGGTGTACAGATCGGGGTCATTCTTGTCGAATTCCAGCGCGCGAGTCATGAACTCGCGAGCCTCCAGGATCTCGCCCTGTTGTAGCGCCAGCATGCCGGCGGCTTTATAAGCAGGCGCGAACCGCGGGTCTTTCCGGATCGCCTGCCGGTAGTGAAGCAGCGCGGCTGCGGGCTTGCCTTCCTTCTCCGCCTGCTGCCCTCGTTTCCAGAACGTTTCCGCGCTTAGAAAACGCTCGCCGCACCCCGCCGAGAGCAGCGCAAGGAGAACTACTGCCGTCGCCGTCGCCCGCCGCCGCCAGGTCTGTTTGGGCGGTGGGTCCTTCGGCGACGCCTTCTTACGCGACGCCCCTAACGCCGCGGCCGGGAACATCGCCAAAACCTCCAGCCCGGCCCACTTCTCCAAATGTCCCTCATGCAGGATCTTCGGATCGTTCACCGCTTTCAACAAACAAATAAGCAGAACCAATCCAAGACCCGCGACCCCGCCGAGCGCGACTCGGGCCCATCGCGGCGGCGGCTCGACCGCCGAGGGAAGCGATGGCGGCTCAAGTAGTTCCACCGTTTCACCCTGTCCCCGGCGTTCCATGTCGGATGCCGCTACCGATTCTTCGTGCTTTCTAAGCAACCCTGTGTGTGCCTCTCTCGCCGTCTCGTACTCTCTTCTGGCTGTCAACAAGTCCGCCTCCATCCCCGCCGGTGCCGCGTTCTGATCCTTCAGCCGCTGCGCCTCCGCCCGTAACTCCAGCTCTTCTTTCTGTCCGGCAGCTTCCTGCAAATCGTATGCGCGAAGCTCCGTCCGGCACAGCAGTAGCTTCGATAGGACTCGATCCCTTTCTTGAAGCTTCAATAGCTGCGCCTGCTCCCTCCGAAACTTCTCGACGCTCTGCGATGCCTCCCGCAAATCCAATTCCGCCAGATCCCGGTCCGCGAACCCGGGTTTCCACCGGTCCCGCATCCGTACAGCATTGGTTCGCGCCGTCGCTTCCCGATCGTAAAGGTTCCAAAAGTTGGGCATTGTCTCCACCTGCGGCGTATAGTATTCCAACGGCCGCGCATCGATGCCTTTGATCTCGGCCTCGATCTGTACGACCTCTGCCTGCTTCATGTTGCGGCGCTCCTCCAGCAACCGCCGATCACGCCGTAGATCGCGCAACCGCGAATCGACGACGTAGCTTCTTGAGGTGCTCTCTCCCAAGAGCGTTCGGGGCGTGTTCGGACGAAGGGCGTCTTGCACTTCCCCATATCGCGCCTCGGCTTCCAACATCTTCTCTTCGGCATTCCGCAACTGCTCGCTAAGAAACTCCGTCGTCCCCATCGATTGATCGCCCCGGTACTTCCGGTTTTCTTCGTAAATCTGTTCCACCAGCTTCTGCACTACCTTCTGTGCCTGCTCCCCATTCGGATAGCGATAGCGGATCTGCAGCGTTGGAACTGATCGTTTTCCATCGGAGTCGGAAGATATTTGGGTGATCGCAAGGTCTTCCACGAACACCGGGACCAGATCTGTCACCGTCTGAAACCGCCGGCGCTCCGGATACAACTGGAACGTATCGATGAGTCGAGACGCCGTCAATCGGCTCGACAACAACTGTGTTAGCGCGAACAGCCGCTGCTCCACTTCCATCGAGAAGTTCGGGTTTACAAACCGTCCGGCCAGTTGCGGCGGCATGAATCGCACTTTCGCTTCGGAATGAAACCTCGCCGGAAAGAAATACGTGTACACGAAACCGGCTCCAGCCCCGAGCACGGCGCCAATCGCTAAGAACATCCAATGCCGTTTCAAAAACCACTTCAGATCGCGCAAGTCGATGATCTCGATGAACGTGGTTAGGTCCGGTGGCGAGATTCGGCCCGCCCAGCGCTGGTCGCTCATTTCCGCCGCCTCCCGCTCCTAACGGCGGCTACCAATGCCAAACCGGCGGCGGTCATAAAACGCTCCCCGGCTCTGGTGTGTCGGTGCCCACCGCCCCGACGAAGAACTGAAAGCTCCGACCCCTGGGCACTCCCTCCCAGGCTGGTCAGGCCGGAAAATCGAATCGTTCCGTTAATGAACCAGTTGCCCCCGTTGCTCGCCGGATTGATTACCAGCGGCGCCGTCATTGGCGCGTTTTGTGCCGGTTGGGCACCGACTCCCAATGAGGTTGGCTGGCCCCCGCTAAGCACCTGAACTTCCGGCGATAGGGCGAGGTTCTCCACATTCACCGACCTGGGCCGCGAAGTACTTCCGCCGATCGAGGAAACGAAGGAATTCGTCACCGGAATCGTCCAGGTCGCGTTCGGCGTTAGCGTCCTTCCCGGGTTAGTGAAGCTGGCAGTCCCGGTTTCCAGTCCCAACTCCCAACCGCCATCGGCTGGCCGCCCGGCCCCAAAGGTTGAGTTGAACGAAAACTCGGCGGACATCTGCGGACCCTCGATGAAGAGTTGTACTGCCGCGAGCGATAGTGAATTGCGCTTTGACGGACCCATCTGCCTGTTCCAGAGCAAGTCGGACCAACCGCCTGCCTAAGTAACTCCGAGAACGTTTGAGGATTGAATTCCACTAGGTACTTCGGAAGAAGTAGGGAAAAGCTTTAGGACACCTTAGAGTCGAGCTTCGTACCTGGCGCCCCTTTCTCTACGGCGCGACTTCCTTCTTTGGGACCGCCGAACTCCGCTGCCGGTTCCGGTAGCAGCCCAACGCAATCAATCCTGCCCCGATCAGGAAGACAGAAGAGGTCTCCGGCGTGTCGGTTCCGCTGGCCCCGAACCCGAATTGCATTTGATTGCCACTGGCACCTCCACCAGTCCCAACAAAACCTGCCGCTGTAAACTGTACAGTCCCGTCAATCGTCCAACTACCTCCCGAACCAGCAGCATTAAATACGATTGGTGCCGATGCCGTGTTTGTTACGGTTCCGCCGCTTCCCCCCGGATGGCTCGTGCCGAAGCTCGAAGGAAGGGAGCCGCTCAGGATCGTTACACCGGAGGAAAACGTCAGGCCGGTTAAGCTGATACTTGATGGCCCGGAGGGAGTATTGGCAATTACGAAGAAGCTAGACGGCGCAATCGTCCAATTAACATCCGACGTCAACGCCGGTCCGGGATTCGCAAAGGAGGCCGTATACAACGTTCCGGTGACGGGAGCCGCAACCGTAACGTATCCCTGTCCAGTAGTCTGATTGTAACCGATCTGGAAGTTCTGCGCGCCAAGATTCCAGGTGGGGGTATAGTTGGTTTGCGATTCTGTCGTCGCTGACGTAGAACCCGCGCCCAGTTCCCACGTGGGTCCAGTCTGACCTGCACGCATCGTCGTGAAAAACGAGAAGGTCGAACCCCAGGCGCTTGCCGATAATACCGCAAGAAGTCCGAATTGAAATAGTCTCTTAGCGATCATAAGTGTCCGTATTGGTTCCAAACGACCGGAGCCGTTCAAAGGAGGTTGGGATTTGTGGATCAATTAAATCTTCGACGGGATTAGTCCTCCGAGGTATAAGCAAGTTCCTGATTCTCAATCGATAATCGCGCCATGGGTTGTAGGTCGCAGGTACTAGTAATGCTCCACTCAAACGCGATGCGACTAACCCCAACCAAAGAATGGAATTCCCTACCTGCAAGCCATTCAACGGGAAAATGCCGCCGTTGAGCCTGCTATGCTGGTCCCGGAAAGCTATGAGTACTATGGATCGACGCTCCTTCCTCGCGGCCGTTGGCGGAAGCCTTATAGCGGCGCAACCGGCCCCGGCGAAGCCCAATGTCCTGATGATCTGCGTGGACGATTTGAACGATTGGATTGGCTGCCTTGGCGGCAATGCGGACTCGATCACGCCGAACTTCGACCGCCTGGCCGGGGAAAGCGTGCTCTTCACCAATACCCACTGCGCCGCTCCGCTTTGCAATCCATCCCGGGCCGCGTTGATGACCGGCATCCGGCCTTCCACTTCCGGCGTCTACCAGAACAATCAGCCCTGGCGGACTTCGGCGGTTCTGGCCAAGACCCGCACTCTGCCGCAACACTTTCAGGACAACGGCTATAAAGCCATCGGCGGCGGGAAGACCTACCACGACGCCTATCCCGATCCCGAAAGCTGGGAGGAATATTTCCCCTCCAAAACCCAGCAGAAACCCGCCGATCCCCGTCCCGCCAAACTCCCCGCCAGCGGGTTGCCTGCGATGGCCCAATTCGATTGGGGCCCCATCGCCGAGGACGACTCCGCCATGGGCGATCACAAAGTCGTTGACTGGGCCATTTCCCAGATGGGCAAGCCGCATGCCAAGCCGCTGTTTCTCGCCGTCGGACTCTATCGCCCCCATCTCCCCTGGTATGTGCCGAAGAAGTACTTCGACCTTTACCCGATCGAGAAAATCACCCTGCCCAAGGTTAACGGTGACGATCTCGATGACGTGCCCGCCATCGGAAAGAAGATGGCGAAACCCAACGGCGATCACCGCGTCGTCACCGAACATGGCAAATGGAAAGAAGCGGTGCAGGCCTATCTAGCTTCGATTCGCTTCACCGACACGGAACTCGGCCGCCTGCTCGACGCCTTCGCAAAAAGCGACCTTGCAAAAAACGCCGTTGTCGCTCTTTGGAGCGATCACGGCTGGCACCTCGGCGAAAAGCTGCATTGGCGGAAATTCAGTCTGTGGGAGGAAGCGACCCACAACGTGCTGATGATGAAAGCCCCTGGCGTCACTTCGCCAGGCGGCCGTTGCGACCGTACCGTCAGTCTGATGGACGTCTTCCCCACGCTCGCCGATCTCTGCGGACTGCCCGCAAAGAAGGAGTGCGAAGGGGTGAGCCTGCGCCCGCTGCTCGCTAATCCGAAAGCACCCTGGGACCGGGCGGCGCTTACAACTTACGGCAAGGACAATCACGCGGTCCGGACCGAACGTTGGCGCTACATCCGCTACAGCGACGGAACCGAGGAACTCTACGATCGCCGGCAGGATCCCATGGAATGGAAGAACCTCGCCGCCGATCCGAAGTTAGCCGCCGTAAAGGCCGAACATGCTAAGTGGCTGCCGAAGGTGAACGCCACCGAAATTCCTTCGCGCGGCGGAGGCGAGGGTTGATAAAATCAACCCTCAGGAGACCCATTCAACCCATGAGAATGTTGCTGACTGTTGCGGCGGCCGCGCTGCTTACTTCCGGCCTTGCCGCTGCTGGTGAAAAGGGCATGATGCACTGCTTCGCCTTTACGGTAATCCCGGAGGCCACCGACGCCGATTGGAAGGCGTTCGCCGAAGCCACCGACCAATGGCCTAAGAAGTTCAAAGGAATCAAACAGGTTTGGCACGGCAAGCTGCGTGCGCCCCTGGCGCAGTTCACCGTCGATGCCGAGGCCCGCAAGAAGCTTGCCGCCGGCGGCAAGGAGGTCGACGCCAAAGCTAATCGGTTAATGCGGCAGCATGGCGTTTGCATGGTGATGGAAGGCCCCGACACCTTGAAGGAATACACCGCCAATCCCTTCCACAAGGAATGGACGGCCAAGTATGAAAAAGTTCGCGTAGCCGGCACCACCACCTACGACATCCTCGGTCAGTAAGCATTCCACAACTTGGGGAAGCCAGTTCAAGGCTTCCCCTTCAATTCTTCCAACGACACCGTCCCGCGTTCCCAGCCTTTGCCGGCCGGGAGTTGGCGTGCTTTTTTATTCCATCTCGCTGCCGCTTTCCGATCCCCGCCTCGTGCCGCGAACTATGCGCGGCTTTCGAACACCATCGCGCGGAATGGGTGCCGCTCATCAAGCTCGATGATAATGATCGATTCGGCCTGGTCCAGTAACCCCAGCGCTCGAACGAACCGCTGCGCCAACATCGCCGCGCGCGCCGTTTGCATCAGGATTGTCGCTCGGCTCACCGCGCCATCCACCGCCAACAGCGTCGGCAGCAGCGCCTCCAATTCGCTCCATACTGGCTCGGAGGCCATCCTCGCGACGGCGACGTTAAACCGGCAGGCGGCGTCCTCCAATTTGTCGCCAAGCGGATGTCCGCACGCTTGCCCCCACGCCTTCTCGGCCTCGCGCCGCCGTCCGGCGGCGTGCAGCGCAACACCCAGGCCCAAATAACTCGACGGCCGCAACCGGCTATCGGCCGGTAATTCGGCTAGCGATCGATTCCACGCTGCAATCGCGGCCTCCGGAAAGCCGCCCAGGGTAAGGTAATTCCCCAGTTCGGCGCGCAACACCGCGAGATCCTCAATCGAACACGCTCGGCAAGCCTGCAGAGCTTCCCGTTGATGCATTTCGGCGGAGCGCCAATCCCCTTGACGCGCGGAAATGGATGCGGCGGAACGGGCCGCGATAGGATTCTGCCCGGCTGACAGCGGGAGGATCAGGGCGAAGAACAGAATTGTCCTCATGCCCGCAGGATGCCGGGCTGCGCAAGGGTAACCGCCGGTACGGTTTCTCTAAGCTATTGAATACAAGCAAAATACAGATTTCAATCCACGGGGAATGCCCATTTCGCGCATCCGCCGCCGGCTTCTTCGCTAAGCAATTGAAGCCGCTTCACGAAAGGAATCCATGCGCAATACCCGCAATGCCCTGGCAATCATCCTCTTCTCTCTGATGCCGAACCTCACCGCGCAGATCGACATGGAAGAAATGCAGCGCCGCACCGCGACCGACCTTTACTGCGGCCCAATCGCCGAGGACGGTCGCGTCCGAATGCGCCAAAAACGATGGTTAGCCCACGACGAGTACAATCGGGACATCACCGCTTGCAAAGGCGACAAATCCTGCCTCCAACGCGCCCAGGCCCGCGCCGTTCAGCGCGACCGCATGCTGCAAATGGAACAAGCCCAAATCGACCGCGTCGTTGAACAATGTGCCGCCGCGATTCGCAGACCGTCGGAAACGCCGGAATCCACGAAGCGACCATCCCGCGGCCCCGTAACACAGTCCCGGCCGGTAGAGCCGCAACAGAAACCAACCCCCTCTACCCCTGACGGCGACTGGCGTCCCCCGGATCGATGTCAAGGCATGGTCGAGAACTCGCGCGACAGCCTGCGCCGCATCAAAAGCCAGGAGCAGGAGACCTACCGTCTCGAACGAACCCGCTGCGGCGGCAGCCTCGAATGCCTCGAACGCGCCAAAGAGAACGCCGCCGAGCGCAGCCGCCAGATTCGCATCGCCGAAGCCGGAAACACCCGCGAGATCCGCGACTGCCAGATCGACGCCGCCATACCGAGGGACTCGGCGGATGTTCCCTTAACCCCCGACGGCGATTGGGACCCGACCAGTCCCCAGCGCTGCGACGGCTTAGTGGAATTCTCCCGCCGCCGCGTTCGAAAACTCCAAAGCGCCGCCGACGAAGCCTACGCCGTCGACCGAATCCGCTGCGGGCGCGATCTCGGATGTCTCCAGCAAGCCCGGGAAACCGCCGCCCGGCGCCAGGACGCAATTCGCGCTGAAGACTCGCGCCTTAGCGGCGAGATTCAACGCTGCGAGATCGAAATCAGTCGCGGAAACCGATAGACTCGCTCCATGGTGCGTCCTGAAAGACGCGTTGTTCTCACGGGTGAAAGTCCCGTCCGGGTAAGCGCCGTAGCGCCCAGTAGCAGACTCCAGGCGGGAGGAGAGAT
>Ga0315912_10000428_pt1 | contig 81075 bp, 64 predicted proteins | sample VfabasoilMG_FD_204469 | JGI IMG/M metagenome (GOLD analysis project Ga0315912, IMG submission 204469) | Garden soil microbial communities collected in Santa Monica, California, United States - V. faba soil | ecosystem: Environmental > Terrestrial > Soil > Garden | place: USA: California... | reverse complement strand
GTGGGACCTTCGCCCGCAGACCGACCAAGCCCGAGGCCGCTGAGCCCACCCGGATTGCCGCCGCTCAGCGCCGGCGCGGCGCCTTGGCGATCGAGGATTCCTCGCCGCCTTCCTGCACCTTGATCGTCGCCTTGGCATCGACGCCCGACAGCACTTCCACGTCGAGGCCGTCGGACAGACCGAGCTTCACCTCGCGCCGCTCGAACGTCTGCGGGGCGGTCTCCACCTCGATGTACGCCTTGCCGCCCTCGAACTTCACCAGGCTTTCCGAAACGGCGAGGACCTTGTCGCGGCGCTCGAGGATGATGTCGGCGTTGGCGCTGTAGTTCGCGCGGATGAACACACCGGACTCGAGTTCGAGCCGGGCGCGGACCTCGAACTGGATCGTGCCGTCCTTCGCCACGCCCTTGGGGGCGATGTACTCGAGTTTGCCCTGAAAGCGGCGGTCGCCGAGCGCGCCGACCGTGATCGACACCGGCATGCCCTCCTTGATCTTGCCGACCTCCGACTCGTCGACGGTGCCGGAAAAGATGAGGTCGTTCATGTCGGCGACGGAAGCGATGGTCGTGCCCTCGTTGAAGTTGTTGGCCTCGATCACGCTCCCGCCCTCTTTGACCGGAACCTCGAGCACCATGCCTTCCACCGTCGAATAGACGACGTTGGAGGTGGTGCCGGAGCGCTTGGACGCGCCGACCTTGACGAGTTGCAGGTTGTTCTCGGCGGTGTCGAGCTCCTGACGCTTGAGCTCGGCGTTGAGCTTTTGCGTGTTGTACTCGGTCTCCGACACGAGCCCCTGCGCATGGAGCTTCTCGAACCGCGTGAACTCCTGCACGGCGTTCGTGTGGCTGATCTGCGCTGCCTTGAGCCGCGACTCCGCGTTATTCAGGCTGACGACGTCGGGGATGATCCGGATCTTCGCGATCAGGGCGCCTTGCTTCACGTAGGTGCCGGGCAGCACCTCGACTTTTTCGAGCACGCCGGAAACACGGGGCTTGATCGTGACTTCGCGCCGCGGAACGATCGCACCGGGCGCGACCGCCTTTTTCACCACGTCCGTCACGCGGGCGCGCTGCGTCTTGAAGACGGGCGGCTTGGCCTGCGACTTGTTGTAGAGAAACAGCAGCGTCCAGGCGAAGGCCGCCACGATGCCAATCATGATGATGAACGGAATGACGCGCTTCACGAAATCCCTGGGCGCCAATCTTCGCGCAGGGGCCCCCCCGCGGCAAGGTAAGGGCCGAGAACGCCGCTATTGAAGTACGGGATTTCGCTGCAAACGGCGCCGGGGCGCTGGTCCGCTACTCCTCGACGCAGAGGGCGAGCGAGAGCTCGGTGAAATTGCCGCCGTCGCCGGGCGCCGTGTCGAGCAGGACTCCCGGCCAGACACCGGCGACAGTGTCTCCGGCCCAGGCGCTGAACGGCTGCTCGGGCTGGAAGGTGCCGGTGAACGGCGCCGTGTTGAAGCCGGTCGAACCGATGACGCCGGCTGCCGAATCGATGAACACCGTGTTGACGTAGTTGTCACCCGACCCGCCGTTGCTCTCGGTCAGTATCCGATCGATGCCGAAGGGGGAGGCCAGGTGGACTTCGATATCGTCGACCCAGGTGTGGGTCGCGTTGAAGCGAACGGCCGCCGCGACGAGCGTTCCCTGCACGCCCACGCTGATCGGTGCAGCCAGGTTTGCGGTGCCCGCCGTCGGGATGGTTTGCGGTAGATTCTCGGGCCGGTACACGAAAATCTGATCCGGGGTCGTGCACGCCGATCCGAGTGCAGTGCACGCCCAGGCGCAGGACGCGTCCGCGCAGTCGGTCTGACCGTTGCCGTCGTTGTCGGTCGCGTCGCCGCAGGCGGTTTCCATCGCCGGGCAGAATGCGGCGCAGTCGGCCTCCTCGCAATCGACGAGATCATCGCCGTCGTCGTCCACGCCGTTCGTGCAGGCGAAGGCGCCGAACTCGCAATCGCCGGACGCCGCCAGGCACTGGCAGACGGCCAGCGAGAAGCTCGTCACCTGTCCGGTGTCGGCCACGGAATCGTCCGCGACGCGGAGCACCCAAGTTCCGGCGAGCGACAGGCCCGAGAGCGGCGTGAACGCCTGCTCGGGGCGGTACGATCCGGTGAACGGTGCGGCACCGGCCGTGATCGCCGTGCCCGCCTGATCGTTGAAGACGGTGTTCGTGTAGTTGTCTCCGGAGCCGCCGTTGTCGGTCGAAAGGTCACGGCTGCCGTACGGAGTGATAACCGAGAGGTCGAGGTCCCCGTCGAACGGATGGGTGATGCTCGTCTGAACGGCGAACGTCGAAACGAGCCCCGCGTCGGGAATGGTGATGGTCGCCAGCGCGGGGTTGTTCACGTTGTTGTCGGGGATCGCGACCGGCAGGCCGCTGGTCGCGCGATACACCACCTTGCTCGTTCCCGACGGGCAGGTGAGGGAACAGGCCGCGGCGCAGTCCGGATCGGCGCAGTCCGTGAGGGTGTCGCCGTCGTTGTCGATGCTGTCGCTGCAGAGCGTCTCGTTGGTGCCACCACCACCGCCGCCGCCCGCGGTGCCGGCCACGCCGCCGCTGCCGGCGCCGCCCGCGCCCGCACCCGACGTGCCGCCCGCGCCCGCACCCGACGTGCCGCCGCTGCCGGCACCACCAGCGCCCGCGCCCGCCGTACCGGCATTGCCAGCGCCACCGGCGCCCGCGCCCGACGTACCCGCATTGCCGGCGCCACCAGCGCCCGTGCCCGACGTCCCGGCGTTACCGGCGCCGCCCGCACCAGCCCCGGCAGTGCCGCCGTTGCCGGCGCCCGCGGTGCCACCCGTGGCACCCATGCCGGCTTCGCCGATCATCCCGCCTTCACCGCCCATCGAAGTTCCGCCGGCGGCCTCGCCGGCGTCGCCGCCCTCGCCCGCGGTGCCGCCTGCTCCGCCGCCGCCAGTGCTCGTGCCTGCGCTTCCTGCGGTACCCGCGCTACCCGCGGTCACGGTGCCGGCACTCCCGGCGGCTCCCGCCTTTCCGGCTGCTCCCGAGGAGCCACCGACGTTGCCGCCGCTCGAGCCGGCTTGCCCCGCGGTACCCGCGCTCGTGCCGGCCGTTCCCCCTTTGCCGCCCGGCGAGGTCGACTTCGTGTCGTCTCCGCACGCAAGAGGAATGGTCAACGGCAATAACAGTGCGAACGTAACGAGGCGCATGGTTCTCTCTCCCGCGAGCGCCCTCGTACCATGGCCGCTGTTTCGCAATCAAGGCATCCCGATGCGGCGCCGAGATCTCACAGATTTGCTCAGTCGGCGCGCAGTGCTTCCACCGGTGCGATGCCCGCGGCGTGACGAGCCGGGACGATGCTGGCGACGGCACCGGCCGCCATCAGCACGCCGACCGCGATCAGCGCAGCGGTGATGTCGACCTCGGGGCGGCTGAGCGGCGCGCCTTCGAGGGTCTCGAGATAACTTGAAATGGCTTCCAGCGCGGCCACGCCGCCCACCAGGCCGAGGTAGCCGGCCAGCGACGTGAGCGCCATCGCCTCCTGGACGATCAAGCGGACGATCGACGCCGGCGTTGCGCCGATCGCCTTCCGCACGCCGATCTCGCGCGTGCGCTCCTTCACGCTGATCAGCAGGATGTTGCTCACGCCCAGCGCGCCGGCAAGGAGCGTGAGCGTGCCGACGAACCAGACGAAGGCCTGGATGCCGCGGAACAGCCCCTGGATCTTTTCGAACTGCTCGGCCGCATCGAACGAGCCGAGCGCCTGATCATCGAGCGGGTTCACCCGGTGGTGCTCCATGAGCACACGCCGTACGTTTTTCTCCACCGCCCCCGAGTTCGCACCCGGCTGCACGCCGATCGTGAACCAGCCCACGCGGTTCGGCTGATTGAACGCTTGTTGAAAGGTCGAGAACGGCAAGAACACGCTGTTGTCCATGCGGTCGCCGTCCTCCCCGCCCTTTTGCGACTTGATCTCGCCGACCACGCGAAGGTGCACGCCGTTCACTTCGATCCATTCGCCGAGCGGGTTCTTGTCCTCGAACAGCACGGTCCGCGCCTGGCGGCCGATGACGACGACCTTGCGCGCTTCCTTCACGTCCGGTTCGTTCAAGAAGCGCCCGCGCTCGATGATGAGCGGCTCGACGCGGGCGTAGGCCGGCATGTCGCCGAGGACGTTCACCGCGCCGGTCTTGCCCTGGTACGTCACCCGAGCCGAGTCCCGCCATCCACCCAGACGAAGCCGTGCCGAAACGTGCTCCACGCCCGGGATAGCGGCGATGCGCGCGGTGTCGTCGTTCTCGAACTTGACGAAGCGCCCCGGTTGCAGGCCGCGGTACGGCATGCCCGTGCGCTGGCTCCACACGTAGACGGCGCTCGGCGCGAGATCGGCGAGGTTCTTGCGTGCGCCGCGCTCGAGCCCCTTACCGAGGCCCAAAAGCAGGATCAGCATGAAGAGGCCCCAGAAGACGCCGGATGCGGTGAGCAGTGCGCGTAGCCGGTTTTTCCTGAGCACTGCCCAGATTTCCTGCCACGTGTCGAGATCGAAGAAGCCTTTCATGCTCACTCGTCCCTGAGTGCGGTGATCGGGTTCACGTGCGCGGCGCGGAGCGCAGGGAACAGACCGGCGAGCACGCCCGCGAGCACGACGAGCCCAGTGAGCAACAGCGCCGTCTGCACGTTGACCGACGGCTCACGGAAGAACGGCGTGTCCTTCACCTGCTCGGCAGTGGCTTCGATCACACTCACCCCCGCGACGAGCCCGGCGTAACCCGAAGTCGCGGTGATCAGCAGCGACTCGAAGATCACCATCCACACCAGCGCGAGCGGTGTCGCGCCGAGTGCCTTGCGGATGCCGATCTCGCGCGTCCGCTCGGCGACGCTGATCAGCATGATGTTGGAAACGCTGACCATGCCCGACAGCAATGTGCCGATGCTGACGAACCAGACGAAACCGTTTATCCAGGTGAAGACGGCCGTCACCTTCTCGAACCGCTCGAGGTTGTTTTGCGTACGCAGGGCGCGCTTGTCGTCGATCGACACCTGGTGACGCGAGGCGAGCAGTCGGTGCACGCTCGCCTCGAGCGCCTTGCTCTGGTCGACGCTCGCTTCCCCGACCGTAAACCCCATGTTGTGAATGCGGCCGGGGTCGTTGTAGACGAGCTGCGCGGTGGTGATCGGCACGTAGATCTTGCGGAGTTCGTTCTCGCCGCCCTGATCCTGGAACACGCCGATCACGAGATAAGCCAGGCCGCGAATTTCGATCGTCTTGCCGATCGGGTCGGCGTTGCGGAAGAGGGCGGTGCGCACCAGTTCCCCGATCACCGCGACTTTCCGGCGCTCGAGCACGTCGCGCTCGTTGATGTAGCGCCCCTCTTTCATCTCGGTCTTTTCGAGGTGGCGCTGATCGGGGTGCGAGCCGAGGATGTCGAACGCCGCGTGGCGATCGCCGAAGCGCACCTGAAACTCACCCCACAAGTAGAATCGCCCGGTGAGCTTGTCGACTCCGGCCATGCGGCGGATGGCGTCGTAGTCGGCGTTCTTGAACTTGATGTCGCGGCCCGGTCCGCGGCCTGCGAACGGCTTCGACGTGAGGCCGCTCCACACCCAGATCGAGTTCAGCGCGTCGTCGCGAAACTCCCAGGTGACCCCGTTCTCGAGCCCGCGCCCCGCGCCGAGCAGGACCACCAGCATGAACGTGCCCCAGGCGACGCTGAGCCCCGTGAGCAGGGTGCGAAGCTTGTTGCGCCGGAGGGTCGAGAACAGCTCGTCCAGCGAATCCGGCCCGAAACGCCGCAAATAGCGGGCAAGCCGCGAGGGGCGGCGGACGGACGCCGGACCGCTAGACATGACTCGAGAGCTGCCCCTCGGCGGACGGCGCGGCGTGCGGCTCCTCCGGGGCGATCTGTCCGTCTTTGATGCGGATGATGCGGCGTGTGCGGGCCGCGATGTCCGGCTCGTGGGTCACGATCACCATCGTGATGCCCTCGCGATTCAGAGCCTCGAGCAGATCCATGAGCTCGTAGGACGTCTGCGTGTCGAGCGCGCCCGTCGGTTCGTCCGCGAGCACGAGCTTGGGTTTGGTCACCAGGGCGCGCGCAATGGCGACGCGCTGGCGCTCACCGCCCGAAAGCTGCGACGGCAGGTGCTCGGCTCGCTTCGCGAGCCCCACGCGCTCCAGGTATTCGTACGCCGCACGGTTTCGCGCCCTGCGCGACACGCCCTGGTAGTAGAGCGGCAGCGCCACGTTCTCGAGCGCCGTCTTGAAGCCGAGCAGGTTGAACGACTGGAAAACGAAGCCGAGAAAGTGATTCCGGTACTCGGCCGCGATCCGTTCCGGCAGGTGCTTGATCAGCCGCTCGCCGAGCCAGTACTCGCCGGAATCGTAGTCGTCGAGGATGCCGAGGACGTTGAGCAGCGTGCTCTTACCCGAGCCCGAGGAGCCCATGATCGACGCGAACTCCCCCTCGTCGACCGTCAGCTCCACGTTCTTCAGCACGTGAAGCGCGCTCTCGCCCTCACCGTAACTCTTGTTCAGGCGCTTGATGCGAATCACGGAGCGTTTCTGATACCAGAAATCTCCACGCTGCCCAGGCGACGCCGCCGAGGTCGACGGCGGCACCGAAATGACGCGGTCATGCGGCGTGAGTTATCGAAGTTCGGGCGTCAGCCGCCCGGTTTGGGCGTCAGCTGCCGCCGATCCAGGCGATGTCGTCGAGCCACACGCTGAACTCTCCGCCCGCAGGCTTGCCGACGCGCCAGAAGAAGCCGCCGATCTTGGTCTGGTCGAGCGTGCCCGCTCCCTCCGTGGGGATCAGATCGGTGAACGCGACGTTGGCCTGCGTCCACTCGTCGACGGCGGGGAAGTCCTTCTGGTAGTCGACGCCCTGGGTGCTTCCAAAGGTGATCGTGATGTCGCTTCTGTAATAGAAGCTGACGCCGGTGATCGCCGGGACCGCGTTGGCGCAGTTGTCGAGGTAGATGCCCATGCCGGCGCCGTACGTCGCCGTGTCGACCCAGCCGGAGCCCACCCAGTGGAGCGCCTTGGTGCTGCCCGATCGCGCCGGATCGGTTTCCTCGAGAATCACGGTTGGCACCGTTGCAGGTGCCACGGGAGGCCCGGGCATGGTCGTGCACGTGTCGCACATGTCCGCCGCCACCGTGCCCGCGTGGAAGAAGAACCAGCCGCCGCGGTTGGAGTCGAGGCGGTCGCCGTCCATCTCCACGACCGAGATCGAACCACCGGTCCACTCCGACGGCGTCGGGCACGCCTCGACGGGCTCGCCCGCCGAGCCACCGCTGCCCGCGGCCATGCCAGCCATGCCGCCCGTGGCGCCCGCGCCCGCCGAACCGCCGGCGCCACCTGAACCACCGGTGCCGCCCGCACCGGCCGTGTCTTCCGGCCTGGGGGTTCCCTCACCACCGCCACAAGCGGCAACAAGCAGCGCGCCGCTCATCGCGAAAACCGTCAGCGTCGTGTTTTTGGAAACCAGGGAACCCATCGCAGAACCTCCAAGCAGAAAGGGGAGAACGCTCTAGCAGAAATGAAATCAGGACGCTCGGGGGGCGCCAGGGGGGCGGAGCGTAGTCCGCAGCCGGGAGGCGGAAAAGGGCCGTCTGCTCCAGCGGGAAGTCCTCAGTGAGGGTGAAACTTGGGAGCTCTGTCTGCCTGGGGGGCACCCCTTACGATGATGCTTCTCACCGCCACGTCCCGGCCTCTTCGCCTCGGTTCGGCCTTGGCTTGCCTCGTCGCACTCGGCTGTACGCTCGAGGGCCAGCCTGGCGACGGCACCGGCGGCCAATCCGGGGTGGGCGGGTCGGGTCCACCGCCAGCCGGGACCGGGGGAGTCGGAGCGAGCGCGGGGCAATCAGGCGGGACGGCTGGTCTTGGCGGGACCGCAGGCGCAGGAACCGGCGGCGTTGGCGGATCAGGGGGCGGGAGCGGTGTCGGAGGCGGTGGAACAGGAGGCTTGAGCGCGGGAACCGGGGGCGTCGGCGGTGGCGCTGCGGGGGCGGCGGGGTCGTCGGGCGCGGGTGCGGCGGGTACCGGGGGCATGGCCGGCGCTGCGGCAGCGAGCGGCAGCGCGGGGGCGAGCGGGGCGGGGACCGGCGGCGCGAGCGGCGCTGCAGGCGCAGGAGGCGCCGGGGGAGGCGTGATCTGGCCGAACGAAGAAAGCAGCACCAACTCCGACACCTGGCTGTCCGAGAATCACGATCGCATCGTGGAGCTCCGTCCCAAGGTGCTCGTCATCGACCTCGAGAACACGGCCGCGGCCACGGCCCAGACGTTGGTCGATCAGCACATCGCGGCGCTCAAGGAAGCGAGCAGCTTCCACAAATACAAGGACGCAGCGGCGACGCCGATGCTCTCGTACGAGCTCGTGAAGGTCGTCGGTGCGACGAAGGGCTCGCGCATCGACTACACGTCCTGGAATACGCAGTCGTTCGCCGACCAGAACCTGCAGATCAAGGACCCTGACGACCCGAGCGGCCCGAACCTCACGCTGTGCGGCCTTTTCGAGCAGGGCGTGATCAACGAGGTCTGGTGCATGGCGAGCTCGAACCCGAAGTGCGGCGAAACGCAGGAGGCCAAGCAGGTCTGGGATACGAGCGGCAACAAGGTGGCGAACATGTTCCGCCACGTCTCGAACGGGGACAGCATCACCAATCTCGGTTGCAAGGTGACGGTGCGCATCACGGACTTCAATTCGGGCCGCGGCGCCGGCTGCCACCAGCACGCGATGGGGCACGCCTGGGAGCGCTACATGGACACGGGCGCCGTTCCCATGCTCGGCAAGCAGGCCCGGCGCTTCTTGAACTGGGACCTCGACGACCGCCTCGGTGCGCCGTTCTCGAATTTTTACAACGCGTGCAACAGCAACAGCCAACAGCTCACGGATTGCATCGTGTGGGATTCGCAGACCCACGCCCGCTCGGGGGCGAGCGCTTCGCAGGACTTCGACATTCCCGACATGTCCGGCGGCTGCGGTAACGCGCACTTCTACCCGAACACGACGGGCACGTATTCCTACGACGCCAACATGCCCGACCCGACCGTGCTCACCTCCTGCGAGAACTACGGCCTGAAGAACGGCACGAACGGCGCCGATCTCACCACGACCTACAACAACGCGATGACGGACGGGTTCTACGGTCGGAGCCAGCGCACCTGCCCCGCCGATCAGCCCGCGTGCGACGACGACTGCGGCGGGCACGGGACGACGTACCTCTACCAAAACTTCCCGAGCTACGGCACGTTGGCGACGAACGACGACGGCACCCCGATGCAAAACTGGTGGGTGTACTTGTTCTACTGAGCGTCGACCGAGCGCGCATTTCCCCGCCTCATTTCCGTCTCCGCACCCTTTTGCCGATCGCCCTCACCGGCGTGTCGTTGGCGCTCGCCCTGGTCGCGCTGCCCGCGCGCGCGAACGGTCGGTTCCCGAACGCGCAACAGCTGCGCGAGATCGACGACGACACCGTCGTCGTCGTCGGGACGTACGGGCTGCTCCAGACGACGAACGGCGGCGCCGACTTCTCGTACCAGTGCGAAGCCGTACTCTTCGGCGCGCCGGTGTCGGCGACGATGGACCCGCTGCTCGAGGTTCTGCCCGACGGAGCGATCGTCACCGGCTCGCGTCATGGCCTCACGGTGTCGCGCGACGGCGGCTGCCGCTTCGAGTTCGAGCCGTCGTTGCCGCGGAACTGGGCGTATTTCGGGCTGGAACCGGCGGCCGGCGCGGAGTCGGGGCAGGTCATCGACGTGTGCCGGCGTGGGGGTGCTGCCGACGCGCCCGTCCTCGCCCTGGTGACGATGCTGGACTCGGCGGGGCGCGCGACCGAGCACCGGATCTACCAAGCGGACGCTGGCGGCGCCTTTCGCCCGGTGGGCGTGCCGATCCCGAGCACGATGATGGATTTCGCATTCACGATCGACGTGGCGCCGTCCGATCCCGAGCGGTTCTACGTGACCGGCACGGCGGCGAACGACCCGGTGTTCATCGCGAGCGACGACGGCGGGGCGAGCTACCGCGCGTCGAGCCCGGTGTTCGAGGACGCGGACAGCGTGCTCGGCGCGTACATCGGTGCCGTGTCGCCGGCCGACCCGGATCGCGTGTACCTCCGGGTTGCCCGGCGGGTGGCGACGACTGACGGGCTCTACGCGCGCGATGATTCCCTCGGCGTCACGAGGGACGGCGGCACGACGTTCATCGAGGTGCTGCGCGCGGGCGCGAACCTGCTCGGCTTCGCGCTTTCGCCCGACGGAAATACCGTGCTTTCCGGCTACGGCGACCCGCGCACCGACGAGACCGTGTCCTCGCCCGACGCGGTCGGGATCTACGCCGCGAACGCCGACGAGCTTTCGTTCGGGCGCATCGTGGCCGACATCGACGTGAGCTGTCTGCGCTACGGCGAGCGCGGGCTCTACGCCTGCGCCGTCGAGCGCGATCCACTCGCTCTCGACCCGGCGGGGCCGGCTGATTTTCATCTCGGCGTCTACCGGGGAGGCGGCCTGCCGAACAGCGTGGGCGACTTTGCGCCGCTGCTCGACCTGCGCAACGTGCGCGGGCCGCCGCCCGAGCGCGACGGCGCGCCGAGTGCGTGCGCGGAGGCGTGGCGCAGCACCGATCCGTCGGCTCCGGTCGCGACCGGCGTGTGCGCCCAGTTCAACGCTTGCGACGCCGATCCGGCCGCGCCGCTCGCACCCGGCGCCCTCGTGTGCGGCGACACAGCGCCCCCGGGCGGAGCCGGTGCGCCAGGTGACGGCGACGGCGGTCCGCTGCCCGAGACGGACCCCGGGTGCGGCTGCCGCACGGCGCCGCTCATGTCGAGCTCACCGCGCGGCGAGTTCCTCGTGCTCTGCGCCGTGCTCGCGCTCGCTCGCCGGCTCCGCCGTCGCGCGGCGTCGCGCGGCGCGTCGCGCTACTTGATGTTGAAGCTCTTCGAGACGGTGACGGGCTCGCCGGAGAACGCGGGGATGCGCGCGCGGCGGAAGACGCCGGCCACGCACCCGCCGACCGCCGTGCCGGCAAAGGGCGCCGAGGCGACGTTCGCGCTCGTCACGCGGCCGCTCGGGGCGAAGGTGACCTGTGCCTTGCCGCTGCCGGTCGGACCACCGGGCTTGGCGCAGCTTGCGGCGTTGCCGGCCGCCTGCGTGAGCGCGACCTGAGCGGCCGACACGCTGAAGGGACCGCCGCCCGACGACGGCATCGTTGCCCCGTCCGGCTTCTTCTCGGTCGTGGTCTCGGTGCCGGTCGGCTTCTTGGTCCCGGTGCCGGTCGAGGTGCCGCTGATCGTGCCGCTGCTCGTGCCGGTACCGCTGCTCGGCTTGGTGCCGGTCGCAGCGACGGCCGAAGGCGCGGCGGAGGCTGCCGCCGCGGGCTCTTCCTTCTTTTCTTCTTCCTTCTTCTCTTCCTTCTTCTCTTCTTTTTTCTCGGGCTCCGCGCTCGCCGCTGCCTTTGCCGAGGCGTCCGCGGCCGGTGCGTCCGAGCTGCCGCTGCGACCGATCAAGAGGCCGAGACTGAGCAGCACGACGGCCGCCGCGCCCCCGCCGCCGTAGACGACCGCCTTGCTCATCGGCTTGCCGGCGGGGCCGCCGGCGGCTTCGACCCGCGGGGGCGGCGGATCGGGCGCTGCGGGCGCCGTGAGGAGCGCCTGGTTCGCGTTCAACGAAAAGAGCGCGTTGCCTCCGCCGAGATCGGTCGGGCTCATGGCGAACGGATCGCCAGCCGAGGTGGGAGCCGACTTTTTCGGTTCGGAGCGCTTCGGTGCCTGGCCGGCAAGCCCTCCCTTCAACGAGTCGAGCGAGAACAAGACGGAGTTCTCGTTGCGCGCGCCAGTCATCTTGCCGTCGTCGTAGGCGCCGCCGCCGGCTGCCGGGAGGTGTGGCGCGCTCGTCGCCACTTCTTCTTCATCGCCGCCGCCCGGGACTGCGTCGAACAGGTCGACGCCGCCGCCCGCGCGCGCACCGGGCGCTCTAGCCGCGATCGGCGCGGTGACGATCGTCGGGCCAAAGGGCGTTCCGGTCGGTGCGGTCGCTTGCGGGAGGTGAGGAGCGAGCTCTGATTCGCCGATCGCCACCCAGTCGCCCATGCCGTCTTTCCAGACGAACGCATCGTGGGTCACGACGCCCGACTTCCAGCCCTCGATGATCTCGGCCGTCGTCATCGTGCGCTGATCGGTGTCGCTCAGATTGACGGACCACGATACTTCCGCGCCCGCGGGGGCCGCCGCAGCAGCACCCGGCGCCGCGCCGACTCCCGCCGCTGCGGGAGGGTTCGAAGCCCCTTCACTCTGCCCGTCGACGACAATCGGCGTGCCGCAGCTCTTGCAGCGGATCTTCACCTTCCTGCCGCGGACCTTTTCGTCCGAGATCGTGTACTTCGCGCCGCAAGCCTGGCAGCTGACTTTCATCGGGGGCTAAATTTACTCACGCTGGGAAGGATTGGGGAAAGTTCTGATCAAGCGTCTTCATCCGTTCGGGTGGCGCCTGCTTTCCCCGCAGCGTCTCCTCAGTTTACTTGAACCAGGGCAGCGCCGCATTTGCCGCAAAATTGGCTGTCGCCGGTGTACTGCGTGCCGCAAACAGGGCAAATCTTGCGGATCTCCGGTGCGGCGGGCCGGTTTCGGCTCGCGTAGACCGCCCGGGGGATCAGCGGCTCGTCGTGTTTCGGGCAAACGCCGACGCCCGGGTCGAAGCCCTGCCCGCAGATCGGGCAGACCGAACCGGTCTGCATCACGCTCCCCGCTTGCCCGGTCGGCACCAGACGGTTGCCATCGACGGGGCAAAATTGAGCCTCCGCCGGGTATTCCTCGCGGCAGGTCGGGCAGGTCGTGCCCGTGGGGCGCCGGACGGGTGGTTCGGCAAGGGGTGTCGGCTCGCGGCGCGAACTCGGAGGTCCGGCGCGCCGGCTGCGACGGACCAGCACCAGCCCGAGCACGCCGAGAACGAGCGCCGCTCCACCGACGATGCCGATGAAGAGCGTCCGCCGGCGCCCGGAGTCGTCTTCGATCACCGTCGAGCGCGCGCCGACGGAGACCGACTCGAGCCGAGCCACGGCGGCGTCCGCCGATGCGCCGGTCTCGTCGAAGCCACCCTCGGCGAGCAGTGTCGCATAACGCTCGCGTGAGACGATCTGGAGCACCGAGCTCACGGAACGGCCGCCGACGGTGGCGGTGAGCTTCACCTCGCCTTCGGCTGCGTCGTTCGCGACCGATACGGTGCCCGAGCCGGACAGCGTGACCTCTCGCGGTGCGCCTTCGACGCGGAACGCGGGCGCGATGCCGAGCGCGCACCCTTTGCCGTCGACCACGTCGGCGCGAAAACTGAAACTCTCACCCGGACGGATCAACTTGCGCGACGGCCGGAGCTCGATGCGGGCGGCCGGCCCGACGCTCTTGCACACGCCTTCCCGCGGGCGAGGCTCCGCGGTTCGCGCCTGGGTCGGGCTGGTGGCCGCCGTCGTGGCGGTGGTCGCGGGCGAGCTCGCAGTGCCCGCTCCGGCCTTGATGCGGCGATAGAAGCGCGTGCGGCGGACGCTGGCCGTGCAATTCTGCCCCTGGATCACGAACTGGTACTGGCCGGTTTCGTCGAGGACGATCTGGTCGTCGGTCGCGGTGACATTGGTCACGAGCTTGGCCTGCCGTGGATCGCTCGCCGGGCTCTTGCAGCTCGTGCGCCAGCTCCTCGCGCCGGCCGTGTGTCCTGTTCGGCTCAGGCCCGGAAACTGCTCCCAGCATTCGGTCGTTCGGTAAGTCCTGCCGACGCCGCTGATCACGAGTTCGCCGCCGTTTTCTGCCACGGTGGCGGTCCCACCCGGCTCGCCGCCGCCCGACGGCTTGGGTCCGCACGAGGCGCCCCAGTCCCCAACGTTCCAGCTCGCGGTGAGGGCGGTGGCGGACCATTGTCCTGAAAGTGGCGCGCCCTGGGCATGTGCGACGGTTGGCGCGCCCAAAACGAGAGCGGCGACCAGCGCGGCAACCAGCGCGGCGCCGACCTTTCGGGTCGTGTGAAGAAAGCTCGGGAGCATGATTCTTGTCGGCATGGTCCGGGGCGCGACGGTCGGCGGTGGCGGATCCTATCGAAAAGCGAGTCGCCCCCGCGAGATTCCCGCGTTGACACTGGAAATTCTCGGGTGCTAGCTTGCGAAAGCCTCTGCCCGAGGGTCCGAAGCCTCCCGGTCGCAATGCTGCCCCGTCCCCGCACGCCGCGAGTCCTGGCGCTCACTTTGGGCCTTGTTGGCTTGCTCGCGCTGTCAGCGCCGGCCGCGGCCCAGATCCCCGAGTCGGGGAACCGCCTCTCCAACGGCAACGGCGACGGGATGGACACCCACCTGTTCCGCCCGGCCGTCGACTCGAAGGGGTTCTTCTCCGTCAACGGCTCCGACATCCTCGGTCACCAAAACATCTCCTTCGGTCTGGTGCTCGACTACGGGCGCAACATCATGCGCACGCGTTCGGCTCGCGTGCCGATCGATCCGGCGTCCGTGCCGCCCGGTGGCGAGTGCGAGGACGAGTTCTGCGAGTACGTGGTCGGGACGGAGGACGGCACCGGCGTCAAGGCGTTGGTCGAAAACTCGTTCCAGGGGAGTTTCGGCTTCAACTACGGTCTCTTCAACCGCGCGGTCGTCGGCATCACGATCCCCGTCATCCTGATGGCGGGCGATCCCGCCTACCAGATCGGACCGCAGAACCAGCTCTACAACGCCGCTCGCCTCGACACGCAGGCGCTCAGCTTCGTCGCACTGCACGGCAAGGTCCGTATCCTCCGTGTCGACCGCGGGCCCGGCGTCGCGTTCGTGTTGCAGGCCGGCGTGCCGTTCAACAAGGCGGCCAAGAACCTCGGAGCCGATCCCGGCTTCTGGTACTGGCCGCAGGCCGTGCTCGAGACGCGGCTCGGCGGCACCCAGTGGTTCAAGGCCGGCGTCAACGTGGGCTACCGCGGCCACACCGGTGAAAACCCCACCTTCGGCGACGACTTCGGCGGGCGGCCACAGCTGAAGGAAGGGTTTTTCGAATACGGCAACAAGGGGACGCTCGGGCTCGGCCTGTCGCTCCGGGCGCTCGACGCGCTCGACATCGTCGCCGAGTCGTACGGCACGTACCTCCTGGGTGGGGCGGCCGAAGAGGGCCACAAGCTCAGCATGGAGTTCGTCGGCGGCATCAAGCTGTTCATCGAGAAAAACAGCTACCTGATGATGGGCGGCGGCAGCCGCGCCTTCAGCACCGGGTTCGAGGCCGCCGACGTGCGCATGATCCTCGGCTTCGTCTTCGAGCCTTCGATCGGCGATCGCGACGGCGACGGTTACAAGGACGACGTCGACCAATGCCCCGACGAGCCGGAGGACTTCGACGGCTTCAAGGACGAGGACGGCTGCCCGGATCCCGACAACGACGAGGACGGCATCCTCGACGTCGACGATCGCTGCCCGAACATCCCCGAGGATCGCGACGGCGATCAGGACGAAGACGGCTGCCCCGAGGCCAAGAAGGAAGGCGACCGCGACGGCGACGGCATCCTCGACTCGAGGGACAAGTGCCCCGACGATCCGGAAGACAAGGACGGCTTCGAGGATCTGGACGGCTGCCCGGAGGCCGACAACGACAAGGACGGCATCCCCGACGCGTCCGACCAGTGTCCGCTCGACCCCGAGGACTTCGACAAGTTCGAAGACAAGGACGGCTGCCCGGAGCCGGACAACGATCGCGATCAGATCCCCGACGTGAAGGACAAGTGCCCGCTAGAGCCGGAGACGTACAACGGCTTCCAGGACAAGGACGGCTGCCCCGACAAGGGCAAGGTGATCATCGAGGGTAACGAGATCGTCATCCTCGAGAAGGTGCAGTTCGAGACGAACAGCGCGAAGATCCTGCCGCAGTCGAACGAGCTGCTCGACGCCGTGGCCGCCACGCTGAAGGGCCACCCCGAGTTCCTCGTCGTCGAGGTCGGCGGCCACGCCGACGAACGCGCGAGCGACCAGCACAACCTCCTCCTGACCAAGGCGCGCGCCGCCTCGGTCGTCGAGGCCCTCCGCGTGCGCGGGACCAGCCCGTCGCGCCTGGTGTCACAGGGCTACGGCGAGTACTGCCCGGCCGACGCCGCTTCGAACCCCGAGGCCTGGGAGCGCAACCGCCGCGTCGAATTCAAGGTCGTGAAGACCGAAGACGGCATGACCGACGTCAAGCGCGGCTGCGACACCGCCACGTCGAAGGGCGTCAGCCCACCGCCGGTCAGATAGCGGAAGGCGTCGCATGACCCGGCGGGGCCTCGACCACGTGCGCCGCGTGGTCCCCGTCGCCGTTCTGGTCGCCGTCTCGTCGGTGACGGGCGGAGCCTTTGCCGCCCCCGAACGCAAGAGCCACCTCGAACTCGGCGTCCTGTACGAGGTGCACTACGTACTGCCGGAGCCGCCGCCCGATCCTCCGCCGCCCACCGCGATCCCGGCCCCACCGGTCGAACCCCCGGACGAGCTTCGTCGCGGCGGCGGCGTGCGCTTCGGGATTTGCGCCGCGCTCGGTGGCGGCTGGGCGCTCGCTCCTTCGGTCAGGCTTCGATTCGGCAACAACGACAACTCCCTGATCGGCGGGGTCGACCTCGATCTCCGCCATTATTTCGACCGCTTCACCGGCGAGACGCTCTCACCCTACGTGCTCGGGGGCCTCTCGATCCTCGGCGGCATCACCTCGCGGGGTGATCTCTTCGTGTTGCCCGACCTCCTCGTCCAGGCCGGCGGCGGTCTCGACGTACGCATCTGGCACACCGTCACGATCGGCCTTGCCCTCCGTGCGGCCTATGCGATCGGTGACACGTATTACGGGCCGTTCGAAGCAGCGGTGATCTTGGGGTTTGATTTGTAGGAGCGCGCTCGGTTATCTCTTTGGCTGCGATCCGGGTCCTCGCTCTTGCACTTCCACGACCAGCTGGTCGTGCTTCAAGGGGCGTCCTATGTCTCGCTGCCGAAGGCTTCGTGCCCAGGAGCGGTCCCATCCCACATCGGCAAGGTCGTGTGTCGCGCAGAACTTGTCGTAAGCAGGCTTGAACGCGAGCCGTTCACCTCGGACGTGTGCAGACCTCGACGCCGACATCAGGACGGCAACCTTCTTCCCCTTAGCCATCGTGGCTTTCCGACCAATCCTCGAGCGCGAGGTTAGGGACACGCACCATGTGTTTGACGTTTGCCGTGACGAGGACCGAGCCGGTAGCCAGAGCGTGAGCCGCGACGGCGGCGTCAAAGTCCTCGATCCGCGCGCCCTTGCGCTCGAGCCCGGCCTTGATCCTTCCGAACGCGTCGCTGACTTCGTCCGACCACGTCGCGCGCCGGAGCTCCGTTTTAAGTAGCTCGAACCGCGACGCCAGTGCGTTGCGTCGCTTCGACCTTGGTAGGCGTTCTATCCCGTACGAGATCTCCGCAATGACGGGCTGAGGTATCGAGACGTCTCCCGGTGCGACGCGCTTCAGGTGAGCGACGACGTTTGCTTCGCCCTTCATGAGGGCGGACACCGCGTTGGTGTCCAGCACGTAGTTCACAGCCGGACGGGCCCTTTGGAGCGCCGGTTGCGTCGAATGCCAGCTAGCATGCGATCAGCGGCCGCAGCGACGTCCGGCTCCCGGGACTCGAGCTGCTCGAAGAATCCCGGCGACCAACTGGAGCCCCCCGCCACCTCGCGCTCGAGTGCCGTCACGATCAAACGGTTGCGACTGATCTTGAGCGCGCGTGCCCTGAGATCGACGGCCACGAGCAGGGGCTTGGGGATGTGGACGCTGGTCGGCATGAGTATATTTGAGAGTATACTCGCTTGAGCGCTCTTCGACCAGGTTTGCCTTTCAGCCCTTGTTCGTGGGGTCAGCGCTCCGCTTGAGTGCGCCCACAGCCAGCACGGCGCCGAGAAATTCGCGGAGATCCTCGAAGAGGGTGCCGTTGACGGTGGAGACGGAGAGGAGGGCGACGCCGAGCGGGCGATCGCGGAGCGCGACGGGCAGGAGGACGAGCGCGCGGCGGCTGCGCTCCAGGAGCGGGTGAAACGGAAGGGCGCGGGGCCAGATTTCCTCGCCGCCGGCGCGACGGCCGCCGGGGCCGAAGCCGAAGACGACGCGGCCCGGGCGGGTGACGTCGTGAGGCGCGTCGAGCTCGGTGACGAGCATCGCTTCGATGCCGAAGGGAGGCAGCTCCTCCGCGGCCACGTCGGCGATCAGGCGTGGATCGTCGAACATGACGGAGCGGGCGCGGGCTTCGAAGCGGCGGAGGCGCGTGGTCATCTCGCGAAGGCGCAGCGCTTCGGACTGGGCGGTCAGGGCCGAGGCGGTGATGCGCGCTTCGTGGAGCACGTCTTCGAGTCGGTCGCGGGCCGTCGGGTCCCCGGCGACGCAGGGTAGGGATTGGGCACGGAGCGCGGTGAGAACGTCCTGCGTGATGCGCGGATCGAGGCGTGCGCGCTGGGTTTTTCGCAGCGTTTGCTCGAGTGCGCGCTGAAAGCCGCCGGTCTCGCTGCGGCGGAGATCGGAGGTGAGCGCATCGAGGAGCCGGCCCTCCCAGCCGCCGCCCGCTGCACCGAAGCTACCGCGCGCCGCCCGCATCATTTCTGCCAGGATGATCTGGCGCCGCTGAACGAACGACGTGTCGACGCCGCTCGGCGGCAACAGGCTCGACTGTGTGGCGAGGTTGACCGGGCGCCCCGAACACCCGCACGAGGCACGCACCACGAGCTCCGTCGGTAGTACCTCGAGCGGCGGAACTTCTTTACCTTCACGAAGGGCGAGCAGGTGCTGAACGCCGACTTTGCCGAGCTCCATGCCCGGCTGACGTGCGGTGGTGAGCGCTGGATGCGCGGTCTGCGCGGAGTCCACGTCGTCGAAGCCGAGCACGGCGACTTCTTCGGGCACGGGAACTCCCCGCCGCTGCAGTTCGTCGATGGCGCCGAGCGCCATGTAGTCGTTGGCCGCCACCACGGCGTCGAGCGTCGAGGCTTGAACGCGCCGCTCGTCGATGAGCGTGCGCATCGCTGCCGTACCGCTCTCCCGCGTGTAGTCGCCGTCGAGCTCGAAGCGAGCGTCGGCGTCGATCCCCGCTTCGGCGAGCGTGTCCCGGTAGGCAGTCAGCCGTTCCTCGGCCTCCTGGCTCTGCGACGGCCCGCGCACGAACGCCACGCGCCGGGCGCCGTGCTCGTGGATGGCGTGACGGACGGCGTTCTGGATGCCGCCCCGATTGTCGACGGTCAGGCTCGAAATCCCGGTCACGGCAACTCCGGCCGAAACCACGGGCAGACCGGAGAAACGCGCGAGCCACGCGCCGCAGGCTTCGGCGCCGAGCGCGCTCGCAATCGCGCCGGTGACTGCCAGCACGCCCTCGACATTCTCGTTGCTGACGAGGTCGAAGGCGAAGTTGCGCGCCCGCCGGCTGGGTTCCGGATCCTCGAGCGCACCGCCCGCGACGCAGAGCACGCCCGCGTCCGCATCGCGCGCCGCGGCAAGGGCGCCGGCGAGCACGCGCGCTTCGTGCTCGTCGTCGAGCGATTCGGTGAGTACTGCGAGCAGTCGGTCGGTCACGAAAACCTGAGCACGTGCCAGGCCTTCTTGCCGCGCCTGACGAGCAACACCTTGCCGAAGAGGAGCCCGTCCCCGCGCACTTTCGCGTCCAGCGTGCCGCGCGCGCCGTTCACGAGTACGGCGTTCTGCTCCAGAAACTCGCGCGCCTCGCGCTTGCTCTTCGCCACGCCGCCTTCGACGAGAAGGTCGACGAGTGGGGCGCCTTCACCGGCCAGGCGCTCGCGGGAGAGCGCGGCGCTCGGTGCACCCGCAAACACCTCCGAAAGGGCGCTTTCGTCGAGTGCGCTCACGTCGCCGGTGAAGAGGGCACGCGTCGCGGCCTCCGCGGTTTCGAGCCCGGCCTTGCCATGGACGAACTCCGTGACGTGCGCCGCCAGCGTCCGTTGTGCCAGGCGCTTGCCCGGATCGGCGGCGTGCTCAGCGAGGACCGAGGTGATTTCCGCGAGCGGCAGCAGGCAGTAGACCGGCATGAATTTCACGACGTCCTCGTCCGTCGCGTTCAGCCAGAATTGGTAGAACGCGTAGGGGGACGTGCGGTCCGCGCTGAGCCACACGGCGCCCGCTTCGGTCTTGCCGAACTTCCCGCCGTCGGCCTTGGTGATGAGCGGCGCCGTGAGTCCGAAGGTTTGCTGTTGCTCGGTGCGCCTGATCAGATCGATGCCGGCGACGATGTTGCCCCACTGATCGGAGCCCGCGATCTGGAGCGTGACGCCGTGATGGCGGAAGAGGTGCAGAAAATCATACGCCTGGAGCAGCATGTAGCTGAATTCGGTGTAGCTGATGCCTTGCTCGCGGTTTTGCAGGCGTTCCCGCACGCTGTCCCTCTGGATCATCATGTTCACGGAAAAGTGCTTGCCCACGTCGCGCAGCACCTCGATGAAGCTCAAGCCGCAGAGCCAGTCGGCGTTGTCGACGAAGCGAATGCCGGAGCCGCCGCTGGTGTCGAGCAGCGCCGACATGATGGCGCGCTGCCGCTCGACGTTGTGCTGGACGAGCGCGCGGTCGCGGATCGCGCGCTCGGCTTCCTTGCCCGAAGGATCGCCGATCAGACCAGTGCCGCCGCCGAGCAGTGCCACCGGCCGGTGCCCCGCGAGCTGAAAGCGGCGAAGCAGGAGGATCGGCACCAGATTGCCGATGGTCAGCGAATCCGCGGTCGGGTCGAAACCGGCGTAGAGCGAGCGGCCGGGCGTCGAGAGATGAGCGCGGAGGCCCTCGAGATCCGTGGCCTGGTGCAGGAGGCCGCGTTGGGCGAGGTCGGCGAGGACGTCCATCGAGTTTTTCCGAGCGTATCAAGGTTTGGCGGGCAGGGGACGATGCCAGCGGAGCGGGCCGAGCGAAAGGCTGTCCGCGCTGTCGCTGGCGCCATCCGCGACCAGCGCGTCACCCTTCGTCGTGATGGCGAGGGGTCGTCCGCCGAGCGCGCCGAGGCGTTGTTCGGTGTCCAGGTTCAAGAGCTCGGTCCCGATGACGGCCAGCGGGAGCGCGACGAGTTCGCGAGAGGCGCGCGGGATCCCGGTGAGCAGGGTCCGCTCGGCCTGGCGCTCCGCGTCGATGACCTGAAGTGCCTTGTCCCGGCGGACGAAGGCGCGCGTGCCGAGGATTGCGAGCACGCGGTCGCCCGGCTTGAGCAGGATCGTGCGTCGCTCTTTGAGATCGACGAGCACGGTGTCGGTCCCCGGGTAGAGCGCATGAAGCCGGGACGGTGGTTCAGGCCAGCGATCGATCGCGATCGGCTGCACCGTCAGCCCGAGCGACTTTCGGTACCCGGCGCCGACCAGCTCGACCTCGGCTTTCTGTGGCACCTTCCCGCCCGCGCAGGCGACCAGCAAAAGACCGAGCTCGGGCTCGGCATCCAGCACGCGGGCGCCGCAGTCGGCCTTGGTGAGGGCGACTCGCTCGCTGCCGCGCTCGAGGGTGAGCACGCCGTCGACGCTGCGACGGATCACCGCCGTCCCGAACGGCAGCGCCAAATCGGCGAGTTTTGGTCCGAGCGTGCCGTCCCGCCGAACGAGCACGCTGGTCGGCCGGTCGCCGTTCTCCGAGCTCAGCTGGAAGCGCGGGATCGGGCCGTCGCAGCGGAGCCGCGGCCGTGACGCGAGGCGGACGGGAAACGTCAGGCGTCCGTCGTTCGTGGTGTCGAGGGTGATCACGGTCACGACCAGCGTTTCGCCCGTGCCGTCCCAGGCGAGCCGATACGGTTCGCCGCCGAGTTCGCCGACCACGCGTTCCTCGCCGCTCGCCAGCGTTCTCAGCACGAGCGCCGGCGGCTCACTCTTCCGGAGGTAGGCAAGGATCTCGCCCCGCGGGTCGAAGGCGAGGGCGCGGTGCTGGCGGTGATCGAGCACGTCGTCGCGCGCGTCGAAGCGGAGCGCCCCGAGATCGACCGCGGCGCGCGTGGCGGTGTCGATCAGCGAGATGGTTTGGCCGGTTTTCACCACGACGTACCGGCCCTGCGGATCGAAGCCCAGAAAGTCGTCGATCGGCTGCGGCGCGGCGCCGCCGAGCACGAGCTCCGGGACGAGGGCGTCACCACCGAGCGCGCCGTGCGTCCCGACGGTCACCCGCAGATTACCGTTCCGATCGGTGTCCGAACGCGCTGCGCAGGCGACGAGCCAGCGACCGCCGCGGCCCACCTCGACGACCGTCAGCGGCACCGCATCCGGTACTTCGGCGAGCACGGCCGGGTCGCCTGCCGCCGGCACCACGGGCACCACTACTTTCGGTGCCTTGGCAGCGGGACGAGCGCTCGCAGCGGGCGCGTGAGGTTTTCCCGGGGGTGCAACCGGCCGGCCTCGCTGCTGAGCCGCGCTGGTACAGGCCGCGAGCAAGAGCGCGACCGGGAGCGATCGAACGAAGGTCAACGGCTCCGCACGCTAGTACCGTTGGCGCGGATTGCGAAAGAGCTTTACGGGCCCCCGGCGCCGGGCAGGATAGTGGGGTGCGACGCTCCGTTGTTCTCTTTTTCGCGATCAGCGCAATCTCCCTCACCGCGTGCGGCAGTGAGGGGCAAGCCACGTTGATCGGGCGCGTGGACCGGCCGCTGCTCAGTGTCGATCGATCCGCGATCGGCGCGGACGCGACGGGCGGCTTCGATCTCGTGCTCGAGCTCGGGGAGTACGCAAGCGGTCCGACGCAGGTGACGCTGGGCGGGTTCGTGCTCGAACGCGACGAGGTGGTGCTGCTCTCGTCCCTCTCGCTCACCGGCGCGACCTTCCCCGTCACCGTTTCGCCGGGCGTCAAGAAGTCGCTCCGCCTCACCTTCGATCAGAGTCCGAGTCTTCCCGAAGCCGACGCGCTCTGTGCCGACGACGTTTCCTATCGCGGCTCGGTGACCGATTCGCTCAGCGGCAACAAGCCGATCACGCTGGTCAGCGTAGCGTTCGGTGCGACGTGCACGGGGCCGTAGCGCTACGTGCCTTTTCGAGTCGGCGGCTCCGCCCCAAAAGGCCCGCTCGGGGGCGGCACTGATTCGCGCTTGGGTGGTGGCACAGACTCGCGTTTGGGCGGTGGCGCCGACGATGTTCGTGCAGGCGGCGCCGACGAGATCCTTGCCGGCGGCTCGGGCGTGACCGCGTCCATGTCGCCGCTCGAGTGACGCCGAGACGGGGGTTCGTCGGAAAAGTCCGGCGCGCGCTCCCTTCTGAACGACGGAGCGAGGATGCGGGCCACCTCGGCGCTCAGGCTGGTCGACGCTCGAGACACGGGGCTGATGCGCTTCGACACCGGAACCGGGTCGAGCTGCGGCGGTGGAGGCGCCGACGAGGCACGCCGGAAGCGCGCTTCGACCCGGGAGCGATCGGCGATCGTCTCGGTCTTGAGCTTCAACGGCTCGGCGTGCGCCTCTCGCGCGAAGCGCTCCGCCGCGGTGATCGCGGCCGACGCGAGCTGTCCGAGCAGGCGCGTCGCTCGCGGTCGGCCCGCGACGCCGACGGTCAACGTGAGTCCAGACGGCGTCTTCTGCAGCTCGAACGTGAGCGGCGTGTCCACGAACGGGTGCTCGAACGGCCCGCGCAAGCGCGCCACGGTCCCGAACAGATCGCCGACGCGGACCGCCGCCGTGGCTTGCACCAGCTGCCGCGCCAGCATCTCGCACGCAACACGCTCGAACACGCGGCCCGTGCCGTCGCCGAGCATCTGGTCGAAGGCGACGAGCGCCTCCTCGCCCTCGTCGAGCGGGATCGCATCGAGAGCGCCGCTCGCCCGCAATCGCTCGAGCGACAGATGCGCGCGCAACCGATCCGGCACCCGAGCGGGCAGGGCCGCGACCGGCTGCGCCCCGAGTTCGCGCTCCGCCGCCTCGAGCAGGTTCCGAAGGAACCACGTTCGCAGCTTGGCGGTACCGACCATCTCCCGTCCTCGCCCTCAATCTAGTACGGGTAAGAACGGCGGAGCTCGGACCCCCGGATTTTCCGGGATTATCGTCGTTTCTGGGCCGAGCGCCGCCGAGCGCATCCGCGCATTGCCCGCGGGGCGAACGCTAGGCCTTCGCCTGTGGACATCCGCCCGGGACACCGATTTTCGTCTGGGACGAAACGCCCAGCACGTGGGTTGCAACTAAGTAGCGGGAGGTCGCGGTGAGAGAGGAGTGTGAGATCGGCGTGGCGGAGAGCATGGCCATTGACTCCATACAAGGGTTCATGAGAACTACGGCGATCGACGATCGGGATATTTCGCCATGAGCAAAAGAGGGGGAGTGTTGGGGAAGAATTGTCGCAAGGGGACGCAACTGGCTCGGAGGGCGAGCCGAAAACGAGGGACATCCATGCGCACCGCATTTGCTTGGGCTTCCGTGATTTTGGCCGCGTTCGCACTCGGGGGGTGCTCCCGCGAAAAACCAGGCGGAACCGAATCGGTCGCCCAGTCGAGCGAGGCGCTCTCGGTCGTCATGACCCGGACCTATGGGTTCGAGTCGCTCACGGATTGGTCAGCGATCTACTCGAGCCCGACGCTCGCGCTCTCGAACACGCGGACAGAGGGCTTGAAATCGCTCGCCGTGAGCGGCGGCGGCTGGTCGAGCTTCATCTCGAGAACGCTCGCGAAGGAGGAGGCCGCGCCGACCGTCGTCGGTTTCGACCTGCGTATCCCCACGACCCAACCGAACCCGACCTGGTACGGCACCGTCGAGCTCTACGTGGATATTCCAAGTCGTGGCGTCAACAACCAACCGTTGGGACTCCACATGCTCACCCTGTGGACGCCCGGGCAGTGGCGCCGAGCCGAGTTCAGCGTCCCCGCGGCGATCCAGACCGCGATGAACCAGAGCTACACCGATCTTAGGTGGCGCATCCAGCTCAACGTTCCTTCGAATTCCACCGGCCAATACCTCTTCGACCGCTTCGCCTTCGGCGGCACGCCGCCCGCCTGCACGCCGGTCAACGACGGCAATCCGTGCACGATGGACCAGTGCAACGCACAGGGTCAGCCCGTTCACATCCCGGTCCCCGCCGGCACGAGCTGCACCGACATGAACGCCTGCAACGGCGCCGAGGTCTGCAACGCGAGCGCCGTGTGCGTCGCCGGCACGCCGACCACCTGCGCGGCGTCCGACCAGTGTCACGACGCGGGGACCTGCAACCCCGCTACTGGTGTGTGCTCGAACCCCGCGAAGGCGAACGGCGCCGCGTGCAGCGACGGCAACGCCTGTACACAAAGCGACACGTGCCAGGCGGGAGCCTGCACGGGCGCCAACCCGGTCACGTGCGTGGCGTCCGACCAATGTCACCTCGCTGGGACCTGCAACACCTCGACCGGTGTCTGCTCGAACCCGGCCAAGGCGGACGGCGCGACCTGCAGCGACGCCAACTCATGCACGCAGAGCGACACGTGCCAGTCTGGGACCTGCATCGGAGCAAACCCCGTCACCTGCGTGGCATCCGACGCGTGTCACTTGGCGGGCACTTGCGATACCTCGACCGGCGCCTGTTCCAACCCCGCGAAGGCTGACGGAAGCTCGTGCGCTGACGCGACGGTCTGCAACGGCGCGGAGACGTGCAGCGCCGGGACATGCGTTGCCGGCACGGCGCCAGCGATTGACGACGGAAACCCGTGCACCGCGGATTCGTGTCATGCCGTCACCGGCGTCGCGCACATGCCCGTCGCCGCGGGCACGGCCTGTGCCGATGCCGACCTTTGCAACGGCGCCGAGACTTGCAACGCGACAGGAACATGCGTCGCGGGTACGGCCGTGGTTTGCTCGGCATCCGACCAGTGCCACGTCGCCGGCACTTGCAACGCCTCCACCGGAGCCTGCACGAACCCCGCCAAAGCGGACGGCTCGAGCTGCAGCGATGCCAACGCCTGCACGCAGAGCGACACGTGCCAGGCGGGCGCGTGTGTAGGAGCGAGCCCCGTTGTGTGCGCCGCCATGGACGCATGCCACATCGTGGGTACCTGCGACGCGTCGACGGGCGTCTGTTCGAATCCCGCGAAGGCCGATGGTACCTCGTGTGCTGACGCTACCGTCTGCAATGGCGCAGAGACCTGCAGCAGCGGTTCTTGCGTTGCTGGCGGGCCACCGGTTGTGGACGACGCGAACCCCTGCACCGCGGACGCATGCGATCCGGTCGCGGGGGTCACGCACACGCCTGTCGCCGTAGGCACAAGCTGTTCGAACGGTGATGCGTGCGACGGAGCGGAGACCTGTGATAGCACTGGCCTGTGCGCGGCTGGCACGCCGGTTTCGTGCATCGCGTCGGATCAGTGCCATCTCGTCGGGACCTGCAATCCCGCGACCGGCGCTTGCTCCAACCCAACCAAGCCCGATGGCTCGAGCTGCAGCGATGGGAATGGGTGCACCACAAGCGACGCTTGCCAGGCGGGCGCGTGCGTAGCCGGAAATCCTGTGGCGTGCGCCGCGTCCGACTCGTGTCACGGCGCGGGTGTCTGCGACCCGACCACTGGCGCCTGCTCGGATCCAGTTCTCCCGAACGGCACCGCCTGCGATGATGCGACCATCTGCAACGGTCTCGAAACGTGCACTGACGGCACATGCACCGCCGGCACGCCGATCGATGTCGACGACGACAACCCCTGCACCGCCGACGCCTGCGATCCGGTGAACGGTGCATTCCACGATCCGGTCGCCGCGGGGACGAGCTGCGAGACCGACGGCAACACTTGCAACGGCACGAGCGCCTGCGACGGTGCCGGCGTGTGCCAACCGGGAGCACCTCCGGTCCTCGACGATGAGAACCCGTGCACCGCGGACGCCTGTGACCCCTTGGCAGGCGTGACTCATACGCCGGTCGCTGTCGGAACGAGCTGCTCGGATGCGAACGCCTGCAACGGTGATGAGCTCTGCAATGCGTTCGGGGCGTGCCTGTCGGGACCTGCGCCCGAGCTCGATGACGGCAGCCCGTGCACGGTCGATGTGTGCGACCCCCTGCTTGGAGTCACCCACACACCCGTCCCCGCTGGTACGAGCTGTGCCAACGGCACTGCGTGTGATGGCACAGAGACCTGTGACGCTGCAGGCATCTGCCAACCCGGCGTCGCGCCAGAGCTCGACGATGGCAATCCGTGCACGCTCGACACTTGTGACGCCACGCTTGGAGTCGCTCATACGCCGGCGGTGGCTGGCACTTCCTGCGCCGACGGCGACGTGTGTAATGGAGCCGAAACCTGTGACGGCGGCGGGACCTGCGCACAAGGGACGCCGCCCGTCCTCACCGACGACAATCCCTGCACGGACGACTTCTGCGATCCCACGGCTGGGGTCAGCCACACGCCAAGAGCGGCCGGCGCAAGCTGCAGTGACTTCGACCTTTGTAATGGCAGCGAGGCTTGCGATGCGGCGGGGGTCTGCCTGCCGGGCACTCCCGTCCCCATCGACACTTCAAGCCCGTGCACCACGGGCACTTGCGACCCGCTCACGGGAATCGTGACCTACGCGCCGAGCCCAGCAGGGACGACGTGTGCGATCGACGTCTGCACGGACGCGGCGTGCAACGGCGCGGGCCAATGCTCACCATCGGGCTCGACCGCCCAGGATGACGGCGACCCGTGCACGCTCGAGTGGTGTGACCCAGTGCTGGGGCCACAGGTGAAAACATGCCCCACGCTCGATCGGACTGTCGGGACCACGATCTACGATTCGACGAGGTGGATTTACGAGCAGCCGACGCCCCCTCAAGTCGGTGTCGTTCCTGGAACGATCTCGGTGGAGCGTGCGACCGCTGTACGAGGATTCGTGCGCCAGCGCAGTGGAGATCCGCTGCCCGGGGTCAAGGTCGTGGTCACCGACCACACGGAGTACGGGTACACCTTGACGCATTCGAATGGCTACTTTGATCTCGTGGTCAACGGGGGCGGGGATCTGATCCTCGACTTCAGCCGCGAGGACTTTCTCTCCTCGCAACGGATGGTGACGACGACCTGGGGGAGCTTCGTCACGGCGCCTGACGTAGTCCTGGTGCAGCCCGATCCCGTCGTAACCCCGATCGACTTGACGAACTCGGGATCGTTTCAAGTCGCGGCCGGCAGCATCCAGTCGGATACCGACGGGCTTCGTTCGGGCAAGCTCCTCGTGCCACCGGGAGCGCAGGCCACCATGCACTTGGCTGGCGGAGGCACCGTCGACCTCGCGGCGATGAACGTTCGAATCAGCGAATTTACCGTCGGTTCGACCGGACATGATGCGATGCCGGCACCCTTGCCGCCGACGAGCAAGTACACCTACGCGTTCGAGGTCAACGCGGACGAAGCCGTTGCTGCGGGAGCACCGAGCATCACCTTCTCCGTCCCACTCCCCTACTATGTCGAGAACTTCATCGACTTCCCCGCGGGCACGATCGTTCCCGTCGGCTCTTTGGACCGCACCACCGGAACCTGGAGCCCTGAGGAAAACGGCGTGGTTCTCGATGTCGTTGCGGAGTCTGGCGCGCTCGCTCAGCTGGATGTCACGGGCGACGGAGTGGCAGAAACCGCCGCGGCACTTTCTGCCTACGGGATCACGAATCTCGAACGCGAGAAGATCGCAGAACTCTACGATCCAGGACAAAGTCTGTGGCGTATCCAGGTGGGCCACTTCACGCGCCCCTGGGATTGCAACTGGTCTGCCGACCTTCCCCCGGATGCAGACGAGCCTCCACCCGAAGACCCGGAGTACGAAAGAGATCCGCAAGACGACGAGCCGCACTGCAACGCGTCAACCATCGGCTGTCAGTCCCAGACGTTGTTCGAAACCCTGCCGATCGCGGGGACGGACTTCAGTCTGCACTACTCGAGCGCCCGCGTTCCGGGCCGACTTGCGCGAAACAAGGTTCAAATCCCCATCTCAGGCAGCGTCGTCCCGGCGAGCCTTCGACGGATTGAGCTCGATATCGAGGTCGGCGGCGTCCACCACCACGAGGAGTTCGCGCCACTTCCAGACCTGGAGAAGGCTTTCGTCTGGGACGGTCGGGACGCGTTTGGGCGGTACATGCAAGGACAGCAGGTAGCGAAAGTCGCCGTCGCCTTCATTTACCCCGCGCAGTACTCGGCTGCCGACCGATTCGGAAGTCCCGGCAATGGGATAACGTTGGCGGTCAGCTCGGCCCGTGCCGAAGTCTCGATCAAGAAAACGCGGATGGTGCCGCTGGGGAAGTTTGAGGCCTCGCCACTGGGCATCGGCGGATGGACCCTGAATGTCCATCACGCCTACCTTCCGGCGACCAACAGGCTGGAACTCGGGACGGGGTCCGTCGTGGATCCCGAACTGTTGACGACTGTGCTGCGACAAGAGATCACAACGCAGCTGTCGTCCCAGTTCGCCGTAGCACCCGATAAGACCATCTTTTGGAACGAAGGTCTGTCCATTCGACGCACGAATCCTGATCAAACATCGGTGCTGGTTGCTGGTCCTCCCGGGGGCGGGGGGTTTGGGTATGCGGGTGACGGAATTCCAGCTACCGACCCGTCCGTTCGCTTCCGTAAGATCGGTGACCTCGAACTCGGGCGCGACGGCACCATTTTCATCGCGGACACGGACAACCACGTGGTTCGGAAGATCTCCCCGAACGGGATCATCCACACCATCGTCGGCATACCTGAGTCGCCTGGTTTGCCGATTGCGGGACCAGCAGCCGCGAGCCCGCTTTCCTACCCGACCCACTTGGCGCTCGGGCGTGACGGGTCCCTGTTCGTGAGCTCGCAGATAAACATCGTCAAACTCGGGCCGGATGGGATCCTGACGATCGTTGCGGGCAGTCAGTTCGATGACGGGGGTCAGCTCCCGCCCGACGGAACGATTGCGACGGATGTTATGTTCCGGCCGGGTCCGCTCGCAATCGACTCCAACGGAACGCTTCACTTCGCGATGAGCGAGTGTCCTTCCGGGTCGTTTTGCGGCGTAGGTCCTTTCAGTTTCGGCAACCGGATCGTCAAGGTCGTCGATGGGCGCCTCTACCATGTGGCCGGCGCGGTGTGCTTGCCTGGCAATTGCCCGAGCACCAACTGGAATGTCGGCGATGCTGCTAAATCGGCGAACCTAAGGGCGACCACGATGACGTTCGATGCTCTTGATGGGCTGCAAGTGGCCACGGGCCTTCGCATCGCGATCATCAAAGACGGAATCATTGCCACGACCGCGGGTACTCTCGGGCCCGGCCTCCAGGACCTCTTCACGTACGACGGCGCTCCGGCGACCAACGTGCTGCTCCCAAACGTTAGCGACGTGCGCCAGGGTCCCAACGGCCTGTACTTCCATCTCCCACCCATCAGCGTCCTGTTTCCGCCGGGTGTGATGAGCCTGGCGCCCGCGCTTCCGTCGCAAGCGGGCGTCGCCTTTGCCATCGCATCGCAGGGCGCGCCGGAGGTGTTCAGCTTCGACGCGAGCGGCAGGCATTTGGCGACCATCCATTCCTTGGTTGGGTCCGAGCTGGCTCGATTCACCTACGACGCCGGCCAAGTCATCGCAATCACGGACGAGTCTGGAAATGTGACCACCGTCGAGCGTGACGCCGGCGGCAATCCCGTTGCCATCGTGTCGCCCTTCGGGCAGCGGACAGAGTTCGAGATAGGTGCGAGCGGTTACCTCGAGGCAGTCATCGACCCGCTCGGGAACCAGGCTTCGATGGGCTACAACTCGGGAGGGCTGCTGACCAGCTTCACGAATCCCCGCGGTGGTGTCGGCACCATGCAATACGATGCGGACGGGCGTCTGGAACACGATGAGGATCCGGCTGGCGGGACCCAGCAGCTCGTTGCAAGCGAGCTGGCGGCGACGCGGGTCGTCACCCGAACGACGGGGCTCGGCCACCAAACCAACTACACGGCCGAGGCTCTGCCTGGTGGGGCTTTCGCGCAGACGATGACCGGCCCCGACGGTGTGCCTACCGGACTTCATGTCGGAGTCGATCGAGTGGTTCAGGAAGCCGAGGGTGATGGGACGATCGTGACGAGCACTTCGGCACCGGACATTCGCTTCGGTCTCTCGTCCCCAGTTCGTTCGACGCAGATTCGTTTGCCGTCCGGTCTCCTGAACGTCGAGACGGGGAGTCGGAGCTACATCGGCTTGGACCCAGAGAACCCCTTCAGCTTTCAGCTCAAGGTTGACGACACGGTTCGCAATGGAAGCCTCTGGAGGGACACCTTCGACGCGGCGACGCGGACGTTCACGCTTCGCAGTCCGATCGGTCGCATCAGCTCGCGCACGATTGATACCTTGGGTCGCGTCATCCAGACTCGGGTGAACGGCTTCTTTCCTACGGACTATCAATACGACGCGAACGGACGACTCTTTCGGATGATCCAAGGGACGGGGGCGCTCACGCGGACGATGGCGCACGCCTACGTCGCGGGCGGCCCATCAGCGGGGTACCTCGAGACCATCACCGACCCGCGGCTTGACACCACGACCTTCACACGTGATTCGCTGGGGCGCGTCCTTACGAAGACGCGAGCTGGCGCGGTCACCAGCTTCGATTGGGACGAGGGAGGTAACCGCAAGAGCGTCATCCCTCCGGGGAAGCCAAACCACGACATGGCATACACCCCGGTGAATCTGCTGGAAACATATGATCCACCCGCGGCGGGCGTGACCCAGCCGAGCACGAGCTACACTTACGATCTCGACCGCATGCTTCGGACGGAAACTCGACCCGATGGCGTGCAGACGGTTCAGACGCCGGACGGTGCTGGGCGCCTCGACACGGTCCAGATCCCGGGAGGCTTGCTAGACTACGCCTACTACCCGCCGGGTTCCCCGAGTGGCGCCGGAAGGACGAGCGATATCTTGGGGCCATACGGAACCAACCTTCACTTCACCTACGACGGGCGGCTTGTGACGAGCACCGTGTGGAGCGGGGCGGTTCAGGGCTCCGTGGCCTGGCAATACAACTCCGGGTTTAGGAAAATCACTGAGACGGTCACGGGCCTCACGGGCACGAGCTCCACCACCTTCGGCTACGACACCGACCAGCTTCTAACCTGCGTATCTCCAGTGAGCTGCAGTGGCACCTCACCTGCAAGCGCGTTGCGCCTGACCCGAGACCTCCAGCGTGGGGGGATCGTCACGCAGCTTGCGCTGGGGAGCACGACGGAGACGTTTAGCTACAACGGGTTTGGAGAGATTGCGCAGCAGACCAGCGCGTTCAGCGGGAGTCTCATCGCGAGAATCACGTACGACGCGACGGGAGTGGAGCGGGACCGGCTCGGCCGGATTGTGCAGAAGACGGAGGTCATAAGCGGCACGACGAAGGTCTATCGATACACCTACGACGCGCTCCGCCGGCTGACGGACGTGACCGTGAACGGCGCGCTGGAGGAGCACTTCGAGTACGACCTCAACGGGAATCGCACGGAGGGCTTCAAGGTCGGGGTTGGGACTTGGACCGGAACCTATGACGACCAGGACCGGTTACTCTCATATGGACCGTGGGTGTTCACCTACACAGCGAATGGGGAGCTGGAGACCAAGACGAACACTGACACGGGGGAAGAGTGGCTGTTCGAGTATGACGCGCTCGGGAATCTGCTCAGCGTCGGGCTGCCCAACGGGGATCTCGTCGAGTACCACGTCGACGGCCTGGGACGTCGTGTTGGCAAGTTGCTAAACGGCGTCCTGCTCAAGCAATGGATATATCGCGATGACCTGAAGCCGGTTGCGGAATTCGATGGGGCGGGGCAACTTGTGTCACAGTTTGCATATGGATCTGGCACCAACGTGCCGAATTATGTGCGACGAGGAGGCGCAACCTACCGGGTCATCACGGATCAGCTGGGTTCTCCGAGGCATGTCGTGAACGTCAACAACGCGAGCGACGTGCCGTATCGCGCTGACTATGCCAGCTTCGGCGGCGTCTCCGGCACGGGTCTCGACTGGATGCCGTTCGGGTTTGCAGGTGGAATCTATGATTCCTTGTCTGGCCTTGTGCGGTTTGGTGCGAGGGACTACGACCCGCTCGTTGGACGCTGGATTTCCAAGGATCCTTCGCGTTTCGCGGGTGGCGTGAACCTGTTTGCGTACGCAAATAACGATCCAACGAACTTTTTGGACCCTGAGGGGCGAGGCCCATGGTTTGCGGTTGCGGTTTTTGCGGGCTGCGAACTAGATGCGGCGGCGGAGTACGCCCTCAATTGGTACGAAGGATCACTGCTCGAAGACGAGCTCCTCGCGATGAGAAAGCTGAGAGAGTTGGCAGAAAAGCAGATCATGGAGAAGGACTCTTGTGGGGAGGACAGTTTTCCGCTCATGGAACGCCGTGATCAGCTTGATCGAGAGATTACGCGGCTTGCGAAGGAATATGCGAAGCAGAAAGCTGAGGCTCGCAGTGACCTCGGACAATCTGAAATCGCGTGCGCGGCCCTAACGGCTGGCGCGCTCCTCATTAAGACGCCATAGTATTAGGGAACTTGATGTGGGTTGCTTTCGACGCAGCAGGTTGGCTGCTTTCAACGGCAGCGCTCGCATGGGCGCTATTATCGTGGCCTAAGGAGGCTTCGAGTTACGGCTTTTCTACGCGGGCAAGCGTTCTCTTGCCATTCTCAGGTGCGTGGGAGGCGCGAGTGGAACCCAGTCATGCTGCCGGAGTCCGCAGGTTTCGACGTAGAGCGGCGATCGCCGCAGTGATCGTTCTTGGGGTTGCTGCGAGCGAGTTCGTGGCTAGCTTTATTATTTTGAACGAGGTAGCCCGCGCCGGTGGCGGGCTGCCGAGAGCCGATGCTCAGGTTCACGTGGTAGCGATTTCGTGAACTCGACGTTCTCTTCCGCGCAAGCCGCCTAGGATACGGAGCGTCGCACCCCCACACGAACCGCTCGAGGTCCTCGAGGGGAACGAGGTGAGGTGCATACTCTTCTCCGCGTCGAACCGTGCGCTTGTTGCACGCGTTCGCGGCCAATGCGCGGCAGTGGCTCACCGCCCGTCGAGCGCCCCGAGCAAATCCGCGACGATATCCGCCGTCTCCTCGACGCCCACCGAAAGCCGCACGAGGCCCGGATCGATGCCGATCTTCGCCAGGGCTTCGGGCTCGAGCTCGAAGTAGCTCATGATCGCCGGCTGGTCGATCAGCGTTTCGACGCCGCCGAGCGAGGGCGCGATCTTGGCGATGCGGCAGGCGTCGACCACGCGTGACGCTGCTTCGCGGCCGCCGCGGACGACGAAGCTCACCACGCCGCCGCCGCCTGCCATCTGCGCGCGCGCGACGGCGTACGACGGGTGGCTTTCGAGCAGCGGGTAGTAGGCGCGTTCGACGGCCGGGTGCTTCTCGAGCGCGGTTGCGACGGCGAGAGCGGTCGCGTTTTGGCGCTCCACGCGCAGGCCGAGCGTCTTCAGGCCGCGAATGCAGAGGAACGCCGCGTGGGGATCGAGCACGCTGCCGAGCACCCCGCGCGCTTCGCGCAAGAGTGACACCAGGTGGCTCGCCCCGACGGTCACGCCGCCGAGCACGTCGTTGTGGCCGGCCAGGTACTTGGTGGCGCTGTGCACCACGAGGTCGACGCCCTGCTCGAGCGGGCGGCAGTTGATCGGCGTCGCGAACGTGGAGTCGACCAGCGTCTTGGCGCGACCGTGCTGCTTCACGATCGCCGTCAGGCGCTCGAGGTCGACGCAGTACAGGAGCGGATTCGTCGGCGATTCGCTGAGCACGAGTCGGGTGTTCGGGCGCAGCGCCGCCTCCAGCGCACCGAGGTCGCCCGGCGGAACCACGCTGTGTTCCACGCCGAAACGCGCGAGAACGAGCGTGACGAGCTGGCGCGTGCGCCGGTAGCAGTCGTTGAACAGAACGACGTGCTCGCCGGCTTTCACCAGCGAAAGCACGGCCGTCGTGATCGCGGCCATGCCGCTCGAAAACGCAACGCCGTCCTCGGCGCTCTCGAGCGCTGCGACCCGGCGTTCGAGCTCGCGCACGGTGGGGTTGCTGTAGCGGGCGTACTCCTCGCGCTCCGGGTCCGGATCTTCTCCGCGCATGTAGCGCTCGAGAGCGGCGGTGTTCTCGAAGGTGTACGTCGCCGTTTGCGCGATGCTCGGCGCGAGCGTGTGGTGCGGGCGTTCGCCCGCCGTCCCGCCGTGGACGGCTTCGGTCGAGGTGGCGTGCGGCTTCTTCTCCGTCACGGCGCGCCTCCGAGTTCGCTCCGCACCCGGCTGACGAGCAGCGCTGCGGCTTCGCCGAGCGGGACGAGCTCGGCTTTCTTCGGATCGGGTTCGCTCCGCGGCTTCAGTTCGACCTGGCCGTTCTTCAGGCCCTTCTCACCGACCGTGATGCGCAGCGGCACGCCGATCAGATCGGCGTCCTTGAACTTCACGCCCGGGCGTTCCTCGCGGTCGTCGATCAGGACCTCGAGGCCCGCGCGCTCGAGCTCGCTTTCGAGGCTCGCCACGGCCTCGACGACGGGCGGAGTGTCGCCGATCGCCACCACGTGGACCTGAAACGGCGAGAGCGCCATCGGCCAGCGGATCCCGTTCTGATCGTGGTGTTGCTCGACGGCCGTCGCCACCAGGCGCGACACGCCGATGCCGTAGCAGCCCATCACGATCGGCTGCTCCTTGCCCTCCACGTCGAGATAGTTCGCGCCCATCTGCGCCGAGTAGCGGGTGCCGAGTAAGAAGATGTGACCGGCCTCGATGCCGCGGTAGAGGGCGAGCGCGGCGCCGCAGCTCGGGCACGGATCGCCGGCGCCGACGCTGCGGATCTCGGCAACGTCGGCCGTGAAATCGCGCCCACGTTCGACGTGCACGAGGTGGTAGTCGCTCTCGTTCGCGCCCGTTGCCGCGTCGTGCACGGCGGCGGCGTCGCGGTCGATCACGACGCGGCCCTTGAAGCCGACTGGTCCCGCGAAGCCGACGGCCGCGCCGGTCGCTTTCTGGACGTCGGCCGCGGAAGCGAGAAACACCTCGCCGACGCCGAGCGCCCGCGCGAGTTTCACTTCGTTCACTTCGTGGTCGCCGCGCACCAGCGCGAGCACGAGCGCGTCGCCCGCGACGTAGACGAGGCTCTTCAGGAACCTCGCTGGGCTCATGCCGAGGAGTTTGGCGACGCCCTCGATGCCGCCGACGCCCGGCGTGTGGACGCGTTCCTTCGCCGCGCTGGTCGCCTCGCCCTCGGCGGGGAGTGGTCGCGACGTCGCGACTTCGAGATTGGCCGCGTAGCTGCAGCTCGGGCAGGCGGCGAGTTGATCCTCGCCGCTCTGGACCAGGACCTGAAACTCCGCGCTGCCGGAACCGCCCATGGCGCCCGAGTCCGCGCTCACCATGCGGTAATCGAGCTTCATGCGGTCGAACATGCGCGTGTAGGCGACGCGCATTGCCTCGTAACCGATCTTGGCGTCCGCCTCGTCCACGTGGAACGAGTAGGCGTCTTTCATCGTGAATTCGCGGCCGCGCAAGAGCCCGCTTCGGGGCCGCGCCTCGTCGCGGAACTTGGTCTGGATCTGGTAGAGGTTCTTCGGCAGGTCGCGGTAGCTCTTCACTTCACGGCGCACGAGATCGGTGATGATCTCTTCGTGCGTGGGGCCGAGGTGGTAGTCGCCGCGTTTTCTGTCCTTGAGTCGGAACAGCGTGTCGCCGAAGACGTCCCAGCGTCCGCTTTCCTGGAAGTACTCCGCCGGTAAGAGAGCAGGGAGGAGCAGCTCTTCGCCGCCCGCTCGGTTCATCTCCTCGCGGATGATGCGCTCGATGTTGCGGAGCACGCGCACCCCGAGCGGGAGGAAGCTGTAGATCCCGGCGCCGACCCGCCGGATGCAACCCGCGCGTGAGAGCAGAATGTGGCTCGCGCTCGTCGCGTCGGCGGGAGCTTCTTTGAGGGTGGGGAGGAGGGAACGGCGGTAACGCATGGAAAAGCAATTCGAAGGGCGGCAAACCTAGCAAAGACGCGCCGGCCACGTCGGATGCCGCCTGGTTGCCGGTGCCTCGAACCACTCACGGATGGCCCGAGGCGACGGTGATGTAGCACAATAAATGTGATTATTATTATATATTTAGCTCTTATACCCGCTATTTCCTACTGGCCATACCGGAAATGTCGGGTACATCACCGCCAGCGGCTCGGGCTAGCGTCCCGAGCCGGGAGCAAAACTGAACGCCATGAGCACCGCCGTCACGACCTGGAAAGAGCAGCTGAAGGGCACGATCCGCGAGGATTGGGGGCGCGAGATCGACATCTACGAGACCCAGATCGAGCTCCGCAAGCTCGGCAAGATCGAGGAGAAGCTCTTCGCCGAGACGCGCCTGCGCCGCGGCGTCTACGGTCAGCGCTACGACAACGGGCAGCGTCACGACGGCGAGAAGACGCAGGCGCTTGGTTTTCCCTGCGGCGATCTGACCAAGGGGCCCGGCACCGTGTGGGACGCACCCGGCATGGTGCGGATCAAGATCCCGTTCGGGAGGATGAGCCCGCGTCAGCTCGAGGTGCTCTGCGATCTGGGTGAGGAGTACTCGGACCAGATCCTGCACGTGACGACGCGCCAGGACATTCAGCTCCACTTCGTGCACATCGAGGACACGCCGGACTTGATGCGGCGGCTCGCCGCGGTCGGCATCACGACGCGCGAGGCGTGCGGCAACTCGGTCCGCAACGTGACGGCCTGCCCGATCGCCGGCGTCTGCAACACGGAAACGTTCGATGTCGCGCCGTACGCGAACGCGATCATGTACTTCCTCCTCGGCCATGACGACACGCAGGATTTCGGTCGAAAATTCAAGATCGCGTTCTCCGGCTGCAAGGACAACCCCTGTGGGCTCACGAACTTCCACGACCTCGGCTTGATCGCCGCCACCCGCACCGAGAACGGCGTCACCAGGCGGGGGTTCGAATTCTACGTCGGCGGTGGGCTCGGCGCGGTCCCGTATCCGGCGGCGTTGATCGAAGAGTTCTGCCCCGAGGAAGAAGTCTTTCCGCTCACGCAGGCTGTGTGCCGCGTGTTCGGTCGCCTCGGCGAGAAGGAGAATCGCAGCCGGGCACGCATCAAGTTCCTGGTGAAGAAGCTCGGGGTCGAGGAGTTCCGGCGCCTGGTGCGCGAAGAGCGCACGAAGCTCCGTCCCGATCCGCGCTGGACGGCGTTCCTCGACGAGCTCCATGTCACTGACGGCAAGCCGCTCCTTCCCGGTGCCGCGCTCACGACCAAGGGCACGCCGGAGTTCGAGGCCTGGCGTAAGACCAACGTGCAACCGCAGCGCCAGCCGGGCTACGTCGTCGCCACGGTGACGCTACCGCTCGGCGATATCACCCCGACGCAGGGCCGGGTGCTGGCCGATCTCGCTGCCCGTTTTTCCGAGGACTCGATCCGGACGACGGTCGGGCAAAACCTGGTTTTTCGCTGGGTTCCCGAGGCCGAGCTGCCCGGGCTCTACAAGGCTCTCGTCGCTACCGGGCTCGGCGAAACGGGCGCCGAGACGATCACCGACATCACGTCGTGCCCCGGCACCGACACCTGCAAGCTCGGCATCTCGAGCTCGCGCGGCCTCGCCGGTGAGCTCCGCCGCCACCTGACGGTGCTCGATCAGAAGCTCGACCCGGCGGCGCGCAAGTTGCACATCAAGGCGAGCGGCTGCTTCAACTCGTGCGGCCAGCACCACGTGGCCGATCTCGGTTTCCTCGGCGTCAGCCGCAACGTCAACGGCCGCCGCGTCCCGCACTTCCAGGTCGTGGTCGGCGGCGAACTCACGCACAACGCAGGCCACTACGGGCTCGCGATCGGTGCCGTGCCGTCGAAGAACGTGCCTGGCGTGGTCGATCGCATTTCGAACGCGTACGTCGCAGGGCACACCGGCGACGAGACCTTCCTCGCCTGGGTGACGCGCGTCGGCAAAAAGGAAATCCGGAAGATGGTCGACGAATTCGTCGCCGTGCCGACCTACGAGGAGGACCCGAGCTACTACTCGGATTGGGGCGACCCGCGCGAGTACACGATCGGCGACATGGGCGAGGGCGAGTGCGCCGGCGAGGTGGTTTCCTCCCTGCAATTCGGCCTCGCGGCGAGCGAGCGCGAGGTGTTCGAGGCCCAGGTGCTGCTCGACGAGGGCAAATCCGCCGAAGCCGGGCACCGTGCCTACAGCGCGATGCTCCAGGCCGCCCGTGCGCTTGCCCGTGACAAGAACCCGAACGTCGGCGAGGACCCGGCCGAAATCGTCGGTGAGTTTCGAACCCTGTACTACGACACGAAGCTCTTCTTCGATCCGTTCGCCGGCGGCCGGACCGCGCATTACCTGTTCAAGGCTCACGAGGACGGCGGCAAGGTCGCCGATACCCAGAGCGCTCACCAGTTGATCGAAGAGGCGCAGGTCTTCGTCGATGCGGCGCACCAGGTGACGACCCGCATCGGCTCCGTCATGCCCTGAGGGGCCTCCGCGCGCTCTGAACCGAGAGATCCGACATGCAATCCAATCGTATTCAGGCCAAAATTTACGCCGACGTCTCCGTGCCGTGCGAGCGACTGATCCCGGTGTTTCACCGCTGGATCCGCGAGCGGGTGCTCGACGAGCTTGCGATCGACGTCGCCGATTACGGGCACGTCCACGAGGGGCCCGGCGTGGTCCTGATCGGACACGCCTACGACTACTTCTACGAGGAGAGCGAGGGGCGGCCCGGGCTCGTCTACGCCCGCAAGCGCGACGCACCGCCGCCGGCCGATCGCCTTGCCGACGCCGTGCGCCGCGCTCTGCTCGGCGCGCGATTGCTCGAAGACGACGCGAGCCTCGGGCTCCGCTTCCGCACCGACGAGATCCTCGTTCGGGCGCCCGATCGGATCCGCGCGCCGGCCGACGACGCGGGCTTTGCCGAGCTCTCCGCCGAGCTGACGGCGCTCGGGAAGAAGCTCTACCCCGGGGCTTCACCGGTCGTCGAACGCGCCGGCACCGCACGCGATCCGCTGAGCGCACGGTTGAAAGGCGCGAGCGGCACCTCCGTCAAAGACCTGCTCGCGCGGCTTGGCTAGGTCTCGGAGTCGCGAGCGACGCCTCGCGACCTAATCACCCCTCAGCGCCCGCCCGACGAGCTCTTTGGCGCGGCCGGCGAGCGGTAGCGCGAGCGCGGCGTCGCGTCCCCGCGGGCTCATCTTGCCCCAGCTCTTCCGGAGAACATCGACGGCTTTCTCCTCGTCCGGGTATTTTTCGATGAAGGCGTCGAGCTCGTGCTCGAGGAACACGAGGCAGAGCGCGTCCTCCATCGTCTGCACGTCAGCATTCTGGGTGATGTTCTGCTTGCGGACGATGGCGTCGACGCCAGAAATGAGATCTTCGTCATAGCCTTCCTGCCGCAGCACCTCGGCGGCGCGCGTGGCGTGGAACTGGCCGAGCCGAGTGCGCCAGCGCAGGTAGCCGACGCGCCCCTCCGGGAAATCCGTCCGCGGAATTTTCCAGCGTTCGAGATGCTGGCAGTGCGCCGCCAGCCGGAGCGCTTCCGATGCGCCGGGGTCGAGCCGCACGACCCAACCTGCGAGGCGTTGGGCTTGCAGGAGGAGCCGCGACCGCTCGGTCCCCGCGTCGTTTTCGCGAACCGGATCCCGTTCGTTCAACGCGTCGAACGCCGCCACCGCACGCTGGAATCGATCGTCAACCACGCCTCGAGCGTCCTAGCATGGTGCTACTCTCGGTTCCCCCATGGAGCATCGCGAGCTCGGCAGGACGGGTTTTCGAGTCTCGGCCATTGGTTTCGGCGCATGGGCGATCGGCGGAACCTGGGGCAACGTCCGCGACGAGGAGTCGATGGCCGCGCTCCGGCGTGCGCTGGATCTCGGCGTCGATTTCTTCGATACGGCCGATGTTTACGGCGACGGACGAAGCGAGCGTCTGCTCGGCCGACTCCGTCGTGAAACCAAGACGCCGTTCGTCGTCGCGACCAAGGCCGGCCGGGGCGGGCCCGGTCACACGCCGGACACGTACTCGCGAGCGAACCTCACGCGCTGGGTCGAGCGCAGCCTGGAGAACCTCGGCACGGAGACGATCGATCTGCTTCAGCTCCACGCCCCGCCGACGGAGGTCTACTACCGGCCGGAGGTCTTCGGCGTGCTCGACGACCTCGTCACCGCCGGCAAGCTCCGTTTCTACGGCGTCAGCGTCGAGAAGGTGGAAGAGGCGCTGAAGGCGATCGAATACCCGGGCGTGCAGACGGTGCAGATCATCTTCAATCTGTTTCGCCAGCGCCCGGCCGAGCTCTTTTTCGAGCAAGCGAAGCGGAAAAAGGTCGGGATCATCGCTCGACTGCCGCTCTCCTCCGGCATGTTGACGGGGAAGATGAAGGCCAACACGGCGTTCGAGGCCGACGATCACCGGCATTTCAACCGCGAAGGGGCCGCCTTCGACCGCGGTGAGACGTTCTCCGGCGTGGACTACGCGCTCGGCCTCTCCGTCGTCGAAGATCTTCGACCGCTGGTGCCGGCTGGGGCGACGCTCGCGGACATGGCGCTGCGCTTCATCCTCGACTTCGACGCCGTGAGCTCGGTGATCCCCGGCGCGAGGAACGTCGGGCAGGTCGAGGCCAACGTGCGCGCCGACGCGCTCCCCCCGCTCGGCGCCGAGCTCCACCGAAAGCTCCGGCAGCTCTACGACGCGCGCCTCCTCGCGCAGGTGCACCACCGCTGGTGATGCTCGGCGCGCGCTCCTTCTCCGTGCTCTGCCGATCGCTGTGCGCCTTCGCGCTGACGGTCGCCTTCGCGCCGCCGCTTCACGCCGACACCGAAGCGATCCACATCGCCTACGAGGGCCCGCCCGAGTGCCCGACGTCCGACGAGTTCTTGCGGCAGGTGTTTCGCCGCACGTCGAGCGCTCGCCTGGTGCCGGAGTCGGAAACGGCGCGTACCTTCGTGATCACGATCGAGAAGGGCCCGGACGGCGTCGTCGGGAGCCTGGTGATCAGGGAAACGAACGGCACGACGGTGGCGCGCAAGGTGTCCGGCGCGGTGTGCAACGACGTGGCCGGTGTCCTCGCTCTCGCCACGGCGCTGGCCATCGATCCCAACGCGGCGCTCGTGCCCTCCGACGCGGAACCCGAGCCCACGCCTCCGCCGCCACCACCGCCGCCGCCACCGCCGCCGCCACCGCCGCCACCACCCCCGGTGAAGGAGTGGGCTTACGGTATCGGACTCGGCCCCACCGTGGAGTGGCTCGTCGCGCCGCGAACCGCGATCGGCGGCTCCGCAACCTTCCGCGCGTTTCGAGCGCGGCGGGCGCCGCTTTCGTCGTACGGGCTCGAGCTCACGGGGCTCGCTGCGTTGCCGAGTTCGGCCGGACCGGCAGAAGTGTCACACCAGTTCTACTTCGCGCGGCCGGACGCTTGCCTCATCGCGCTCGGGCCGACGGCCTGGTTTGCGCTGATGCCGTGCGTCGGTACGCAGCTTGGTGCGGTGGTCGCTCACGGTTCGAACCTTGCCAGCGGCGCGACGCGCACGCGGTTCTGGGCGACGGCCGACATCATTCTTCGCCTGCGGTTGAGTCCGACGGAGAGCTTTTTCGTCGATGCCGATGCGAGTTTGGTCCTGCCGCTGACGCGCTACACGTTCGTCTTTCGCGATCCGACGACGACGATCCACACGGTGCCGTCGATCGCGGCGGCGGCGGGGATTCGGGCGGGGTTCGGCTTCTGAGACGCTTTTGACCAGGCGCGCGCTACGGCGGATCCAACCCGACTTCATGCCGCACGCCGTCCGGTAGCTCGGTGAAGCGAGACGTGGCGCAACGGGCGGGAGCATCGAAGCGGTTGATGTGGTTGGTGGGGCGCGTGACGCCGCCGTTGGCGGTGGGGGTGCGGTAGAAGATGGAGGACGGTTCGGCTTCTTCGCAGGATATGGGGGGGATGAAGTCGATGCGGCTTGCCCACTCGGTGCTGAACGCCGAGATCTGGCCCCAGACGGCCGGCACCAGGATGCGCCCGACGAGCGTCTCTTCCCCGCTTTCGGTGTCGAGGATCCAGGCGCCGTACCAGGTGTTTCCGCTGGGGACGTCGGTGGATTCGCGGCCTACGCGGAGACGGTAGGTGACGCAGGTGCGGAGCGGGTACTTGGCGTTGATGTTCCACCACAAGAGCTCGCGCTCGGTTTCGAGGTAGGCGCGCGCGTCGGGATAGGGGATGTCGCCGAGTTCGGCGTCGATCGGTGGGCCACTGATCCAGAACATCAGCATGCTCGTGTACTCGCGCGGGCCGTCGGGTGGGTCGGCGAGGTATCCCCCGTTCGCTTGCAAGCCGAAGAAACCGCCGGCCGCGGCGACGAAGCCGAACTGGTGGGCCCAGAAGTAGCCGTCGGTGATGTTCTCCTTCTCGATCATCAGCTCGAACTCGATCGAATCGGACGGCCCGGGCCAGAACCAATCGGTGTTCGTGTTGGTGGTGCCGGGCGCGAGTCCGGGCGGATTTCGCGGGCCCGGCACGCCGGCGGCAAGGCACTCGGTCGCCGGAGCGCCCGCCTCGCCCGGGTCCGTGCCGGCGATGCCCTCGCCGCCCGTTCCGCCCGTTCCGCTCGTTCCACCCGTTCCGCTCGTGCCGCTGCCGCCCGTTCCGCCGCTGCCCGATCCGGCACCGGCCGCGCTCGCGCCGGCGCCGCTCGTCCCGAGCCCCCAGGAGCCCAGTGGAACCTCGTCGGTGCAGGCGGACAAGCCAACCGCGAGCACGAGGGCGCAGAGACGCGCTCCCGCGAAACACCTGCCGACGCCGGTGCCCACCACGCGCCTACGGACCCGAAGGTTCGCCGATGAGGGACTGAACGCGCCGCGCATACGGACCGTTCGGTTGCTTGTTCAAGAATTCCCGGCCCAGGCGCAACGCGAGCGCCTTGTTGCCGCTCTTGGTCAGTGCCTCGATGCGGAGCACCGTGGCCTCGGCGCCGAGCGTCCGCTTGGGGAAGCGGCGGGCGTAGTCGTCGAGGCGGGTGAGCGCGAGTGCGGCATCGCCCGCGGCAAGCGCACGGCGCGCCTGGTCGAGCGCCTGGAGCTCGAGCGACAGGGTGTCGGCGGCACGCTCCGGCGCCGGCGCGGGTATGGCGGCCGTTTTCGCCGGTGGCTCGCTGATCTTTTCTTCGACTGGGGCCAGCGTGGCCTCGGCCGCGCGCGGCGGAGGTGCTTTCGCGGGTGCGGCCCTGGCGACGACGGCCGGCGCCGGCGGCGGGGCCGGTGCATCGAGCACCTCCACGCCCGTGTAGATCGCGGCAGCTCCGGCGATCACGCCACCGGCCACCTTCACGACGTTCGCGGTCGTCATCGTCAGCCAGGCGCGCGCACTCGCACTCGCCCCGGTCGCGATGGTGCTCGCCCCGAAAATGCTACCGACCCCAAGCGCCGTCGCGATCGCACGCCGGTTGTGCTCGGAGGGCGCATCCTTCCGGCCCGAGCGCAACAGCCGTGTCTCGAAGCCGGTCGCTCCTTCGTCGAGTAGGCGGCGGGGATCCTTCATGGCGTCTTCCCCGGGGGCACCCGCGACCCGACCTCGCGCGCCGCCTGGTGAAACACCTCGCGCGCGCGCCGAAGCCGCGTGGCGACGGTTCCCCGCGGCAGCACCAGCGCCCGCGAGATCTGGTCCACCGAAAGCTCTTCCAGCTCGAACAGCACGAACACCGAGCGGAGATCGAGCGGCATCGTGTCGAGCACACGGTCGAGGAGCTCGCGGGCTTCCAGCCGCTCGGTGAGCTCTTCCGGATCCGGGTTCGAGGCGCGAGGGTTCGTGGACAGGCTCTGCTCCGCGGCTTCACGACGATGAAGGGCTCGGCGTGCGTGAGACGCGACGCGTGTCGCGACACCAACCAGGAATGCCCGCTCGCTTCCGGCGCGTATCTTGTCGAGCTTCTGGTTCGCGATCAGAAACACCTGCTGGGTGGCATCGTCGACGTCGGCCGCCGGAACCCCGAAGCGGCGCAGCGAACGCCACACGAAGTCGATGTGGTCGGCGACGAGCTTCTTGAACGGCATCGGGCTCCGTGGCCCGGTCTCCGTTTCGTTCTCGGTTTCAGTGTCGACGGACAGACTGGGGTCGTCGTCCGGGCTGGCTTCGCCCGCTTCGTCGTTCTGAACCGCCGAGAGAGCCATCGTGGGGGGTCGTCGCTCGAGGCCTACCCCGACCCGAGCGCGTCCCCGAAAATACCATCGATTTCGCTTGGTGCGAGCTGCCAGCGCCAACACCCGCGGGGATGACTCGATTACCGACTCATCGCCCGCGGGCATTCTCGTTTTGGACCAGGGGTTTACCCCCGATTCCGGCGGTCGCCCCGGGGCTCGCGCCTCAGCGAGCGATCGGCGGGCTTGCAAACCTGCCCGGGAACGGGTCGGCGCTTTCGCGGCGGCTGATCTCGCGATCGGTCCAGGGCCGCCGCGCGCCCCGCTCGGCGAAGACCGCGACGCCGATCACGCCGACGTTGCGATCGCTGCCCTTGCTGGCCGCGTACGAACCACGCACGCTGCCGAAGCGGAACGCCGCGACCTGGTCCATGTTCTGCCGAAAGCCGTCGATCTGAACGGTGGCGAACGGCTGCACGAGGTAACCGCGCTTGGCGAGCGAACCGGGGCGGCCGTCGATCACGTCGAGGCCGTCCACCGTCACCACCGCTTCGAAGCGGCTGCTCGTCTGGTTCGCGATCTCGATCATGTAGCGCTCGCCGTGCTCACCCTGGACCAGCGAGCGACCCTGGTTCGAGAACGTCGGCAGCGTCGAACCGTTGGCGTCGGTCAGGCGCACGGTGAGCATCCCGTTGCCCGCCGGTGTGCTGCTACGAAAGTCGGCGAACTCGGCGCCGCGCAGCATGGCGGCGATGCCGCTCTGGTCGTTGTAGCGAATGGTCGTGATCGAGAAGGGGCTCGAGCTCGCGCGATCGAACGGAGCGTTCGACACGTGGCTCGCCATCGTCTCGCCCCAGGTCGTGCCGAGGCCCGGGCGCTCTTGCTCGAGGTCGAGGGCACGCGAGGATTTCTTCGCCTCGGAACGCGCGCGGGGGGCTTCGTCGGCGCTGGCGGCGCGGCCGGCTTCCGCCGGGGCGGGTGCAGGGGCGGACGCCGTGGGGCTGGAGCCTTCACCGTCAAACCCTGCCGAGTCACTGGCCGGGGCTTCGGGCGCTGCCGCCTCCGGAGCCGCTTCGGTCGTCGATCCGGGCGTGGACCCTGCCGCGGGCAAGCCCGTTCGCGCGGGGCCGGACTTCTCGGCCATCCCGCCGCAGCCGACCGCCAGAAGCCCAATTGCCAGAATCGAAAAACTCGAATGCGTTCTCATGACCAGTTTCCTCCAGGTTCACGAGAAGAACGCGGCACGGCGCCCCGCCCTTACAGGCCCTTTCTCGTCCGCGATTCCAGCACCACCGGAAGCGCTCGGGTGCCGCCGGCGCTCAGGGTAAAATGACGGCTCGCCCGTCCGCCTCGAAGTCGACGTGACCGCTCAGGCGCGGGCTCTCCACGTACACGCGAAAACGCACCTCGCTCGAGCTCGGGAGCTGGCGGCGAAGCAGCACGCGCTCGACCTTGCCGTCGGCGGGATCGATCTTCGCCGTCGCTGTGCTCACCATGTCGGCCACGCGCTCGAGCGCGACCGTGCGGAGGAGGAACAGGTTGGCCTCCAGCGTGCCGGTGCCCCGAAGCGCCGCGCGGACCGGCGCCGACAGCGTGCCACCCTTGAGCTCGTACTCGAGCACCGCCCCCGGGGTTTTGTCGTCCTCGACCTGCACCACGACGCGTTCGGGGCGAATGTCCAGGCTGAGGAGCCGCGCCTGAGAGCCGAGCTCGGCGCGAAGGAGCGATGCCCAGCGCGCGACGGACGCCCGCTCGAGCGCCGACGGTTCACCCGGGGTCGCGTCCGCCACCGTTTCGCTGCGCCGCGGCGTCGCGGCGGCGCCCTGGTCGCAGCCGGTGAGCGAAAGCCCGGAGACGAGCGCGAGGACGGTGCCGAGCGTTGCGACGCTGTCGAAGAAACGGCGAAAGATGGCCTTCCCCTCGGCCAGCTTCGCGATCTCGGTCCATTCGTTGCGCTGGTGGGCTTGCGCCTGGGTGCCGGGGCCGAAATTGACGGCCGGTACGCCGAGACCGTGAAACCGCGCCGCGTCCGTCCACGCCTGCTTCGGCTCCACGGCAAGGACGCCGCTCGCCGCGAGCACCTTCACGAGTGGATGCTCCCGGTACGGGGCTGCCGACGGGGAAAGATCGACGAATTCTACGTCCGCCTCGCCGCCGACCAGCTCCGTGACACGCGCCTTTGCGGCGTCGATCGAGGTGCGCGGTCCGAAGCGGTGATTCAGGTTGAGCTCGAAGCGATCGGGGATCACGTTCTTGGCGCGGCCGCCGGAGGCGAGCGTGGCGCTGATGACGCTCTTCCATTCGAGGCCGTCCACCGGTTCGCTCACCGGCTCGAGTACGCCGAGGCGCGCGAGCAAGGCGGCGGCCTTGTGGACGGCGTTCTCTCCCTGCCACGGGCGCGCGCTGTGGGCCGTTCTGCCGCGGAAGGTGACGGTCGCGTGGAGCGAGCCGCCGCAGCCGAGCTGGAGCTTGTTGTCGCTCGGCTCGAGCATGATGGCGAGAGCAGCCTTGGTGAGCTCGGGTTCCGCGTCGAGGACCGGGCCGAGCTCGTTCTCGGCGAACGGCCCTTCTTCTCGTGCGTAGAAGACGAGGGTGCAATCGACTGCGGGACGCTCGGCGCCCTCGGCGAGGTCGATCATCAGCGAAAGGCCGCTTTTCATGTCGGCGGCGCCGGCACCGTACAGGCGTTCCCCCTCGATCCGGGGCGGGGCGTCATGCTCGGTGCGCACGACGTCGAAATGCCCGGCGAGCACGATGTGTGATCGGCCCGTACCCCGCACGAGCGGTACGACGAGAGAATCACCGTGGCGGCGGATGGGGGCTGCCAGCGGGACACGTCCCAGCCGCTCCTCTACGGCGTCGCACAGGGCGCGCTCTTCGCCGATCGGCGACGGCACCCGACAGAGCCAGAGCAGGGTGTCGGTGAGCTCGCTCATCGTCGCCCGCCGGGCATCAGACCGCGACGCCGAAGTCGCGGAGCGCGGCGTTGAGGCTCGTCTTCTTGTCCGTGCTCTCGCTCCGCTGGCCGATGATCAGGGCGCACGGCACCTGGAACTCACCGGCCGGAAAGCGCTTGGTGCGGGTGCCGGGGATGACCACGCTGCGCGCCGGGATCCGCCCGCGGAGCTCGACCGGGGTCGGCCCGGTCACGTCCAGGATCGCGGTCGAGGCAGTGAGGGCCACGCCGGCCCCAATCACGGCTTCCCGTTCGACGATGACCCCCTCGACGATGATCGCGCGCGAACCGATGAAACAGCCGTCCTCCACCACCACCGGCTGCGCCCCGGGCGGTTCGAGCACGCCGCCGATGCCGACGCCGCCCGACAGGTGACAGTCGCGGCCGATCTGGGCGCAGGAACCGACGGTGGCCCAGGTGTCGACCATGGTGCGGGTACCGACGTACGCGCCGATGTTCACGTACCCGGGCATGACGATCGCGCCGGCCTCGACGTGCGCCCCGTAGCGCACCGTGCCCGGGGGCACGACGCGGACCCCAGCTTTGTCGAGGCCGCGCTTGAGCGGGATCTTGTCGTAAAACTCGAACGGCGGGAGCTCGAGCTTCTCCATCGGGCGAATCGCGAAGTAGAGCAGGATGGCCTGCTTCACCCAGGCGTGCGTGACCCAGCGCCCCGGCGCTTCCTGGGTCGCGACCCTGAGCGAGCCGTCGTCGAGGCGTGCGATCACGCTCTCGATCGCTTGACGGACGGCGCCGTCAGAAAGTTTCTCGCGGTCGGCGTACGCCGCCGTGATCAACGCTTCGAGCTCTGGGTCGGACATCGGGTCCGGGAGTATAGCAAGCGCCTCAGCGCCGGAGTGGGAGGCGAAGCCGCATGGCTCCCGATCCGGCGATGGCGGTTTGTCCTGCCAGGCGGGCGGCGGTGAGCACGGCGGCGGTCGTCGGCGGGATCACGCCGTAGACCGAGTAGGCGATCGGTTCGCCACCTTCCGGGGCCGTTCTCGTGACCTCGATCTCAACGGCGGAGGTGCCGGTCTTGACGAGGATGCCGGGAACCGTGTCCGAGCCCACCATTTCGAGCAGCGTGCCGACGACGGCGGATAGCGCACGCGGGCGGAGGCCCAGCTCCGGGATCGATTCCCCGACGACGAGCCGCGCCTCCCTCTGTTCGCGCCGACGCTTGCCGCTGGGCGCCGCCGGGAGGCGCTGGCGCAGCACCTCGGGTGGGCTCAGCGTCACGAAGGGTTCGAGGCTCGCGACCTCGAGGAGCTCGAGCAACGCCTGGCCGGCATCGAGCTCGGCCGAGAGCCGGGCGAGGAGGCGATCCAGGCCGAGACGACTCGGGGTGCGGAGCGGCTCTCGGGCGAGCCCGGCGAGCTCCGTCTCGAGCTCGTCGATCCGGGGCAGCATGAAGCCCTCCACCTGATCGAGCACCTCCGGGTCACCGATACCGGGCGACAGTGCCTCGACCAGCGCCCGGAGCGCTTGGCGCATCGGGCCGCTGGAAGCGAGCACGTCGGGCAGGACGGGCTCGATGGCTTTCGAGCCGACACGCGTCGAGGCGGCGAGCTGGGCTAGGTTCCCGAGCGCGCCGAGGGCGTCCCGCAGGGTGCCGCGCGCCAGACCGACGGCGTCGTCTTGCGGCGGAATCCAGGAGGGCGGAGAGCGGTCCATGAGTCGAAGCGCCGTGGGGCGGTCGGCTGCATCAGCTCAACGCACGCTCAGACCAGATCCATCCCGGGGAAGAAGTAGCCGCACTCGATGCGGCCATTCTCGTCGGAGTCGGAGCCGTGTACGGCATTCTCGCCCACGTTGGACCCGTAGAGCTTGCGCACGGTGCCGGCGTCCGCCTTCGCTGGATCGGTCGCGCCGATCACGGTGCGGAGGTGCGCCACCGCGTTGTCGCGCTCCAGCGCGAGCAGAACGACCGGTCCGCGGCTCATGAACGTGCAGAGCTCGTCGAAGAACGGCCGCTCGCGGTGGACCGCGTAGAACCCCTCGGCTTGCGCGCGCGTCATGCGTGCCTGCCGCATGCCGCGGAGAGCGAACCCTTCGTCGAGCAGGCGTTGCAGGATGTGGCCTTGCTTCCGCTTTTCGACGGCGTCGGGCTTGATGATGCAGAGGGTTCTTTGGGTCGCCATCGTTTCTTCGTCTGCTGGTCGTGTGTGCTCCGGGCCGGAGGGGTGCCAGGATCCGGCCCCTCATAGCAAGCCCCGAGGGTGAGGCAAATGCTTTTTCAGAGCAGGGACTTCAGCGTGACGGCCATTTCGGCTGGCGACGGCGCCATGCGGACACCGGCGGCTTCCAGGGCGGCGATCTTGTCCTTGGCGGTTCCCTTCCCGCCCGAAATGATCGCACCGGCGTGGCCCATACGCTTTCCGGGCGGAGCGGTTGCACCGGCGATGAAACCGGCGACCGGCTTCTTCATGTGCGCCTTGATGAAGGCGGCGGCCCGCTCCTCGGCATTGCCGCCGATCTCGCCGATCATCATCACGCCCTGGGTTTCCGGGTCGTCATTGAACAGCCGGAGCACGTCGACGAAGTCGAGACCACCGACCGGGTCGCCGCCGATGCCGACGCAGGTCGATTGTCCGAGGCCGAGTGCCGTGATTTGCCCCACTGCCTCGTACGTGAGGGTCCCGGACCGGGACACGACGCCGAGCTTTCCGGGGCGATGGATGTGCCCCGGCATGATGCCGAGCTTGCAGGCGCCCGGCGTGATCACACCCGGGCAGTTCGGGCCGAGCAGCATCACGTCGCGCCCCTCGAGCGCGCGCCGGGTGCGGATCATGTCCGTCACCGGGATGCCCTCCGTGATGCAGACGACGAGCTTGCAACCGGCGTCCGCCGCTTCGAGGATCGCGTCCGCGGCACCGAGCGCCGGCACGAAGATGCATGCCGTGTTGGCGCCGAACCGCTGGACCGCCTCGGCGACGGTGTCGAGCACGGGGACGCTCACCTTCTTCTTGTCGGGGCCTTCCGCCTCGAACACCTCGCCGCCGCGGTGGGGGGTGACGCCGGCGACGACCTGTGTCCCGTACGCGATGCATCCGCGCGCGTGAAACGAGCCCGCCGAGCCCGTGATGCCCTGGAAGACGACGCGCGTGTCCTTGTTGACCAAAATCGCCATGACGCTCTCTCGCTGTTCGGTCTGTCGTTCTCTTTGGTTCTTGCGCGACTAGCCGCGCACGGCCGCCACGATCTTCTTGGCGCCGTCGCCCATGCCGTCGGCCGCCTGAATGCGGAGGCCGCTCGAGGCGAGGATCTGCTTCCCCTGCTCCACGTTGGTGCCCTCGAGCCGGACCACGAGCGGCACTTTCAGGCCGAGTTCGCGGGTGGCGGCCACCACGCCCTCGGCGATCACGTCGCAGCGCATGATGCCGCCGAAGATGTTGACGAAGATGCCCTTCACCTTCGGGCTCGAGAGGATCATGCCGAAGGCCTTCGTCACCTGCTCTTTGGTCGCTCCCCCGCCCACGTCGAGGAAGTTCGCCGGCGAGCCACCGTGGTGCTTGATGATGTCCATCGTGGCCATCGCCAGGCCCGCGCCGTTCACCAGGCAGCCGATGTCGCCGTCGAGCGAGACATAGGAGAGCCCCGCTTCCTTGGCTTCGAGCTCGACCGGATCCTCTTCGTCCCGGTCCATCAGTTCCGCCCACTCCTTGTGGCGGCCGGCGGCGTTGTCGTCGAAGTTGAGCTTCGCGTCGAGGGCGATGACCTTGCCGTCCTTGGTGACGATCAGCGGATTGATCTCGCAGAGCGAGCAGTCTTCCTTCTCGAAGAGCGCCGCGAGCTTGGTGACGAGGCGACCGAAGTCGGCCACCGTCGCCTTGGCGTCCGGCACGCCTGACCCGAGATTCAGCCCGAACGCCAGCTTCCGCGCCTGATAGCCGCTCAGGCCGACGGTCGGATCCACGTTCACCATCAAGATCTTCTCGGGCGTCTCGGCGGCGACCTTCTCGATTTCCACGCCGCCCTCGGTCGACGCCATGAAGGTGATGCGCCGGGTTTCGCGGTCGACGACCATGCCGAGGTAGAGCTCGCGCGCGATGTCGAGCCCCTGCTCGACGTAGAGCCGCCGCACCTTCTGACCCTCGGGCCCGGTCTGGTGCGTGACGAGCTGCATGCCGAGGAGCTTCTTCGCGATCTCGCCGGCTTCCTTGGCGCCGCCTTTTACGACCTTGACGCCGCCGCCCTTGCCGCGTCCGCCGGCGTGGATCTGCGCCTTGACGACGACGACGTTCGACTTGGTCTCGGCGATCAGCTTCTCGGCGGCACGCTCGGCGTCTTCTGCGCTCAGCGCGACGTACCCTTTCGGCACCGGGATGCCGTAACGAGCGAAGATCTCTTTGCCCTGATACTCGTGAATTTTCATGCGCGGGGCCTCGGCGAGGGTCCCGTCATAGTCCAGGTTGGAGTGGATGGCGAGGACGGGCCCGGAGGGCGGCAGAGCGGCTGGGCGGCGCCGGAACGGACGTCAGCCGAGCGGCGCGAACAGGTCGTCGAGGTCGCGCTCGGACAGGGCGCTCGCCGTCCCGCCGATGCCGAGGAGCGAGCTCGCGAGCTGCGCCTTGCGCTGCTGAAGACGGAGCATGCGCTCCTCGACGCTGCCGGCGACGATCAGATTGTGGACGAACACCGGACGCGTCTGGCCAATACGGTGGGCGCGGTCGGTTGCTTGTGCCTGCGACGCGCCGTTCCACCACGGGTCGTAGTGGATGACGGTGTCGGCGCTCGTCAGGTTCAGACCCGTGCCGCCCGCCTTCAGGCTGATCAAGAACACGTCTACCTCGCGCCGTTCGAAGCGATCGACCACGCGCTGGCGATCGGTCGTGCTGCCGGTGAGCTCGACGAAGGGCAGCCGGCGTTCGTCCAGGCCGAGCGCGATCAGCGCGAGCATGCGCGTGAACTGCGAGAAGACGAGGACCCGCCGCCCGCGCGAGAGCTCCGCCGTGATGAGCTCGAAGAAGAGCTCGAGCTTCGCCGAGCCCTCGACCTTGCGCGCGGACGGGACGTTCACCAGCCGCGGATCGCAGCAGACCTGACGGAGCTTCATCAAGGCGTCCAGGATCGCGATCGTCGACCCGGTGACGCCCTTGTCGCGGATCGCGCGCCGCACGTCACCGTGGGCGGCCACGCGGATGCTTTCGTAAAGCTCGCGCTGGTCGTCGTCGAGCTCGACCGGGCGCACGATCTCCGTCTTCGGCGGGAGCTCGCGGGCGACCGTCTCCTTCATGCGCCGCAAGATGAAGGGGGACACCGCGCTACGCAGCGCTTCGAGGCGCGCGATGTTGCCGGAGCGCTCGATCGGAAAGCGGAAATGGGCGCGGAAACGTTCGGCGTCGCCGAGGAAGCCCGGCATCAGGAAATCGAACAACGACCACAGCTCCTCGAGGTTGTTCTCGATCGGCGTCCCGCTCAGGCACAGCCGGTGCCGCGCCGAGAGGTCGCGGGCCGCTTTCGCGGCGAGGCTGCGCGGGTTCTTGATCGCTTGCGCTTCGTCGAGGATCAGGTGGTGGAACCCGAGCCCTTCGAAGGCGGAGAGATCGCGGACGAGGAGCGGGTAGGTGGTCAGCACCACGTCCGCGCCGTGGATCTCGCGGTGGCGATGTTGGCGCTTGGCGCCGTGCAGTGTGACGACGCGAAGGCCGGGCGCGAAACGCGCGAGCTCTCGCTGCCAGTTTCCGATCAGGCTCGTGGGCGTGATGACCAGGCTCGGCAGCGTCGCGTGCCCGTCCTCTTTCTCGCGGACCAGGGCTGCAATGGTCTGCAGCGTTTTCCCGAGCCCCATGTCGTCCGCCAGGATCCCGCCCGCGTCGAGCCGGGCGAGGCGGCCGATCCACTCGACCCCGACCTCCTGATACGGACGGAGCGTCGCCACGAGCCCGGCCGGGGGCGGCGCCGACGAAGGCGGGGCCTGAAGACCGCGGGCCCGTTCGATCGCGGCCGTCATGCCTGACCAGAGGAGCTTCGACGCGTCGCCGAGCGCGCCGCCGAGCCGCGCCACGCTGCCGGCGCGCACCCGTGGGAACTTCAGCGTCCCGTCCGGAAGCGTGTCCCCGCGGTAGAGCTCGAGCAGCGTGGTGAGCACGGCGCGTAGCCGCTCCGCGGGCATCGGCAGGTAGCGGTTTTCGCCCACCGGCACCACGCGAAACCGCGCCGGCATCGCGAACAGCGCTTCCAGGCTCTCGGCATCGGCGCGTTCCTCCAGCATCGCCACGAGTGCCGGCAAGAGGCTCACCCGCCGGCCGTCGATCTCGATGCCGAGCTCGAGCGAAAACCAGTCGGTGCGCTCCTCGTCGGGTTCGACGCGCGCGTACCAGGGCGCGTCCGTCTCGACGATCTGATACGGGTAGCTCGCGTCCACCTCGACTCGAAAGCCGAGCGCGCGAAGCTGCGGCAGCGCGTAAGCGGTGAACGAGCAGTACGAGTGGACGTTGCCGCCGAGCTCGACCAGGTAATCGGCTTCGCTGTCGGGATCCGCGCTCACGTCGTCGAAGCAGCCGAGCTCCAGGGCGCCGAACCCTTCGAGCACCCGCTGGGCCTCGGCCTCGGCCGCGACGTTCCGCGCGACGAGCCCGACGCCGCTCGCTTCCGCCACGAAAAAGCGTTGCCGTCGATCGGCCGCCCGCACCCGCACGCCGCCGTAGTCGAACGTGAGGCTGATCACGGGCACGATCTCCTCGCGCCCCTCGTCGAACGGCCCTTCGCCGAGGCTCACCCAGAGCCGTTCGGCGAAGAGTCGGAGACACGGCGTGCAGTCTCGAAGTGCCGCGTCACGCGCGGAGGAACCGTCCACGTTTCCCGACTAGGAATCAGAATCTCGCGGGTTTGTCGATGGCTCGTCGACCGACCCCGACCCCTCCGATCGGCCACGAGCATGGACCCCAAGCTATTGGGGTCCATCGCCCTGACGCCCGATCAGGCCTTGGACTTCACGAGGTCGCGGACCTTCTTCACGCTGTCGGCGCTCTTCTCGAGCATCGCCTTCTCTTCGGCGTTGAGCTCCACCTCGACGATGCGCTCGACGCCGCCTTTTCCGATCACGACCGGCACGCCCATGTAAAGATCCTGATAGCCGTACTCGCCTTCGAGGTACGCGGCGCAGGGGAGGAGCCGCTTCTGATCGCCGAGGTACGCTTCGGCCATCACGATCGCGCTCGCTGCCGGCGCGTAGTAGGCGCTGGTACCCATCAAAGACACGATTTCGCCGCCGCCCTTGCGGGTGCGGTCGACGATCTTGTCGAGCGCGTCTTTCGCAATCAGCTGGCGGACCGGAACGCCGTCGACCGTGCAGTACGAAAGGACCGGGACCATGTCGTCGCCGTGGCCGCCGAGCACCATCGTGCGCACGTCCTTCACGCTGGCCTTGGCCTCACGCGCCAAAAACAGTGAGAGGCGCGCGCTGTCGAGCACCCCCGCCATGCCCACCACCTTCGCGCGCGGCGCGCCCGTGCGGCGCTTGTATTCGTAGACCATCGCGTCGAGCGGGTTCGAGATCACGATCACGAACGCGTCCGGGCAGTGCTTCTTCGCATTGTCCGCCACATTGCGGATGATCGGGAGGTTCGTCTCCACGAGGTCGTCACGGGATTGGCCGGGCTTGCGCGGGATGCCCGCCGTCACGATCAGCACGTCGGCGCCCGCGAGGTCCTCCCAGTTCGAGGTCCCCGTCACCAGGCCGTCGGCGCCCGAAAGCGTGCTCGACTGCTCGAGGTCGAGTGCTTTCCCCTTCGCGAAGTTTTCCTTCGCCGCAATGTCGAACAGAACGACATCGCCGAGTTGCTTCACCAGGGCGAGGTTTGCGAGCTCACCACCGATGTTTCCTGCGCCAATCAGCCCAATCTTCTTCCGTGCCATGGGCGCCGTCCTACCCCCGAGCGCGGCCGAAGGGAAGTCGCTGGAGCCCCGGCGGCTGCCCCCCCGCACTACGGCGGCGCCCGTCCCGCGTCCTCGGCTTCGCCTGCGGGCGCGGGCGCCCTCCTTAAGCCCGCGGTCCGCGGGCTTGGGGGCGCGGCGGCGGTGTTCGGCCGGCCCACACGGCTCGGTGCGCGGAGTTCGCCTGTGGGTGCTCGGCTCCCAACTGCTCTACCCGACAGTCCGCATCGTCGACCCCCGGGCCACCATGATGGCCGCGTCGACCGAGGCCTTCGGGGAGCCCCTGCACAACATGACCACATCGTTGACTGCTTCGATGGTCTGGCCTATAGTAAAGCCCTATTCAAGATGCGAAGGCAGCGACGCTCCCGCACCGGCCTTCGCCGGTCAGCTACCTCTACGAGGTCGATTTCCTCGACGAAGTCGAGCCAGCTCGACCTCCCACTGAAACGAACGTGGGGGGGCCAGCGGCGGAACGCCGGCCGCAAGCCGGGCCCGCATCCCAAGACTCCCCACCGCCGCCGGCCTAAGCACTACTTCGGCCACCCGGTGCACGTGACGATCCGAGCCGTCCTAGGCTCGCTCCGCTCCCAACTGCTCTATCCGACGATTCGTCTCGCCATCGGCCGCGCCACGCGCCACGCCCCTGACCGCTTTCGCATCGTCCACTACTCCGTGCAGTCGAACCACGTGCACCTCATCGTAGAGGCTTCGGAACGTCGTGCTCTCACGGCGGGCGTCCACGGGCTCGAGGCCCGCATCACCCGCTACGTCAACGAGCTGCTCCTTCGCCGTGGCGCGTTGTGGGCCGACCGCTGGCACGGCCGCGCGCTGAAGTCGCCGCGCGAGGTCCGGAGCGCTCTCGTCTACGTGCTTGCGAATTTTCGCAAGCACTCGTCGCGCGCGGTGCCGAGTGGTGCGGATCCGTGCTCGTCGGGCATGTGGTTTCACGGCTGGCGCGGCATCCGCGCGGAGCGCGGTCCCCCGCCTTCGGCGGGGCGCGTCTGGCCGGTGCCAGACGCGGACGAGAAGGTGCCGGTCTCCCGCCCGGAGTCGTGGCTGCTCCGGAAAGGCTTCCTTCGCGCCGGCCGCGTGCGTCTCGACGAGTCGCCGCGACCTGACAAGCGTCACGTGGGCGCAGCGGCGAGAGCGCGCTGAAGCGTGCGCCTCGACGAAACGCCGCGCGGCGACGAGCCCCGCGCGGCGACGAGCCCCGCGCGGCGACGAGCCCCGCGCGGCGATGCACGCGGTCGTAGTGCGCGAGCACCGCTCCGTGTGCTCCCTCCCGGCACCCAACCTCGAGACGATCCACCGTCTCGAGCCTGCCCGCGCTGTCCGGCTTTCCCGGTGTCGCGAGGTCGGACGCGGAGCCAAGACTCGGAATCGGCAAAGTCAACGACGAGATATTCGCTAGGCCCTACCGTAAGGCCGTTCCGCGAGCAGCGGGTGCCGGAGCAGCGCCTCGATGTCGAGGGGTTTCGCCAGGTGGTGCCCCTGGACCAGGCAGATGCGGGCGTCGATCACGGCGTTCAAGGTCGAGATCCCTTCGACGCCCTCGGCGACGACCAGCGCGCCGACGCGCCGGCCGAGCTCACCCACGCTGGTGAGGACGGCGTGCCGATACGGGTCGCGCTCCACGCCGGAGACGAAGTACCGGTCGATCTTGAAGTAGTCCGGGCGCACGTCGACGAACATCTTGAGGTTCGAGTGACCGAGCCCGATGTCGTCGATGGCGAGGCGGAAACCGATGCCTCGGAGGTCGGCGAGCGCCCGCGCGAAGCGGCGGTCGTCTTCAGGTGCCGAGGTCTCGACAATCTCGACCGTCACGCGCGACGGTGAGATCCCCGCGGCGGCGGCGTGCAGTGCAAGGCCGCGCGCGAAGCCCCCGTCCCGACTCAGGGTCGAGGCGTGCACGTTGATGCTGAGCGGCAGCCAATCGGGGAGTGCCTCGGCGGCGGCGAGCGCGGTGCCGGTGCAGAGCCGGTCCACTTCCACTTCGACGCCCTCTTCGCGAACGGTGTCGAACAGCACGTTGGCCGGTTCCAGGTGCGTCCCCTTGGGGCCGCGCGTCAGGCACTCGACCGCGTGCAGGTGCCGGTCCCCGCCGCAGATGTGGACGATGGGTTGAAAAAGTATCGTCACGCCGTCCGGTTGCCAGAGTCGTTCGACTAGCCCGGAATTGCGCGGCGTGCCCGTTGCGGCTGCCATTGTCACTGTGCCTCCTGCGTTGGTTGGGCGCGCCGGAGCTCGTGACGAACGACCTCCAGCGCGCGGGTGATTTCCGAGACGATCAGCGAGCGCCGCGGTTCGGCTTCGAGCTTTTGGCAGAGCTCGGCCAGACGGGACGCGCCGATGCTGAGCGCGCTGCCGCGGAGCTTGTGCGCGCTGCGTTTGATGCTGTCCTGGTCGGCGGCCGTGACGGCGACGAGCAGGCTGTCGAGCTGGGACGGGACCAGCGAGAGAAAGAGCTCGATGACGCGCGGGCTCCGCCGGCGGGAAGGGTCGAGCTCGGGTGGCGCGGTCGGGTTGCTCGGCGCCGCCGCCGTCGGTTCGACCCGGAGCCAGCGCGCGAGCAACGCATGCAGTGCCTGCGGGCTCACCGGCTTCGAGATGTAGTCGTCCATGCCCGCCGAAAGCGCCTTCTCGCGCTCTCCGGCCACGGCGTGGGCGGTGACGGCGACGACCGGCGTTCGCCCCTTCGGCCCCGCGGTCTGGCGCAACCGGGCGACGGCCTCGTACCCGTCGAGCTCCGGCATCTGGCAGTCCATCAGCACGACGGCGTAGTCGCGGGCGAAGATCGCCTCGAGCGCCGCTCGGCCGGTGTCCACCACGTCGGCGGTGCAACCGAACTGGCCCAGGATTTCCACCATCACCTCCTGGTTGATCGGGTTGTCCTCGGCGACGAGCAGCCGCGGGCCGTCGGCAAAGCGCTTCAACGACGTGACGGGGTCGAACGGCGGCGGGCTCGGGCGCGGCAGGGCACGCGCCGACTCGCGCCGGCCGTTCAAGGCGAGCTCGAGTGCGCGGCGGAGTTCGCCCTGACGGACCGGCTTGGTCAGTGTCTCGTCGATGTACTTTCGTTCTTCTCGGATTGCGCTGGTACCGAGCGAGGCCAGCATGACGATCGGCAGCGATTCCATGCGAAAATCCAGGCGGATGCGGCGCGCGAGCTCGCCCCCGTGCATGTGCGGCATCTGGCAATCGATGATCGCGAGTTCGAACGGTGCGCCCGAGCGCTCGGCGGACGCCAAGAGCACCAGCGCTTCCTCGCCGTGCGTTGCGCATTCGACCTGCATGCCCCAGCCCCGCAAGATGTCGCGCAAGATGGCGAGGTTCGTCAGGTTGTCGTCGACCACCAGCGTGCGCACGGCAAAGCTCGGCGCGTCGGTGGGCGCCGTTCGCATCGAGGGGTCGGCCGGAATGCGGAACCAGAACGTGCTGCCGACGCCGGCCGTGCTCTCGAAGCCGATGCTTCCGCCCATCATGCCGATGAGCTGCTTCGAAATCGCGAGCCCGAGGCCGGTGCCGCCGTGGCGCCGGGTGAGCGAACCGTCGACCTGGTAGAACGCTTCGAACAGGCGGGCCTGGCGCTCCTCCGGAATACCCGGCCCGGTGTCGCGCACACGGAAGACGAGTTCCTCGCGCCCGTCCGGCCCGGGCTCCGCGTCGAGGCGGAGCACGACCTCGCCGCGCTCGGTGAATTTCACCGCGTTACCGGCGATGTTGGTCAAAATCTGCCGGATCCGCTCGCGGTCGCAGCGCACCAGCGGCGGCACGCGCTCGGTGATCTGCACGGCCATTTCGACACCGCGCGACTGCGCCTGCGCGGCGAGGAGCTCCGCCACTTCCTCGACCGTTCGGCGCAAATCGCAGTCGGCCACGTGGATGTCGAGCTTGCCGGCTTCGATCTTGGCGAAGTCCAGGATGTCGTTCAGGATGTTGAGCAGCGCGTTGGCCGACGTCTGCACCGTCTCGCCGTAGCGTTTCTGTCGTGGGTCGAGCTTGGTGCCGAGCAATAGGTCGGTCATGCCGATGATGCCGTTCATCGGCGTGCGGATTTCGTGGCTCATGTTGGCGAGGAACTCGCTCTTCAGTCGTGCGGCCTCGAGCGCCTCTTCCGTCTTCGCCTCCAGATGCACGAAGGCCGACTGCGTCACGCGGATCAGCGGCCCGACGTAGAAGCGCACGAAGAAAAGACAGATCACGAAGGCGAGCGCGCAGCCGCCCACGCCGGCGAGCAGGATCTCGCCCTTCAGCCGCTCACCCGCGAGCAGCCGCGCCTTCGACACGCCGACCGCGACGCGCCCCACCGTTTCACCCTCGATCGACGAATTCGCCCAGGCGACCAGCGTGTCCGGGCGTTCGACGAGCCGCTCCGGCGGGCCGGAAAAAGGCCGTTCGAGTCGCTTTCCGTGCACCAACAGCGTTTCGCCGGTCGCATCGGCGACGACGATCGAGGTCACGTCGGCGTCGGTCAGGTACCCCGCGAGCGCGCTCTCGATCGCCGCCCGGTCCTTGACCACGATGCCGAGCTGCGTGGCTCTCGCGAGTTCGGCGGCGCCGCGCTCCGCCTTCCAGCCGAGGTCCGCCCGCACCGCGGGCGTCAGCGTCCCGAAAATGCGCGTGACCAGCAGAAACACCATCGTCGAGAGCGCGATCAGCAGCACCAGCACGAAGCTCGTCAGGATCAGCTTCAAACGAAACGTCGAGAGGACCCGTCGGCGCTGCTCGTCACTGAGCAGCGAGCTCTCTCGATGGAGTTTTTGCGACGCAGGATGCGGTGCGTTCATGGTTCCCTCGTCGGTCACTCGGCAACGCAGATCGGCGGGTAGCTCGGGTCGATCGCGCTGAGGTCGAAGCAGCTCCAACCGCTCGGGCAGACCTCGGGACGGTTCACGCAATCGACCTCGGTGCAGAACCCGGACGTGGCACCGGGCTGGATCGCGCAAACCGGGGCCGGGCAGGCGCAATCCGTGTGGTTTTCGCCGTCCTGACAGGGCGCGCCGAAGCTACCTTCGGGCGGCAGCGAGGGGTCGCAGAGCGTGGCCTCCGGGGCGGCGCCCGCCGCTCCACCTTCCCCGGGCTCGACGGGCGGCACTGCGATCGGGACGCACCGCGAACCCTCGACCTCCCAGCCAGGATCGCAGCTCGCCGAGTTGGCGCAGTTCCACAATCCAGAAAGGGCGCCCACCGCGACGATCGCCGTCGCGCGAAAACGCTTCACACTCGACCAATTCGAACGCTTGCCCATGATCAAACCTCCGCGACGACCTTGACGCCATTGGCCACCTCGTTCGCCGGCACGTAGCCGACCGCTCCACTCAAGCTCGACACGACCCGCAGCATCAGCTTTGAGTCGGGTACCTGCGTGGGCGGCTGCTGGCCGCCGCGCACGCGCTGATCGATCCAGTAACGAGCCACCGCGTCCGGCTCCATGTGCAGGGCCTCGCGGTCGAACGCGACGCGCAACCCGTGGCGCGGCGGCAGGTTGAACGGCTGGATCCGCTGCCCGCTCGGCCAGTTGCGGCGCAGGGCCTTGAACATGGCCTCGAGTTCGTCGGCGCCGAGGCTCTTGATCGGGTTCTTCGCGTGCACGATCACGGCCAGGCGCGGCGCGGCCAGGAGCTCGCCGGGCAGGAGCGGCAGCGCTGACGCCGCCATCACGCGGAGCAGAGCGCGCCTGTTCATCAGAAGCTCACCACGAGCCGCGCGCTCACGTTGTGGACGTCGTTGTCCGAGGGGTTTCGATCGGATTCGATCGAAAAATCGTGGAAACTTGCGTGCCCGTATTGGGTCTTCAACTGAGCCGACGGGTTGAAGTGCACGTTCAGGCCGGCGGAAGGGATCAACACGGTGTCGCCGAGGTCGCTCGGCGAGTGCATGACCTCGAAGTAGCCGTACGGTTCGAGCCCGAGCCAGGGCAGCGCGTACGCGGCGAGCACGTAACCGTCCCAGTAGTAGGCGTCCGGCTCGTTGTGCAGGCGCGGCTTGCCGTGGGCGGCGTAGCGGCTCTTCACCATGCCTTCGGTGCGGAGCCGGAGCGGGCCGGCGTCGAGCGCGACATCCGCGCCCACCGACCACTCGTCCATGTGCCCGACTTCCTCGATCTCGAGCTCGTAGGGCGCGACCGAGACGACGGTCTTCTGGATGTCGGTTTCGGTCCCGCGATAGCCGGAGACGCCGAAGGTGGCCTTCAGCGAACTCCCGAGGCTCGTGGCGAAGACACGGCCACCGAAGGCCTTCTCTTCGCCTAGATCGACTTGGGACGGACCCCGGCCGTTCGCGAGGTACGCGTGGTAGCCGACCTGCCAGCCCGGCGCGTAAACCGAGCCGTGGAGCTGCAGCCCGAGCTGTCGGTTCGGGATGTACTCGTCGGCCTGAAACGCCGGCAGGAGCAGCGAAATCAGCGTCGGCGTGCCGTGGTCCTGATTCCAGATCCCGTACGGCGTCAGAAAGTAGCCGGCCTGGAGCTTCACCGCGTCCGTGAACGCGTACTCGGCCCACGCGCGCTCGATGATGATCGAGCCCAGCACGACTTCACTGCGGAGTGCCGGCGAGGTGAAGTCGGTCGTGCGCGTGTCGGTGCGTTCGTACTCGTCCCCGAGCGGCGTCGCGAACGAACGCTCCTCGCCGTGCGGTAGGTTCGTGAAACGAATCTCGATTAGTGAGCGCCACCCAGGCCACGGATTGGCGTCGAAGAAAAGGTTGATGTTGCCGAGCAGGAACGTGGACGCCGGGGTGGGGAAGAGGAAGTTGAGCTGGCTCTTTTCCGAGGTGAAGAAGCGGTTGAAGCCGAAATCGAGGAAGCCGTAGAGCTTCAGAGGATCCGCCGCCGCCGCCTCTTCCACGGCCGCGGCCTCCGCGATCGCTTGCTCGACCGATGCGGCCGATGCGGTGCTGGTCGCGGCTGACGTGGCGGTGGGTTCGGCAGCGGCCGGCACCGCGAAAGCAAGCGCAGCAGCGCCGAAGGCGACGAGCGCGGGCCTCACGTCGACCTCGTGGCGTCGTCGTGCAGAGCGACGAGGCGCTTCAGGTGACGCTCGAACTCGGCGTCACCGAGAGCTTTCGACAGTGCGCCGATTGCGCCCACCTCGCGCGCGACCTTTTCGAGCTGCGCCTGGGGCAGGCTCGAGTGCACGATGATGGCGGCCTTCACCTGGCGCCGCTTCAGCACGCGGGCGAGTTCGCTCCCGGTGAGCGCCGGCATCGACAGGTCGAGCAGGACGAAATCCGGGTGGTTTTCGAGGATCCAGCGCGACGTACCGAGCGATTCGCTCCGCGTCGCGACCTTCAGCCCGAAGCGCTCGAGTCGCTCGCGGGCGACCTCGAGCACGATCGGATCGTCGTCGACCACCAGGACGAGGGGCTGGCGACTCGCCGGCCCGGAGGCCTCACGTTCGCGACCGGTGTCCCCCCGAGTGCGGAATGCGGCTTGGTCATTCATCGTGACCGAGCACATCGCAATCGCTGTGCCGTCCCGAGACGGGCGCGACACGAGCGCCAACCCCGCGGGATCGTTGGCGCGGCCGCTCAGGCGGCTTCGTCGCGACTCACGGAATATCGTGAGTCCACGAAATGCCGTGACGCCCGCTAGAGCGCGTCTCACCACCTCGTGAAGAGGTGCGGAGCTCTAGCCACCCGCGAAGCGGGTGAGGGGGAGAAAAATGGCAGAGCCATTTTTCCGGGGGCGGGACGCCCCCGAGGACAGAGCTAGAGCCGCGCTGCGCAGCAGCGCAGCGGGCGAAGCCCGCTTCAGAACCAGCGAAGCTGGTTATGAGCTGGGCTCTAGCGTATCAATCTGAGTCAGGCCGCGGGCGGCGGCTCGTTGAGCTTGCCCCAGAACTGGGCAAGACCCGCGACGGCACTCAGGTACTGCTCGAAGGGGACCGGCTTCACGACGTACGCGTTCGACCCGAGTTCGTAGCTCTTGAGCACGTCGCCCTCTTCCCGTGATGAGGTGAGCATCACGACCGGGATCTTTCGGAGCGCCGGGTTCCGCTTGATGCGCTCGAGCGCCTCGATCCCGCTCAGCCGCGGCATCCTCACGTCCATCAGCACGACGACCGGGTTGCCCCCGGTGCGACCGGCGAACGCCCCTCGCCGCTCCAAGTAGTCGAGCGCCTCCTGGCCGTCCCGCGCCAGATCGACGGCGTCCTTCAGCTTCAGCCCTTCGAGGGCCCGCAGCGTGAGCTCGGCGTCATTCGGGTCGTCATCGACCACCAGGATGCGCCTTTCCTGCATCACCCGGGGTATATAGCATAGTCGTGACGACGAGCTCAGCACCGCTGGCTCGGCGACTCGTAGAGGTGGCTCTTGGACCCCCCTCCGACGTGGCCGAGCGACGGCGCGCCCGCTGGCTCGCGGGGCTGCTCCTCGTGATCATCGGCGTGTTCGCCTGTCTCGACACGTCCTATCTGCTCACGACGCCGGGCTACACCCCGCCGTGGGTCGGCTACCTCTTGCTCGGTACGTCCTTCACCCTCGTCCGGACGGGCCGCTACCTGGCGGGAGCGCTGCTGACAACGGCAACGATCCCGCTCGTCGCGGCCGCCCTGGTCGTGAGCGGCCGTTCGGCGGCTCCGCAAACGTCGCTCTCCTTGTTCGTGCTCGCCGTCATGCTTTCGGGTGTCCTCCTCCCGGTGAGTGGCGTGGTTGCGGTGACGGTGGTCGAACTCGGCGTGCTCGGCTTCCTCCGCTACTACCTGGGTTCGCCCGCGATGGACGGTGATGTGGTGATCGGCCCCGCCGTGCTAGTGGCGATCGGCGGCGGCATTGCTTCCCTGGGTGCGATGCTCGGCAAGCGCATCGAACGCGACCGGCGCGAGGCGCTCGTCGCGACCAACACGGAGCTCGAGGAGCGCGTGCGCGAGCGGACGGCGGATCTCCAGCGAGCCAACGCCGAGCTCGAGGCCTTCGGCTATTCGGCGTCGCACGATCTGCGGACGCCACTGCGGGCGATCGACTCCCATGCCGCGATGCTGGCCCATGACCTCGGCGATCGGCTCGATGACGGCGCCAAGCAATCGATCCAACGCATCCGCGCCACCACCGCCCGCATGACCGAACTCGTCGACCGCATGCTCGAGCTCTCCAAGGTCGGCCGAGCGGAGCTCAAGCGGGAACCGCTCGATATGGCCAAGATGGCGCGTGATATTGCCGACGATCTTCGCGCCGCCCACCCCGAGCACGTCGTGACGCTCGACGCGCCAGAAGAGCTCGTCGCGCGCGGTGACGCGTGGTTGATCCGCATCACGCTTCACAACCTGCTGCAAAACGCCTGGAAGTTCACCTACGGGCGGCCGTCGCCGCGCGTCGAGCTCGCCGCCGACCGAAGCCGGAGCGGTGAGGTCGCTTACCTCGTGCGCGACAACGGGGTCGGGTTCGATCCGGAGCTGTCGGAAAAGCTCTTCCGTCCGTTTCAGCGCCTGCACCGCTCCGACGAGTACGCGGGGAACGGCATCGGCACCGCGATCGTGGCGCGCGCCATCGAGCGGCACGGAGGGCGCGTGTGGGCGGAGGCGAAAGTGGGCGAGGGCGCGACGTTCTATTTCACGCTGGGGAGTCGGTCGCGCTAGAGCAGCCCTCGTCATTGGCTTCGCCAATTCCGAGGCGTGGCTTCGCCACGCGCGCTGCTTCGCAGCGCAGCTCTAGCTCTGTCTCCGGGGGCGTCCCCGCCCCCGGAAAAATGGCTGCGCCATTTTTCTCCCCCTCACCCGCTCCGCGGGTGGCTAGAGCTCCACTCTTCCTCGTCGGGGTTCGAGACGCGCTCTAGCGGCGGCTCCGAAGTCTTGTTGCGCAATGCCACGAAGAACGTGGCGCCGCGGTCGACCTCGCCTTCGGCCCAGACCCTGCCGCCGTGGCGCTCCGCGATGCGCCTGACGTGGGCGAGACCGATGCCGCTCCCCTCGAAATCGTGGGCCGAGTGCAAGCGCTGGAACACCTGGAACAAGCGGTGGGTGTAGTTCGGGTCGAAGCCGACGCCGTTGTCCCGGACGAACAGCACGAGTTCGCCTGGTTCCGCCCGGTGGCCCACGTGGATCTCGGTCCGTGCGCGGGCTCGCGTGTACTTCAGCGCGTTGTCGATCAGGTTCAGGAAGACCTGCTTCAGGAGGGCGCGGTCGGCGAAAAACCGCGGCAGCTTGGCGAGGTTCCAATCGACCTCGCGCCCGCGCGCGCCGGGCGCGAGCTCGTCGATCACTTCCTCGACCAGCTCGTGCAGGTCGACCTCCACCCTGGTGATGGTGAGCCAACCGACGGCATGAAACTTGAGAAGGTCGTCGATCATGCTCGCCATCCGGCGAGTGGCCCCGTCGATCGTATCGAGCTTCTTGAGCCCGTCCGGCCCGAGCGCGTCGCCGCTCGATTCGCGCAGCATCTCCGCGAAGGCGCCCACCTGCCGGACCGGTGCGCGAAGGTCGTGCGAGACGGTGTACGAAAAGGCTTTCAGCTCGGCGTTGAGCTGATTCAGCCGCTCTTCCTGTTCAGCGAGTCGCTGGTCGCGCTCCGCGTCCGTTCGCTCGCGGGCGATGGCAGTGCCCAGGTTCTGCGCGGCCGATTGCAAGATGTCGAGCAGCGGCGCGCGCAGCGAGTACTTGCGGTCGGAGCTTTCGAAGCCGATGAATCCCCACAGTCGACCGTCTGCCTGGACGGGCAGCGCGATGCCGGTCCCGATATTGAGCTTCGCCGCGAGGGCGGCTCCCGCTTCGGGCGAGCGCTTGTCTTGCACCAGAACCGTCTCCCCGCGCGCCAAGCGCTCGACGAACAGGTCGATCCCGGTCTCCGCGACGGGTATCTCGCGAAACTCCGCCTTCTCCGCCCAGTGGTGGCGCCCTTCGAAGGCCTTGAAGTGACGCACGGCGATCGCTTGGCCGTCCGTTCGTGTCACCACCTCGGCGAGCGTCACGCGCTCGACCCCGGTTGCTGCGCCGAGGTTCTCGACGATCTCGCCGACAACGTCCTGCCAGCGCCTGCTCGCGAGTAGCCGCTCGGTCGCGAAACTCGCCGCCTCGAGCACGCGATCCCGGTGTGCGGTGAGCTCCTCAGCGCGCACGCGCTCGTCGAGCTCCCGGGTGGTCGCCGCGCGTTCGGCATCCACGACCTTCACCTCGTGCCGGAGTTCCTCGACCTGCGCTTGCCGGACGACGACGCCCTGCTCCAGCCGGCGCATCAAGACGCCCACGGTCCCGACCAGCGAAACCCCGAGAAACACCAGCGTTCCGACGAAGCTCAGCCACGTCGAGACGGAATCGACGGGATGCGGAGGTTGCCCCTCGATTGCTCCGCTGATGAACAACGCCGCGAAGGCACTGACCACCACCAGCGACAGCGTGAGCAGGATCACCCCCGCCCGGGTACCGAGGATGACGGTCCCCGCCACGCTGGTGGCCAACATCAGCAGCGTGCCCTGGCCACGAAATCCGTACTCGGCTGTCGGGATCACGCCGGCAGCGAACAACCCGGCGAGGAACACCCATGCGCGAAGACGCCACGGAATCGGCTTCGCAAGCCCGAGCGCGATGAACACCACGTACACGCCCCAGAGCGGCAGCGCCACGTGGACGCGCCCTCGCTCGGCCTGGAGCAGGGACCAGAGAAGGAGCGGGACCGCCCCGAAAGCGAGGGTGAGCCACAGGACGAACCGAAACGCCCGCTCGCGCCAAACCTCGAGCTCCTCGATCCTCACGGAGCCAACCACGGGGCGCAGTATAGCCGAGGCAATTCATCGAATCGCCGCGCCGAATCGCCGCCAGAGGGCCGTGTTCTGCCGAGAAAGCCGGTGTCTCGTCGTGGTAGAATAGTGGGTTCAAGGGCACTGAGGCTGGCTTGGAACTTAACGTTCTCATCGTCGAGGACTCGCCCGAGGACGCAGAGATCCTCGCCTATCAAATCAAGCGAGCCGGGTTCACGCTGAAGTGGACCCTCGCCGCGAGCGAGGCCGACTACCTGGCCGCGCTCCGCCCCGAGCTCGACGTGATCGTCGCGGACTACACCTTGCCGAGCTTCGACGCGATGCGCGCGCTCAGCCTGATGCAGGACCGAGAGCTCGACATCCCCTTCATCGTCGTCACCGGTTCGGTCAGCGAGGAGGCGGCCGTCGGCTGCATCCGCGCGGGTGCCGCCGACTACCTCTTGAAGGATCGCCTGACGCGGCTCGGGTCGGCCATCACGCGTGCGATCGAAGACCGTGGCGTTCGCTTCGCTCGAAAGCGCGCCGAGACGGAGCTTCGTGCGAGCGAGGAGCGGTACCGGGCGCTCGTCGCCCACGCACCAGTCGCCATCTTCGAGCTCGATCTGCGCGGTGCGCTGGTGACCATGAACCCCGCCACCCACGACGTGCTCGGCGTTCCGGCCGCCGACGCCGGGTCGAGCTCGTTCGCGGAGCTTTCGGGCGACGCCGATCGCGGCCGGATGGACGAGCTCGTGCGGCTCGCGGCCCAGGGCGGTACCGTGCGCTCGGAGCTCGCGCCGCGGTTCGCGCCGAAGCGCGTGGTCGAGGTCAGCCTGATCGGCATCGCGGGCGATGACGGCGTCGTGCGCAAGGTGATGGGCATCGCCCAGGACATCACGTCGCGCCGGGAGGCCGAGAAGGCGCTCGCCAGTTTGAAGGAGCGCCTGCAAGCCGAGAACGTGTACCTGCAAGAGGAGATCAAGCTCACCAACGACTTCGGTCAGATCCTCGGCGAAAGCAGCGCGCTCCGCGCCGCCCTCCAGCGCGTGGAGCTCGTCGCTGCGACCGACGCCACCGTGCTCATCCAGGGTGAAACCGGAACCGGCAAGGAGCTGTTCGCGCGCGCCATCCACGACTTGAGCCCGCGGAAGACGCGCCCACTGGTGAAGGTGAACTGCGCGGCGCTGCCGGCGACGCTGATCGAGAGCGAGCTCTTCGGGCACGAACGCGGCGCGTTCACCGGCGCTCTCACGCGGCGGGTGGGCCGCTTCGAGCTCGCGCACCAGGGGAGTCTGTTCCTCGACGAGATCGGCGAGCTGCCCCTGGATTTGCAGGCCAAGCTGCTCCGGGTGTTGCAGGAGGGCGAATTCGAGCGCGTTGGCGGCACCGAGACGCGCTCGGTCGACGTTCGCGTGATTGCGGCGACGAACCGCCGGCTGGAGGACGCCGTGTCGGAGTCGAGCTTTCGCAGCGACCTCTACTACCGCCTGAACGTCGTGCCGATCGAACTCCCACCGCTCCGCGAGCGGCGTGGCGACATCCCGCTGCTGTCGGGGTTTTTCGCGGCGAAGACGGCGCAGCGCCTTGGCAAAGCGATCAACGGCGTGCCGAGCTCCGTGCTCGAGGCGATGGAACGCTACGATTGGCCAGGCAACGTCCGCGAGCTCGCGAACCTGGTCGAGCGCGCCGTCATTCTGGCGCGCGGCTCCGAGATCCGCGTGGAGGACATCCTGCCACCCTCGGCGCTCGGGAAGGGTCCTACCTCCTCGGCCAGCGGCTCTCAGTCACGCCCCAAAACGCTCGGGGAGATCGAGCGCGAGCACATTGCCGCGGCGATCGACGCGGCGGGGGGCAAGATCGACGGACCGGGCGGCGCAGCGGAGCTCCTGGGCCTGCACGCGAACACGCTCCGCTCGCGCATGGAGAAGCACGGCATCCACCGTGCCCGCCGTGCGCGGAGCTCGTGAGCGCGTCAGGGGGACCCTTGGTCATCAGGCGTTGTGCGCCGTACTTGCTGGCCGTCGCCTGCAGCCCCTCGCCACCGCCCGCCGCGGTGCCGGCGAAGGTTCAGCCGACCGCGGTTTCGAGCGCGCCCGCCGCCCCCGAAACGAGTGCCGCCCCGCCGCCGAGTGCTGCCGATGACGGGCCCGAAGCGGCGCGCGGGTTCCTGCTCCGCCTGCTCGATGCCGCGCGTCGCGGGGATTCGGCAGTATGGAACGATCTGCAATCCGAAGGGATCCGCCGTCGCGGTCCGGAAGGCCCGTTGGGTCCCCTCCGAATGCAGGGCTGGGCCAACGACCTTTCCAAACTCGAGCAGGGAATACGAGAAGGTCGCGTGTTCGCGAAGGAGAGCGGCAATCGGACCGTGATCATGGTCGAGCCAAAGGGCGAGGAAGCAAGGGCCGTCGCGTTCGTCACCTTCGAGCGCGGAAGCTTTCGTCTCGACGAGAACTGACGAGCCGTCAGACCCGTCCCGTGATGGACAGGACGATGGGGACGCCGACGGCCACGACGCCGAAAGTGAGCGTCACGGACGCTGTCACCTTGCTCGTGGACCGGACGACATGCTGCCACAGGCTGAATCCAGCGATGATGCACGAGAGCGTCGCGATCATGAGCCCCTCGCGCCAGACGTTCGATCCGAAGAGCGCGAGCGTTGCGGAGGCCACGCCGAGCCACATGAGCGGTACGGCGACCACGTCGAGCCACGGCCAGGAGCGCCAGCGGGCAGTGGCCCGAACGGCGGCGAGAAGGACGAGAACCGCACAGACCAGATAGAGCGTGGCCGCCGCGCCGATCGACGCGCGCGTGAGCTCAGCCGTCTTCCCGAGCGAGCCCCAGGCCTCGTCCCGCGCGAAAAGGGCCCGCCCCCAGATGCCCCACCCGAACCCGAGCAGCACGCTCGCTGCCGTGCCCGAAAGGACGCAGGCAAGGGACATCGCCGTTCGGTCCTTCACCTCGCTCACGGGGGCCAGGATACAGATTGATGATGACCGCAGCCTCCTTAACTCTTCTTGCTACCCTTCACCGATGCCTCCGACGCCTGGACTCGACGCCGAAAAAGAAGCCCGCCTCCTCAGGCTGGAGGAGAAGGTCGCCTACCAAGACAAGCTGATCGCCGAGCTCAACGAGGTCGTCGTGTCGCTCCATCGGCAAGTGGACGGGCTGGAAGTCCGCCTGCGCCGTATCGAAGGGGCAGTCCGCACCGAGCTCGATGGTCGCGAAGTCCCGAACGAGAAGCCTCCGCACTACTGAGGCGTGGGCCCCCGTGATGCAAGACGACGAAGACGTTCCGTACGGAGAGAACTTTCACGACGCGGCCGCAGCGCTCGCGTGGGCGGACGCAGCGAGCCGGAAGCGGCCCTGGCGTTCCGCGATATTCGAGCAGTTCGCGAGCATACTGCTGAGGTCCAGTGTCGCCGCGCCTCGGGTGCTCGAACTCGGCTCGGGTCCGGGCTTTCTGGCGGAGTACGTGCTGGGGCGTTGCTCGTCGGCTGTCGAGTACACGCTGCTCGACTTCTCCGAGGCGATGCTCGTCCAGAGCCGCCGTCGGTTGAGCCACCATGCCGAGCGAGCCAGGTACGTGCACGCCGACTTCAAGAGCGACTCGTGGCCCGGCGCCGTCGGAGGGAACTTCGATTTCGTCTTTTCGCTGCAGGCAGTGCACGAACTCCGCCACAAGCGACATGCGCCACGCTTGTACGAGCAAGTTCGGTCAGTCTTGTCGTCCCCGGCAGAGTTCGTCGTCTGCGACCACTTGCCGGACGGAGCATCCACACCACGGCATCGGGTTCTCTACATGGAGACCCCCGAGAATCTTGCGGCGTTGGCGATAGCGGGATTTCGTGACCCCGTAGTGGTCTGGAGCGAGCACCAGATGGCCATGTACCGCGCGCACTGCTGAAGGTCAGCCTGGCTCGAACATCAGCGGGTAGACGAATGTCGTCTTTCCGGCCGCTTCCCGAAATCGGAGATTGATCATCCGTCGTTGCAGGCATGCAACGACTTGACAGTCCGGCAACTGATTGTCGGTGACGTTGACGCTCTCCACCGTGCCCTGTGGATCAACAAGGACCTTGAAGACGACCCTTCCTCGAAGATTCGGGTTGTGCCCTAGACCGGCTTCATAACATTGGCGAAGGTCGCCATACGAGGCGCGGACAACGCCCTGGATCTCGGTCGGAGCGCGAACGCCTGGCACCGATCGATCGTCGCTCGCGTCGTCGGTGCAGCGTCGGCTTTCGGCGCGCATGGCCCAGTTCACACGCTCGCGGCCATCGGGCGCCGGCCTTGTCCGTAGCGTGAAGTCGACGCCGACGCGCCTCTCACCCTTGTCGCTTACAGGTGCCCTTGCCCTCGTCAGGTGCTGTCTCACGCACTCAAGAGCGTGGCAGTCGTCGGTGTCCGCGCGCAGGATGCTCACTGCTTTTACCGCGCCGTCCGATCGGAAATGAACCTGAACCATCACGTTGCTGGGTGCGGCGAGGTTGCGGGCACATTCGCCGAGTTCATTGATGGCTTTCATGACCGCGTCCTGGGCACGGAGGTCCGGTACCTCGTACGGAGCGGGCGCATCCACGCATTTGGACGGATCGTCACGAACTTGCGGTTGGGTCCCCTCTGGCGTAACGGCCGGCGCGGCGTACTTCTCACAACCCGAAAAGAAGAGGAGCAGCTTCCACGCCCGCTTCACGCGCGGATCGTACTGCATCACCCAGCGCGCCGCCTAACAGCGGTTTGCAGCAGACCCCTTCCTGAGCGCGATCCTTGCCGCCGCAGGTCTCGGGTGGTGGCGACGGATGGCCGGCGAATGTATGGTCGCCGTCGTCCAGCATGACCGAGGGCGCGCGCGAGGAAGCGCGACCGGGCTCGACATCGCCCGGTCGCATGCCGTTCTGGCGAGGGGTGCAGCTCGAGCCCGACGCCCGGCGCGCGTTTCGGGCCGAGCTCGAGCAGGCGGCGATCGACCGCTTGCGCGTGTTCTCTGTGTTGCTGCTCGTGCTGCACGTTGGGCTGCTGATTCACGATGTCGGCGTGGCGCCCGCTGCTCCGGGGTCGGCCGAGCTCCGCTGGCAGCACCTGCTTCTCGTGATGCACCTGGCGATGGCCGCCGCGACCACCGGTGTGCTCGTCGCGTTCCGCTGGCTCCGCGAGCGGCGTTCGAAGGCGTTCGTCGCCTACCTGATGACGGCTTTCTTCCTTTCCTGGGGCGCGGTTCTCGCCGGCGTCGATCAGTTGATCGGTGCCGGCATCACCGTTTACCTGATCGTGAATCTCGCCTGCGCGCTGTTCGTCACCTTCGAACGGCTCGCCACGTTCGTCGCGTTCGGCGTCAGCATGGCGCTGTTCGTCGCCGGCCAGCTCACCTTCGCCGGCACGCCCGCGCTCGCCTTCAGCCAGTGGGTGAACGGGGCGAGCTTCGCACTCACCTGTGTGTTCTTCTCGCGCATGCTCTACGCGGCGAAGACCCGCGACTTCTGGCAGCGTGAGACGATTGCACGTCAGAACGCCGAGCTCAGCGCCGCCAACGACAAACTCGCGGACGAGCGGGCGAAGTCCGAGAGCCTTTTGCACGCGGCGCTGCCGCCGCGCATCGTCGAGCGGCTGAAGCACGGCGAGGCACGGATCGCCGACGCGCACCCCGCGGTCACCGTGCTTTGGGCCGATCTTTGCGGGTTTACCGAGCTCGCGTCCGCACTGTCGCCGGCCGATCTCGTGGGCTTGCTCGACGAGCTGTTTTCGAGCTTCGACGCCGTCGTCCACGCGTTCGGGCTCGAGAAGATCAAGACCGTCGGCGACGGATACCTGGCAGTTGCGGGCATTGCCGAGCCGAACGATCTCGACGTGGTGGCGGCGGCAGGCGCGGGGCTCGCGCTTCATCGTGCGGTCGCCGAAGTCAGCGAACGGCGCGGCCGGGCGCTCGCGCTGCGGGTCGGGATCGCACGCGGCCAGGCGATGGCGGGCGTTCTCGGGCGCGAGCGCCTGCTCTACGACATCTGGGGTGACGTCGTGAACGTCGCCGCGCGCCTCGAGACCGCCGCCCGACCCGGCGAAACGTTGATCACGTCGGATGCGGCACGCTCGATCGCCGACACCTACGCGCTCGGTCCCGATGTCGCGCTGGACGTCAAGGGCAAGGGCACGATGTCCGTTCGCGCCGTCATCACCCGACGTGGATCGCCAACGAGCGTTTCCTAAAGCGCCTTGGCGCGGCCGAGCAGGAGCGTTCGTTCGCGGGTGTTCTTGGCCAAAAACGCCGCGCGTTCGAACTCCGCACGCGCCTCGTCCTTGCGGCCGAGTTTCTCCAAGAGGTCGCCGCGGACGCTCGGCAGCAGGTGGTAGGACTCGAGCACCGAATCGGCTGCCAGACGATCGGCGATCTCGAGGCCCGCCTCGGGGCCGAACGCCATCGCGACGGCGACCGCGCGGTTCAGCTCCACGACCGGGGACCCGGTCAGCGCGACGAGCCCGTCGTAGAGCGCGACGATGCGGACCCAGTCCGTTTCAGCGGCCGTGCGCGCCCGCGCGTGGCACGCCGCGATCGCCGCCTGCAGCGTGTACGGCCCGTAGGCGCCGCCGATCGCTTCGGCTCGACCAAGAGCGTCGAGCCCGCGCCGGATCAAGAGTTCATCCCAGTGCGAGCGATCCTGATCGAGCAAGAGGATCGGCTCGCCCGTCGGGCCCTGCCGCGCCTGGGTGCGCGACGCCTGGATCTCCATCAGCGAAACGAGCCCGTGGACCTCGGGCTCGTCGGGGACGAGCTCGGCGAGCGAGCGGCCGAGCCTGAGTGCGTCTTCGCAGAGCTCGGGGCGGACCCAGGCATCACCCTTGGTCGCCGCGTAGCCCTCGTTGAAGATCAGGTAGACGGCTTCGAGCACCGCGGACAGCCGCGCGCCGAGCTCCGAACCCTTAGGCACTTCGAAAGGAACGCGCGCCGCGGTGAGCGTGCGCTTGGCCCGCACGATGCGCTGCGCGATCGTCGGCTCCGGGACCAGAAATGCCCGCGCGATCTCGTCCGTCGTGAGTCCGCCGAGCAACCGGAGGGTGAGGGCGACGCGCGCTTCGGTCGACAGCACGGGGTGGCAGGCGACGAACATCAGGCGGAGCACGTCGTCCCCGCCGTCGTCTTCCAGCGCCGCGAGCACCGCTTCCTCGGCCGCCTCGCCTGAACCTCCCGAGCTCGGGACCGCGTCCGCGAGCTCTGCCGCCTTGCGCTCCATCATGCCGCGGCGGCGCAACGAGTCGATCGCGCGGTTCTTGGCGGCTGCCATCAGCCAGGCGCCGGGGTTTTCGGGGATGCCCTCTTCGCGCCAGCGCTCGAGCGCGGTGACCAGCGTCTCCTGTGCGAGGTCTTCGGCCACGGAAACGTCGCGCACCAGGCGAGTGACCCCGCCGATGATGCGCGCCGCTTCCATGCGCCAGACGGCCTCGAGAATGCGCTCCGCGCGCTGGTCGGTCACGGTTCTCTTCGAGTGGTCAGGGTGCGCTCGCCTTGAACTCTTTGCCGACGACCTGCCGGACGTCTTCCGGGAAGTCGCTGAGCTCCTGCACCTGGCGCACCTCGATCGTTTCGGTGTCGCCGGCCGGGCAACGGCGGGCCCACTCGATCGCCTCCTCGCGCGACTTTGCCTGGATCATCCAGTAACCGCCCACGACCTCTTTCGCTTCGGCGAAGGGGCCGTCGACCACGCTCGATTTTCCGCCCTTGAACGAGACCCGCGCGCCCATCGAGGGCGGGTGCAGGCCGTCGAGTGCCAGGAGGACGCCCGCCTTCCTGAGGGACTCGTTGTACCGCATCATGGGTTCGACGTCTTTCGCTTCGGGGAACGTGCCCGGTGCGGCTTTCTCGTAGCCCTTGGGGATGATCAGCATCATGAATCGCATGACGGTGTTTCCTTAGGTGGAGGTGAACGGTGTCGCAGCCGCTCACGCGTGCTGTGACGCGATCGTCGCGCGCAGGCGTTCCTCTTGAGCGCGGAGCTCGGGCGTGAATTCGGCACCGAAATCTTCGGCTTCGAACACCGGGCGGATGTCGACCGAGGCCTCCACGACCCGACCGTCGTCGTCCGTGCACGGCATGCGCTTCGCCCATGCCAGCGCCTCGTCCATCGACTTCACCTGCCAGAGCCAGTAGCCGGCAATGAGCTCCTTCGTCTCGGCGAAGGGACCGTCGACCACCGTCGGCCCGCCCTTGCCGAACTGAAGGCGCTTGGCCTTCGACGTGGGGTGGAGGCCTTCGCCGCCGACCATGATGCCGGCCTTCACGAGCTCTTCGTTGTACGTGCCCATCTCCCGGAGGAGCCTCTCGCTGGGCATCTTGCCGCTCTCGGAATCCGCACTCGCCTTGATGATGACCATGACTCGCATCGTCGTTTCCTTTCTCGGGGGCCGGGGGGTCCGACCTCGCCCTTCGAGCCAGCGACGAACGAGTCAGGGCCGGATCGACACGGCTCGCCAAATCTTTTTCGGCGGCTCCCGACCCGGCGGATAAAGCGAAGTAATATCCAGCTAGTACGGAGGTGCGTTCCCGCCTCAGCCGTCTTCGATCACGCACCCCGAGCGGCGCGGGCCGGAAAGCGCGGGGGCCGACCGGGTCTCGCTGCCCACGATCGCCGCCGCGGTGCAGGCCTCGTAGATGGGATCCCCCTGCTCGGGGTTTCGCACGTCGTTGGTCTGCGGAACGACCTCGGGGACGAAGAAGGGGAAGCGCGAGAACCAAGGGTTGCGGTAGGTCGCCTTCCAGGTCTCGAACCCTTCCGTCCCGACCGGCAGCACGCTCGAGCGCGCGTACACGTAGTACGCGGTGATCTCGCGGCAGAAGTTGCACATGCGGTCGTTCGGGCGGAGCGTGCCGCCGCCGCCGTAGTACGCGGCGTTGTCGTGAGTGCCGTTCAGGAGGCAAAGCAGCTCGGAATGGAAGCCGTGGGTCGAACGCCCGAACGCGCCGACGAGCTCCATGGTGCTCGCGTTGATGGTGCCGCCCGCAAGCAGGTGCTGCCAGGGGAGCTCCGTGCAGACGCTGCCCGCGACGACGTTCGAAAGATCGTTGGTGTTGCTCGGTGGTGAGTTGTCGTCCTCCAGGTACTCGTCGCGCAGACCGGAGAAGGCGTGGGTGAACTCGTGCCCGTGGCCGAGGGCGAACGCGGTGGCGATCCGCTGCTGATCATCGGCGGGGTTGCGGAGAGACGTGGTGAGGCCGCTCATGCCGGCACGCCCGTTGTCCGGGTCGAACACGAGCAACGAGGCGACGTGCGTGCGCACGGAGCCGAAGCCGCCGCCGGAGAAGTCGGTGGGCGGGTAGGGGTGGAGGTTGATCGCGTCCCAGACGCGGGTTGCCGTCTCGCCGTTGCTCGTGACGCCGGTCACACCACCGCCCGAAACGCCGACCATGAACGCGCTGTCGCCACCCGCCGAGTCGGTGTTCGACGCGCGCGGCAGGTACCAGACGACGAACGCTTCCCGAAGCGCCGCGTACGGCTCGATGCCGAAGATCTCGTCGACCCAGCGGTCGACGTCGTTCGTGCGATTGCCGTCGTGGGTCGCAAGATCGTGGAACACGGGGAGGTCTCCCGCCGTGTAGCCCTCCGGGAAGAGCAGCACGTGGATCCGATCCTCGAGCGGCACGCGCGGCACGAGCCCGCCGGTCGAAACGTCCTCGTAGGAGCCGCTGCCGAGCTCTTCGAGCACCCACTCGCCGGTCGGCGTGGCCATGACTTCGGTCGACGGTGCCGACTCGACGCCGCCCGTCACGACGGTGACGAGGTAGTGGTACGCGGTGCCGTTCGTGAGGCCGCGGTGCACGGTCGTCACGCGCTCGGGCCCGACGTCGAGCGACGGATCGGCGACGGTCGCCGCCGCGTCCGCCGCGTAGTGGATGCGGTACCCCTCCGCGCCCGGCTGCGCGTTCCATTCGAGGCCCACGGTCGTGTTCGCGGCGATGGCGGTGAGCTCGAGGGGGCCTTCGGGAAGCGCGCCGCCCGAGCCGGATGCTCCGCCCGAGGTGCCCGCGCCGCCGCCCGTTCCGGCACCGGTCGTCCCACCCGTGGTCGCGCCGGCCGAGCCTGCCGAGCCTCCCGCGCCGGCGCTTGCCGCGGAGCCTGCCGAGCCTCCGGTTGCTCCCCCTGCGCCGTCGCCTGCCGTCCCGGAGCCTCCCGTCGAGCCTGCGGAGCCTCCCGTGCCTGCGCCTGCGGAACCTCCCGCGCCTCCACCCGCCATCGTGCTCCCGGCCGAGCCACCTGCGCCGCCCGTGGTCGGGACGGTGGGGCTCGAGGGAGTGTCGCCGCTCGAGCAGGCGCTGATGACGCCGAGGAAGGTGCCCAGGATGAGTCCGAGGCCGGCCGTTCGCCTGAGCATTCAGACAGCATAACTGAAAAGTCCCGACGGGGAACCCCTGCCCCGGAACCCTCGGCTCGGCCTATCGTTCGCCCGTGTCCGGTACCGCCGACGACGTCAAAGCGCGCGTGGTCGACTACTACGTCGCGACCACCGAAGCGAGCTACCTCAAGAGCTGGGCCGGCGCGTCGCTCGGGTTCCACATCGGTATCGCCGACGAGACGACGAAGAGCCAGGCGGAGAGCCTCGACAACACCAATGCCTTCCTCGCCGAACGCGCCGGCATCGGGCGTGGGACGCGCGTCCTCGACGCCGGCTCGGGGGTCGGCGGGTCGAGCATCTGGCTCGCCCGCGAGCGCGGCGCGCGCGTGACGGGCATCACGCTGGTTGAGCGACAAGTGGAGCTTGCCCGGCAGTTCGCCCGCGAGCACGGGGTCGAAGCGTTGGTGGATTTCGCTTGTGAGGACATGCTGAACACGAGTTTTGCCGAGGCGACTTTCGACGTGGTGTGGAACCTCGAGTCGATGTGTCACGTCGTCGATCTCGACGCCTACGCCGCGCACGTCTCGTGGCTGCTCGCGGACGGCGGCACGCTGGCCGTCATCGATTTTTGTCGCGGTCCCAGGCCGGATCCCGAGAGCGAGGCGACGGTGTGCCGGGGCTGGGCCCTCGCGCCGCTGCGTTCGCCGGCCGAGGTCGTCGAGACGCTCGCTCGGCACTCTTTCGAAGGGATCGAATCCTTGGATCTCGGTCCGCGCATCGGGCTTTCCGTCCAGGCGCTCGAGGCGATGGCGAGCCGATCGCTGCTGACCATGCGCGCTGAAAATGCCTTCACCGGTGTGGTGGCGCCCCCCCTTCACGAGGCGCACGTGCTGGCGGCCCTCGCTTGCGTGAAGTCGCTGCGAAACGGAGCCATTTCCCTGACCCACTTCCTTGCACGGCGGCCGCATCGTCGATGACGCGCATCGGTTGGCTCGCGCTCGGGTTCGGCCTTTTCGCGTGCGGGACGCCGCCGCCGCCTCGTGAGGCGGGCGATCGCACGGAGTCAGCGGCGCGCCCCCCGGCGCCGCGCGTCGACCCGTGCGCGAAGGGCGAAGCCTGGCCAGGCGGAGCCCAGCCGGCCTTTCAGGGCGTCGCCCGGCACGTCCGCTGTCGCGCAGAGCTCATCGAGCTGATGAACGCGACGGCGAGCGCGCTCGGCGTGAACTGCGACTACTGCCACCTGGACGACTACGCGGCGCCCACCCAGAGGAAGCAGATCGCGAACTGGATGGCGACCGAGCTTTCGCCGAGCCTCCGCAAGCGTGGTGGGGGGAGCGTCGGCTGCGCGGATTGCCACGCCGAGGGTGGCAAGGCGCGCGCGAAGATGCTCGGCACGCCGCGGCGCCACGACCTCAGCGTGGAGTGGATGACGACGGTGCTCGTCGAGCGCTTCGAAACGGCGGGCGGCGAGCCGCTCTACTGCCGGACGTGCCACGTCGAAAACCTGGGCGCCCCGGGCTTCGTTCGGTCCGTGATCCTCTCGCCCCACCTGCCGCCCGGGCCGCCGAGCAAGGCTCTGCCCCTGCCCCCGCCGCCGGCCGCGCCGCCCGGGGCTGCGGGCGGTTAGCTGCTCACTGCACGGGCTTTTCCGCCTGCACTTTTTCGTAGAGCGCGCGCTCTTCCGCCGTCGCGTCTTCGAGCTCGTCCGGTTCCGAGAAGCGGTCGAGCTTCCGCTCGAGAGACTTGCGGTTGACGCCGAGCAGGCGGGCGGCGGCGCTCTTGTTGCCGCTGCACATCTCGATCGCATGATGCAGGATCGCGCGCTCGATCAGATCGAGCTTCGAGCCGATTTTCGAGGGCAGCGCCAAGATCGCCCGCGCCATGCGATCGACCTCGCGCGCTCCCTCGCGGAGTTGACCACCGACGAGCTCCTCGAGCGCCGGCACGTCGACGACCTCGCTGTCGGCGAGCAGCGCTAGGCGTTCGACGCCGTTTTTCAGTTCGCGCACGTTGCCGGGCCAGTGGCGGCGGCGGATCCATTCCACCGCGTCGTCGGTGAACCGGAGCTTCGGGCTGAACTGGGCCGCGAACGAGTGCAGGAGCTGGATCACGTCGTCGCCGCGCTCGGCGAGCGAGGGCACGGTGACGGCGACCACGTTGAGCCGGTAGAAGAGGTCTTCGCGGAAGCGGCCCTCCGAGATGCGTTTCTCGAGGTCCACGTGCGTGGAAGCGATGACACGCGCACGCAGCGGCATCTCTTCCTCGCCGCCTAGCGGCCGAAACCGGCGATCCTCGAGCACCCGGAGTAACTTGGCCTGGAGCTCTACCGGCATTTCTGCGATCTCGTCGAGCAGCAGCGTGCCGCTTCCGGCGAGTTCGAGCTGGCCGCGCATGCGCTGAACGGCGCCGGTGAAGGCGCCACGTTGATGTCCGAAGATGAGCGATTCGATCAGGGTCCCGGGGAGCGCGGAGCAGTTCACGGCGAGGAACGGCTGGCTGCTGCGGCGGCCGGCGTGGTGGATCGCGCGCGCCACCATTTCCTTCCCGCTGCCGGTCTCACCGGTGATGAGCACCGGCGCGTCGGCGTCCGCCAGGCGGGCGACGAGTTTCATCACCCGCTCCATCGGGGGCGAGCTACCGATCAGCGCCGCCGGTCCGAAGCTCTCGTCGAGGTGCTGGCGGAGCCGCACGACCTCGCTGCGGAGCTGGAGGCGCTCGCGAATGCCCTCGACGATCGGCAGCAGCATCTCCGGCCCGAGTTCGTCCTTCAGCACGTAGTCCTGCGCACCCTGGCGCATCGCCTCCCGGATCTCGGCCAGCTCCGTCGATGCCGTGACCATCACTGCGGGTGTGGAGCGCCCGCTCGCGCGGAGCCATTTGAGGAAGGTGAGACCGCCGCGGTCCGTCGTGTCGGTCGATAGGCGGATGTCGACCAGCGCGGCGTCCGGGTTCTGACTCTCGACGCACTCCTTCGCTTCCTCGACGCTGCCTGCCTCGATGATCTCGGTGTCCTTCAGATCGGCGAGCAGGTGACGGAGAACACGCCGCGCGCTGCGCTGGTCGTCGACGAGCAGGATCTTCACGCCACCCTCACTTGCGAGATCGAGTCACGATCGCCTTCGGAAGCTCCCGAACGATCGCGTACCACGTCTTCGTTGCGGACGACCACCACGAACACCGTTCGCGCGTCGCGCCGTTGCGCGGTGATCGTCCACCCGTGCGCGCGCACGAGCCGATGGGTGATCGCCAGGCCGAGTCCGGTCCCGCGCGGCTTGGTCGTGTACCAGGGCGCGAAGAGCCGCGACGGATCGCCGACGAAGCCGGGCCCGTCGTCCCACACGGAAAGCTCGCCCCCGTCCTTCAACGG
>Ga0315912_10000427_pt1 | contig 81115 bp, 70 predicted proteins | sample VfabasoilMG_FD_204469 | JGI IMG/M metagenome (GOLD analysis project Ga0315912, IMG submission 204469) | Garden soil microbial communities collected in Santa Monica, California, United States - V. faba soil | ecosystem: Environmental > Terrestrial > Soil > Garden | place: USA: California... | reverse complement strand
CTCGAGCGGGATGGTGACGGCGCTCTCGACGATGTCCGAGCTCGCGCCGATGTACGTGGAGGTGACCGTCACCTGCGGCGGGGCGAGATCCGGATACTGGGCAATCGGCAGCGAAGGGATCGCGAGCAGCCCGACCAGGGTGAGGATGATCGAGCACACCGCCGAGAAGATCGGGCGGCGGATGAAGAACTCGACGAGCACGGCCGAGCCTCCGTGTCAGGGCGTGGACGCCCGCGGCGCGGCGGCCGGCTTCTCGACGACGCGGGCGCCGTCGCGCAGCGCCTGGAGTGACGACACGGCGATCCGATCACCCGCCACGAGGCCCTTCTTGACGACATACCGTTGCTCGGCAAGGACGCCCAGCGTGATCGGCCGGCGCGTCACCGTCAGCCCGGCCGGTTTTTGTTCGACGGCGTAGACGAAGGCCTGGCCGCTCTGCCTGACCAGCGAGAGCACCGGGACCTGGAGCGCCTCGCTCGAACCGTAGATGATTCGGGTCCGGACCAGCTCGCTCGGCCGGAGGCCGACGTCGTTTTTGAACACGGCGCTCACGTCGACCAGCTGCGTTCGCGGATCGGTTTCGGGCGCGATGAAATAAAGACTCGTCGTGAGCAGGAGCGCGCCGTCGGCGGAAAGCACCTCGACCGGCGTCCCGGTCTTGACCAGCCGTGCTCGCTCCGGGGGGATCTTGATTTCGAGTTCGAGCGTTTCACCCTGGGTGATGGTGGTGAGCGTCGTCGTGGCGTTGACGAAGTCCCCGACCCGCGCGGCAACGTCGCCGACCGTGCCTGCGAACGGCGCCCGCACGACGTGAAAACCGACGCCCACGCGCTGCTCCGACGCGCGCGCCGATGCCGCGCCGCGCTCCGCCTCGGCCGCCTGCGCGCGCGCCTGAGCCTGATCGAGATCCTGCGAGGTCAGGAGCCCCTCGCGATGCAGCGCGCGTGCTCGCTCGAGCGTCTTGGTCGCGAGCTCTTCGTTCGAGGCGGCAGCGCGCTGCTGGGCGTCGGCGCTCGCGAGTGCGGCTTGCTCTTGCCGCGCGTCGAGCTCGACCAGCGTCGCCCCGGCCTTCACCGCGTCACCGGGCTTGACGAGCACCTTTCGCACGTAGCCGCTCACCTGCGGCACGATGGTGACGTTCTGCCGTGAGACGACGTTGCCGAGGTACTCGCCCGTGTCGCGCACCGGCGACGGCGCGAGCGTCAGGATCTCGACCGGGACCGGCGCCGCGTCGGGGGCCGGCTTTTTGGCCGACGCGACACAGCCGAGGAGCCCGAGGCTGACGGCGGCGACGACCCGGGCAGCTTGCAGCGAAATCACTGGGCGTTTCGTAAAGCCCGGCGGGCATTTCGGCAAGGGTTTCGCGTGGCTTCACGCCAAAGGCCGCGGCTTGGCGCCGCTTGCAGCGCACTCCGCTTAGCCTGGCTCGAGCATGCAGCCGAGCGACTCGCAGAGGGGTCGGATGCCCTCGATGTTTCCAGCCCCGTAGTAGCAGCTCCGGTTCACGGCGCCTGGCGCGACGCAACAGCCGATTCGATCGAGGTCCTCCATGGACGTTTCCGGACACGGATCGTCGGAGAAAATTCCGTTCGCGTTTTCGCACTCGAACTCGACGACCTGGATGTTCGCGCCGCTGCCCTCGTAGAACTCGGTGCAGCTCCAGGAGCCGCCGCCGCTCACCGGCCGTTCGCACGTCGCGAGGAGCGTCCGCGTCGACAGGTCGCACTCGTCGGCCGTGCCGGCCGTTCCCGCCATGCCTCCGGTGCCGGCACTCGCGCCGCCGCTTCCCGCCGTGCCGCCCATGCCCGCGCTTCCGCCGCTCTCCGCGCCGGCGTCGCCTTCTTCGCCCGCGTTGCCGCCGCTCATCCCGGCGCTGCCACCGCTCCCGCTCGCGCCGCCGGTTCCCGCCGTGCCACTCGTGCCCGCACCACCACCCGCGTTGCCACCCGAGCCCGAGCTCCCGCCCGTGGCGCCACCGGTTCCCGCCGTCCCACCCGATCCAGCGCTGCCGCCAGTCGTGCCGCCCTTGCCGCTCGAGCCCGCGCTGCCGCCACTCGTTGTGGCGCCGCCCGAACCCCCGGCTCCGCCGCTCGGCGTGGCGCCGCCGCTCGCGTCGCTGTCACCGCACGCGCTCGCGGCGAGCAAACCGAGGAGCACGACACCGGCACCGAGACACGCGGATTTCATCCGTCATCCGGTACCGCGAGCACGAACGGGAGCCCACGTGCGATTTCTCGCACCGGTCCGCCGGGAATCACTTTTGCAAAGGTCGCCCTCACCCGCGGTCGAGCTCTTCCGGCGGCCGGGCGCCACGAAAGGCGCGCCAGAGCAACAGATCGTACGCGATCTTCATCGCGGCGCCGACGACGAGTGGGACGACCATCGACTCGGCGCCGGGGAGCACGCCGAGCACCGCCGGAGCGATCGCCCACGCGCAGACGCGCACCAGGTTCGTGACGCCCGAAGCGAAGGTGCGTTCGCTCGGTTCCACGACAGCGAGCACGTAAGACTGGCGGGTCGGCACGTCCATTTCGACCAGCCCTTCGCGCAGCAGGAAAAGCACCGCGGCGACCCAGAACGACGGCGCAAAGGCCACCGTCGCCAAGAGAAAGCTGGATGGGATGTGGGTGAACACCATCGTGTTCACCAGGCCGAAGCGCTTTGCCAGACGCGCCGCCGCGAGGTGCGAGGCGGCATTCATGATCCGCGCGCCGAAGAACAGAGCGCCGATGACGGCCTGGCTTGCGCCGAAGCGCTCGAAGAAAAAGTACGAAAGGAGCGCCGTGGTGAGAAAACCTCCGGCGACCGCATCGATCGCGAACAGCGCTGAGATCTTGAGCAAGATCCCACGGCTCCGCGGGGTGAGGCGGGAGCGCGTCGCTTCGACGGGAGCCTCGACGGCCGCCCCGAGCCGCGTGTAGAGCACCGTGGCGACGACGCCGAGGCCCGCGCAACCGAGGAGCGTTGCGCGGTAAGGGCCGACCCCCGCAAGATCGGTCGTCGCTTCGAGCACTGTCGGCAGGCCGGCGAGCAGTGCACCGGTGGCGTGGCCGAGGTCCTGCAGGCTCGTGTACCAGGCGATGACTCGCGTCCGATCGCCGGCGCTGGTCGTTCCGGGCAGCGCGGCCTGCTCGAGGATGAGCGCCGCGCCGCGGTCTTTCCCCATGCCGTTCAGCATGCCGGCGAAGGCCGCCACGGCGAGCCCGGCGAAGTTCGTGCTGAACGCAAACGCGACGGTTCCGAGCACGGACAGGGCCGAGAGCGCGACCAGGAAGCGGCGGCGCCCGATGCGATCGGCAAGGAACGTGGCGGCAACGGCGGCGAGCGCAGCACCGGTGAGCCCCGCCGAAACGACGCTCGCAATGGCGGACATGGCGAGCCCGTGGCGCGCCAGGTAGACGCCGATCAGCACGCCCATGAGGCTGGTCGTGACGGCGCGGACGAACGCCACCACGTAAAGGACCCGGCGTTCGACCATCCGCCGGGGAGCCTAGAGCAGCGGTCTCCATCGGGGAACGGGCGTGGGAACGGCGGGATCAGGGCCTGCGATCGCGGTCCGGAAATGTACGCGAAAGGGAGCCGCAACCGAGGGCCCGGCACGATGAACCATGCCGGGTGAAGCGGTCGGCAGCATGAGCGGTTCGGACGGGGTGGATGCGTTCGTGAAGTCGATGCCGGCCGGGTACGGGGTGGCGTTCCCCGAGGACGCGGCGGATCACGCCGCCATCGCGGCGCGGCGGGGTGAACGGAGCGCGCACCTCGAGCTCTGGCGCAGAAACGAGGACGGGACCACCGTCGTGTGCGTGGTCGCCGACGACCGCGCCGGGCTCCTTTCCACCATCTGCCGGGTGTTCGTCGCGCACGATCTCGACGTCGTGAGCGCGCGCATCCATTGCCGGAAGCGCGCAGACGAGCTCCCGATGGAGGCATTCGATCTCTTCTGGCTCCGCCCGCGTCGCTCCGCCGCCGAACGGGAGATCAAAGACGGGTTGATCGTGACGCTGGCGAGCGAGATCGAAGCCGCCGTCACCAACGGCCAGCACGATACCCTTCGTCCCGGCCAGGCCAGCCCGGAAACCGAGTTCGTCCCGATCCCGGTGCCGCGCGTCTACTTCAACACGAACTCGCTCCGGCGCGGACAATACGTCCTCATCGTCGAAGCGCCCGACTGCCCGGGCCTACTCCTGGCGATCAGCCTCGCGCTTCACCTCGAAGGCATCGAGATCGCAAGCTCCGAGGTCCGCACCGAAAACGGCATGGCCTGCGACTCCTTCATCCTCGAGCCTCCGAGGTCGAAACCGTTCTCGAGCGAGCGCCTCGCGGCGCTTCGCCTGGCCGTGGTGCAAGCCGTGCAGAAGCGCCTGGTCGAGGCACGGGCCACCGGGTGACGGTGAAATCGCTCGGGGTGCGCGCCCGATCGCGCGCACCCTCGAGCAGACTCTCGACTAGCGATTGAGGGGGGTTTCCACCAGGCGGAACGGCTTGGTCTCCATGCCGTCGCCGCCCCAGAAGTGGTCACCCTGGTTTTCGACCAGCCAGGCGTTCTCGCCGACCATGGCGAAGGTGGCGACGCCGTTGAGCCCCGTGCTGATCCGGCGCACGTAGCCGGCGTTGGCAGAGAGCTCGACGACGGACATGCCGCTCGTCTGACCCTCGGCGATGGCGAGCACGCCGGCGGCGATGACCTTGAGGCCGTCGGGCATGTACACCGGGCGCTGCGTCGTGACCTCGGTCACGTTTCCAGCCGTGCCGTTGCCCTGGATCGGGATCGCATAGAGGGCACCGGGGTGGTTTTCCACGGCATAGATGGTGTTGGTCGAGGCGTCGAAATCGATGCCGTTCAGGTGCCACGGATCGGCGGACGGGAACGTGGTGGTGTCGACCACCCACTCCTCGAGCATGTCACCGCCGGCCGGCAACCGCAGGATGCGCGGGTACCAGGAGTCGGTCGCGTAGAGGTTGCCGTCCGCGTCCATCGTCATGTCGTTGCAGAACCCGTTCACCCCGTCCGGGACGCCGGAATCGCCCATCCCGGTCCACGGTGTGGCGTAGGCGGGCCACTCGTAGCTCGCGACGAACGTGCCGTCGCTGAGGTCGAACGCCTTGATCGCGGCCGGAGCGTCGCCTGCCTGCTGGCTGTTACCGGCGTCCGACGAGCAAACGTAGAGAACGTCGTTGGTGCTGTCGGCGTAGAGGCCGATCACCGAGACGAGGTTGTTGGTGGAGTCCGGCTCGATGAAGAGGGTGCTGGTGGCGGCGCCCGAGGCTGCCTTGTGGACCTGACCGAGGTTCATGCTGCCGATGTAGAAGTTGCCGTCGGCATCGACCGTCACGCCCTCGGAGAAGAAGTGCTCGGTCGTGGTCTGGATGATGCCCTCGCCGGCTCCCACGTCGAGCGGCACCTCGACCAGCCGGAACGGCGGATCGGCGTCGGGGCCGGCGGTGGCGGCACCCCAGAAGTGGTCCGCCTGGTTCTCGACGACCCACGCGCTCGCCTCGCGAAGGGCAAGTGTCGCCACCTGGTCGAAGCCCTTGATGACTTCCTCGACCTCGGCCGTTGCGCCGTCCACGTGAAGGACGCTGACGCCGCCGCCCATGTTGCCGCCTTCGGCCGTGATCAGGAGGTTCGGCGCCGCGACCTTGAGACCGTCGGGGCTCAGAAGGTCGCGGGAGGTGTCGATTTCAGTCGGTGTTCCCGCGTCCCCGTTCGCTTCGATCGGCACCACGAACAGCGTGCCGGGGTGGTTTTCGACCACGTAAAGCAGGTTGTTCGACTGATCGATGTCGATGCCGTTCAGGTGCCACGGATCGTCGGTCGGGTGGAAGATGTCGTTCACCACCCACTCCTCGAGCGTGTTGCTGCCGGCGGGGAGCTTCAGGATGCGCGGGTACCAGGAGTCGGTCGCGTACAGGTTGCCGCTCGCGTCCATCGTCATGTCGTTGCAGAAGCCGTTCACGCCGGCCGGCACTTCGTCGGTCCACAGCGTGCCGCTGAACGCAGGCAGGTCGTAGCTCTCGACGTAGTCGCCGTCGGGGAGGCTGAACTTCTTGATCGCCGCCTGGGCATTGCCGGCCTGGGGGCTGTTGCCGGCGTCGGACGAGCACACGTAGAGCATGTCGTTCGCGTCGTCGACGAAGAGGCCGATGACGGAGACGAGGTTGTTGGTCGAGTCGGGCTCGATGAACGGCGTGGTCTCGGTGTCGTTCGCCTGGGCGATGTGCACCGAGCCGAGCTCCATGCTGCCGATGTAGAAGTTGCCGTTCTTGTCGACCGCGACGCCCTCGGGGAAAAAGCGCTCCGGTGTCATGTTGATCACGCGGCCGCCTGGATTGAGCGGCGTTCCGCCCGTTCCGCCGCCGCCCTCGCCACCGAGCCCACCACCTTCACCACCCTCGCCCGCGCCGCCGGACGTGCCGCCCGTGCTCGAGCCGGCCGAGCCACCCTTGCCTGCAGAGCCGCCTTTCCCGGCGGTGCCACCTTTTCCGGAGGTGCCGCCTTTTCCTGCGCTGCCGCCACTGGTTCCCCCCGTGCCAGGCGTGCCTTCGTCGTCATCGCCACACGCCGCGGCGATCGCCGGCAAACAGAACAGCAGGCCCATGCTCAAAAGAGATCGATACGTCCTCATCGCGTCCTCCGCTCGGGGTGGTGCCAATGCTCGATCGCGAATGGGAGCGTTCCCATTCGTGATGCCGAATTGCGCGGCAGCATTCGCCCGCAGCCTCGAAATTGTCAACGCACTAAATCGAGCGCGATCGCGCGCAAACACAGGCGCACGAGCGCGAAAACGGTGCGCGGATCAGACCTAGTCGCGCGAACTCCCGACGATGGATCAACAAATCGCACCATCGAAATCGATATCGATCCTCATCGCCCCCGACTCCGCCGTTGCATCGACCCAACATCCGCTGACCGGCGAAAGAGTGCGTTACATTTTGAAGCGCCAGAGATCTTGCGGGGAGCTCGAACCGTTCGGTCGCGCCGGGCGACACCCACAAGATCGACGACCCAGCGGCCCGACCAGGCACCCGCCCCCGGCCCGCCGCACTTCACTAAATGCCTAATTTAACGAAGGAATGTTCGGTACATCGCCGCAAAGTTACCGAAACGTGCCGGACGCGGCGGGTCGTGTGTGCTCTGAATTCTCCGTGGCAAGCACCGTGAAAAATTCGCCGGGGGCGCGACCGGGTTCCGTCAGTGAGCAGGGCTTCAGCGCAAAGCTCACCGGCGCAAGCCTCGCCGATCTCGTGCAGATGGAGTGTCTCGCGAACTCGAACCTCGCGGTTCGGGTCGTCTCGGGCGACGACGAGGGCTACCTCTATTTTCAGGGCGGGCAGATCGTGCACGCGATGAGCTCCGGCGCGATGGGTGAGGCAGCGGCGCTCGAGATCCTCACCTGGGATCGCGGGTCCTTCGAGCCGTGCAGTGCCGGGTGGCCCAGCGTCCCCAGCATCACTCGTCCGTGGCAGGCCCTGTTGATGGACGCCGCCACCTCGCGCGACGAAGCCCGCCGCTCGAAAAACGTCGTCGATTTTCCCCGCGAGCGAACCTCCGCGCCCGCCGTCGCCACCCTGCCTTCCAGAACGCCCGCAGCCGCACTGCCGACCAGAGCGGCCGCCCCCACCGTGCCCACGGTGCCGTCGATGCCGGCCGTAACGTCCCGGCTGCCCGCGGCGTCGCCGTCCGTTAGACTCCCGGCGATGGACACGGCCGCCCCGCCGAGCACGCGCGACATCGACCGCGCCGTCCGCCTCCAATCCGACGGCAAAGTCCTCTCCAAGCGCGGCGACGCCGACGAACTCGCCTCGCTGACCGCCTACGTGATGCGCCTCGGCACCCTGATCGGCGACCCCCTGTGCATGGGCGAGCTCCACGCCGTCGAGGCCGTCAGCCACGGCAAACGCCGCATCTTCTACGCCGAAAAAGACGGTAACCTGCTCGGCCTCGAAGCCGCCGACACCGTCGACCTCGAACCCCTCCGCCAAAAACTCGGCCTGTAGAACACGTCTCGCGCCGGTAGTGGCCGGATTTGCCGATCGGCGTGGGGCTCGGCTCTCGACGCTGGCTTTGGGCTATCCTAGCGGCGTGGCACGGATCGCACCCAAGCAGGTGGGGATCTTCACCGGGTGCATGATGCTGGCCTTAGGTGGCCTGCAGCTAATCGATGACAGTCCCGCGCCCGAACGCCGACCTTGGCCGCGGACCCTTGGCCTCGTCATGTGATTGGCCGTCCCCCACCGGAAAGGGGGGTACCGCAAGCGTACATTCCGATTTGGAATATAGCTATCAGGGAATACTTGTTTCAGCTGTTTTCCTGGGGAAAGAGCGTGCGTGGAATGGGATATAGCTTCTGAGCTATGTGCTCTTCCGGGACCCGTCCCTCGGATCCACATGCCGCGTCTGCTCGCACCGCCCACCCGCCCAAGCCCAGCCGCCGCTCCGCGCCGGCGCCCCCCGTTAGCGCGACGGCGCGAGCGATCCGAGGCGCGGGCCGAGTTCGACCACCTCGGGCATGATCTCGGCGAGTAGCGCTTCGACTTCGCTGCCGAGCTTCGAGTTCTGACCGAGCGACGAGCCGCGAGCGCGGAGGTGGGACACCGTGCGCTCGACCGAGGCAATCTTGGTGCCGACCCGGCCAAGCTGTTGAGCAGTGTTGGTTCGCTTTTCCTGGCGGCTTTGAGCGATGCCGAGCGACTCGCGGAGCGCGAGGCGGTGAGAAAGATCCCTTTCGGCCGCAAACGCTGCTTTCAGTTGCTCGATTTCCTGGGTGAGCTCAAGGTCGGAGGTGGCTTTCAAGAGCGTCGAGAGCTCCTGGTGGGAGGCACAAAGCTCGAGGTGGTAGGGGAGCAAGGTCTCGAGCCTTGTCACCGCGTGATCGAAGCCCGGCTCCGGCCGACGCCCGCCGAGCTGGCGGATCTCTTCCAGCGCCTGGCGGAGGGCGAGCACCCGCGCTGCGTACTCGCGCTCGAGCCCCGCGACGCCGCTCATCACCGCCTGATCCGTCTCCGCGCGGATCTCGGCCGCGTCGCGGCGATCGAGAAACCGCCGCACGCCAGGCAAGTTCGGGCCCACGATCAAGAACAGCGCTTCGGCGCCAAGCCCGATCAAGAGGGGCAGCGGCGATGCCGACGCGAGCGAAAAGAGCGCGGCGCCGCCGAACAGGATCAGATTGTACTGAACCATGAACAGACGAACGAGGTAGTTCCGCCCCGTCGTCGTGCCGTACGTCTCGGTGTCCATCAGCCTTTGGATCCTTTGATGAAGAGGATGTCGGTGCGGCGGTTCTGGGCACGCCCCTCCGCCGATCCGTTGGTGGCGAGCGGAACCCGCGAACCGTTGCCGCGCGACACCATGCGGGTCGCTGGAATGCCGCGCGACACCAGGTACTCGACGATCGCGGCCGCGCGGTGCTCGCTGAGCGTCTGGTTTTCGGCCGGGTCGCCGACGTTGTCGGTGTTGCCCTCGACGCGGATCGACATGCCGCCCGCCATCTGCAGCTGCGCGAGCACCTGCTGGTTGACGGTGGCGATCGCCTCGTGGGTGAGCCGGCTGCTCCCGGTCGCAAAATTGATCGACAGGGACTTCGTGAACACCGGCTGGCCTGCACGCGCGAGCTCCGGTTCACTCGGCGCCGCGGCGACGGCGACGGGCTTTCCGGAGGCCTCCCAGATCTTCTTCACGGCGCGGTCGTCGCGCAGCATCACGGGCGCAAAGCGATCTTTGATTTCGGCTTGCGGGTAGTTGATCCAGATCCCGTCCGCCTGGTTGTAGACGCGGTCGAAGGCCGGCGTGCTGCCGTCGAGCCCGAAGAAGCGCGCGTTGTCGGCAAGATCCGTCCATTTCGCCCAGCCGAGCGCCGCCAGCGTTTGTTCGTACCCGAGCTCATCGCGGAAGCGCGACGCCACGGTCGAAATCAGCCGCGCCGCCGCCGGCCGATTCGCCTCCGCAGTCTTGACCGCTGCGAACCAGGCCTTCGCGACCTTTTCCGCGATGTCCGGGTGCCCTTCCAGAAGGTCCCGCTTCGCGAGCAGCACGTCGGCGACGAGCTCGGTCGCGTCGGCGGTCGAAAACAAGCGGTGCGCTCCCTTTCGCCCGGCGAGCGCCAGCGTCACGTCCGGCTCCCACAGGCACGCCACGTCGATCTTGCCTTGCGTGAAGAGCGTCCGCGCGAACACCCAATCGTCCGGAGAGAACTGCGTCGCCTTCCGCACTCCCGCGACCTGCTCCGACGTCAGCCGCGAGTTCGTGATCATGAACTCGAACACCGTGTGGTCGGGCGAAAACAACAGCATCGCCGACTTTTTCCCGAGAATGTCCTCGACTGTCCTCACCTCGGCCGAGGCAACGCACGCATCGCCCCCGCGCGACCAATCGATTTGCAAAAAGGCCCGCGCCTCGACGCCGGCGGCTTTGAAGCCACCCAAGCTGATCGGCAGCTCGTCGACCGTCTGCCACACGAAGTCGACGTCGCCCTTTTCAAGGGCTTTGTTCTTGCTCGGCGCGTCCTCGATGAACACGATCTCGAGGTCGAGACCGAGCGCGGCGGCGGGCGACCCTGGCTGCGTTTTCATGCCGCCGGCCGCGATGAGCAGCGGCATGTGCCCCGGCCATTGCGAGAGCGCGACCTTGACCGGGCGCTTGGGGAACGGCCCGGGCGCGATCTTCTGTGCGGTTGGCGCCGCGGCCGGCGTGGCCGCGTTCGCTGCGAAGGGTGTCGGCTTTTCGGGCTGCGCGGCCGCAACCGATTTCGAGCCGAGCGCCGAGAAGTGCTTGCCGTACGTGCGGAAGGCGACGACCGAACAGGCCGAAAGGATCCCGACGATCAAGAATTTGGAAACGGGGGTGAGTTTCTCCATGGTGCTTCTGCGACGTGGAGTATCGCACCGGCGCACCACGACAGAGCAAGCGATCTGGTGCGCGCCTCGCGTTGATATCTAAGTGACAACCGGTGCGCGTGGCATCGTGCGACAGAGACGTGAGGACGGCGCGCGTACATCACGTTGACGTTGCATCGACGAAACGCTGACGAAACGACAGCGCTCCGAGCGCTCGCCCGATCGATGCGTTCAGCTCGCGGTGTCGTGCATCAGCTGTGACGCGAGATAGCTGCCGACGGCGAGGAGCGCGGCAAGCCCGAAGTAGCGGTAGGCCCAGGCGCGCTGCTCCGACGGCTCGAGCAGGGGGCGCTCGTCCTCGCTGTGTCGGTTGAAGAGCCGCGGCAGCGCCATCATGCCGATCAAGAGCAACACGGGCGCACCGGTCGTGAGGAACAAGACCACGATCAGCGCCGCGCCGAACATCCACGCGCGGCGCGAAAACGCCTGCGTCACGCGCCCGCCGTCGAGCGGCGAAATCGGCGTCAGGTTGAAGAGATTGAGGAGGAACCCGGTGTACGCGAGGGCGAGAAACAACCGGCTCTCGGTCATGAGCCCGACCGCCCCCGCCAGCAACGCCGCCGCCGTACCCGCGAGCGGACCGCCGTAAGCGATCACCGCTTCGACGTGGCGGCTCCGCGGCGCCCCTTTCATCGCGATCATCGCGCCGAAAAACGGAATGAAGATCGGCCAGCCCGCCTCCACCCCCGACCGCTTCATCGCGTACCCGTGACCAAGCTCGTGGATCAGGATCATCAGCACGAACCCGACCCCGAACCAGATGCCCGAGCGCAGCGCCTCGACCCACACCATCGCCAGCATCGACGCCGACGTGAGCAGCAACTTTCCGGCCGGCAGCGCCTTGAGCAAGAGCAGCAGCGATTTCCCCTTCGCCAAAAGAAAGAGGACGCCCGCACCGACGAGCCCGAGCCCGGAGCGCGCCTTCTTCTTCGGCTCGGGCGGCCGGTGCTCGAGAGCGTGGTCCTGGTGAGTCATCCCCCGCGCCGCCGGAGCTCCGCCTTGAGCTCGAGGACAAGCTGCTCGGCCGCCGCGCGTTTTTCGCGTTCCAGGTCCGCGGCCTGGCGCGCCTCGGCGGTGAGCTCGGCCTGCGTCGGGAAAAGGTCCTTTCCCTCAGGGTCACGGCTCAGCCGGAGGAGCGCCCCGACTTCCTCGTCCGGAACGATGATCCACGTCGCGTCGAGACAGCGGCTCGGCGCGGCGGATCCATCCAGCGCTCGCTCGACCAGGTCGCCCTCGACCGAATCCCATACGCGGAGCGTCGGCGGCTGGTGCTCCGAATCGAACACGACGAGCTCACGGACGCCCATGCGGCGATACTTGTCCACCTTCGCGTCGAGGTCTCGATCCCGCTTGTCGCTCGAGCTCAGGATCTCTACGGCGACCTCCGGGGCACCGCGCTCCCAAACCTTCCAGCTCGGGAACGGCTTATTAGGCACGCCCAATCGGACGAACGCATCCGGTGCAAGGCACTGCCTTGGGTCCGTCGGGTCCCAGTAGACGAACTGGTCGCAGCCGATCGTGGCTCGCTCCCGAAAGGCGAGCCCCAGGACCTCCCAGAGCGTCGTCCGCTGCCGGAGGTGATGGCCGGTCTCAGGCACGCTTTCGCTCGTCGGGAAATGCACCGGCACCGGCGCGCGGAGGTAACGCGGCTCGGCGGAGGGATTGGAGGCCCGGCTCGGCGTGGTCACGACCATGGGAGTATACCTTTCGCATCTCCCTCGCCCAGTCGGTCAAACCGGGGCGAAAGTTGTGTCCTATGTCTCATGATCTCACCCGAGCCTCGCGCACGCGGGGGTGTCGCGATGTCATCGAGGCCGCGGCCGATGAGATGCTGGAGGCGGGGGAGGGTCAGTTACGGGGAGATTATCCGGCGTTGTAGCGCCGCGAACGCCGCCGGCGACAAGTCCGGGTGGTCAGGATGAATCCTCACTTGCCGTCGTCGCCACCAGCGCCGCCGTTTCCATCGGGGCGATCGAACGTGAAGGTCTTGCAGCTGTCGTTGGCCCACTTGATTGCTCCACGTACCGATGCCTTCGCGTCCTCGCGGGATGGAATGGAGCAAACGTCCTGATCGTACGCCAGCAAAGTACAGCGGCAGTCGGTCGGACCGGTGGTGGAGAGGTGATTGGCCTTGACGCAAATCGAGCAGAAAGGGGTCGCGGCGAAGGCGGCGTCATTTTTGCAGATGTCGTGGGTCACGTCCGCGGTCTGTTTGAGGGCGTCCTCACACCCGTTCGAGGTGGCGCATGCTCCTAGGGCGAGAGCGAGGGCGAGCGCGACGCCGGCAATGGCGAGGAAAGATCTTGGTGACATTAGAAAGTCCCGTTCACTTGGAGGACGCCTACGGATAGGCCGAGGTACGGCACGAGTGTCGAGCGGCTACCGACCTGCGCGATCCCGAAGGTGAGGGGGCTCAGGGTCAAGAATCCGACCCCCTCGCGGCCCATCGTTAAACCCCCGTAAACCCCGAGGTACGCGTACATCTCATTCGTTGCTTCGCACGGAAGTTTGGTCTCGTAGTCCGTGGGGCTTTTCGAGCAGGGAACCTTGCCGACGCTCGGCGTGGTCGACTCCAGCGACTTCGTAATGAAGGCGCTGTATCCGCCCACGTCCACCGCGAGCCAGCTGGTCCATGGCCAGCGAAACGCGACAGCCGGTACGCCGACGCTTGCCAGGCGTCTCCCTGCGCTGACGCCATCACCATTGGCCGTCCAGAGATACGACAAGGCGGCAGCCGAGATTCCATAGATGCCACAGTACTGCTTGGGGAGTCCCAGGTCGCCAGCGCCGCACATGGTGCTCGGGGCGCTCTCGCGCAGTTCGACTTGCTCCTGGGCTGCGGTCGCTATCGCCTCCACCGCTGCGACCGCCTTCGAGGTACACGGGTCACCTGAAGGGCTCCCTGCCTCGCGCGCTGCCTTGGCCTGGTCGCTCGCCACCTTGGCTGCGACCTTCGCGTCATCGACGTTCTTCGCCTTCTGCGCATCGACGAGTGCTCTCTGGGCCTCGCGCCTGTTGTTCTCCACGGAAGCCTGGGCTCCAGCCAGGAGCAGCCGGTAGCTCAGTTGAGAAATGGCCTTGTGCGTATCTTGCCCGCGCTTGCGTGTCCCTTTGTCGGCGCTTTGCCGAGCACAGTTCGTGCGATCGAAGGCGCCCTGAAGATCTTGCCACTCGTTCTTGATGGGATCGGCTGCCGCTGGGTCAACGGCCCGGCACGTCGCGCTGACTTGATAAAGCTCGAGTAGGCCTTCGGCTCGTCGCATACGCGTGTCGACTTCTTGCAGGGGCGCGAGCGGATCCTTGCACTCCGAATCGGCTGCCGGCGTCGCTGGCGTGGCTGCCGGCGTCGCTGGCGTGGCTGCCGGCGTCGCTGGCGCGGCCGGCTGTGCTGCCGCGGCGCTCGACCAATGGAGTGCGAGGGCGACGACGACCACAAAGGTCATTCGCCGCATCATTGATCCGCGTCCTCTGGTTCACACTTGTTCTGCAGCTTGAGCGTGTCGCATTGGGCACATCGGGTTGCCCCGAACGGCATGCCGCTCTGCTTGTCGTCCTCCGGAATTGCCCGTCCCGCCGGGCAATTCGTGCACAGATGATAAACGCGATCGTGATTCTTATCGTAGTAAGGCATCCCGCCTCCAAAGTGTAGCCGCCGCCCTGTGCCCTCTATTATTCGAAGTATGCCGGTCGCGCCAAGTCAAATCCGACAAGCGTGCCTATGAAGACGAAGGGTCCCTCCGCAAGAAATCTGGCGGAAACTCGAACTGCCATGCACACCGCGGGGCTTCTATTGTCGCGGTCGCTCCGAGATCAGAAAGCGGCGCACGTCTCGAGGGCGGTAGGACGGGTTGAAGGTTCGCTACCCGCCGCGCCGCCGGAGCTCCGCTTCGAGCTCGCGAGTGCGCGCTTCGGCCGCGGTACGCAGTTGTCGCTCGTGCTCGGTGTTCTTGCGCTCGAGCTCAGCAGGCGTCGCCAGGAGGTCTCTGCCCTCGGCGTCACGGCTCAATCGGAGCAGCGCCCCGGACGTCTCGTCCGGAACCACGACCCAGGTCGCCGGCAAACAGCGGCTCGGGGCGATGAGCCCGTCCACGACGCGTTCCACGAGATCGCCGTCCACGGCTTCCCACAGGCGGAGAGAAGGGGGCTCGCGCTCCGAATCGAAGCAGACGAGTTCGCGCACGCCGAGCCGGCGGTACTTCTCGAGTTTCGCATCGAGATCTCGATCGCGTTCGTCGCTCTTGCTCAGGATCTCCACGGCGACGTCGGGGGCTCCGCGCTCCCAAACTTTCCACGTCTTGAACTCTTCGTCGGGCACCCCCAGGCGGACGAAAGCGTCAGGCGCCAGGCACTGGCTGGGATCCGTGGGATCCCAGTAGACGAATTGATCACAGCCGATGGCGGCGTGCTGTCGAAACGCGAGATCCAGGATCTGCCAGAGCGTCGTCCGCTGCCGAAGGTGGCGCTTGCTCTCAGGCACGAGCTCCGCCTCGGGAAAGTGGAGCGGCACCGGCGCTCGGAGGTAGCCCGGAACGGGGGGCGGATCGGAGGCCCGGCTCGGCGTGGTCACGACCATGGGAGTATACCTTTCGCATCCGAGCTCCCCAATCGGTCGGGGAGCGGGGCGAGTTTCGCCGGCCGGCGCTACGGATACGACGGCACCCAGCCGCTGTTCACGGCCCGCGGCGGATTCTTGGCGAAGTGGCACGACTCGGCGTCGCCGATCTTGCAGCCGACCTCGAACCATTGGCGTGCCACGGCCGGTTTGCTCGGGACTCCAATCCCCAGCTGGTGCGCGAGGCCGGCGTTGAAGCAGCCCTCGGTTCCACCGAAAGCACGAGAGCGACCGCGATACAGGCCGCGCGGCAGCGCATCAGTTCGATGCCACTCCGGTCGCCGAGCACCATGGGGAGGGCGTAGGGCTGGTGAGGCGCGGGTGTCAAAGGGTGGGGGAGGCGCCGCGGGGGTGGTACCTTCGGCCCATGACTCGACGCACCCGATGGTCACTAGTCGCCGCGCTCCTTCTTGTCGCTCCCGCCTGCGGGGAGTCCGAAATCGGCGAGGAGTGCGACACGCCCGGCGACCAGGACGAATGCGAGGACGGCGCGATCTGCACGAACGAGGGCGGCGGCGCGGTGTGCCGGAAGATCTGCGCGGAGCAGAGCAACTGCCCGGCGGGGCACAGCTGCAATGGGGTAGCGGGGACGAATGTGAAGAGCTGTCAGCCGGATTAGGGATTCGGGACTGCTCGGAAGCGGTAAGGGAGCCACTCGTGCGAGTCGGAGGTTCAATGCGCGGGGAGGATTTGAACCTCCGACCTTCGGGTAATGCGGAGGCGGACGGCGGCTTGCTCGGCTTGGTGTGGCGCCGTGCCATCCTTTAGGTCTTCGCGTGCTCGCTGGCTACGAGCGGCCTCTGCCCGTACTGATCGCGCCATCACTTGTCAGCAAGCTCGGCCGTTCCCTCAAGTGGTGAGCGAAGAATCGGCCCGCACGCCCGATAGAGAGATGTCTATGGTCAACTTTTGGACGAATGTCAGTCGCCACCTGTTCCTGAGTGCACTGCCACCCCCACCACGGGTCGCGCACGCGCGGTTGCGGTGGTCAGTGTTGCGTGCTGAAGCAAGCCGCTCGCATGGTCCGCTTGCGGGGCACCATGACGGGACTAGACTGTGTAGTGGCGGGCAGACATGGTTACCAGCGAAGCACAGTTGCAAGCTACACCCGAGGAGAAACTCACCTTGTTCCGACCGAAATCCTTTCGACGAGTCGGAATGGTTCAAGCCTTCCTATCGACAATGGCGGCAGCTGCGTTTTGCGCATCCTGCGGAGGTCGGACATTTCAGTCGACCAGAGCGCGAGACACCGAGGGTCAAGTTGCAGTTGAATCCAAGAAAAAAGCCACATCGCAACCCTCGCAGGCAGCAGACCTGACGGATTCTCCGCGCGAGCTCACGGCTTCGAAAGATGAATGGCCTGGGCGCATTCTTGCTGCCGCATCGACGTCCGCACCGAGCCATCCTAAGACTTACCCTGAGCTTCCAGCGAGAGGGCAGTTTGGGACACTCGACTACCACTGCCTACAGGGCTCTCGATGCGCGTGCGCGAATCGGGTAGCCGTCTTTCGCAAGCTCAGTCAAAAAGACGGCGCACAGCTTGCGTCTGAGTACGAGAGGCTTACACAGCAGCCACTATCGAGATGCTATGCGACTGAAGCAATCAGTAACCAGACAACTGACAACTGGATCGGCGCTGTGCGTGGTGCACATACCCGATGCCAGTACATTCGCTCCCAAAAACCAGACGCCGTCACACTCGACTTGATAGCTGGCACATACGCTTCTCCGCACCAAGTGCACAATATATGGTCCGGGTCCGTAGGTGGAATCACCTACGACGGCATGAAAGACTTCTACAAAGACGTGCCCCTGAATGCCAGGATCCGTAGGTTTTGGCTCATCGCGGATGTGCGCGTCGATGGCGACCATGTCCCAGTTGAGCTGCCGCTCCCATCACTGTTTCCGGCACTGCTCGAGACTGACGAGGGATACTTCGAAGTTGGAGAACGCATTGTTCCTGAGCCGGCCTACCACTGCTCGCAAGAGGCCGTGCTTTCTGGAAAGATCGTCGACGCCGTGCCGTGCCCATTCTGCCTTCGGAGGTTTCTCGAAGACCTCGAACGGGAGGTCTCGGTTGCCTTCGCGCAGGCCCCACTAAGCTCAGAGCGCAATCACGATCCTGGTGTTATCCCAGGCGAAATGTGGCTACGCAGACGGCGCCAAGCGAGCAATGTCCTAGGAGGCGGAATGTGGGAGGACACTACTTACATTGTTAGCATCTTTAGTACCGCTCCACCCGACGTACTCAAGACACTCCAGGATCCATTTTCGATAGGACGACCGATCGACAAGACCGACATGACGTCTGTTCATGCTCGGCTCACAGTTTCGACCACTGTCGCGCCACATCGCATGACCGATCTGTACCGTGACCCCAACGATGACCAGATGCAGAAGTTTGCGAACATGAGCACCGCAGCGTTTTTCGCTGCTCTGGGGAAGGCGTGTAGCCGCTGGGGAGCGATGAGAGAAAATGTTTGCATTTTCAATTTTCAGTATCCTCCAACGTAGGTATAAATGCGGCGCAGCCATCGTAGTTATTGAGTGAAGGAGGATCCGATCTGTGTCACCAAAAGATGTCCGGAATTGGCTCGGAATCTGGTCTACCGCGACACTGGTTTGCGTTGGCGGATACATTCTGCTGTTCGGCGGAAGTGCCTTGTTTCCAATGGAAAAGACGGACGCCAGCGATGTGCTGCGTCTGCTAGTTCCGACATTTATGGCTAACACCGCCATCGTTTATCGCTGGTATGTTGAGGTCGAAAAGCGTGATGACTTGCGGGTATTGCCAATGCCACCATGGTTGGTGAAGTTTCCTCCAATAGCTGTAAGTGGATTACTTCTGCTTGGCATCGTAAATCTTGTCATCTCGAATCAAAGTGCAGCGGCTATGTCTTTTTCTCCAGAGGGCTACAAGAACCTTGCAACATTTAGTGTGGGAATAATGGGTGTCTCGACGAATCTAGTAATGGGGCGCTTTTTCGCAGCTCGAGTGCGTGAACAACCAGACAGGAACGTTTCCGTGCCGGGGCGAGGACCTGAGAAGAGCTCAACAAGCTGACTGGACGTGGCATCGACGCCCGCGTCGCGCCACGAGCGCCGGCGGAGATGCCGCCAGATGATGCTCTCGTTGTCCTTAGCGCTCTTCCGCAGCGCCCGCTCCCGAGCCAGCAATCGCAGAGGTCGACGAACGTCTTGTCGGAGGGGGCTGGGTCCCGCGGAAAGGACCCGCACGTGGTTGGGAAGGCACTAGCGCGACCGCGATACAGGCCGCGCGGCAGCGCATCAGTTGATGCCACTCCGGTCGCCGAACACCATCCGCCACGCGAACTGCCGGTATTCCCGGCCCCGAGACGCTCCTCCGCGAATCAGCTCGAGGAGCTCCCCTACGACAACGGGCCGAAGCGCAACGAAAGCCCTGACGGCACTCGAGGTCGGTTCGCGGATCTCCACGATGCTCTCGCGCGCCATGGGATCTTCCGTGGGGTACAGGATCGCGGCGGTCGCCCCCTGCGGCTGGCTCATCGCATAGACAGCGAGCTGGTACAGCATCTCGCGCGGCAGGTCCCGCTCCCAAAGGTCGCGATACTTGGCGTCCAGGAGCTGCCGGTGACCGGCGCGATCTCGTACCGCGAAGTCAGGACGGGGCAGGGGTGGTTGCCGCTTCTTGGGGTTGGAGCCGAGTTTGTAGGCCATCAGGCCGTGAAGCGGCAGCTCGTCCTCGACTTCGCACTCGGGCAGCGATTCGCGGAGGAAGCGACTGAGAAGGGCCTGGAAGAAGCGATTCATGTCGAACATGAACCCCTGGAGCTTCAGGGTGGTGCCGTCCTCCAGGTCAAGTCGACTCCCATCGTAAAGGGCATTGATCAGGCGAAGCGCGGGCTTATAGGCGAACACCTGACGGTTCATGGCTCGGTCAGCCGCGCGCAGCATTTGTTCGCTAACCCCCGGCGAAGCGCGATCGCTCCGACGGGTCCGAGTTGCCCGCCCGTATTCCACCACTTGGCGATGTCCATTTCGCCAAATCGCGCCACGACGAGCCTGAGCTTCAAGAGCCTGTCGAGATCGACCCCCATCACGCTCATGGCACGCCGCGTTGGCCGAGCGCACAGCTCGACGAAGCTGTCTCTCTGCTACTGGTTGGGGAACGGGGGGCCACCCGAGCACGCTAGCGATGCCGTGGTTCGAGCACAAGCTGCCGGGCGGCGCTGGTCAAAGACTCGGTCATGCGAGGCATTGCGTTTGTGGATGTGCTGGGAACTGAACCCGGTTGACCGTTCGCCTCGGACTCTTACCCGTTTGGGATGCTCGCGACATTGAACGGATGCACGTGACGACAAAGCCGCCACTCCGCCGGCGGTTGGTCATCCAAGATGATGGTCGGCTTCGGCAGAAACGCGACGAAGCAGCCTTCGAGACCAAGGTCGATTGCTGATTCTCGAGCGTACACCGCGCCACCGGTGCTCCAGCAGTAGAGCGTCGCTCCGACGTGCTTCAAGGCTTTCACGCGGTCCACGACGGCGACGATCGGAATGCGCTTGGTGCCCGCCGAGCGAACGAGAGTGTCGTCGACATCGACGAACACGATCTCGGAGCGCGGATTGGTCATGGGCTGACGCTACACCCCGGCCTGGTGCCCTTCCACTGCTGCGCATGGCTCTCGCTTGACCTTCCCAAATCTTGAGCTAAACCGTGCCCCCTTCACCGAGGGTTCGATCATGTTGGTGGCTCGCTGTTTCCATTCGTTCCGGCTGAGCTCCACGTGTGTCGCGGGGCCGCGTCGGAAGGGCTAACGCTTCCTCGGTAGTTCCGCGGTAGCGCACTCGTGCGCGCCGCTAGCGAACGCCTGGGATTTTAGCTGCGGATCGCGATCCGCCCACGTAGTCGCCACTCGCTCCTTCTGGGAGCTCGAGGGGCTTTGTCTCGTCTTGTTTTCATTCGTCGAGGGCGCCATGGACCCCGCGGACGTCGAGGCGATCCTGCGCGCGTACGCCGCGCCGGTCGCGCTTCAGTACGAAAAGGATTGCTACGCGCTCAGTCTGCTTGCCCACGTGATCGGGGGCGGGCGGCCGATCGCCATGCTCAGGCGCGGGCCTTTCGGCAGACTGCTCGAAAAGGCCATCGTCAGGCGGGCGCTCGCGCGCGCTTCGGGCGGAGTGCTGAAGCCGGAGCACCTTGGTCATGCGCTCCCGGGCGAGCGCGAATGCTTCCCGATCACGCTTTCGAGCTGGGGAGGCAGGAAGGCGAGAGACCGCTCGCGCTACTACCAGACCTCGCGCCCCGGGCAGAACCTGGTGGTGCAGCTCAACTTCCCGGAACGGCACGACCGCGCGTATCGAGCGCTGGTGAAGCCGAAAGGGTGCCATCCGTTCGCGCCGATCTACCACCCGGTGCGCATGGAGGAGCCGTTCACGCTCGCGTGGGCGAGGCTCGACCTCGACGTGGACTCGGGCGAGGTGCTGATCGAGGAGGTGCAATCCGACTGGGTGCGCTACGCGCGTACCTACGCGGAGGGCGCCGTCGAGTGGCTTTCCGAGGGCAATCCGCCGCACCTGCCGATCGGCAGTGACCTTCGCGCGACCGCCGCGGAGATGCTGACGTACGTCCGGAAGGTGCTCGCGCCGTACGCGCGCGTGTGGGAGGAAGCCGTGCTCACGGCAGCCATCGAGCTTGCCTACGAACGGTTCGGCTCACGCCGGGTCTATTTCCACACCTACGAGGGCGGCCTCGTGATGAAGCGGCTCGACCGGGACTTCGGTCCGCCACGGTCGCTGTACACGGATCTGCCGGAGCGCTTCGGCTTCAGCCGCACGGACGTGGCGCCGCGGGTGTTTCGGCGCGATCGGCGCGTGCGTGAAGGGCGCGTGGAGTGGTTTGTAGTGGAGCTTGTCTAGCCCGGTATGATGCCGTCCGGCGACCGAGCTCAGGCCGCTCTCCAGCTGTCGACAATGATCTCGTACCCCACGGAGCGCACGTGCTCAAAATGCGCGACGTTGCCGGTGACGATCGGCAAGCCGTTCCGGAGCGCGACGGCCGCGATCATGACGTCGGGCATGCCGATCACTCGGCCGTTGCGCTCGAGATCGGCGTTGATTCGACCAGCCAGACGCCCAGCTGCATCGTCCAACGGGAGCACTTCCGCGGCCGCCAGGGATGCCTCGAACTGAGCCACACGGTCCTCGCGGCCCATCCGTCGAAAGCCGTAGACGATCTCGGCCACCGTCACGGCCGACGTCGTGAACCGTCCCTGTTGTGCCAGATACGCCGCGGCTCTCGCTGCAACGGCAGCGTCCTTGCCCTTGATGATCTCTGAGAGGATGTCGGTGTCGAGCAGACGCCTACTCATCGACCGTCCGCATGCGAGCCGTGGTCCGCGCCTTGTAGACGAGCGAGCACATCTGGTCGACGAGTTCCGGATCGTCCGCCATCAGCCCAAGTAGCGAAGGCGCAGGGGAAAGCTCAACCGGTGGCGGCTTGGGCGTATCCTCGTCCGCGTCGTGCGCGGCGCGCTCGATGAGTCGCCGACGCTCGTCGAGAGGAAGACGACGAATCGCAGCGAGGAGATCGTCCGTGCTCGAGGAGGCCACGCCCTAGTATAGCGTCGGCCGAGGGAGATCGGCCATGATGCCGCTCCCCAATGCCCCCCCAGCCAGCCTCCTGGCACCGCACCACCCTCTTGTGGCTGACCCCCTGCTCCGTACTCTGTGCCCTTAGCATCGCCGTCCTCACCTCCAGCACCCCCGAACCCGGCCGCGGCGCTGCAGCCCTTTGGTTCCTCCTCAGCGCCGCCGGCCCAGCCGTCCTCGCCATCGCACTCCGGCAAGTGTCGAAGCTGCGCGGGGAAATCGGAAAAATCTCCACGCAGCCACTCGGCATCGAGCTACCACCGACACGCCTCATGGCATCGGGTGTAGCGCTCTTCCTCGTCGCGCTTTCGGCCTCCGATGCGGTGAACGCACTCCCGTTTGCCGGGTGGGCGCTCGGCGCGGCCGTCGTCATCCTGAGCGCATTCTTCGTGAGCTACGGAGCGCTTCTCTACGTCTATGCCAAAGCGGCCGGCCTGGCGGTACGCCTCGGACGCTCATCCGTTCGGAGCGAGACGTTGACATGGCCCGGCACCGCCATTCGCAACGTGCATGGCGTCTACGTCATCCTGCTCGTGGTCGGTACCGTGCTTTACCTCCTTGGCGTCGCGGTTGTGTGGTTCTCCCCGGGTGGGAAGTGGCTGACCATGAATGCAGCGTGGATGCGCCTCTGGGTCCTGCCGCCGGGGGTCGCCGTGCTCGGCTTCTTCGCGACCTTCAGCATCGCCCTGCATCGGGTCCTCGTGCAATGTCGAAAGCGAGCGGAGACCGAGCTCGGCGAGCAACTGCAGGAGCTCTACGCGACCTGGAAGAAGGACCGCGCTGCATCACTCGAGGGGTCGATCTCGGCGCTCATTTCATGGCGTGAGACCGTCCGCCTCGAACCGCTCTGGCCGATGGACCCGAAGGCCGCCGCCGCGACCGTCCTCACGATCCTGATCCCGAGCATCAAGGCGTTGCTCGGGCTCGTCGCTTGGCCGTAGCGCCGGCTCCCGAAACGCGAGCTCCAGGATCTGCCAGAGCGTCTTTCGCATCTCGTCCGAGCCGAGAAGGTTCTGCTACCCTTGCTTCGCGCGCCGTGGTGGGTCAGACGATGAAGCACCGTAGAGTCTCGAGTGCGGCTTGGCTTGGCCTTGCTGCCGTCTGCGTTCTCGGCTGTGCTCGTTCATCGCGCAACGACGGCGCACCGGGGCTCGCCGGTCGTGGCGGTGCAGCGACGCAAGGCGGAAGCGGGGGCGCGTCGACGGGCGGCGCGGCGGCAGGTGCGAGCGGTGCGCATGCCGGCGGTGCGAGCCCTGTTGCCGGCACCGGTGGCAGCGAGACCGGCGGAGGCCAAGCGGGCGAAGGAGAGGTGGGGGGTGCCGGTGGCACGCCTGGCGGTGGCGCCGGTGGCAGCGCCGCGAACAGCGGTGGGCCGAACGAGATGGCTGGAAGTAGCGGCGCGGCCGGCTCGAGCGGCGGCATCGGCGGCATCGGCGGCTCCGGTGCCGGAACCGGTGGTCAAGGCAATGCCCCGTCGGGGGAGCCAGGCATCGTCTGCGGACCTTGGGACAACACCCAGCCTGATCTGCATTGCAACGCGGGCGAAGTATGCGTCCAGTGCGAGGAGACGGACTTGAACCGCTCCGTTCGCTGCGCGCCGAACCCGCGCGAGTACCCCGCGGAGTACGCGGCCTTCAGTGCGGGCTGCACGAACGGATACTTGTCCACCGAGTGCGACGGCCCCGAGGACTGCCCCGAAGGCTCCACGTGCCAGTTGCGCGCCGACGACGACTACATCTACCCGGCCTGCACGACGGAGAGCCCGAGCTGCACCGCCTATTGCGTCGCCTGCAACTCGAGCGAGGATTGCCCCGGCGGTGAGGCGTGCGTGCCGAACGCGTTCGGCGGCGGTGACTGGCTCGGCGGAACGTGCGGACCGGAATTCGGCGATCTCCTGGCCGCCGGCGATTGGCTCATCGGCTGGTCGGGCGGGCTCGATCACTACTCTTGGTATCGCTTCACGCAAGATGGCGCGGACCCGAGCAAGGGAACCGTGCGAAGCCGGCGCTCGGAGTGCGTTGCCTGCGCGTCGTACGCTTGCCAGGGCATCGACGGAACGGACGAGGAAACGTACGAGGGAACGTACGAGATCGTCGCCGGGACCGAGATCCACGTCGACCTCTCCGCGTCGTGCGCGTTCGACTATCGTTTCACGAATCTGAGTGTTCCTGCCGAGATGGGCCTCATCGGTTCCGGCGGCCAAGCCCGAGCATCGGCGCAAGTCGTCGTGGCCGGGCTCTCGTCTGCGCAGGCGCTGCTCTACGACCCCGGCGTGGCGTGTGAGACCGACTTCAGCGCCTGCGTGTTCCCGCCGCCGTGAGCGCTCGGCCGGGCGGTAGTGCGGTAGTCAATTGCGAGAGTGGAGAGCACCAGGGCGACGGTCCGCGTGAGTGCCTGCCTGCTACGGGACCCGGTGCGCCCAGTATCCCGGTCGTTGTCGGGGATGCATATAAGCGAGCACGTGCACGGTGTCGCCGTTGAGCATGTAGACGACCAGGTGGGGAAAGCGTCCGACGGCATGCGCGCAGTGGACGCCCTCGATCTTGCCGAACAGCGGGAAGCGCTCGGAATGCTCGAACACGTCTCGCGTGCGCTTCCGCATTTCAGCAAGAAAATCGAGACCGAGTCCGGCGACGTTCGACTCATAGCGCTCAGCCGCATCCTCGAGCTCGGCATCTGCTTCGGGCTCGATGTAGAGCCGCGTCGGCTTCATCGCGCTTTGAGCTTGGACTCGAGGCGATCGAAAACTTCGTCGGCGGGCTTGCCTTCCGAACGCCCGGAGCGCACGAGGTTTGCGCGCCGCTCGATTTCGGCCGCCCATTCGTCGGCAAGGCTCGCGACCGATTCCTTCGGCGCGATGGCGTCGACGACGACGCGACGCTCCTCTTCCGAAAGCTCGGAGGCGAGATCAATGACGCGCTTTACGGCAGCACTCGACATGTCGAGATCTTGCTCGCGGAACGGGCTCCTGTCGAGCCCGAGCTATTTGCCCGGGGCCGCGAGTTCGTCGCGCCACGATTCGCCGTTCGAATCAAGCGCTTCCACGACCGCTTGCGCCTTCGGCGATCGCGCGATCCATATCCTCTAGGCTGACGGGCCCAACACCAGGAGGCGGTGTGAGGCGTGCGGCGAGAAACTCATCCACGCTCAGCGTGCGCGTATGGTCCGCGACAACTCCCGGCCTCGGCGTGTCCTCGTCCGCGTCTTGCGCAGCGCGGAGATCGTCTGTGCTCGAGGAGGCCACGCCCTAGTATAGCGTCGGCCGAGACCTTGGAAAGCCCCCGGAGAGCCGGCTACTTGCCGTTGCGCGGTTCGCGCTCGCCACCGGGATACACCCGCACGATCTGACCGTTCTCGACTTGAATCAGCGCAGTTTTCGTCGCGATTGCGATCTCCTCTGCCCGCTTCCGCGCGCGACGAAGAGCCGGCATCGCGAGGGCGAGGTAGCGGTTCTTGGCCTGCTCGATCGGCTTCGGGTTCGTCGATTCACGCCTCGGTTCCGATGAACGCGTGCCTCCGTAAGCCAACAAGTCCAACGTCGGCACATCCGGCGACGCCGGGTTCACCGCAACGTCGCGCGACTTCGCGTCGACGATCAAGTCGAGCACTTCGAGCTGGACCTGGCCGATGAGCGGTGTCGAGCCCGCCGGCATGACGAGGGCGTCGCAGGTCATGTCGCGGCCGAGGATCACGACTCGTAGGCCGCTCACCCGCGCTACGTCGCGAATGCTGCCGTCGGCGAGCCGAACCTTGCGGCGCTCCGTTTCCCGGACACCGAGACGGCTGACGATGTCTGCCGGAAGGGCCAGCATCGTTGCGCCCGTGTCGACCAGCGCCTCCACCTCCAGCGCTCGTACCTCTTCACGTGGGATCTGCCCCCGAAGAGCGCTTTCCTCGTCGGCGAAGTTCGAAAGCTGGATCCGTGCCATGAGTCAGCGCTGGATAACAACCGTGCCTGGAGGCGGCGTTAACAAGAACTCCCCCGCGGGAGGTACAAGGTTCACTTCAATCTGCGAGAAATCGAAGCGGCTCCGATTGTCCGCTGCGTCACTCACGAGCACGCGGCGAACCTGGTAGGTCGTGGGATCGACGTAGAGCACCATCTTGGCGCACGCGGGTGAGGGCTTCCGGGGCTCCGCGAGCAAGGCGAGCCCCGCGAAGTTGGACTGGGTCGAGGAAAGCTTGGTGAGCTTGAACGACTGGTCGAGGTTCCCGCTGCCTCCGACGAACGCCAACACGGCAGACCAGACGCTCCCTTCGGCAGGGAGGTCGTACATCTGCTTGTTGTTTGGCTCGTAGACCTTGACGCGGCTTCCGTCGGCTACGATGCGATTGCCATTGTTCGAGTAGCGCCAGCTCGCCTTGCCGGGCTTTTCGAGAAACACGATGCCGGCGTTATCCTTCGCCTTTGAAGAACCGTTGGCCTTGTAGCGCTGCTTGAAGGACGCCTTGAAGGTCGTGACTCGGCCGTAGAAACCCTCGATCCGGTTTGCGATGTCGATCGCACTCGGCGCGGCAACGGCGACAGGGGTTTGTGCTTCTGCAATCGCGACCACGCCAGGGCCGAGCGTGACGCTCGCAGCGAAGGCGACGAGCAGGCCGAGAGTTGAGAGGATCCGTGCCATCAGTAGCCCCCTCGCCGCCGGAGCTCCGCCTCGAGCTCGGCGACGCGCGCTTCCGCCGCCAAGCGCAAGTCGTCCGGAGTCGGGAGCAGATCTTTCCCCTCGGGGTCGCGGCTCAAGCGAAGGAGCGTTCCTGATTCCGCGTTGGGAACGATGACCCACGTCGCGGGCAGGCAGCGGCTCGGGGCCAGATGGCCTTCCACGCTGCGCTCCACGAGATCGCCGTCCACCGCTTCCCAGACCCGAAGGGAGGGAGGATCGCGCTCCGAGTCGAAGACGACGAGCTCGCGTACGCCGAGGCGGCGGTAGCGCTCGAGCTTTTCTTCGAGATTGCGGTCGCGCGCGTCGCTCTTGCTCAGGATCTCGACGGCAACCTCGGGGGCTCCCCGTTCCCAGACCTTCCAGCTGTCGAATTGCTCGTCGGCCACACCGAGCCGAACGAACGCATCAGGCGCAAGGCACTGCCGGGGGTCGGTCGGATCCCAGTAAACGAACTGGTCACAGCCGATGGCGGCGCGCTCACCAAACGCAAGCTTGAGGACTCCGTAGAGCAGGGTGCGATGCTCGAAATGCCTCTTGGTCTCAGGCACGAGCTCCTCGACCGGAAAGTGCACCGGCACCGGAGCACGGAGGTAGCCCGGAACGGAGGGCGGATCGGGGGCCTGGCCCGGCGTGGTCACGACCATCGGAGTATACCTTTCGCATCTCCCTCGCCCACTCGGTCGAACGCGGGGGCGAGTTGTGTCGTACCGCCGGATGGGCTCGCTACCTATCTCGGCGCTTGTCCGCGATGGCGCGGAGTTTCTTGGCGTCGACGAGATCCTGATCACGGGCCGTCGCCAGCTTGCTCGCGATGAGGTCCTCGAGCGCCAGGAACGAGATCGGCTCGCCTGCATAGTCGGACTCGACTCGGCGGCTCCAGCACTGGTCCCAAGAGATCCCGTCCGGCTTCGTCAGCACGTCGATGCGGTTCGGGGGCCGACCGAGAACGAGCACCTTCTCCTTCTCGACGAGATCTGTCGCCGCCAACGCGTGCTTGAAGCCGAACTCCCCGAGTGCCGCGAGAAACTTCGTCGCATTTTCGAGCGTCGGGCGGATCCAGACGTCGATGTCCTTCGTCGCTCTCGGCGGCGCGTAGAAATTGTATGCAACGCCGCCGACGATGAGGAACTCAACGCCGCGGGCGTTCAACGACTTGAAGAACTCTTTGAAGTCCTGGTTCATGGTTCGGGAACGCCTCTGCCCGCAGCGCCTCGCCGGCCATCACGCGTTCGCGTCCAGAGAGGGCGAGCCACTGCTCGAGGTCTGCCTCGTCCGCGTCTTCGAACGACTCGAACACCTGCAGGATTCGCTCCATGGGACCTCCCAAAGGTACCACCGTTTCATCCCCCTCGCCGCCGGAACCTGTCCCCGCTCACCGCGGATAACAACACCTCACCCCCGTATCCTTCCCCGCCGTCGCCCTGAACCCAAGCGTTGTCGCATCACACCGCGATTGCGCCGCCTCCCCCTCGAAGAACGCACCCCCGACGCGGTAACAAACGGACTGCGAAAGGTCCTCCGCGTCCTCGCAGTAGTCGAGCCACTCCTTCACGTTGCCGTTCATATCGTGCAAACCGGCGAGTGGTCCTTCGCAGCCCGGGAGCGTAGCGACGGACACGGTATCGGCGCCCATGCCGCCGGCGGGATTACCGTCCACGTTGCACGCCGAAACATCGAACGTATCGCCGTACGCGTAGGGTTGTGCCCCCGAAAGCGAGCACGCGACGTACCACGCGTCGACGTCCGTGTTGCGCGTGTCGCCGGTGAGCACTCCGCCTTCGATGGCGCCGCACAGGTGCCCGCCCGCCCAAGCGCAATAATCGCGGGCGTCACAGAGGTCGACGCACGCGACCGGTCGATCCGGAGCGTCGGCGAGTAGCGCCTCGTAGTCGAAACTCGTCTCGCAGTTCGGATCGAGATTCAGGGAGGTGACGGCGGGCACGTAACTTTCGTTCCAGGCGCACTTCGGGTCGCTCGTCTCGCGCGGCGGCGGAGCGCGGCCGTCGAGGAATTGTGAATACGCGAGGACGGTCACCTCGGTCGCGTCGATGGCGAAGCGAGCGCCGTTCGGCCCGTCGACGGGAATGGGGGTAGATCCAGGGCAGGGGCACTCGGCGGAGCCGCAGCGGACGGTGCAGTCCGCGGCGGGCGGGGTGAGCGGGGTCGAGATCCAGTCGTCGGATTGCGAGCAGGAAAGGAGGCTCAGCGAAACGGCGACGCTTGCCTCAAGGAGACTGGTTCGCGAGGCTCGCCGCATAGGTGCTTCCGGGATAGCGCGCGAGGAAGGCGCCGGTCTCGCGCTGCGCGGCGTCGCGCCGGCCGAGGACCTTGAGGGCCTGGATCTTACCGTAGTGCGCTTCCTGCGCGAGGTTGCCGCCGCCTGCGAGGTAGCGGTCGTAGAGCGCGAGCGCTCCCGCTGGGTCTCCGAGTTTGGTGAGGCGGAGCTCGGCGAGGCCAATCAGGGCTGCTCGGCCTTCGGCACTCGCGGGGTAGCGAGAGACGAGCAGGGAGTAGCTGCGGGCGGCGTCCGCGTACTGGCCGTCGGCCCGGGCGGCTCGGGCGCGTGAAAGGAGCTCGGGGGCTCCGCTCGGCTCGGCGGGCTGGGCGCGACCACTGCTCGGCGGGGACGCGGCGCTGTCCGCCCTCGACGCGAGGGCCCCGTACGCCGACGCTACTCGAAGGTGGGCGTCGGGAGCGTGCGCGGCGAGCAAGGCAAAGAGGGCGCGATCGGCGCGGCTGTCGTCGCCGGTGATCGATTCGGGTTGGGGGCTCCCGAACACGAGATCTTGACCGGCGCGGACCAGGACTTCGCCATCGCCGGTGCGCGCGGCGACGGCGCCTTCGGCGACGCGGAGGTGAACGCCGCTCGGCTCCGCTTCGACGGTGAACACGGTGCCGACCGCGGTGGCCACGCCCGCGGACGTGGTGACCGAGAACGAGGTGCCCTTTGGTTGCGTGCCGAGCACCGCTGCGACCCTACCGCGCTCGAGTTCGAGGCTCTGCGAGACGCCGAGCGCGGTAAGGCGCAGCGTTGTTTCTGGCCCCGCGCAGGCGAGGACGCTGCGCTCGAGCTCGAGGCAGACGCTTCCCCGGCGAGCGACGATGGTGGTCCCCACGGCGAGCACGGTGCCGTCGGCGACGGGGCGGCCCTGGATCAGGACGTCGCCGTCTTGCGCTGACACGCGGACGCGATGGGCCGATTCGGGCGCCGTTTGTCCGGCGGGCGCGGAGGCGTTTGCCGGCGGATTGACCGGCTCGGTGCGGCGCAGCACGAGGATTGCCCCCGCCGCGGCCGCTAGCGTCGCGAGTGTGGCCACGACGGCCATCGTGCGCTTCGAGGACGGCGTTTTCGGCGTGGGGTTCGCTCCGTCGTTCGCTGTGACGCGCAGGGCGGTCTGGATCAGTCGATCGGAGGGGGATGCATCACCGCGGGCGCGATCGAGCACGCCCTCGAGGTCGCGGTAGAAGTCGCCCTCAGCGCGGCAGAGTTCGTCACTCTGGCCGACGCGGTCCTTCAGCGCTCGTTCGTCGGGGGACAACGCCTCGCCCAGCGCCTCCCGGTCGACCGCTTGTTCCCACCGTTCGCGGGCGCCTTCGCCATGGTTCGAGCTCATGACTGACTCACTTTCCGGCTTTGAGACGCGAGCTTGTCGCGTCGGATCATTTTTCGTATTTCCACCCGCGCACGCGACAGTCGGTCCTTCACCGTGTTCGGCGAAGTCTCCAAAAGCTCCGCGATTTCGGGGACGGTGTAGCCGAGCACGTGACGGAGGACGAGGGTGTTCCTCAGCACTTCAGGCAAGGCGTCGAGGTAGTCGCGGATGTGGCGGGGGATCTCGGCGGCGAGGTTCTGCGTCTCGCCCACCGGCTCGAAGAGCGCTTCGTCCTCGCTCACCGTGCGCGCGGCTCTCAGGCGCCGCTCTTGCGCAAGGCGTACCGCTTCGCGCGCGGCGATGGCGGCAGCCCAGCTTTCGATGCGGCTCTCTCCGCGATAGGTGGCGGCGCGCCGTACGATCTGGATCAAGGCCGATTGCGTCGCGTCCTCGGCGTCTTCCGGCTGGCCCAGGATCGCGCTCGACACCACGTGGACGCGCCGAAGAACGCGGGCGAGGACGATTTCCTGCGCCTGGCGGTCGCCGTTCGCGACCTTTTTCATCAACCGTTCGTCTCGGCGGAACAGGGTCATGGCGTCGCCCCGTCCCTCGAGGGCGCGCTCCCGAGCATGTCGAACGAGGCGCCCACGTCGAAGTGTGCGACGAACCCGCGTGTCTCTGCTCGTGCCGCGTCTGGTTCCGACGCCGCCGCGTAGGCGAACGAACTCGTGGTCGCTTCCACGTTGAACAGCGTGTAGATGCCCACTCCGCGCGCGAGCCGGACGGCGCCGCCGAGCCGCGCGCCGAGCGAGGTGAGCCAGCGTCCGTCCGACGAGGTCGGCATCACGTCGTTCGGAGTGTGGAGCGTGCGGCGAACCATGCGATCCGCGGTGAACGTGAGCTCGCCGCTCAGCCAGAACCTTGGACTCGACCCGAGCACGAGGGCCTTGCCGGCGCCGAGCATGATCGGATGGCGGTGCAGCATCGCGTTCGAGCCGCCGAGCGAAAGGCTCGTTTCCGACAAGAATCCGTAGCTCGCGTCGAACATCAGCTGGAACGGCCCCCAGAGCCGGGCGCCGAGGATCGGCCCCGCGTCGAAGCCCGAGACGCCGCTCACCGCGGGCGAGAACACACCGTAGCCCGCGCGGACGCCGGCACCGAAGCCATCTGTACTGTGCCTATCGGCGTCGGTCGCCCCGCGATCGGCGGCGGTGTCGCTGTCGGGTTCGTCGGCTGAGGTCGAAGCGCCGGTGCCGGCTGCGGCGGCGCCGGAAGCTGCGCGCGGATCGGCAGCAGTGTCGGCCTCCGAAGACGCTGAGCTTGGCACTTCCTCGAGCGGAGGCGCGGACCCCTCGAGGAGCGCGTTGACGATGCCCCGGACCACGATCGCGAGCTCCTCGCGTGCGGCCTCCGGGCTTTCGGCGCGGGGTAGGGGGCGCGCCAGCGTGCGTCCGCTCTTGCCGTCGTGGACGAACAACGTGCGCTCCGCGCGCCAGGTGCTGATCCAGAGGACCGCCAGCGCGGCGCGCTGATTGCTCAAGCCGCGAGCGACGGACGATGTCCGCTCGAGCGAGCGCGTGTCGCCGCTCACGTACAGCACGCTGACCGAGAGCTCCTTCAAGCGCTCGCCCGCGCCTTCGAGGTCGCTCCGCTCGGCCTGGTCGACGGGCAGGACGAGCGCCACGACGGGCTCCGTCCGGCCCGCTGCGCTCGCGGTTTCGCTCGCCGGGGGCGTCGCCGCCCACGCGACGCCGCCTTCAGGACGGAGCGTGACGACCGCCCCCATCAGGGCACCCGCGACGAAAGGTCCCCGGATAAGGCGCATGAATCTACCATTGTCGCACGGCCACGCCGCCGCTGCACGCTTGCGGGGATGGCGTGCGCCGACATCTAGCCGATGCCTGCGAGCGGCCCCGTGTCCTCTTCACGGTTGCCGATGGTGTTGGTCTCGATGCCCATCAACTGCGCGATCGAGACCAAGAGGGCGGCGTGTTGTTGGCGGTCGAAGTTCAGGAAGCGGCCGGTGGTGAGGGCGCCGCGCGCGCCGCCCGCGATGATCAAGGGTGTGCGTTCCATGCGGTGCGCCGTGCTGCCGAGCTCCCGGCCCCAGACGACGAGCGTGTTGTCGAGCAGGGTTCCGTTGCCTTCGGGCACCGAATCGAGCTTTTCCAAGAGGTAGGCGAATTGCTGCGCGTACCAGGTGTCGATGGCCTGGAGCTCGACGCGGCGATCCGTCCCGTCGTGGGACATCGAGTGGTGCGCGCTCGAGTGCCCGAGCCAGGTGTGCGTCACGTTGCTGAAGCCGTACGAAAGCTGAAGCGACGCGACGCGCGTCACGTCGCAAGCGAGCGACGAGGCGAGCACGTCGATCATGTCAACGATCTGATCGGGGTAGGTTGGTCCGTTCCGCCCGCCGCCGGCCGGTGGGCGCTCGGGCAGGCTGCAGGTGGCGGTGGGGGTCGTCGGGTTTCCGCTCGTGATGCGGCGCTCGATCGCGAGCAGGCCCTCGAGGTGCGCGTCGATCTTCTGGTAGTCCTCGGTCCCGACGCGGGCGCGCAGGCGCTCGAGGTCGCCTTTCAAAAAGTCGACCGCCGCGCCTTGCTCGGCTCGCTCGCGCGCAACATTCGGATCCTCCATCGGCGGGGTGCCGGTCGACGGGGTCACGCCGGCAAACAGGCGATCGAACGCCGCTTGAGCGTTCATCTCGGGATGGATCGGCGCTTTGTCGCCGGTGTACGTCATGCGCGTGAGGCTGGTCGGATTGCCGCACGAGACGCCGAGCGCCACTGAGCGGTAGGGCGTTTCCTGGTTCGCGTCGTTCGGTGCGACCGCGTAGGGCATCGCGGAGCCGAAGGCCTGAGCCACGATCTGGTCGATTGACGCGGCGCTGCCCCAGCCGGTGCGGTGACCGTTGCCACCGTCGAAGTCGGCACCTTCGTGGGGCTCGTGCAGGGTCGAGGCGGTCCAGAGCCCGGCCATGCCGTACGCGTGCGCCTCGCCCGCGCCGCCGGAGGTGTGCGTCAAACCCCACGGCACGACGATCTTGCTCTTGTACGGCTCGAGCGGGGCGTGCATCGCGTGGAAGGTGAAGTCCGTCTCCGTTCCCTGCGGCTTCCAGTCGATGACGGTGTTGTAGTCGCGCGCGGCGGCACCGTCGGGCGAGAAGAAGAGGACCAGGCGCTTCGGCAGCACCGCTTCAGCGCCGCTGGCATTGAGCAACGGCAGGAGCGGAGCGGCCGCGGCGCCGAGCCCCAGGCTCTGGAGCAGACGGCGCCTCGAGAGTCCAAATCGACGAGATCTGTTCTGCATGATGGTCGTGATTCCTCGCTGCTATCCGTTCGAGCGGACGTGGCGGAAGGCCTGAGAGAGCGCGATCTGCGACAGCATCGCGCGGATGTTCCCGCCCGAAGCAGCCAGGGACTGGCGGATCGACACGATCGAGCAAGCGTCGCTCTGGGTCTCGATGCGGCCGAGCGAGAAGCGGAACCACTGATTGCCGACGCAGTTCCGCACCTCCACCGAGCCGGCGAGCTTGTTCGCGAGCTCGACGGCGCCGACGAACGGTCCCGCGAGATCGGCCCCGACATCCTCGAAATTGCCCGACGCGTCGACGGGACCGAGGCCGTCCATCGTGCGGTAGGCACCGATCGAGTCGTAGCTTTCGAAGCCGAGCCCGATCGGGTCCATCAACACGTGGCAGCCGGCGCAACTCGGATCGGTCGAGTGCTGCTCGAACCGCTGGCGGGTGGAGGTCGCTGGGTCCGGCGGCGGCGCCACGGCGGCGACGTTGTTCGGCGGCGCGTCGATCGGTTTGCACAGGATGTTCTCGCGCACGAGGAGGCCGCGATGCACTGGCGACGTCTGGTCGCGGTGGGCGTGGCGCGTGAGGAACGCTGCCTGGGTCAAAAGGCCCGCGCGCCGCGTCGGATCGAGCTCGACCGGCGTGCCGACCGTGTAACCCGCGGGCTCGGCAATACCGTAGATGTCGAAGAGCGCGCCTTCCGGGAAGGCGAGGTTGGACGTGAAGAGCGTCCGCAAGAGCCCGTCACCCTGCCGGATCACGTGGTCGCTGAAAGACCCGAGCTCGCGGTTCATGGCGTCGGCGAGGTCGGGCGTGAAGGAGGGGAACAGGGCCGGGTCCTTTTCCGCGGCAGCGAGCTCCTCGAGACCGAGCCATTGCTGATGAAAGAGGGCGATCGTGGTCGCGGCGCGAGGATCGGCGAGCAGGCGCGTGACCTCGGCGCCGAGCACCGCGTCGTCGTTCAGGGTGTTGTCGGCGGCGCGGGCGAAGAGCGTGGCATCCGGCATCGTGTTCCACAGGAAGTACGAGAGCCGTGAGGCGAGCTCGTACGCCGTGAGCGTCACGGCCGTGGACTGGGGCGTTCCCGCGGTCCCGGCGTCGGAGTGGTAGAGGAACTGCGGCGCCTGGAGCATCGTTTCCACGACCAACCGGAAGCCGTTCGCAGCCCCTGCAGCGCGCCCGAGCTCGTAGAGGGCGAGGTAGCCGGATGTTTCCGCGGCCGACAGCGGACGGCGATACGCCTTGAGGCCGAACTCGGTGACAAACTGATTGGCACACGTGCTGCCGGAATCAGCAGCCAGATCGCACGGAGCGATCTGATTCATGCGAGGCTCCGCTTCGCGGGCAACGGCCTTGGCGATCTCCTGGTGCTGCTCGACGAGCAGATCGGTGATCGGCGCGATCCCGTTGCTCTGAAACGGGCCAATGTGCTCGTCGGGGGCGAGCGCGCTTCCGGGGTCGCCGGTCGCTCCGATCAGATCGCGTACGGTGTTGGTGAGCTGAAGGCGGGTGAGCCGGCGCAGGCGAGTGACACCGGCGTTGACGGCGCCGTTCATGGCCGTGCACGCTTCCTCGAGCTCATCCGGAGTCGTGGGCAGCGGGCCGTCCCCGCCGGATCCGCCGGTCGACCCACCCGCCCCGCCCGTGCTGGTGACGGCCCCCGCGCCCCCCGTTCCGACCGCGCCCGCCGATCCGCCGGTGCCCGCCGATCCCGAAGTGCCGGAGCCGGCTGTAGCGCCGCTCCCGCCCGTACCCGGCCCTGTCGCGCCAGCCCCCGTTCCGGTGCCGGTCATCGCTCCCGAGCCACTCGGCCCTGTGCCGTCGACCTGAGCGGTGCACCCGACCGACAGGGTGCAGCCGAAGATCGCGGCGAAAACGAGCAGTTGGCGAGAGGGCGCTGGTCGAGCCGAACGGGTAGCTGACATCGCACTCGCGTAGAGGCGGAGTGCCAGCGATCTCGGTGGCGGTTTTTCTAGTTTCGCTGAAGTCGGAAGATTCCGTTTCTCGAGGAGAAATCTGGGGGAGGACTTAAACCCCTGACCTTCGCGTCATGAGCCCGCCGCGAGGGGGGGACCTGACGGGCGCCCCCTAACGGAAGCCGTCTCGTCGAATAAATAACCAATTCACTTCGTACCTAGGTTCGATACTTTTGTACGAGTGTCACCGGGCGGCGACCGGGTTTGAAGACTGACTAACGTCTGGGGAAGGTCCAATGGTCGACTCGAAAGCGATTTCACGGCGAAAGTTGATGCTCGGCGCAGGAAGCGTAGTTGCCACCTACGGCACCTATGCGAACGCCGACCTTCAGTGCCGGGATCTTCCTGGTCCCCCGCGACGAGTCTGTGTGGCGGCCCTGCCATCGATGTTGATTCACGTATCAGCAACACGAAATCCGCAATTCCAATCCCAATGGTGCTGGGCGGCATGTATTGCGATGGTCTTCGGCTACTACGGTCACCCCGTTGCGCAAGCAAGGATCGTCCAAGACGCGTTCGGAACGATCGTCAACATGCCCGGGCAGCCCTGGGATATCCTCCGTGCCCTCAATCGCCCGTGGGTCGACGACGATGGGCAAAAATTCGTAGTGCATTCCGGCAACGGCTCAACGAATCCGCCGGAAGCGGCCCAGGACCTGGCAGACAACCGCCCGCTCATCATCGGAACTCTGGGCCACGCGGTTGTGCTCACTGGGCTGGAATACGCCGCCTTCTACCAGCAGACGCCGTGGGGCCCGACTCTCGGCCCTACGCAGGTAACCAACGCACTGGTCCGAGACCCATGGCCGGGCAGGGGGCGACGAACCCTTTCTGCCCAGGAATGGTACTCGATCAGTTTTGCGGCGCGGATCGCAGTGACGTCGTTCTCCGGGTAGTCGGGTACGCGGGCCGACTACCTGGCAGCAGCGGCTTGGAGTTCTTCCCGCGACGGCTGACCGAGCGGGTAGACCAGCAAGTGGCGCTCGACGTCGCTTGCCCACGCGGTTCCCGGGTGCGTGCGCGTCAGGATCCGTGCGTGGTCCCGCGCTTCCTCGAAGCGCCTCATGCCGACCAGCGCGCGCACTCGGATCCACGCTCGCTCCGCGGCGCTCGCGCTGTTCTTGAATTGAGTTTCGGCTTCGTCGCAGAGCGCCAGCGTTCGCTCGGGGTCGAGAGGCCAGAGCTCGCGCAAGCGCGCCATCGTCGAAGGTTCGTCGAGCGAAGGAGCAACCGGCGGGTCATGAGCGACTTCTATGACGCCCACGACTTCCGCCACTTCCGCGGGTGAAGGGGCGACGGCGCGCAGCGGTGCGGGCGGTGCGGGGTGCATTGCGGGCGAAACCGCTACGGCGGGCGAAGCAGCCTCGACCTCCGCTCGATCCGGCAGCGCGGGGAGCAGTGCTCGGGTGATCAAAAACCCCGCGCTCGCCACGCCAAGCAGCGAGACGGCGAACAGCGACCGCTGGGCGGTCATTTGAGGTTCGGGATCTCGTCGCGCGTGATCGTGTACGAGCTTTCGTACGCGCTTCGCATCGAGGAAAGGCTGTTGTTGGACGTCTGGTAGCCCGCCCAGATGTTGAAGAGGACCCACGGTGCAGCGGTCGGGAACATCGTCGACGGCTGTGGCACGACGCCCGTTTCGTGCAGGGTGATCGGGATCGTGGTGCCGACGATGTTGCGGGCCGAGTTGAAGAGCGAAGTGAACGGCGGGTTCGACCCGTAGGTGTCGGGCCCGGCGAGATCGAGGTAATCCTCGCCCGGGTACCACGACGCGTTCGGGCTACCGCTCGAGGGCGCGATCCAGACCAGGTTGTTCAGTCCCTTGGTCGTCGTCAGGTAGTCGTACATGTAGCGCCAGAGCTGCTGAAACTGGCTCGCCGACCCCTTGCTCCACCAGAACCATCCGTTCGGTTGGTATTCGTGGAACGGCGCCCAGAGTACGGCCGCGCCGGCGTCTTCGAGGTCCTGGAGCTCGTTCGCGATGTAGTCGAGCTTCGAACGGAACGAGTTGTTCTCGTTGGTGCCGTTCGTGAGCACGTTGCCGATGTTGGTGCTGCCCTGCGAGTTCTCGTAGGTGTCCGAGGCCGGCGGCGCACCCATGTGATAGCGGATCATCGGGATGCCGCCCGCGTTCCAGTAAGCAATTGCCCGCGACGTGGTGCCGTTCGGGTAGAGGTAGTCGCCGCCCAGGATCGCCGGGTATTCGCCGAGGTTCGAGTTGTACCAGCTGATGTCGTTTGCCGGATTGCTCCAGCTCGTCTCCTGCTGCCCGCTGAGCACGTTCTCGCCGTAGATGCTGTAGACGTAACAAAGCAGATTGCGCGCCTGCTGTGTTGCATTCGAGTTCACCGGCGTGACACCGCAGCCGCCCGACGAGCCTCCGCTGCCGCCGTTCGCGCCGCCCGATCCACCGTTCGCTCCGCCCGACCCGCCTTTTCCTCCCGCTCCGCCGTTCGCTCCGCCCGCTCCGCCGTTGCCTCCCGTTCCGCCCATCGCGCCCCCGGCTTCGCCGTTCGCACCGCCGGTTCCGCCGTTGCCTCCCGCTCCCGCACCTCCCGCGCCGGCTCCCGCATCCGATCCGCCCGCTCCCGCTGCCGCCTCGCCTCCGCTCCCCGCTCCCGCTGCCGCCTCGCCTCCGCTCCCCGCTCCCGCTCCCGCGCCTCCGTCCCCGCCGCTGCTCATCCCCGCACCACCGTTCCCCACCCCCGCGGCTCCGCCGTTCGCTCCCACGCCGCCGGTCGCGCTCCCGCCGACGCCGCCGACGCCGCCAACACCGCTGCCCGAAGTGCCGGAGTTCCCCGAGTTCCCGCCTTTGCCGGAGCTCCCGCCGTTCACGCTTCCACCCGAGCCCACCGGTGCTCCGGATCCTCCCGCCGTACCACCGGACCCGCCGCCGACACCGGCCGTGCCTCCGGTAGGCATCCCATTGATCACCGAGTCGGCGGGATCTTCACCGCTGCACCCGGAAAGGACGGCGAGCAGTGCTCCGACTCCCGCCGCAAGACTTCGACCGATCAGACCCGAAGCAGAATAAGCAGTTCTCATGGTTACCAACGCCTGGTTGCTGGTGCATGAGGGCGGATCGAGCGGAGCCGGGTGGCGGAAAAAACTCGGAGCAGTCGTCGTTCAAGCACGCGAGAACCCGACAATCTGAACGGAAGACGAGCCCGCGCTGAGGAGTGCCCCGTCTACCGTTCGAATGTCGCAAGAGATCTGCGCGGCCACGCCGCTCCGACGACTCGGCTCCATCGCGGTTCCACTGGCCTTCGGGCTCGCCGCGTTGACCGGATGCACGACGACCATCAGCGGCGGAGACGCCGACGGCACGCCGAACCCTGGATCCGGCGGTTCGGGCCCGGTTCCCGTTGCTGGCTCGGGTGGAGTATCGGGCTCCGCGGGAATTGCCGGCACCGCCGGTCAGCCGAATCCAGCGGCGGGCGGCTCGGGCGGCGTGCCTCCGGCGAGCGGTGGCACGGGCGGCGTCGTCATGGGCACCGGCGGGAGCGGTGGAAGCGTACCGGTGGCAAGCCCCGACGCTGCGGGTCCGATGCCGCTCCGGCACCTCACGTCGAGAGAACATCGGAACAGCGTCGCCGCGCTCGTCGCCGACACGAGCCTCGCCGAAGACGACGTTCCCACCGAGACGAGCGACGCGACCTTCGACGGGTTCCCCTTTCGGCAAACGGGAATGGTCGGCACGGTGGAGGCCGAAGCGCTCCAGCTCGCGGGTGAATCGGTCGCCAGGAACATCGCCGGGACGATCGACGCGATCCTTCCGTGCCAGCCGGCGAACGCGAGCGAGGAGGCCGGTTGCGCGCGCTCCTTCATCGAGGCCTTTGCAAAGTGCGCCTATCGCCGGCCACCGACGGCCGGTCAACTGTCGCGCCTCGACGCGCTGTACGCCGAAGGGCGAAGCGTCCACGCCCTGGATTTTCGCGGTGCAATCGCGCTCGTCGTCGAGGCGATCCTGCAGTCACCCGCCTTCTACTACATCGATCCGCGGGACCCGGGCCCGGCCGAAGTGGATCCGAACGGCGGCGTGATCAAGATGAGTGGGTACCCGCTCGCCAGCCGCCTTTCGTACTTCCTGTGGGGCGCCCCGCCGGACGACCAGCTGCTCACGGCCGCAGACAACGGCAGCTTGGCCGAGGTCGCCGGTGTCAGTGCCGAGGCGCAGCGCCTGGCAAGCGACGCGCGCGCACATGGCATGGCGTCGGACTTTGCCGACGATCTGCTCGACATGGATATCCTGCCGAGCCGCGGCAAAGACGCTGACGCTTACCCCAACTACGATCTCGAGCTCGCCGACGCGATGCGCGCCGAGGTTTCGGCGTTTGCCGCCGGCGCCCTGTTCGGACAGGCGCCGACGCTGCTCACCTTCCTCACTTCCCCAAGCTCATTCGTGAACGAGCCCCTCGCGGAGCTCTATGGCCTCGATGGCGTGAACGGCAGCGATTTTTCGGCGGTTTCGCTGCCGCCGGGAGAGCGTGGCGGGCTTCTCACGCTCGCGGGGTTCCTCGCCAACACGGGATCTGCGGGCGGATCGCTCCCGCCTCGGCGCGGGAAATTCGTGTACACGCGCCTCCTGTGCGCCGAGCTGCCGCCGCCGCCGGCCGAAGTGCCGAGCGTCGGAGAGTCGATGCCCGGGCTCAGCACGCGAGCTCGCTTCGAAGCGCACGACGCGAACCCCTGCGCCACCGGCTGCCACTCGATCCTCGACGGCATTGGCTTCGCTTTCGAACACTACGACGGCATCGGTGCTTACCGTGACACCGAGCAGGGTGTCCCCGTCAACTCGGCATCGGCGTACGCGTTCGACGAGGTGAACGCGGTCCCGTTCGCCGACGCGATCGAACTCGGCACCGTGCTCGCGGGCGAGCCGCTCGCCCAGGCCTGCTTTGCCCGGCAGTGGCTCCGATACGCCCTTCACCGCGCCGACACGGTCGGTGATGAAGCTTCGCTTACCGCGATCACGGACGAGTTCCGGGCTCAGGGCGGGAGCATTCCAGCGCTCTGGGCAACGCTCGCCACCTCCCGCACCTTCCGCTACCGCGCTCCGGCGCCCGACGAGGTATTTCAGTGAGAAGCTCTCGATTCCGCCGCCGCACGTTCCTCCAGGGCCTTGGCCTCGGGGCTGGCTTCTTGCCGCTCCTCGATCCCCAGGTGGCTCCCGCTGCGCCCGCGGGTTTTCCCAAGCGGCTCATCACCATCACCTGGACCAACGGCACGATCCCCGCTCAGTTCTATCCGGCCGCAGGCCCGCTCAACACGCTGTCGCCGCTCCTCGCACCGCTCGAGCCGTTCAAGAGCAAGGTGCTTGCGATGCGCCAGTCGAACTCAGCCAAGAGTCCGATCGACGTGAAGGTCATGCTCGACAAGGATCAGGACTACGGCGGCCACTGGGCGTACCCGGCGCTGCTCACGGGGACGTTCACGGGTAATTCCTCCAAGCCTTCGTCGGAAGCAGCGTCGATCGATCAACTGATCGCAAACGATCTGATGGCCAAGGGCGTTGCGGCGCCGCTCTTGAATCTCGGTGCGAGGCCCTACTCGAGTTCGACGACCTGGAAGTCGGCCGGCACCAAGAACACGGCGCAGACCGATCCGTACAAGGTGTTCAACAGCCTCTTTTCCGGCGTTCCCACCACTCCGGGCATGCCGCCGACCACGGACCCAGGAACGCCCGGCGTGGATGCGCTGAAAGCGCGCCGTCAGAGCGTGCTCGACTTCGTGGGTGCGGAGCTCGACGAATTCGCGAACGGCTTCGGCAGTGAGGATCGCGCCCTCGTGCAATCACACATCGAGGCCATCGCGCAGCTCGAAAGTCGCCTGGCCGCGATGCCCGGTAGCGGCGGGTCGTCGGGTGGCGGGGGCGGCGTTCCGGTCGGTACCAGTTGCGCGGCGCCGACGCTCCCCGGCACCAAGCCGAACTTCAACGACGTGAAGAACTACCCCGCGCACGTTTCGGCGATGATGGCGATCGCGGGTGCGGCGGCAAAGTGCGACTTTGCGCGCTGCATCACGCTCGATCTGATCGACGACGGGGGCGGCAACAGCCTGACTTTCCCCTGGCTCAACATCAGCAGCCCGGACTACCACGCGATCGCTCATGAGGGTCAGAACGGCTACGAGCAGAAGGCCCCGATCGACCTCTGGTTCATGGAGCAGGTGGCGGCGCTCGTCGCCGATCTCGACAGCGCACCCGAGGGCGACGGGACCGTCCTCGACAACACCGTCATCCTGGTCTGTAACGACATGAACGAAGGTTCGAACCACTACGTGGGCGAAGTGCCGTATCTCATCATCGGAAGCGCCGGCGGCTTCTTCAAGCAGGGCGAAACCGTGGCGCTCTCGCAGAAGGTTCCGAACAATCACTTGCTCACGACCGTATGCCACGCGATGGACCTCGAAATCGCGTCGATCGGTGCCTACTCGGGCGACCTCGACTCCGTGCTGCGCGCGTGACCGGGCGGCGATTCCCCATGCGCGCGGCCGTGCGGCGATTCCCGACGCAAACGACCGGCGGCCTGATCTTTTCGGCCGTCGTCGCCATCGGTGCCGTCTCTGGTTGTGTGGCTGACGACGCTTCTGACGTTCCGGGCTCGAGCGGTGGAAATTCGGGGAGCGGATCGGGCGGCGGTGCGGGGACGTCTGTCGCGGGTGCAGCGAATGCGGGAGCGGGGATGGGTGGAGTTTTGGGAGCGGGAACGGGCGGCGCTGGAGCGGGTGCGGGTCGTGGGGGAGCTGGATCGGGAGGAACGAGTTCGGGTGCGGCAGGATCGGGAGCGGGTGCGGGAGCGGGAGTGGGAGGATCAGGAGCGGGGGCGGGGAGTGGGGGAGCGGGTGCGGGAGGAGCAGGAGCCGGTGGCGGTGCGGGAGCGATGGCGGGTGCGGGTGCGGGGGGATTGGGAGGAGCGGGAGCCGGAGGAGCGGGTGTGGGAGGAGCGAGTGCTGGTGCGGCAGGATCGGGTGCGGGTGCGGGCGCGGGCGGTGGTGGGGCGACGAGCTGCGCGAGTGGAATCTATGCGATCTGCGAGGACTTCGAGGATGTTGCCGACGGCGCGGTCCCGAGCGGTTGGACCAAGTCCGGCGACGCGGCGGCCGCGAGTGACCAGGCGCATCGCGGGGAAAAGTCGCTGAAGATCGGCGCTGCGGCGAACGGGGCCCGACGCATGCGGCTCACGGGGTCGCGCGTCACCATGCTCGGCGGCACGCACTGGGGGCGCGTGTTCTACAAGGTTTCTACGCCGGCACCCGTGCCGAATAGCGGGGTCATCCACTCGACGATCGTGGCGTGGGATGCCGCGAGCCCGATCAGCGGCACGATTGAAGTGCGTGTGGTCGACACGGTGGAAAACAGCGAGGGCGACCACCAATACCTTTACAACGTGCAGACGAGCAACCGCGGTGAGTTCGGATCGGGCAGCGATTACCTCTACCAGTACGACGGCGCCTGGTATTGCACGGAGTGGTACGTGGACTACGCTACCCAGCGCTATCGCTTCTTCCTCGACGGCGAGGAGCTCGAGCAGATCGGCATCGACAACGGTGCCGGAAACTACGAAGACTCCGAGCTTCCCTCGAGCTACACCGCGCTTTCGATCGGATGGAACAACTACCAGCAAGCGAGCCCCGGGTTCGTCGCATGGATCGACGATGTCGCGATCGACAGCGAGCGCATCGGCTGCAATTGACTGAATCGGCGAGGCCGGCGCACCCGCTTCGCCTCTTCATGATTCTCGGGCCGCTGCTGCTCTTCGGCTGTCTCGACGGCCACCTCGACGCGTTCGAAAGCCAGGCGGTTCACGGTGGCGCGGCCGGAAGCGGTGGCACCCCGGCGGCGGGAACGGGCGGAAGCGGAGGCACCCCGGCCGCCGTCTTGCTCGACGACTTCGAGGACCAGGACAACGCCGTCGAGCCCGACGGCTGGTGGTACGTGACCGACGACGGCACCGGGCCCGAAGCGATCATGAGCTTCGATGCCATCTCTGGACGCGGTGCGAGCCGGTTCGGAGCCCACCTGGCTGCCGGCCCCACCACGGGCTTTGGTGCGTTTCTCGGGCTCGACCTACCGGGCGGGGTGTTCGATGGCACGGACTACGCCGAGCTGACGTTTTTCGCGCGTATGAGCCCAGCGGGTGAGCTCTCCGTCCGCTTTCAAGATCCGCTCGGCACGCAATACCAGCAGATCGTCGAGCTCGGCACCGACTGGCAAGAGTTCCGGCTCCCGATCGACGCGTTCGTTTCGACGGACGACGACACTCCAATCAACCCGGCCGAGCTCACGCACTTGCAGCTCTGGCTGGTGGACGATCAACCCGCCTTCGACTTTTACGTTGACGACGTCTGGCTCGTCCGCACGCCGTAGGTATTCCGAATCGGAATATAGCCACTAGGGAATGCCTCACGGCGTGGGGCCAACCGCGAGCCCGGCCATCAGCCACGGCTGTCCGACGCGGGTCAGTTCAGAACCGTCGGCGCGCACGCTCACGGCGGGCAAAAGGAGCGCAGCCTCTGCGAAAGCCATGATCGCGATGCTTCCGAGGTGCCAGGTGCCGAAGCCGCGCAGGCCGAGGGTGGACACCGCCGTTCCACTCTCCGTTCCGGCGTAGCCCGCATTCGCGCGGGGCAACCCGGAAAGCCAGACCAGACCGGCGTTGACGCCGATGCCACCGCTCAGCATCCCCGGGTTCTCGGGTGCGAACACGACCCCGACCGTCGCCTGCCGCGCGGAGAGCGCCACTTCCCCGGCCGGCGTGTCGACGTTGAGCGAGTCCACGGTGAACGCCGCAGACGGCTCGAGGTGCAAGAAGCCGGAGAGCGGCACGCGCAGTCCGATGGACACCATCGGTGCAGCACTCGAAGCGCCTCGTGCGGCGACGCCACCAAAGCCGAGCCACGGCCAGACCGGCCATGACGGGCGAGGCGGTTCGGCGCCAGGCGTTGGTTCGGCCGAGACAGGTGGTGGAGCCGGTGGTGGCAGCGCGAAGGTTCGAACCCGCAACAGTTCGGCCACCCGCAATGCGACGGCACCCTCGGCCACGGATCCCTGGTTCACGTCGTCCTCGACGCGGATCGCCCCGCGCGCCCCGGCCAGAGCGACGAACGCCACCCCCCGCGAACCCTCACGCGCGACACCGACCGCGCCCGCGGCCTCCGGTTCGCCCGCGGCCGCCAGCACCTCCGCTTCGTAGTCCGCGACGGTGCGGGCGCGCGTTGATCGCAGAACGAGCTCCACGTCGCCGAGGCTGAGCTCCGCCACCACCGCCCGTCGCCCGGACGGCCACGAAAAGGCCGCGTCGTCGGGTGGCTCCAGCATCACCACCACGCGCTCCGCCGCCGCGCACGGTGCCGCGATGAGGAGCGCGGCGAGCACTCCGAGCCTCATCGTGTGCGAGCTAACACGACCCGGGCGCGATCCGCCACCGGACCCGTCGGATGATATTCCAGGTACTCCCGCGCGGCCGCCGCCGCTCCGGCGTTGTCGCCGAGAGCGAGCAGGAGACTCAAGAGGCTCGCGCGGGCGTCCGCCGCGAGACCGCCGTTCGGGGATTCGCCGAGGAACACGCGCAGCCAGCGCACGGCTTCCTTCGGGTTCTTGTCGAGCTGCTCCGCGGTCTTGGCCATGTAAAACGCTGCCAGGCTCGACGCCGGTCGCCCGGGGAAGCGTTCGCGAAGCGCGAGCATCGTCTGCCGCGCCCGCGCGGAGGCGCCCGTGTAGCGGGCGGCGTTGCCGAGGGCGAGGAGTTCGCTCTCGGGAAGCTCGGCGAGGACGCGTGCGAAACCGCGCTGCTCGGCGCGCGCGACGGCGTCTGCATATTTCCCGGCCGCCAGGAGCTCGCTGAGGCTCGGCACCGTCGGCGCCGAAGCTCCCGGCGCGGCAGTGATCGCACCGGGATCCGCCGCGTCCACCGCGGGCGCGGCAACTGCGTTACCAGGAGCGGCAGCTCTCGGTGCGGCCGCCGTGGGCGGCGCGGCCCGGCGCTCGATGTGTTCTCCGGGCGTGAGCTCGACGACCCGCCCGGCGAGGTCGCCGCCGGAAACCCTCACGCGTCCCTCCGTCACGTCGACGCGCAACGTCTGGCTCGTGCGTTCCCAGGCGACGTTGAACTTCGTCCCGACGACGCGGACCTCGTACGGCCCCGCGGTGACGCTCCAGCTGACGCCGTCACGATGCCGAACGCTTGCGGTAAGCTTGCCTTCGCGTAGCGATAGCTCGGCGTGCCGCGGCTCGAGACGAACGATGTGCGCACTTGCTTTCGGCTCGAGCTCGACGCGCGAGCCGTCGGAGAACTCGATCGTTTCCCGTCGCTCCCCCGCGACGAGCGGTGCCGTCACTTCGGCCGTGAGACCGTCCCGCCAGGTCGCCGAGAGCCCCGGATCGGGCCACCACACGACGGCGGCCGCCACCGCGACGGCAAGCGAAAGCGGCAAGGCGGCGATCTCCCAGCGCGGCCTGCCGGAAGGACGTTGCCCGCGACGTACGGCGGCGAGCACGTTGGCACGCTGCACGCGAAGGGCCGCGTCCGACGGACCAGGCCCGAGTGAAGCGTCGAGCGTTTGCACGAATTTCTCCTTGCTGGTCATGAGTCCCCTCGCTGGTCGACCGTGACGGGCTCGCGTTGCTTGTCGGAGGCGCGGGCGAGCAAGCGCTGAAGATCCGGATCGTGAGCGAGCACCGCCGCGAACCGGCGATTGGCTCGTGCCAGACGGCGCTTGGCCGTCGCCAGCGAATGGCGGCAGAGCTCCGAGACCTCGGGAAGGTCCTTGCCCTCGAGAACGTGGAGGAGAAACACGATGCGCTGCGAGGCCGGCATGGTGTCGAGAACGCGCTTCGCCCGCAAAAGAAAATCACGAACCTCCACGTCGTGGACGAGGCTCGGATACATCTCGGCGGGAGTGCGGTCCTTCAGGAAAAGCTTTCTGACGCGCCGCTTGCGGAGTTCGTCGCGGACGACGTTCACCGCCACCGAGTGGACCCAGGCCGGTAGCTTTTCCGGCTCACGAACGTGCGCGATCCGCTGAAACGCGATCAAGAAGACCTGCTGGACGAGGTCGTCGTGCTCCGCGTCCGCGCCCAAGAGCCGCCACACCAGGCGATTCACCCCCTTCTGGAATCGGTCGTAGAAATGAGGCGCACCCCGCCCCGGATCGTCGCGCACGAGCTCGAGAAGCGCCTGGTCCGACATCTGGGCGCCCAGCGGGTCCGTCGTCAGCGCGAGGTGCCCGGGCCGCGCCGCCAGAGCGGCTGTGGATCCTGGAGAACGCCCAATCATGCTCTACGTCCATCATGGACGGCCCAGGCGAGGATCCGGGCGCAGGAAAGATTCGCGCTGGCGTATTTTCGCTATCGCTGAAATGTTAGCGTTCGCTAGCGACCTTCGCCTCCAGGGTGACGACCGTCCCCTTCGATCCCACGGTCGTCCCTTGCGCGAGCCGCACGAGAAGACTCTCGTGCCCCGATGAGACGAGCCCCCGCGCGCTCTCACGGAGCGCACTCTCGAGCGACTTGGCTGCCTCGGCACCGGTCGTCTCGAGCGCGACGCGCACTTCCAGACCTTTGCCAACCTCGACTCGCGCCTTGCCCCTGGACAGCGGCGACGGCCCGGCGGGCGTTGACGCTCCCGCGGAGCGGTCGAGGTAGACGTCGGTTGCCCGCTCCGGCGAGAGCGCTTGGCCCTCCGCTCGGATCACCGCCTCGACGACCTCGCCTGTCCCGGCAGCAGCCAGCCACGTCCCCGTGCCCGGCGCCTCGAGGCCGAGCGCCGATCCACAGCCGTCCGGCGCTGCGCCCCAGCCCTTGTCCGTCAGGTCCTGCTCTGCGCCGATCATCAGGGTTGTGTCGTTGGAAGCGAGCGACCGAATGCCGAGCTTCGGCGTGCGGTCGCGTGACACGACCCGATTGGCGCCATCGCGAAGCGAGCGCTTGCCCCGCAGCACGAGGAGCGGCGAAGACCGAGAGCCCTGCTTCGGCCACGCCACGGCGAGAGCGTCACTTTGTGCCACCAACGCCGAGACGGCTTGCCGATCTCCGGCTTCGAAGCCCTGGAGCAGCCAGCTCTCGGCAGTGTCACGAAATTCGGACACCCGCGCTGCGCCCAAATCGATCCGGATCACAGCGGCACAGCTCTTTGGCAAGAGCTCGCTCGGGTCGCGGTCGGCTGCCGAAGCCGGCGTGCGCGTCGTCTTGCCGGTATCGGGGCCACACGCGGCACAAGCGAGAGCCGCGACGAGCACGGCCGTCGGGCGGAGCAGCGGTGTCACGGTGAGACCGTCGCCCCCGTCTGCACCGTTTCGTAGGGGTTCCAGACGGCGTAGGGAGGACAGATGCGTTCCACCACGAGGATGAAATCCACCTGGAGCTCGAGCCCCACGGTGAGCACCCCTCTTGCATCGCGATCGGCCAGGGTCACGTCGCGGTAGCCCTTGCCGTCCCATTGCAGGGCGCGGATCCGCCCGCCAGCCGGGAAGGAGATGCCGCGAGTGCTCAGGCGGACTTTCGCTTTTTGGCCCTTCTGCAAGGTGCCATCGAAGCGTAGGCGGTAGACCGCGCGCGGCCAGCCGAGATCGTACCCTTCCGGCCGCGGTAGGTCGCTCGCGCCGACCTCGAGCGCCAGCGTGCCCGCCTTCGTGACCCGCGGGAGCTCGACCTCGGCGATCTTGAAGGCGACCCTCGACCGAGCCGCCGCGGGCACGGCCTTCGTTTCCGGTCCGGGCGCCCGCCAGTCGATCTCCATCGCGTTCAGCGCGCGAATGGTCGGCGCCTGGGCCGCGTGGCGTGACGCGCCGGCGCTTCTGAGGAGTGCGAGCGTGCGACCCTTGAGATCCGCCGTGAAGTTCTTGCCGGGCGCCGCGCGGTCGAGGGTTCGGAGGAGCTCTGACGTGGGGTTGGGCGCGGCGTTTCTCTGGCTCCGCTGAGCCGACAGCCAGCCGAGTAGCGGCGAGAGCGGGCCGCGGGCGGTAGACGCGTCGGGCCATGCGGCGTCCGTCAGCGCCCGTGCTGCGCGGTAGCTTTCCGTAAGCACCTGGAGCGCTTGCGGAGTGCCCGCCTGCGCCCCTTCGAAGGGCTCGCCACACTGCGGACAGCCGAACCCCGGCGGGCATCGTTCCGGCAGACCCGTCTGTGGGTTGAACTCCCAGCAGTGCATCAGGTCGGGGATGTCGAAGCCGCCATCGGTCGGTACGACGGGGCCGAGCGTGGCTGCCGCGCACTCGAACTCGAGGACCGAGGCAAATGCGTCGGTGCTGTACGCGCCACTGAGCGTGACGTCGAAGCCCCCCTGCAACGGGAAGTCGTTCGAGTCGGTGCTGCCGGCGACGTAGATCTTGCTGGCCCTGTAGGCGACTGATTGACCGTAGTCGCTCTTGGTCCCGCCGAGTGTCGTCGAGAACTCGATCGCTTTCGCCTTGGAGTTGAAGCGCGTGACGAACGCCTGGTAGTCGCCCGCGGGCACCCGGGCGCCGGGAAGCTGGGATTTCAGGGGGAAGTCCGGGGCGCGCGTCGTGCCGGTGACATAGGCGTGATCGCCCTGCAGGGCGACCCCGCGTCCTTCCGTGGAACCGGACGTTTCGGGCGTCGTTCCGCCGCTGCCGAGCAGCGTCGAATAAACGAGGCTCGCGGTGCCCGTGAGCGCCGTATCGACCTTCATCAGGAAGGCGTGGGGCATACACTTACCCCACGACTGAACCGGGCAAGTCTTCTTGTATACCCCCGCGGTGGTCGGAAAGTTGGTCACCGAGGTGGTGCCCGCGATGTAGAGCTTGTTGCCGTTGCCGAGGGCGATGTCGCCGAGAGCCCCCGCCCCGAAGTAGCTCCCGTACTTGAGCGATGCGGCCCCCGCCACGCTGGGATCGAGCTTCGCGACGTAGATCTCGTCCTCGGGCGAACTGGTTCCTGCGGGTAGCGCAGCCTGAAAGGCACTGGCCGTCGTCGTCATGTGACCGTCGCGGTCGGTGAGGGTGACGTAGGCGAGCCCCGCCTGATCGACGACGACCGAGCTCGTGCCCGCGAGCCAGCCCCCGAGGTAGGTCCCGTACGTGATGGCGTTCGTCGCGGGGTCGAGCACGAGCAAGTACGCTTCGTTGCCGGTGTTGGGGGGTACGACGCTGCCGTGCGGCCCGATGACCGTTGGGGCAGAGAACGTCATGCCGACGCTGAGCCCGGTCACGTAGAGCTTGCCACCGGGACCGAGCGCGACGTCGTAGGCCGGATCGCTGTAGCTCCCGGCGATCAAACGACTGAAGACGAGCGCGTTGCCCGCCGCGTTGAGGCCGAGCACGAACCCGTCGTCTTGGCCCCCGACCGTCGACGAGCCCACGGTGACGGGGAACGTCGGACCCTCCGCCACTCCGGCCACCCAGGCTTGCCCCTGGGCGTCGGTGGCGAGACCGTAGCAGCCGTCCGCTTTCTCGGACGCAATGTACGAGGCGTAGACGAGCGACTCTGGTCCGGTCTTCGTCGGATCGATCTTCAGGACGAAGCAGTCCCAGTTGCGCGGCGGGGTGCCGCCGCCCGCCGTGGTCCTGAATGCTCCGCTCGAGACCGGAAAGTCGACGGACCAGGTGTCGCCCACGGCGTAGAGCATGCCGCTGGTGTCGACGGCGACGCGGCGTGCCGAGTCGCCCTTGGTGCCGCCCGCATAGGACGAATACTTGAGCGTGACGGGGTCGATGAAGAGCGGACGGGTCACGTCGTACGCGCCGACGTCGACGCGGACCAGGTTCCCTTCGATGCGGTAGGCGCTCCGCACAGGCGTCCGCTTCCCGGCTGCTTCTTGATAAGCAATCGGCGCCCGGTGCACCCAGCTGCCTCCGGCATGCGCGACCCGGAGGGCACCCGACGGGTCCAGCGACAGCCCCACGCTTCCCTCGAAAGACAGCGCGATCGTCGCGGGACGAGCTCCCGGGTGAACGATGAAGTCGTACTCGAGCTCTCGACCGCTGCCGTAATAGGCGACATCGATTCCGGGATACACCTGGGTGTAGGTGACGCCCCGGTAGCGCTTCACGTCCGTGAGCCCGCCGACGCCGAAGCCGCGACCGAAGTAGTTCGCCTTGCCGGCAAGCTCACCCCACGGCACGACGGAGAGGGGCGCCGCCGCCCCCACGAGACGCATGCGTAGCATGCTCTCGGCGAACGCCCCCGGCTCGGCGTTGGACGGGAGCAAGAGCTCCCCGAGCTTCGTCACGGCGGCAGTGCCGTCAAAGCCTCGTACCAAGAACGCAACGCCCGCTTGCGATTGCCCGCGATTCACCTCGAACGAGACGCCGGTACTCGGGAGCTCCGCGACGGGCGCATCGGCGTGCGCCCTCGCGGTGGAGCTCAGAACCAAAAGAGACATCACGGCCGCCCGCATCGCCACCCGCACACCCATCCTCAGCATCGTGTCCTCACAGGGTGCCGAGCACGGAGCCGTCCGTCAGCCCTCGTGCCGGCCCAACATCCGCCTTCCTATCAGAGCGCGCCACTGATGGCGAGACGCATCAGGTGCCAGCAAACTGGCATGCTGCTTCGGGGCCGGTCCCCGAGAGCCGATAGGCAATGATCCAGTCCGCGCCTGTCGCTCCGCGCGGGAACCGGCCCAATGTTGCGCAGCTGTTTCGCTGCCTCAGATCCCGAGCCGCTCTTCGACGACGGCAAGTCGCCGTTCCAGATCGGCGAGTCGGCCGATGCCGAGGGTTCGCTCGCGCGTCGTCACCGCGATCAGTCGATCGAGTCGATCCACCAGAGCCTCGCGCGTTGTGCGGAGCTCCACTTCCAAGGCGTCGAGTCGCCGGTTTACGCCATCGAACCGTTCGTTCACCCCATCGAACCGGTCGCCCTGGAGGACGAGCACGTCCGCGACCTGTATGAACGCGTTTTCGAGCCGACCGAGCCTGGCCATCACGTCATCGGAGTCTGCCATGAACGGACGGGTCGGTCAGCCCACGGGCTGGTTTCGTCGACTTCGGAAGATTGCGCCGGGGTTGCCGACCCGCGCCGTTACGGTGCGCGTGGCAGCCTCGGCACAAAAGATCGCTCCTCGCCGGCTGTGACGGTCCAACCCGGTTTCGCCCCCGGCGGATCGCCACAAGGATGGCATTGCCGCATACCGCGGTTTCGGTTTACCCCTTGGTGTTATGGCGAAGACTATCAAGTGGGCGAAGGCTTCGGCGTTCTTGGTCCTGACGGTGGGCGCACTGCTCGGCGGCGGGGGATGCAGCGGTGGTGAAGACTCCGGAGCGTGCGTTCACACGTTCAAGAGCGACGGCTGGCAGTACTGCAACGAAGACTGGGACGAGTCGGAGTGCGGTACGATCGGCGCCAACGACAGCAAAACCAGCGCCTTCCACGGTGGCGACACCTGCGAGGACCTCGGCTTCACCTACTACTGCGACAGCACGTACACGTATCACAAGAATTCATCGCGCTGCGACTAGCGGTTGCTGAGCACACCGTCACCGCGCGCGCGGCGGGCACCAGGGGTTACGTCGCCCGCCGTCGTGTTGGGGGAGGCGTGCTAGGATGGGTGTCGTCGAGAGGGTGAGATGCCAAGGAGTTGCGTGCTTGCCGTCGTGCTGCTCACGCTTTCCTGCGGCGGGCTTTCGAAAGGTGGCGAGCCGGCGGTTGGCGACGCCTGCTTCCCGGAGGACGAGGCGATTGCGAAGTTCAACGGCACTAACATCAAAGAGTTCGGTTTCTCGCGTGACAGCACGCGGTGCGGCCCCGATCTGTTCTGCCTGCGCTACCACTTTCAGGGGCGTGTCACGTGCCCCTACGGTCAGACTCAGGAGGAAATGGACACGCTCCCGGTCGATGATCCGGCTCGATGCCGGGTGCCCGACGAGCAGGGAAACATGACAAGCCAGCCCGTCACGCTTCCCGTGGCCCCTCAGCTCTTGGAGCGTCGCCCGGAGGACGTCATCTTCTGCACCTGTGAGTGCGGTAATGATCCGACCTGCACCTGCCCAGCGGGCTTCGAATGCGAGGCCCCGATACCCCGCAATTGGGGGATTGCCTACTGTATCAAGTCGGCATTCAAATACGACCGCACCATGCCGCCAACTGCCGTGTGCGAGAAGGCGGGCACGGACCCGAGCACCGATTGCGGGAACGAGCGGCGGAATCCTTAGAGGTCGGCTCCGCCGGCGTCCGAGCGTTGATCACCCCGCCGTCCGCGTTGCGTCCTGCCCGAGCCACTCCTCCGGCGTGGGCGCTCGCGTCGCCCCCTTGAACGTCAGCGTGCCGTGGTTGTTCGACGGATCGTTGTCGTTCACACCAAGGCGGAGGGGACCCGCAACCCGGGACACGAAACGCTGCTTGGGAGTGACGAGCACCCCCTGGAGGTGACCAACCCCGACTGTTGCAACGGCGCACGCGTGCGGCGCCGAGTGGAAAGGCTCGATATCCAGGTTGTAGCCGCGGGCGCTTCCACTCGGATAGCCCATGGGCCCGATGGGTTTGTCGTACCAGGTACCGACCGTGTACGCGCCCTCGGCCTGGAGCTCGACGATTTCACCCGCGTAGAGCTCCCTTGCACCCACGTTGTGAAAGCCTTCCTTCGCGGCCATCGACGCTCCTGAGATCTCGAGCGGGGCGTAGGGGCTGACCGCGATCTCGAGCCGCGACAGAGCTCCTTCTCGCAGCACCAGGAGGTGGGTCGGGGTCGAGAGGGCGCGCTCGAGATCGGCACGCGAGAGCCGGATGCTGCCGATGAGCTCTGGGGTCCTGCCGGCGTCAGCGTCCACCACTTCGATGCGGAGTCCGTCCGAGGGGATCGCGGCCGTTGGGACTGCGATCTGGTACCTGAGCGGAGCGTCCGCCGTGTCGTAGGCCGTTTCACTCGCGTAGGTGACACCCGTCCCAGCGGAGACGTGGACCTCGAGATCCGGGTCGCTGGCGCTGCGCTCGCCGGGGAACCCGGACGTGCCGTCCCATTTTTCACTCGTTCCCGGTTTCGTTGCCGACACGCTCACGCGATCGACCCTGAGGACGACGACGGGAACCGGCTCCGGCGCTTTCGGAGGCTGCCCGCCGGAGCAAGCGCAGGCGGCGAGCGCCGTCAGAACTCCCAACCGAACCGCTAAGTAAGCCATCGTTCTCTCCATTCGTTCGAGCCCATGGGGCAACTAGCGAATGATAGCTGGACACCCTCCAGGGGCCATTTACAATTGTGAGCGTTCACATCCCCGGAGGAATCACACGATGAAGCACTCTCGACACGCTGCGTTGGGCGGCTTGGCCCTGGCCGGGATGTTGACGCTCGGAACCCAGGCGCGCGCCGCATCGCTGCAGCAAGTCAGCAACTGGGGAGCTAACGGCGTGCCGTCGACCGCGAGCATGTACATCTACGTGCCCGATCAGGTCGCTGCCAACCCTCCTATCCTGGTCGTCGCGCACTACTGCGGCGGGACGGCCTCCGCGGTCTTCGGGCAGGTGCGGAATGCTGGCATCGTCAGCGCTGCCGACCAGTACGGCTTCATCATGGTCGTTCCACAAACGAGCGAGAACTGCTGGGACGTGGGTTCCACCAAGGCGCTGACCCACGACGGCGGTGGCGACACTCACGCCGTCGCGCAGATGGTCCGCTACGCCATCACTGAGTACCAGGCGAACGCGGACCGCGTGTACATCACGGGCGATTCGTCGGGCGCCATGATGACGGAGGCGATGCTCGCCGTGTACCCGGACATCTTCAAGGGCGGCTCCGAATTCGCAGGCGTCCCTGCCGGATGCTGGGCCGTGGGCAATCCCGACGGGTCCTGGAGCAGCCAGTGCGCCGGCGGGCAGGTCACCCACACGGCGCAAGAATGGGGGGACCTGGCGCGAGCGATGTACCCCGGATACATGGGCCACCGCCCGCGCGTGCAGCTCGTTCACGGCGACGCCGATACAACGATCAACTACAAGAATCACACCGAGGGCATCAAGCAGTGGACCGATCTCCTCGGCCTCAGCACGAACCCAACTTCGACCGATACCGTCACGCTGGGTCAGCACCAAGCGACGCGCCAGCGCTGGACGAACAGCTGCGGCTACGTGGTGCTGGAGGCCTACACGTCGATGGGAGGCGATCACGGCCCGTCGGACGCCCTCTTCAACTCGTCTCTCGTGATTCCGTTTCTCGGTCTGGACAAGACCGACGCCGTTGACCCCGAGATTGCAGAGTGCGGCGAAGGCTCGGGCGGTATGGGGGGTGCCGCCGGAATGGCCGGAACGGCTGGTGTCGGGAGCGGCGGCGCGGGTGGGCTGGGAGGCGTCGCCGGTACCGGCACGGCGGGCGAAGCGAGCTCCGGCACGGGTAGCGGTGGCGACACATCGGGTGGGCTCGGAGGCGCAGCGGGGCTGTCGTCCGCGGGCGCTACGGCGCTCGGCGGGACCTCGAGCGCCGGGGTTGGTGCGACGGGCGGCGTCGTAGCCATGGGCGGAGCGTCCGGAGTTGCTGGCGCGGTCGCCGGCATGGGATCGAATCAAGCTGGAAACGGCACGGCGGGCGGAGCGACCGGCATGGGTGGGTCGACCATGAGCCAGGGCGGCAACGGCACGAGTGGCACCCACGCAACCGGTGGCGGTACCAGTGGTTCGCCGGACGTTCCCGAAGAAGCGTCCGGCTGTTCATGCGAGGTCGCCGGCAGGAACACCTCGTCGAGGAGCGTTGCCCTGCTGTCGCTCCTCGCACTCGCGCTCGTCAGACGACGACGCGATGCTTCCGCACGAACCTGACGATCGCGTCGGCGCCTTCCCCGCTCGTCGGGACGCGATGACCGCCGTCCCAGACGACGAATTCGCGGGTGGCTTGGTCAAAGCGGCCCGCGAGCTCCTCCGACGTTGCGATCGGCACCATGGAATCGGCGCGCCCGCGGAGGTGCAGCGACGGCGTGCGGAGTGTTCCCTTCAGGAACGGCTGAAGCACGTCGGCGCGTGGGGTGCGGCCGGCGACGAGGATCGCGAAGCGGATGGGAGGCAGCTCACCGTGCTCCGAAAGGGCTGCGACGGCACAGCCGAGGATTGCGCCCTGGCTGAGGCCGAGAATGCCGACTTCGTTGCCGGTCATTGCGGCGCGGAGCCGTTCGCACGTTTGTTCCCAGCCGCGGTACTCGCGCCCGTCGTCCGTTGAGTCCCACCACATGAGGTAGGGAGGCGCGAGACGAGGCGTCTTCCAGACCGAATAGAGACGATCGACCGATGCCTCGCTGCACACGTGCGGCGCGTCGATGAAGTCGAGCTCGAGCTCGCGTTCGAGGAGCGGGACGAGAGCGCCGAGATGCTCGCGCATGACGGCGGCGTTCATCGTGTGGCCGTGGAGAATGATCAGTTTGTGCATGGTCGAGGGCAACTGACGGTAGCACTTGGCAAAACTCGGCGTGGCAAGTTGCAACACCGATGAAGGCATTGACACTCAACCCGTGAGCGGCGCATAGTCGTCAGTGGGACTGATCGAAGGGTTGGCGGGCTTTCGCAAAGAAAGCGCGATCACTGTCATCCCAAGGGGGATGACCAACAACAAGGGGCTCGAACATGATGGACTGGCGTTCGCGTGCTTTTCGGGGATTCCGGGGAATTGTCGTGCTCTGCGCGGCTGCGTTGTCGGCCGCGTGCTCGTCGGAGGGGCCTGGCTCTTTCGAAGAGTTCAGTGCGGCGGCCGACGTCGACGCGCGGGATGCTCGCGTGCCGGGCATGCTGCGCGAAACCGGGAAGAGAGTGGTCGACAAGGCCATGGTCGCGAAGATCAATGCGTTCGCGGCACGGCTCCGCGAGCAGGCCGCGGTCGGCGAGCATCCGGGCGAGCGGAGCTTTCTCTTCGACCCCGACGGGACCATCACCGCAGAATTCGAGCCCGTCCTCACCACGCGGGCCGACAGGAACAACCAGGTCGGCGAAACGGCCAACTGGGCGGGCGGATCGCTCTTGAGCCGCGCCAACGCGCCGAGCCCCGCCGCCAATAGCCAGGTCGCCGCGTTCGTGAAGAAGGACCTCGTCTTCGACCCCAACACCGAGGAGTTCGTGTTCGTCGATCGGCAGCAGCAGATCAAGTTCGTCGGTCAGGACCGGCACGTCTACGAGCTCTACCGCACCTTCGGTCACGAGGGCTGGATCTGGAACGATCTCACCGAGGCAACGTCCGCGCCACTTGCGAGGGGGCCGCTCGCCGCGTTCCAGACCACCTTCAATAACCAGCAGCACGTCGTCTACATCGGCGCCGTCACCCTTGCCGGCGTGACGACCGATCACGTGCACGAGCTCTTTTTCGACGGTGCCGACTGGCACCATACCGATCTCACGCTGCTCACGTCGTCCGTGCCGGTGGCGCCCAATGCCCGAAACCTCACCGGTTACGAGACGAGCTTCAACAACCAGCAGCACATCAACTTCATCTCCGCCGACGGCCACGTGCGCGAGCTCTGGTACGACACGTCCTGGCACTCGAATGACCTCACGGCGGCCGCTCGGGCGCTGAACCCCGCCACGCCGAACGCTCTCGCTTTCAGCTCGCTCAACGGCTACCAGACGACGTTCAACAACCAGCAGCACGTCAACTTCATCTCGGGCAACGGCCACGTTAACGAGCTCTGGTACGGCACTCAGTGGCAATGGAACGACCTCACGCTCCGCGCGCGCGAGGCGAACCCGACCAACCCCGCTCCGGACGCGCTCCTCAACAGCGCGCTCAGCGGCTACCAGACGACGTTCAACAACCAGCAGCACGTCAACTACATCTCGGGGAACGGCCGCCTGAACGAGCTCTGGTACGGCAGCGCCTGGCAGTGGAACGACCTGACGGGAACGGCGAGCGCACCCCTTGCGAACCCCGCGACGCCGCTCACGGGGTACCAGACCACCTACAACAACGAGCAACACGTCGCCTACGTCGCCCAAAACGGCCACGTGGTGGAGGTGTTCTACGACAACAACTGGCAGCCGAACGACTTGAGCGTCGCCGGCGGGTTCGACATGGTGAACGCGGGGCTCGTCGCCCTCGCCGGGTACCAGAGCATCGAAGCCACCAACCAGCAGCATGTGGTCTTCATCTCGACCAGCAACGCCGGCATGGCGGAGAGCCACGTGCGCGAACTCTTTCACGACGGTGACTGGAACGGCGCCGACCTGACGGTCCTCGCGCACATTCCCTGGGTTTCGGCCACCGGCACGTGGGATGTTCCGCAGGTCGGGATCCCCCTTCAAAACGCCAGCTCCGTGTCGTCCAATCGCTCCATCATCGATGACGGCTGGGATTCGTCGACGTGGGTCGGCATCGACGGCGACGGCCGCTCCCCGATGCGAAACGACGACGTGCTGCAAGCAGGCACGTCGCAGACGATCTACGAAGACGGCGACACCGAGTATCACGCTTGGTTCGAGTGGTTCGTCAAAGGTTACGATACGCTCGACCTGATCGAGTTTCCGTATCTCGCCATGGTCGACATCGACACCATGCCGATCAGCCCCGGCGATACGTTCCTGGCGAACATCGCCTACGCCGGCGAGAGCGGCTTCATTTTCCTCGCCAACCTGAGCAGAGGGGTCGTCTTCTCCACCGTCCTCGAGCCACCGCTCGACGCCGCCTTCGGTGGCGCCAGCATCGAGTGGATCCACGAAACACCGAAAGCCAACCTGATCTTCGAAGAAGACCGACTCAGCGCGCTCCCGAGTTTCACGCCGGTGGAGTTCACGTCGGCGAGCGGCGAAAACCTCGAGGGCGACATCGGAGACCCCACCGATCCCTTCCCGAGCGGTCGGATTGCCGAGATCGATCGCGCGCTGTTGTTCGGCAGGCATCAGCTCACGCACACGACGGTCGATACGCGCGAGGTCACCGTTGAATTCGTCGACTGGTACGACAACAACCTGTCGACGCTCTTCAGCGCGCCGGCTGCGCGCCCCGACACGCTCGTCGCCTTCCGGACGACGTTCAACAACCAGCAGCACGTGGTTTACATCGGGCAGAACGACAACCACGTGCACGAGATCTTCTACCCGAACGCTCAGGGCCGTTGGCAGCACACGGATCTCACGGCAACGACGCCGGGGGTTCCCAACGCGGCGGCGGGCTCGCGCCTCTCCGGGTACCAGACCACCTACAGCAACACCCTGCAGCAGCACATCAATTTCATTTCGGCGGTCGACAATCACCTGCTCGAGCTCTGGTACGACTCGTCGTGGCACGTGAACGATCTCACGGCTCGAGCACGAGAGATCGTGGGGTCGACGCCGACGCCACTCGTGACGAGCCCGCTCGTCGGCTACCAGACGACGTACAACAGCCAGCAGCACGTGATTTTCATCTCCGCCGGCGGCATCGTGAACGAGATCTTCCACTCCGACCGCTGGCGCCCGAACAATCTCATCGCGCGCGCCCGGGAGGTCGACGCCTCGACCCCCGTGGCGCTGGCGACGAGCGCCCTTGCGGCTTACGTGACCCCCAACAACCAGCAGCACGTCATCTACATTGCTCCCGCCGGGACGGTGCGTGAGCTCTTCTTCAGCGACCGCTGGCGCCCGAACGATCTCACCGCGCGCGCCCGAGAGCTCACGCCCGGCGCACCGCTCGCGAATCTGGCGAGCCCGCTATCGGGCTACGTGACGACCTTCAACAACCAGCAGCACGTGAACTTCGTCGCGCCGAACGGCAACGTGTGCGAGCTCTTCTTCGACACCCGCTGGCGTTTCAGCAACCTGAGCGCCGTCGCCGGCATCGCAGGCACCCCGGCTTCGACCGCGGCGGGCCTGAACGGCTACCAGACGTCCTTCAACGGCCAGCAGCACGTGAACTTCGTCTCAGTGGGCGACGGCCGCGTGCGCGAGCTCTTCTTCGCCAACAACACCTGGAGTGCCCGCAATCTCACCGACGTGCCGCAAAACCCCCCAGGCTTGGCGGCCGCCGGGACCAGCCGCCTGATGGGCTTCGAAACCTTCACGACCATCCAGCCGCCCCAGGGCCCGGCTATCATCCAGAACATGCAACATCACGTGTTTTACGTCGCGGGCAACGGCACCGTCCATGAGCTGATTCACGGACGGTGACAGGCCGGCAACTGGGGCGCGCCCGATCGGCGCGCCCCCAGGCGCCGAAGCCTCAATCCTGACTCGGACGAACGATGTACCCCCAGCACAACAGCTCCCCTCGATCCGTGATGCCCCAGGTGCCCCCCCCGCCCGCGGAGATGCTCGTGAAGGTCTCGTTCGGGATGTCGTCGTTCGTGATGTAGCCGAATGGGTCCAGGGGGTCGGCGCCCCAGCACTCGACGGTGCCCTGGGTAGTGAGGCCACAGGCGTGGTCCTCGCCCACGGTGATGCTCGAAAAGGTCGTTGCGAGCGGGGGGGTCGTGACGCCCCTGTAACCCGTGCCCCAGCAGGCGACGGTGCCGTTCGTGCCGAGGGCGCAGGCGTGGCGGTAAGCGGCGTCGATGGCGGTGAACTCGCCCGGAGGGACGTTGAGCTGCCCGTAGATGCCTTCGCCCCAGCAGACGAGCGTTCGATCGGTCCGGATGCCGCACGAGAAGTTGTACGCTGCTGCGACCGCCGTGTAGTTGCCGCTCGGAACGTTCGACTCGCCGCTGGCGTTCGCGCCCCAGCACTCGATGGCGCCCGTCGCTCGCAGGCCGCAGGTCTGGCCGAAGCCCACGGCCACCTCTTCGAAAGCGCCCGGCGGGATGACCCCCGAGGCCGGGAGATCGGACCAGCAGTTGACGGTGCCGTCCCGGCGGATGCCGCAGGTTGTATGCCACCCCGACGACAGGCTCTCGAATTCTTCGTCGGGGGGGACGGCCCGCGCGATGTCGAGGCCGGAGCACACCGGCTTCGAATTGGCATTCAAATAGCAGACATGCGTGTAGGCGGCGACGTTCTTGACGACGCCGTCAGGCGGTATCGCTTCGCCCAAGTAGTCTTCGCCCCAGCACGCGATGAGACCGTTCGTTCGCAGGCCACAAGCCGACATATAGCCGGCCTCGATGTTCGTGAACGCGCCGCTCGGCGCATTGAGCTGGTTCTGGGCGTTATCGCCCCAGCAGGCGATGGTGCCGTCCGTTCGGAGGCCGCACGCGTAGTACGGGCTGAGCGTCAGGCTCTGAAACGTTCCCGTGGGTGGCGCATTGATGGCCGGCACGAGGCCCCAGCATTCGAGCGTTTGGTCGGGTTTGATGCCACAGACATTCGCCCCTCTGCCCGCGTGGATGCTCTGGAACGTGGTGGACGGTGGGTGCCTCGCATGGACGTCCTCTCCCCAGCATTCGACCGTCCCTGCCGCTCTCGGGCCACAGGTAAAACGCTCGCCCCCGTCGATGCTCGCGAAGGTTCCGGATGGCGGCGGGTAGAGCTGGTCGTTCACGTCGCCCCAGCAGGTGGGCGTTCCGTCGGGACGTAGGGCGCAGCCGTGACGGGCCGCGCCATCGACCTTCACGAAGGTTCCGGCTGGGGGTATCGCCTGGCCGGCGTCGTTGTGGCCCCAGCATTCGAGCGTGTCGTCCGCGCGGATGCCGCACACGAATGAGCCCCCGCCTGCAAGATCTTTGAAGGTACCGGTGGGGGGGGCCGGGGATCCTTATGTTGGTCCCCCCTACGCTTCCCCAGCAAATGACGGTGCCGTCGCTTCGCAGGGCACAGGTCGAGACCCCCGTCGAGACGAGCTTCGTCGTGGTCGTTCGGCACGCGGCACCCCAGGTTCCCGGCGGGCAGCTGCACCTTTCGATCCCGGCTCCGACCGTCATCCACTCGCCGCCGTTTTCGCACCGGGGCATGCAAGCCGTCGCCGGATCGCCGTCGTCGTCGAAGGTGCCGCTCGGGCAAGTCACAGGTCCCGGGTCGTCGCCGCCCTGGCCAACGCTCTGGCCGCCGTTCGACTCTCCCGCTTCGCCGCCGGGTCCGGTGCCGCCGGATCCGCCGCTGCTGCCGCCGTTTCCGTTGCCGCCGGTTCCGTTGCCACCGGTTCCGTTGCCGCCGGTTCCGTTGCCGCCGGATCCGCCGCCGCCGGTTCCGCTGCCGCCGGATCCGCCGCCGCCGGTCGTGCCCGCCACGCCGGCCTCACCGATGGTACCTCCGCGTCCCGCCGTTCCGCCCGTGCCCGGCGCGCCGCCCGCTGCTCCCTCGGATCGACAGCGTCCGGTCGCGCACGTGAAGGCGTTGCCTAGGCTGCTGCACTCGGCCGCTCCGCTGCAGGCTACGTCACACGCCGCCCCGACCGCCGCGCCGCTACACGTTGCCAGGCACTCGGCACCACCGGCGAGATCCGAACAGTCGCTCGCTTTGCTACACGGGCGCGTGCACACGCCGCAGATGCACTCGAGACCTCCCGTGCACGCACCGTTGCACGCCACCAGAAACGCCGCCGGGCTCGTCGCCCCCACCGGCTCACTCTGTGTGCTATCGCACGCACCCGTGGCGATGAACGCGCTCACGACGAGCAACAGCGCTGCTTTCCCCTTCACCATGGCGCGGAGTTTAGCAAATTCCCGGCGCTACCACACCACCGCCACCCGCCTGTGCCCCGCGATGCGTCGATCCGGCGAAATCAACGTGATCGCCGAACGAGCCGGCCCCTGCTCGGCAGCAGTTCCGCCCTCAGCAGGCGAGCAAGTCCAGCATCGGCATGTCGGGTGACGCCGGATTCACCATCACGTCGCGCGACTTCGAGTCGACGATGAGATCGAGCGCCTCGAGCTGCAATTGGCCGATGAGCGGCGTCGTGCCGGCGGGCATGAAGAGCGCGTCGCACGTCATGTCGCGACCGAGAACCTCGAACCGAATGCCGCCCACACGGGCGACTTCACGCACCCGACCGTCGGCCATCTTTACTTTGCGCCGGTCGTTTTCCCGGAGGCCCAGAACCCCAACGAGCTCCTCGGGGATGGCCAGCATCGTTGCGCCCGTATCGACGATCGCTTCGAGCTCTACTTTCCTCACGGCCTCCGCAGGGATCAGTCCCTCGACCGCATTCCCTTCATCCACGGCGTTCGAAAGCTTGATGGTTGCCATGACTTTTCCCATTCCCTCGAGTCGGTCGGAAAATAGCACAGTTGCGAAACACGGCCTGGCACGTCGACGCTCGGACGCTGGGAACGGCATGAACGGGGATTGCGGTCGTCGACACAGCGTACGTTTGCCGTTGGTTCCCGCCTCCGGCGGGAACGGCACGAACCGTCGCATATGGTGGTCGACCGCGTCGCACGTCCCGGAACAAACAGCGCTCAGAGTTGCACGTAGGTCAATTCACGGCGCCCGCGCCGGGAATTGAACCCGCCGAGAAATCCTGAAAATCATACAGGAGTTTCGCGTCGTTTGCCCTCGCGGCGGGTTCGTTCCGGGCGTCCAGCGCGTGTCAATGAATACGGGCGGTTGCGAGCGGGTGCGGCTGCGTTTGGGAACATAACGGGAACAGGGCTACCGGGCCCGAGTGCAGCTTTCCGCCTGGCCCCCCGTTGGCATACGCTTGGGGATCGATGGGAAGGAGTCAGGCAGCGGCTACACGGTTCATCCGTGTGCTCGGGTTGGTGGGGCTCTGCTGCGCTTGCGGGGGTGGGAGCACGGTCAACACGCAGGTGGTGATGCCGGATGAACTGGTGGGACTCGACGTGCTTGTCGAGCCCCAAGTTCCGCTCTCGGGTGACGGAGCGGGCCGCTACGCTGCATTTGGCCCCGCGCTCGCCAGCTCGGTCGAGGCACGCCTCATCGGTGAGGGGTTCGACGTGGTGCCGCAAAGCGCCAGCCCAGGCGCCGTTCGCGTGCAGCTCCGGGCGAACGTCTCCATTTCGCACAATGCCCTCATCAACGTGAACGGTAAGCCGCTCGAGACTACGGACGCGCAGGTTGGAATCAGGGTGCTGGCTGCGGACGGCTCCCTCTTGGTCGCGTTCCAGGTGGAGGGCGATCCGGACAGCGAAACCGCCAACGACGTCGCGACCCAGCTCGCTCACCGCATGAAGGGCTCTTCCAGGCTCGTAGCGGTTGCGAGATCGCAGCAAAAACCAACACAACCGATCGTTCGGCAGACGCCCGATGACCGAAGTGTCGCGGAGGCGACGCCGGCAAAGACCCGCGCTGTCACCAGATCGAAGCCGAAGCGCTGGCCCGATATCTCAAGCAAGCTGGCTGGGCAGAGCGACGGATCAGGTGACGCCGCGGTGATTGTCGCAATCGAAAACTACCAGGAACTCCTGGACGTCCCTGGGGCGCGAGCCAATGGTGAGGCGTGGTTCAACTACCTCTTCTTCACGCGTGGCGTTAAGCGAGAGCGCATACACGTGCTCTTCGATGACGACGCGCGCGACAAGCAGATCACTACAGCCGTTGCAGAGGCTGCCAGAGAGGTGAAAAAGGGCGGCAAGTTCTGGTTCGTCTTCATCGGGCACGGCGCACCGAAAAGCGATCAGCAGGGGCTCCTGGTCGGTTACGACGCGTACGGTTCGGCAGAAGGCCTCGCTGATCGCAGCGTGAACGCGAACGAGCTTCTGCGATCCCTCAGTGGCATCGACGGGACACCGGTGGTCGTTCTCGACGCCTGCTTCAGCGGCCGTTCCCGGAGCGAAAACGCTCTTGTTGCAGGGCTCCAGCCGTCGTCGGTCGTGAGAACGACGGTTCCCGAAAATGCGCTCATCCTGACCGCCGCGCGGGGGGATCAATTTGCCGGCGCCCTCCCGGGGGAGGAACGGCCCGCGTTCTCGTACCTCCTGCTCGGCGCGCTCCGCGGCTGGGCCGATCGAGACGGCAGCGGAACGATCACGGCCAAGGAAGCAGAGCAGTACGTAGGCGATACCCTGCGCGTGGTGCTCACTGGAGCGCGCAAACAGACCCCAACCCTCGAGGGCGGGCGACAGGACTTCGTCCTCTCGGCCAGCGGGGAGGAAGAGCCGCCCGCGATCCAGGAGTTGCTCGGCTCGAAGGGAAAACCTTGAAGCAGGCGATTGCTCGCCGCCGCATGGTGCGTTGCATCCTCGTAGCGATCGCGGCCATCGGCTGCGGGCCATCTCTGCCGGATGCGACCGACGTGATGGGCGCGCCAGGGAACACCAGCGCAAAGCAGGCCGAGCTCCACGGGCTCGCGCGGCGCGAACATCTGCTGTTTCGTCCTCACGGCAACCCTGAAGAGCTTCTTGGCAAGTCCCTGACGCGCAATGACGATGGCTCGTTCGCGATCGCTAGCGAGCGTGCTCCCGGGTGCGGGGTGCGGGTTAAGCGGACGCCTGAGCAGTGGCGACGCAACTACATCGAGGAGCTCCGCAGCGTTGCGGGGGCAAGCGCTGACTTCGGTGAAATCGCTCAGCTCAAGGGCCGATACGGCTCCGAAGCTGCCGTGCGAGTCAACATCGAGAATACAGGGCGCCTCGAAGCCGACCTTGAGGGCGACTGTGGCGATCGGGTGATCACGATGGTGCGCGTGGGCACCGGGTCCCGCTTTGTCGGCACGAAGAGCAACTTGGATGGAGACTTGGGGGTGACCGTCTTGGGCGCGGGAACCACCGCCGATGCTTCCGAGGCGCGCAGCAAGGCCATTTCCTTCAGCTGGAGCGAGCCACAAGCTTGGGCCTTTGAAGTCGGCAGGGGCACACGTGGGCGACGCATGGAACTGAATGCAGAGATGCCGACGGATCTGGTTGACGGCCAGCGCTATCGCGTGACGGTGCACCCGAATCGCGCCGTGTGGCTGATCGTCTACTATCGCGAAGAGAACGGGCGGGTCGGCAAGCTACTTCCGAATGCGGAAGTTCCGGTGCTCGCCGTCGTTGCAAACGAGCGCCGCGAGCTCCCCGAGCTTCAGGTTGGACTAACTGATTCCGCAAAGGCCGCCCAGGAATGGCTCGTCGTCTGCGGCTTCGATGATCCAGCCTTCGCTCAGGACCTCGGACCCCCGAAGGGTCACCCTAGCCCCGACCAGATGCAGGCGTGGCATCAGAACCTCCCTACGCAACTCGACAAGATCAGTCGGCGCCACTACCAGTGCGAAGAGGTCGGCTATCGCATCCATCCGGCGGCGACCGGCGAGAAGCGCTAGTTGGTTGCCTCTCGGAGACACCGAGCCTGAACGTGGCGAACCTTCATCCACCCTGGCGAGCGCTCGTACTCCGTGCGCTGGTCGCGATTCCAGGATGCGGGGCCGTTCGGCCCGAGGCCACAGCGGTCGAACCAGGTGGCGCTGGCGGCGCAGGCGGCTTCTCTGGCGCGCCCGACACGATCCGGGTTGCGACATTCAACATTCGGGACTTTGGGCCCACGAAGCTCGGTCGGCCCGCTGTCGTCGCGGATCTCACGGAGATAGTTCGGTCGTATCCCTTCGTCGCGGTTCAGGAGATCAGCGACGTGAACGAAGAGGTTCCACATGCGTTTCTCGCCGAGGTAAACGCCACCGGCCGTGACTACGGGATGCTCCTCAGCCCGCGGAGCGGTGAGCAGCCCGATGATCGAACGTTTCAGGAGCAATATGCATTCTACTATGATCGCTCGGTGATTGAGGCGATCACCACGGGGTCGCTCCAGGACGACAGCATGAACGACTGGTTCGTACGCGAGCCCTATTTTGCGCGTTTTGCCGTCGTGTCCAGCGGTTTTACCTTCGTTGCGATCACAGTGCACACGCAGCCGGACAACGCTCTCGCCGAGATCACGCGTCTCGCGGACGTCATGCAGGCGATGCGGGCGACGTTCTCCGACGAGGACGACTTCATCCTCCTTGGTGATCTGAACGCAGGGTGCTCGTACGCGAGCGCGGATCAGCTCGACGCGCTGACGTTCCGCAGCGCAGAGTACCATTGGATCGTCCCAGACGAAGCGGACACGAACCTTGCTTCCTCGCAGTGCGCGTACGATCGCATTGTCGTGACCGCGTCGACGCTGCCAAACTACGCGGGAAAATGGGGCGTTGACGCCAGCTTCGTCGACACGATGGTTTCTGATCATTGGCCCGTGTGGACCGACTTTTGGGCCAGCGAGCGCGGCCCCTAAGGACCGTCTCGGCCGCGCGCTATTCCGTGTCTCTCCCTGTCAGCAAGAACTCCAGCCGGGCGCTCTCGCCAGCGACAAATCCCAATGACATCGGTAATCCTCCTGTGAATAATCCAGCGGGCATGCCGCGGTGGCTCGTCAAAATCAACGGTGAGACGAGAGGGCCGATGGAGGAGCAGGACGCCGCGGCAGCGTTATCCGGGGAGGGACACGATGCGTGGGTCATGCCGGAGGACGGCAACGTTTGGCTCCCGCTCGCCGAATTCTCTAGCGTATTCGCGCCGCGCTCGGCCTGGGGAGCCGCGAGGATTTGGATCCTTTCGCTTTGTTTTGGGGTTGGCATTGGAACGGGGGTCGGGCTGTACCTGTCGTTCGCTTGGAGCCTCCTATTCGCGGTCCTTGGTGCGCTCCTTGCCGCCGTGTTCGCAGTCACGTTGCGGTACTTTGTTACGGTCACTGCTGAGCGCACACGTTTCCGACTTCGTGTCCGTGCCCAGCAGGCGCAGCTCGGACGGAACACGCAGCGTGAGCTCGCTGCTCGGCACGAGCCGGTCCACGCGAGGCTCCGTGAGGGCGAGCAGCTGGTGGCAGAGGAAAAGGAGCGGGAAGAGGCGCAGGAGCGCGCCAAGCGGGAGGACGAGCAACGTCGCGTGGCTCGTCAGTCCGAGGAGGAACGCTCGGCGCGAGATCGCGAACGCCAGGGCCGCGACCGGGAGCGCATCGAGCGACAGAAGGAGCGCGAGGCCCTCCGGTCCCGAACACGGCAAGAGTTATCATCGATCATCGCCCGCCATATTCAAACCCTGTCGACCAAGCGCAAGCAGCTCGTGGCCCCCGACGAGTACGGGAAGATGATCCTCGACGGTTGGCAGCGAGAGGTGGAGCGCTTCAGGGAGCGCGTCGTGAAAGACGAGATCTCCGCGGGGAGCCGCCCTGTTCTCGAAGCGATGCTCCGTGAAGCACCGAGCATGCTTTCGGACACAATTGAACGGGCCCTCAAGGATTGGCCCGGCCCACCGCAGGTGGCCGGAATCTCATTCCGTCCGGACATGACGTGGGAAGAGTACGAGCGCTTCGTCGAGCGGATCGTCAGGTCAGCGGGTTGGCGCTCAACCCGGACTCCGCGAGGCGGCGACCAGGGCGTAGACTTGGTGGTCGAGCGCGACGCGGTGAGAATCGCGATTCAGTGCAAGCGGTACAAAGATTCAGTCCCCAACTCGGCGGTTCAAGAAGTCGCGGCCGGCGCCAAACACTACGATTGCGGCCACGCCTTCGTCGTGAGTAACGCCCCGTTCACACCAGCCGCGCGTCAGCTTGCGAACACGAACAACGTGGACCTGCTCCACCACGACGAGCTCATCGGGCGGCTCCAGGCGAAGCGCCAAACGCTGGGAAGCCCGCACCGATGGCCCCTCGAGTAGTGGGCTCAGCCGACGAACGGCCAGGACCGCTCTGAACGCTCCTCGGGGTCGTGAGGGAGCGCGGCAGGGTTTGGCCTCTGCCCAAGTTCAGTGATCTTGGCCACCACCCTGGCCGATGTGCTGCTCAGTGCCATACCAGACGCGGTCCCCCGGCCTGAGCGCATTCGGCCAGGATTTCAGGGTGGAAGCGCGCGCACTACATGTGAAAGCGGTATGAGGGGTTGGGAGTCTGGTTGTCCGAAAGCTCAGCCATCAGAAGGCCGACCTTTCTGGCGAAGGAAATGGTGATCGGGTAGCGGCCGACGCCCTCGGTGGAGTTCCAGTTCATCTTGGTGAGCGCCAGTATCTCGCGGGCGCGTTCGCGGATGTCGGTACTGCCGCACGAGCCGATCTGCAGCGGCGCGGGGATGTGCGGGCCGGGATACTCATCCCACCACGAGACATAGCCCATCGTGAACAGGTACGACTCATCCCCGCAGGTGCACAGCGTCCCCCGCCAAGGCTCCTGCATTCCCTTGCGTATCAGGCGGAACGCGGTGCTGCGCATCCACACCAGATCGCAAGCCGGAATGCGCGCGGCCGCAGCACGCAGCCCCTTCTCCTCTTCGGGCTGGTACATGCTGGTCTTGTGCACGACGACGCGCGTGGGACGCATCCCGGCGCGCGCTTCATAGTTTTCGAGGACGTCGCTCATGAGGTCGGTGGCCTGGGCCTCCGTCAGGTAAGGCTGACGATCTCTCCGCTGGTCGTGGGGTATGAACGAACCCTTGAGCGCAAACGGCTCGACCTCGTTGGAGAACGCCTGAGCCAGGCTGGCGTAGACGACATCGCCTTCGCGCCGTTTGAGGTGATGGAACGAAATCCCGACAAAGCAGGTATTGCCGGGAAGATCGGCGGGCCGCCACGGCTCGTGCCCGCACTTGTAGAAGAGCGATGTCGCGAGATTCCATGACCGCGTCGCATTGCTCTGGCCCTGGTCATCCGGTCGCATGAACGTGTCGCGCCGCAACACCTGGACGGGTACAGCGTTCGGGTGCGTCATGCTCCTAGCCTTGAGCGCACGGTAGAACGTCCGGAACAAGAGATCCTCCGCCTGCGTCCGGAGCTCCTCGGCTGCCTTCAGCTCCTCCGGCGTCGGCTGGAAGAGTGACAACTGTTCTTGCTCCTCCTCGCGCTGCAGGCGCTCCAGTGCGTTGCGTTCCCGGAGCGTCAGCCTCGGATTGCTGATGCGCATATCCGCTAGTTCATCCGGCAGACATACGATGATGCAGTCCGGACGCGTGTCGCCGAAGAGCCCCTGAATCTTTGCGTCAAACACCTCCAGCAGCTCCTCGAACTTCTGTCCCGGCGAGGAGATGCTCAGCGCGGCGCCTAGTCTTTGCTCGTCGACGGCCCGCACGAACCTGTCTTCGATGACGAAGGTCACACCGAAAGCTTGCGGTGCCCCCGGCCAATTCGGATAGCGGCGGGAGTTGCTCTCGCGCGCAACCGCCATCTGGTTGAGTCGGTGCAGCCAGGCGCGGGCCAGCCTTACCTCCGCAAGGGGTCCCACAATTCCGATGCGTCGCTCCCTGGGCGCCGTCTTGTCCGCAGCTCCATACCGCGCCATGACGCGGCGAGGCTCGACACCCGTCTCGTTCGCCCCGAACAGCAGTCTGGGCTCAGGCAAGCATTCGATACTGATGTTCGGGCTCATGAATCAATCCGATTTCCGGTACTTCGACAGTCAGAAACGCCATGTCGATCAACAGGTCGTCGACGTGGCGGTCGCCGACGTTCATCGTCTCTGCGCCACGGCCCAGAAAGCTTGCCCAGAACGTGAGGTCCGCCTCCACGCTCTTGTTGCGGTCGAACTTGATGCGGCGCGTGGCCTTGGCTGCGTTCCTGAGCGAGAAGGCGAGGCCCTCTGCCTTCGTGCGCGCGACCTCATCGTCGAGCAGGACACCCTCGTTTGCCGCGCGCGTCGTGACCAGCTTACGCGCGAGCGACACGCTCGTTAGCTGCCGGAGGCGAAGCCAGATCGCCTCGATCGGCTGCTCTGACAGCAGCGTGCGGTGCTTGGGTGGATGCGCTGCGATCGGCGCAGCGGAGGTATGCGGGGCGAACTTGCCGGTGGCGCTGTCGTTGTTCCAGCCGATCAGGACACTGTGGAAGTCGTTCGCCGTGCTGACCGGCGTGGTGATGCCGTACGCATACGAGTCGAGCTTGTACAGTTCGCCCTTGATGAAGATGTGCTCGACCTGCGGAGCGAGCGCCTTGTAAACGGCGTTGTCCGTTGCTGACGTGTACATGATCGCAACCCGGTGGCTGACGCCTGCTCGCTCGGCCTTGATGACCAGGTACTCGCCTCGCTCGACTTCGCGTTCGATCGAGGCCGTCCAGCCATGTGTTCGTAGGGGCGCCAGCAGCTCGCTCTCGGCGTCCTGCCGAAGAATGCCGAGCCTCAATTCCCACCCAGTGCTCATACGGCGGCCTCTACTTCTTGCTCGGTGCCCAGCGGGTCGGACCAGGGCCCGCCGCTCGGAGGAGGTGGCTTCCCCTCGCCGGCCCCCTTCGCGTGCCTCTGACCTGCCCGCTTACGCGCGGGCAAGCACGGCTCCGCAAGCGTTAGGCGGTCGAGCGCGGGTCGAGTATGGCACTGGCATCAGAAGCCTGGGAGCATAGGCGATGGTGGCGAAGCTCTCAACCAGACACCCAGGGCCGACGGGCGGGACGAGACGCCAAAGCGTTGGCTCTTGGTCGGTCGGGACGCCGTGAGCTCTTGGAGACCTTCGCACGTGACCCGCTAGCGCCCCCTTACCCGCCCCCTCTGCCCCTCGACCCTTCCCGCTCGAAATCGGGCCTGCCCCACCGCGCCTCGTGCCCAGAGCCCGGCCGCGTGCTCGTCGCTCAGCTGGCGGGCCTCGTCGTCACCCATCCGCTCAATGCACACCCGCAAGTAGCGCCGTGCGGCGACGAGATCGTGTCGATGCACCGGTGGGTCGCCTTCCTGCGCTAGCTCGCCGGCGATCCTCCACGCAAGCCGCTCGACGTTCGTGTCGTTCACCAGCGCGGTGAAGATCGTCTCCCGCTCCTCGTTGTCCATCACGCCACCCCGCCCAGACCAGTCAGCGCGGTATCAACAATAATAATTTGCAGGAGCTGGTCGTCGGTTGTCAAAGTTTGGGGCGAGGTACGAGGGTGGAAGCAACCCAGGTGTCGCGCGCCTTCGGGAGCAGGACTAGACAGCGGAGAGAGGTTCGCCACAGTCCTTCCCCCGAGCCAAAAATGGCCGGAAAGCGTCGCTGCTACGAATTTTGGCACCAAAAATTGACAGACCGTCGCGTGGCAGCCCACGCTGCTAGCAGCGCAGCAGGGCCGACGCCGCAATGGACCATTTTGTCCGCAGCGGCGAGGAGAAGGCCACGATGTCTGTGCAGCAAGAAGAACAGCAACCGCCGGCGCCGTTCTATCGTCCGACCGAGGTTTGGTCGGTCTGGTATCGAGGCAAGCAGGCAGCAGCAATCCTCGGGATAACGCCCGGCGCCCTCGGCGCCGCTCGGAGGCGGTCCGCATCGGATGAGAGCGCTGACTTCGTATCGTGGTCAGACATCGAGGCGCGACGCCTCGGCGGCGGCTGGCGCTATCGCTTCGGTCCGTCGTGGCGTGCTCGTTGACTGTCATCATCTGATGGTGATGCCCATCGCATGTTCGTGAAAGCGTGCGACGAGCGCTTTGTCGCACGACGTCCGCCAAACGTTGCGCGCACCCTCGAAACGGCCTTGTCGATGCTTTTCCCGCGACCATCTTGTCGACGGAGGTTCAGAACATGATTCAAAAACAAATGCAGTCCGTTGGTGATGTCGCGCATCTTCTAGAGGTTCACGAGCAAGTCGTGATCGAATGGGCGGAGCGAAACGAGCTTCCGCAGGTCGGTCGCGAGTTCGTGCTGAGCCCGCGGGACGTTCGCGATTTCGAACGCTGGCTCAACGCGGCCGGCTCGACCGACGACACTGACGCAGCGGCCGGCGACGACGACACGAACCCTGCCGATGAGGACGATGAAGACGGCGGTGACGACGAAAGCGAAGACGAAGGCGACGACGACGACGACGAAGACGAAGACGGTGAGGCCGATGACGACGAAGACGTCTAGGGACGCACCGGCGCCGGCTGAACGCCGCTGTGGGTAGTACCGGCCGTGGGCACGACTCCGCAAACGCCGAGGTCGGGTTCCAGCGTGGAGCTTCTGACGATCCCGGAGGTAGCCAGGCGCCTCCGGGTATCCCGAGCGACCGCGTACGCGTGGGCCACCGACGGCACGCTGCCGGTGATCCGGCTCGGTCCGCGGCCGCTCTTGCGCGTCCACCCCGAAACTGTAGAAAAGATGCTTCGGGAAACGACGCGGGACTCCTCGAAGGAGAACCGCGATGCCGGTAACGAAGTATCGAGGCAACTACTACGTGGACGTGTACGTCGATGTTCCGAGCCAAGGCGTCCGCCGCATACGGCGACGGAGCCCCATCCAAACCCGGAAGGGCTCGGAAGCGTACGAGCGAGAGCTCATCGAGGTCGCCTTGTCGACCTCGAAGCCCTTGCCCCAGCAAAGGAGGCTCGCTGAGTTTGCGATCGAGTTTCTGAAGACCTACTGCGCAACCAACAACAAGTACGCAACGCTCGAGGCCAAGGAGTCGATCTTGCGGGTACACCTCATCCCCGAGATGGGAAAGCTCATGCTGAGCGAGGTGACCACGCGCGATATCGAGACCTACAAGGCCAAGAAGCTCGGCGAGGGGCTTTCGCCGAAGACGATCAACAACCATCTGACCGTTCTTCGGAAAATGCTCAGCGTCGCGCTCGAGTGGGAGCTCATCGAGCAGATCCCGCCCGTGAAGTGGCTCAAGGTGCCGCCGCAGAAGTTCGACTTCCTCTCGTTCGAGGAAGCCGACCGGCTCTTCCAAGCGGCGGACACGCAGTGGAGACCGGCGATCCTCGTCGGGCTTCGCTGTGGGCTACGCCTCGGCGAGATCATGGCGCTTCGGTGGGAGGACGTGGACCTGGTTGCGGGGCGGCTCGTCGTGAACCGCACCGTCAGCCGGGGCCGCATCAACTCGCCGAAGAACGGACGCACCCGAGAGATCCCCTTGGGGCTCGAAGTGCTCCGGGCGCTAGAGGACCACCGGCACCTGAAGGGCGAGCTAGTCTTTCCGGGGCCGGCAGGCCGGTTGCTTCATCGGAACGAAACGAAGCATCCGCTCTGGCGTGCCTGTCGAAGGGCCGGTCTCCGGCAGGTCGGCTGGCACGCGCTCCGGCATACGTTCGCCTCGCATCTCGTGATGCGGGGCGCGCCGATCCGGGGCGTCCAGGAGTTGCTCGGCCACTCGACGATCGAGATGACCATGCGCTACGCGCACCTCAGCCCAAAAATCTCGCGCGAGATCGTTGGGCTTTTGGACAGCGTTGGGAACGTAACGGGAACCGAAATCGGGACCCGTTCACAACGCTCAGGATCTGCTTAGCTTTTCAGTGGAGGCGCCGGGAATTGAACCCGGGTCCGCGAGGCATCCGGCTAATCCTCGTTCACGTGCGTAGCCGGATTGCCCAACCGGCGGGGTTCCTGAATTCGGTCAGGACCTAGCTTCCGATTTTCTCGGTCACGTTCGCCGGAAGCATCGACGGGACCCAGCCTTAGTGGTGACGCCTGATTCGCTACCAAGACAATCTCGCGGTCAGACGGCTTTCACTGTTTTTTAGGCAGCGAGAGCGATTGCGTTGTCGTTCGCAATTGGTACGGCCCGATTTTGAAGAGGGTCGGGTGCCTCCGCACGCAGACTAACGTTCAGTCCCCACGTCGAAACCGATCGCCCCCGAAGGGGTTGTGGGTTGACGACAAGCTAACGCTGCGGGGCGGTGAGTCAAGGTGACGGCCGGCCTGAAAGCCGGAACACGCGAGCGAAAGTCGTTCTGGCCGATCACAGCTGGATCCGGCGGGAATCTAGGGTTGTGCGGAGGGCCATCGTCTGCGTGCTCGTGCTCGTGCTCGTTGCGTCGGCGTGCGGGGGCTCGAGCGCGAAAAACTCGGCGGGGAATAGTGGGCAAGGCGGAGCAACGCCGGGCGGAACGGGCGGCCTCACCGCGGCGGGCATGGGAGGTGCGCCGTCGGCGGGCGGCAGCAGCGGCGAAGGCGCGCTCGGAGGAGCGCCGTCGAGCGGTGGCTCGGCGGGGAGCACGTCTGCGCGTGGTGGGTCGGCCGGCGAAAATGCGGCGGGCAGCGATCCGGTGGGCGGTAGCTCGGCCGGCGACAGCTCGGCGGCGGGGAGCCCTGCGGCGGGGAGCTCTGCGGGCGGCGCGTCGGCGGGCGGTGGCTCAGCGGGAAGCGGCGGCGCGGGAACAGTCGAAGGGATCGTGCTCGGCCGGATCCGGGTGAGCGCCGGCGAGCTCGACCGCGACCACTCCATCGTCACGTTCCCGCCGCCGTTCGCCGATGCCCAGACGAAGCACCTGGTGCTCGACGACGGCGCGGGGAATCTTATCCCCCTGCAGCTGAACCCCGTGACCGGCGTGCTCGCGTTCATCCTGCCGTCGCTCGGGGTCGGGGAGCAGGCCGAGTACACCATCCTGGAGCTACCCGACGCCCTGCCGGAGCGCGCGACGGCGCTCACCGAGGGCGACCACCTCTTCCTCCGCGTGGAAGAGGAGCAGGTGCTTCGCTGGACGCTGGTGGTGGACGACGCGGGGAGCGCCGACGAGAACGACGCCCGGGCGGGCTACATCTACCCGCTCTACACCCCCGCCGGCCTGAACGTCTCCGACGACTACCCCGTCGACCACCCGAGCAACCACGGGATCTGGGCAGCGTGGCTCCGCACGAGCTTCCGAGGCCACCTGGTCGATTTCTACAACGGCTTTTCCGACTCGGGCAGGGTGGATCTCGACAGGATGGACGGGATCTGGAGTGGCCCCGTCCACGCGGGCCTGGCCGCGCACCTGGTCCACACCGACATCACGACGTCCCCGCCCGTCGTGGCGCTGACCGACGACTGGACGGTGACGGTCTACGCGACCCACGAAGGCACACCGCCCTATTTCGTTTTCGACATCGAGTCGACGCAGCTAGCCGCGACCCAGGACCCGCTGATACTGGAGCAAAACAACTCCGGCGGTTTCACGTTCCGGGGCGCGAACGCCTGGCAAGACCCGAGCCTGGTGAGCTTCCTGACCTCGGAGGGTGATGATCGGGACGTTGGTGACGCGGCGACGGCGCGCTGGGTTTCGCAATTCGGGAGTATCGGCGGGGAAAGGGGTGGGTACGCGGCGCTCGATCATCCGGATAATTTCCGGCACCCGCAGGGCCTTTTCATCCATCCGACGAATCCATTCTTTTCGTTCGTTCCGGTGACGGCGGTGAAGGGCGGCCGTTTCACGATCGAGGTTGGGACGCCGTACGTGACGCGGTTCCGCGTGGTGACGTTCGATGGGGACGCGGATGGCGCGGTGCTGGAGAGGTTGTGGGGGGACTATGCGGAGCCGGCGGGGGTGGAGGTTTTGCCGTAGGGAGCCAAAAACCTTGCGATTGCTCTCCACGCCACGCCGAACTAAGACGGACGCATGGGCAAGAGGGCGGCAATCGCGGGCGTCTTGTGCTGGGTTCTCGCCTCGTCGTGCACGAAGGACGACGAGGCGCCCGCCGCCAACTCAGGGGCGGGCGGCACCACAGGTGGCAGCAGCGGCAAAGCGGGCGGCGGCGGGAAGGGCGGCGGCGGGACCAACGGCGGCAAAGGCGGCAACGCCGGCGCCGAAGGCGGAACGGCTGGTACTACGGTGGGCGACGCTGGTGAAGGCGGCGACGACGCCAGCGGCGGCACCAGCGGCAATGGTGGCGGCGGCGGCAAAGGGGGCAGCAGCGGCAAGGGAGGGAACGCAGGCAACGGCGCCACCAGCGGTAGCGGCGGCTCCGACACCTCGGCGGGCGAAGGCGGCGGCGGTAGCTCCGCGGGCACGGCCGGAGCCGGCAGCACGGAGGGCACGGTCGAGATCACGCCGGAGGACGGCGGCACGATCACCGTCGGCGGCACCACCGTCACGGTGCCGGCCGGCGCCGTCGCCGATCCCGTCACGATCACAGTTCGCGTCGTCGATCTCCGCGACCTACCCCTGCTACCGAGCGGGATCCGATCGGTTGGGCCCACGGTCGAGCTCTTGCCGCACGGCACCAGCTTTTCACAGCCGGTTTCGATCACGCTCGCACACTCCGCGCCTGCGGGGGACACGGTCTCCGTGATGCGGCTCGACGACGGGGCGGACATCACGTGGGAAGGCGTCCCCGGAGTCACGTCCGACGCAACGACCGCCACCTTCCAGACGCAGACCTTCTGCGCTCTCGCTCCGACGGCGGAGTTCGGGAGCTGTCACGACCTCCAGCCCAACTGCGGTTTGACCGCCGACCAGGACTGCTGCCAATCCCGGCTAGTGACTGCCCAAACGTACCTGCAAGGTCCTGGCCCGGCCGACAACTACTCCTTCACGTCGACGGTCGCGTGGTTCGAACTCGACACGTTCGAGGTTACCGTCGGCCGAATGCGGCACTTCGTCGAGAGCTACGACGAGTGGCGCGGTGCGGGCTATCCACCCGTCGGAGCAGGGGAAAACCTCAACGTCCCTGGAAGCGGTTGGCAGGCGAGCTTCGACAACTCTCTCCCCGCGGACGCTGCCGCCCTCGTCGAAACGCTGAAATGCGACAACATCATGGAGACCTGGCGCGACGTCCCAGGCGACGAGACGCTGCCCATCAACTGCGTGAACTGGTACGTCAGCTTCGCGTTCTGCGCCTGGGACAACGGACGTCTGCCCACCGAATCGGAGTGGGAGGCCGCGGCATCCGGCGGCATCAACGAACTAGTGTACCCGTGGGGCAACACCGTGCCCACCGATGTCCAAGACATGCTGGTCGAGTTTGGCGTCTACAGCTGCATGGCCGACGGCAGCCAGCCCGGCGACTGCACGCGCACCGACATCCGCCCCGTCGGCTCCAAGCCCGCCGGCATGGGCCTCTTCGGTCACCACGACCTCAGTGGCAACATGACGGAGTGGGCCCTCGATTTTTACACTGGCTACTCCGCCACCGCCCAGACCAACTACGCCAACCTCGTCCCCGCCTTTACCCGCTCATACCGCGGCGGCGCCTTCAACTTCGGCGTCCTGCAGATGAGAGCCACCTACCGCGCGAGCGCCGCGCCCGACCTTGAATCGGCGTACGTCGGCTTGCGGTGCGCGAGGAACAAGCCGCCGCCGCCGTAGGGTGGCGGGTGCACTTCTACCCCGCGAAAAACTTGCGGATCCGAGACATCAGGATGTCGGGGCGCTCGCTGGCTTCGACGCCGTCGGTCGCGTCGGCGACGGCCTCGTTCAGTTTCTGCATGCGGTCGGCGAGGCGGACGGTGAGGCGCTCGAGTAGGGCGGGGTTCGAGTCGAAGACGCGCTTGAAGGCGGCGCGCGTGACCTGGAGGACTTCGCACTCGACGAGAGCCTGGACGGTGGCGGTGCGGCGGTCGCCGGTGAGCAGAGCGAGCTCGCCGAAGACGCCGCCGGTTTCCATGACCTGGACGCGAAAGGGGGGGCGACCTTCGACGGTGGCGACGACTTCGACGCGGCCGCGCTCGAGAGCAAAGAGGTCGCCGCCGGTGTCGCCCTGGCGAACGATGACTTCGCCGGGGGCGTAGAGGACGAAACGCGCGCCTTCGGCGAGGATGCCGAGCTCGGCGGGGGTGAGGACCTTGAGCAGCTCGAAGCGGGCGAGCCGTTCGACGAAATGCGCGTCTCCAGCGGCGGGTGGGGCGATGGTGTGCGTCGCGACGGCGTGCTTGGCGAGCGGTGCGGGCGCGGTGCCGGCAATGGATACGGTGCGCTGCGGGAACGGGAGCTGGAGGCCGGCGCGGTGGATGGCGTAGTAAACGCGCTGGCGGATGGCGGACTCGATCGGGTCGCGGCGGCCGTAGTCGTTGATGAAACAGCGGACGGAGTAGACGACGCCGGTGTCGTTGAAGCCCGTCACGAGCACGGCCGGCTCCGGCTCGGGGAGGACGCCGTCGACTCCGCGGACGGCGGCGAGAACGACGCTGCGGATCCGCTCCGGCGAAGCCTCGTACGGCAGTGAAATGTCGGTGTCGTGGCGGACGACTTTGGTCGGGCGCGAGTAGTTTCGGAGGATGGCGCGCGCCAGCACGCTATTCGGGACGATGACCTGCACGCGGGTGTTGGTGAGGAAGTGCGTCGTGCGCCAGTTGATCTCGGTCACTTCGCCGAGGCCCTCGTTGCCGTCGGCGAAGCGCACCCAGTCGCCGACGCCGACCGTCTGCTGGCCCTGGAGCGCGAGGCCGGCGAAGAGGTTACCGAGGGTATCCTGCATCGACAGGCCGAGCACGGCCGTGAGCAGGGCGGAGGTGGTGAGCAGGCCCGTGGGCTCGACGCCGATGGCGCGAAGGGCGATCAGGGCGATGATGATGTAGAGGATGGCTTGCGCGACGTCGCGCATGATCTTCGGCCAGGAGCGGCCGACGAGGCGCGACAGGCGGCTCGAGGCGACGATGATGAAGACGCTCCTGACGAGCGACGCGCACCACGAGAAAATCGCGAAGAAGTGCAGGAGCTTCACCGGCATCGGGTGAAGCGGCAGGATCTCCATCGCGCTTCGTGCGACGCCGTAGATGGCGAGCAGGATCAGCGGGCCGCGGACGAGCTTGCGCTGGCCCGAAGGCAGCAGCACGAGCGTGACGAGGACGACGAGCAACCCGAGCCCGAGGCCCGAGAGGACCGGCTGCAGCTTCAGGTAGGTGTCGAGCGACACGCGCTCGACGATATCACCCCGACGAGCAGTCGATCAGCGTCGTGCTGTTCTTGGCCGGGATGGTTCCGGAGCCGAGGAAACGGATCTTGCGCTTTTGGTTGGCGGGGCAGCCCGCGACCAGGGAAGCGGCGCCGCTGCCGGCTTCGGGGTCGATGTAACAGTAGCCGAATTGGCCGCCCGGATCGGCCGTCGGAGCCAGGCAGGTTTCGAGCTCGGGTCCGTCGAACTGCTGGATCTCGCAGACGCAGTAGTCAGCGCACGGGACGGGGCCTTGGCCTGCCCCCCCACAATGCCCGTTGTGGGTAAGCCAGCTTATTACTCTGGAGGATGCGTCGGACGATGCTGGCAGGCGGCCATCGGCTTCGTTGCAGCCGCAGTTCTCGGTGCCAAGGGCCTCGTAGATGGTGCACGTGGCGCGACCGGCGTCGTCCACCGGCAACGGCTCGTCGAGACATTCAGGCACGAGCCTCTGCTTGATGCTCTCGGTAATGGCCGACATCGCCGGGTTGTAGCCGTAGTTGGGATCAATCTCGGGGTCGGCCACGAAAGCGTACTTCGGGCAGATGCTGGTGGTCACGGCGTTGTCGCCGAGGCTCTTCAAGACGTTGAGCTGGCGCGTACTCGGGTAGGCGCCCGTCAAGAGCTGAACGCCTGCTTGCGGATCGGCGAAGGCGCAGAGAGGGCTATTGCGTTCGAAATCCTCGAGATAACACTCGCAGTGTTCCCGGTTCTCCTCGGTGCAGGCGATCGAGGTTCCGAGTGGGAAGGTGCAGGCGAGCTGCAGACGGTCGCGAGCCACCGCGAATTGCTCGTGGCCGTTGACGTAATTCCAGGGCTGGACGTCGAGGGTCGGCTGCTCGGGCCAAGCGTCGGGGAGCAGCGGGTGCGCTTCGCTCGGGCGCGGATCGACGGACTCGAGCATGAACGGGTCAGTCGGGGCCCGACCGGTGCCGTCGGGTCCGAGCATCAGTTCCCAGCGACCTTCGGCCTTGAGCTCGGCGGCCGAAAGGAAGGTGAGGCCGCTCTCACTGTCGAGGCTCTCCGTCGTGGCGAGGTCCTGCCACGGGACGCCGACGATGCCGGCGAGGATCACCCAATCCTGGGGGCGCGGCGGACCCGAGGGTAGGGGGCCGAGTGTCGGGCTGACGGCAGGAGGGACCTGCCAATCGTCGAAGATTGGATTGTCGACCAGCCTCCCGGTGTAGCGCGGATCGATCTGGCGTTCGGTGAGCGCGTCGGTGTAGCGCTGGGTGGGGTAGAGCAAATCGATGCCGAAGCGCTCCTTCTGATGAAAGCAGCGGAGGGCCGGGTGGTCCTCCTCCGGAGCGTAGGGCAAGCCGTACATGCAGCCGGGATCGGTGTCTCCTTGGCCACAAGGACTACAAGAGGGATCGTTCGGCTTGGTCCCGCAGACGGCGTGGCCCCGCGGCATGCGCCAGTGGTTCTCGTTCGGGCCACCCTTGAACGGGATGAGCCACCCCTGGGTGCCGGGCTCGTCGACGATCGAGCAGTCGTTTTCGTCGGTGAGCATGACGATGACGAGCAGCGAGTCCGGACGCAGGAACGCCGCGCGCTGCTCCAGAACGACCTGGTTGACCGGTCCTGGCACACTGACCATCCCGTTGTTCGTCATGGACTGAACCGGCTCGGGATCGACCAGAAAGCGGTACCAAGCTTCGAGCGACGCCTCGAAATTGCAGCCCCCCTCGCCGGCGGCCGTCACGTGATCGGCGAAGTTTTCGATCACGTGGTCGAGGGCCACGGCAGAGCCTCCAGGAGCCCAGGCGAGGAACCCGGCGGGGTCCGAGCTCGCAAGGTCCGAACGCACCGTGGCGAGGAGCTGCGCACGGTCGTCGAAGGTGGGGCCGGTAACCGACGTCGAGCCCAACGACGAGCAGATGTCCCCGCTGCCGTGATCCCCGAGGCTCGACGTGATGACGCCGAGGTGGATGTCCTCTACCCCTTCGAACTCGGGTGTGCCCTCCTCGCACGGGGTATTCGGGTCCGCCCTTGGCACCAGGCGGCCGTCCGCGGTGATGCAGCGCGGAGCGGCGATCGATTTCACGAGCCCCCCGAGGGCCTCGGACAGCAGGCGCTGCTTTTCTCCCATCGAGGCGGAGTTGTCGATCATGAACAGGAAATCGATCTTCTCCGGGCGCGGCATCTCGAGCAGCTGGAGCCCCCCCCTGCTGTTCGCTGCGGCGCTCTTGCTCTTGTCGATTTCGTAGCGCCCCCCACAGCCCCCTACCCCCCCGAGCGACAGAGCCGAGACCAGCACCCCGCGTGCGACTTGC
>Ga0315912_10000426_pt1 | contig 81254 bp, 72 predicted proteins | sample VfabasoilMG_FD_204469 | JGI IMG/M metagenome (GOLD analysis project Ga0315912, IMG submission 204469) | Garden soil microbial communities collected in Santa Monica, California, United States - V. faba soil | ecosystem: Environmental > Terrestrial > Soil > Garden | place: USA: California... | reverse complement strand
AAATCAAAATACACCGCCCGGTGGGCCCGATGATCAGACCGATGCTTCGCGCCTCGCGGCGCTGATGATGTTGCTGGCCCTCGGCCTGAAGTCCGGAAAACTACGTTTTCTGATGATTGCTTACACTAGTAAATATGCGCCAAGTTTGCGATTATTCCCGTTAGAGCCCCAAAAGATCTGGATCTTGCTGCGAGGCGGAAACGATTTGTGGTGCGAGCACAGCTTTCGCGTTCAATAGGAGACTTGTGGGTGCTTCTCCCGAGAACTGCTGGAAGTCGTGAACCATATGCATATGATCGTGATATCCAAACCTGTGAGCAACTGTTGTCCAAGAAATACGTGGAAACGCTGCCTTGGTCTTCAGCGCTGATTCAAATCTAACGATGCGGGCATAGAGTTTTGCTGACACGCCGATGCGTTGCTTGAAAATCCGCTGAAAACTGCGAACGCTCAGACCGGTTTGGTCCACAAGAGCGTCAATCCGGCATTCCCCATGGTTGCGCATAATCTCGTTTGCCGCTAATTCGATTGAGCTGGCGGCAGACGCTCTGCAGCTCTGCTTCGTTATGAATTGATCTGCGATTCGCACGCGTTCCTGAAAGGTGCGCGCATTGCCCAACTTTTCTCTGAACTCTGAGCCTGCCGAGCCCAACACAGCACGCGCCGCGTGATCACGATTGGTAGTCTCGACAGCCGGTAATCCAAATAGTTGATGAACTGCCGACGCCCTGAATACGATGACAAAGGTCTCGACATTACCCCGGACAATTAACTGACATCGTTGGTACGTCTGTGGACCGATAAGTGCCGCCGATTCAGCCGTTCGCGCAACATCCGAACCGTAGAGACGGACTTGAACCGGCCCTCCAAATTGAAAACTGAGCATTTGTGCCGTTCTCGCCGGCACGGGGTGTACAAGGGTGGCCGTTCCCAGTTGGGCTTCACGCTGTAGATAGAACTGAACAAATTGCGCTGCTGCGTTCGAAGCTTTACTGAAGTGGCTTATGTGCACGGCTTATGGGAACACTTTCGAGCACTCAGTCCGCAAATCATGCTGGCGCCAGCTTATTTATTCTACCGTTCAATCGTATCGTAAACTGCTTATGGTCTCGATGTTGGCCGGTTTCTAATCGGAGAATGGGTACAGCCAGTTTGATACCGATCCCACTTCTGCGCAAAAGTAGCGTAATCCAAGTACCACGGAAACGGAGTTCCAGGAAATTTGGGGGCCTCAGGCTCGAAAGCGGGAACTAGGAAGTGATCCAGGTCTTGCGTTAACGCTCATGGTCCGGGAGGCTTGGCTATGGCTCTAGGTCTTGATGCGTGTCGGACGCCGCACAGCGGGCCGCGGCAATCAAGAAGATTGAGAATACGCCGCTGGAACTGCGGAAGGCACTGCGCGGCCTAGCAGACGAACAGTTAGCCACTCCCTACAGGGATGGGGGATGGACGGTGCGGCAGGTGGTGCATCACATCGCCGACAGCCACATCAACGCCTACTGCCGGTTTCGGCTGGCGCTCACCGAGGACAACGACGGTAAAGCCATACGAGGAGCAACTGTGGGCGGACCTGCCCGATGGGGCGACAGCGCCGCTGGGGTTGAGCCTCGCGATGATCGATGCGCTGAACGCGCGACTGAGCATGCTGCTGCACACGCTGACGCCGGAGCGGTGCGCGAGGCCGTTTGTACACCCAACGAGCGGGCCGCACGATGTGGACTGGCTGCTGGCGATCTATGCGTGGCATGGGCCGCATCATATTGCGCATATCACGGCGCTGCGGGAGGCGAAGGGCTGGTAGTTGGCGCAAATTATTGGAGCTGGGCGGGCGGTGGGGCCCATCGGGGTTAACTAGCGCTGATGAATGTGCGAAGGTCCGATTTGTTGTCGCAGCAGTCCATCCTCAATGTTCGTATGGGCGATATGGGGGAATTTCGGTCACTTCGCAGAGCGGGCCTTGGGATCGCCAACTTCCGAATGGCGTAATGCGTTAGGGGGCGGCGAGTCTTTCGTTCTTTACTGAGACGCCACTTCAGGTCTTCGTGGAACGCCCTAATTGGGTCGCACCGCGGTGACAAAGATCCGACCACTGTGGGTCGTGCAATGAGATCAGGTTCGCGAGACAATAGAGAAGTGTATATCGCCCGAGCGTTTGTCCAGCAGCGGCAATTTCTTCACAAGATCGCTCAGATCGCCCGTGATCTTCCGCCACAGGTGATCAGCGTGACCCCTACGCTCGGTAGCGATTGGGCGGGCGAACCAGCCGTGTATTTCCAGGTCGTCTTTGCAGACAACGCTAAACCTCGTCAGGATCTTTTGGCCTTCACCAAGGACATCTCCCACACCATCGTCCAGCGCGTTCGTCCTTTGGAAGAATGGGGTGTGCTCCCCTATTTCAATTTCCTTACGCAGAGCGAAGCCGCCCGCATGCCTCAACCTGATGCCCTACCCGCATGATTTGCTCGCTCTTGCGCGCCAAATAGCAGAGTTATACCCGAAACCTGCATCACATCAACCGAGCCTCAGGCGCGCGATCTCGACTGCGTACTATGCTCTGTTTCATCTGCTCATTGCCGATGGCGTCGGGTACTGCGGAGATAAACAACTCGCCTCTGCATTGGCTCGGATCTTCGAGCATGGCGCCATGAAATCCGCGTCAGATACCAAAGTTTCCGAGATCAATGGCCTCTTCGATCCGAAACCACCCGATGAACCGCTTCGCACCGTGGCTTATCACCTCCACAATGTTGCCGAAACGTTTGGTCAGGCCCAAAACAACCGCTTGGACGCAGATTACAACCTTTCCAGAGAATGGCAACCGGATCAGGTGTTGCTTTTAATCGAAGGAGTGGAGTCGGCTTTTTCAAGCTGGGCCATCGTCCGAGCCGAACAAGCTGCGAAGGATTACCTGTTTTCAATGCTGCCTACAAGGCAAAGCAAACAGGCCCAGCCGCAAAAATCGGGGAAACCGGCCAAGCGTACGAAGCCGAGGCCAAGTCTTGCTGATTCCAAGAATCCGTAAGGTACAAGCGCCCTCAGCGGGAAGAGCTAGCCCATTCGGAGGGTATCGTCGGCAATCCGGAAATTGGCCCAAAAAAGCGTCAAGGCGATTACAGTATCTCCCGCCGCAGGGCTTCGCTTCCTCCAACCCGACTTCCGGCCAACCTCCGAGTAGCGCGTGATAGGGGTGTTAGTGTTGAAAGCTCTACGCTAACGACTTTGCGGGTTCTGTCGAGGCGCCCAAGCCGGACCAGGCGATGCAATTCTGAACTAGACTAAAAATGAAGTTATGAAAATCCGCGTGATTGTCCACAAGGCCGAGGAAGGCGGGTTCTGGGCCGAGGTGCCGTCCATACCCGGCTGCGCAACCCAAGGCGAGTCCATGGAGGAAATTGAAGCCAACGTTCGCGAGGCTATCGAAGGGTGCCTCTCCGTGGATGTTTATGAACCTCTGCTTCAGTTGGACGATCAGGTCATTGAACTGGCCCTGTGACACTCCTTTCCGGCAAGGAACTGGCCAAATTGGTCGAATCCAAGGGCTGGACTCTGCTTCGGGTCAGCGGCAGCCACGACATTTATGCAAGGCACGGAGTGAGTGTTCGCCTTTCCATCCCAATACACGGGTCGAACAAACTTAAGTTCGGATTGCAGCGCCACCTGATGAAACTCGCCGGACTGCCAATTGACAATTAGGCTACTCGAGGGTTGACAAGAGGTCCTGCCTATCGAGGTTCTGGCTCTGAAAGCCGGCCCGCGTCGACAACCACGTGATCGTCATCGGTACCGGGCGCGAAGAATCTCCAGTCTTCCCCGATTGACCCGCACGGAAATATTTGCAGGTGGAATCCGCCGGATAGAGTAAGGTCGAGTCCGTTGCAATCGTCCACAAGGACGCCTTCGACAACGAAACGATCGGAGTTGTTCACTAAGGATCGAGTGTTTGAATCGTAGCCTCCGAGGAGTCCGGTCAGATGTTTTCTCTGGCGGTTTCCGGCTTGCACGTCTTTAAGATCGACTTCCTGGTCTTCTTCCGCCGGTTCGTAGTAGTCGGTGGACCCTGTGACAATGCCTTCGCTCCCCACGAGCCTCCACGGGCACTGGATGTGCAGCGCATATTGACCAACGGCTCCGCGGCCACTCGGATGCGGTCTAACGGCTCCGAATTGGAAGTTTTTCATGTTACCCGCGTCTCTGGCGATTGCGAGCGGGAGGCCGATGAGTCTTTCTAATAATCGGGCGATTTGAGTCTTTTTGTCGGTCATAGATTCGGGCGATGAAGATGCCTATTCTACTGGTCCCACAACCTGGAGTGCGGATGCCCGCGTGCCAGGCTTCCACGAGATTGGCGCTACCGGTACGCGGTTTCCGTAATCGGCCGGCGGCGGTAGGCGGACCACATGCCGGGGATCTCCATCCAGTGCACTAGCGCGCATAAGGCGAATGCCGCCGGCAATTCATACCATCGGACTCCGTATTGCGGGGCACATCGCAGACAGGCCATCAGGCCGTCGCAGGTTTTGCCCGCCACGATGAATGGGATCGCCAACGGGCCAAGCCGCACCAGCCATGCATATGGGAGTCGCGATTCTTCCAGCCGGGTTGCCACGGTACCGTAGCCGCTGTTGCGCCGGATATCGCGTTCCATGGCCCATCCTTCGAATTCGTGTACGAAGCGAATTGCGGTATCGAACCACATGGTGTGGCCCGCGCGCAGAATGGAATCGCTTTGAATGCGGCCCGCGAACGGCCCCAGGTGTTCCGGCAGCGGGTGTGCCTCGTAAACACTCCGGAGGATCAACGCGCCGTTGTTGGCCAGGAACTCTGTAGGTCCGGACCGTCCGGGGTCTAGAAACGACCGCGACAGCAGGCACAGAATCCGCTCCAGCAGGCCCGTTTTTTCGTAAACCGTCCGCCCCGATACGGCGGCGATCTCCGGCCGCCGCTGCATCGTCTCATAGGAGACGCGCAGCCAGTTCTGACTGGGCCGGCAATCGGCGTCGAGCAATGCGATGTAGGGCGCCGATGATTGCCGAGCGCCCGCGTTTTTCAATGCATACGATCCCGATACCGGGAAACAAGATATACGCAACGAGGGCAAGATGGCCTGCAAATCGGCTGGAATCTTTCCTTCGGAGCCTTGCTCCTCGCAGAGCACGTACTCTACCGGGGCGTCGATATCCTGTTTGGCGAGCGCATGCAGGCACTCCCGTTCGTCGTTCCAGGTACGTTTGCCGGACGCGCCATAGTCGGACACAATTAGTACCGTGATTTCGGGGGAGGCCATCCAATTCAGGCTATCAGCGCTCGTCCAAGGCTATTCCGCGGCGGCTATGTCTTGATGCGAGGGTTGCAGACGGGCCAGGGGGCGAAGCCTACCAGGAGGGTCGCACGGTCGATGTAGAGATTGACGTCGTGGCCGTTGATCTGTAGAAGTTGGATGATGCCGTTATTGCAGCTCTTGACCTTCGAACGGCGGATGGCGGCGACATTGGCGGCTTCACTCTTGGGGCCCCAATCTTCCAGGAAGCGCTCAAATTTGTAATCCCGACAGGGCGTGGCGTCGGTGCAGCCCCAAAGGGCGTAGGCCGTTTTGTAGTCCTGTCGCTCGAGCAGGGATAAGAATTCCTTGACGCGGGACTCCTCTTTCCAGTTACGGAAGAAGAACCACAGTCCGCCGCCAACGACGGCGAGGGTAAGGACGGTGTACAGTACCTGCTTGATCCGCTTTTCGCGGCGCGCGTCCTTTACGCCGTAGTTATCGAGAAAATCGCTCATGAAAAGTCCCCCTTGCGGAGAACTTACTTGGCCGGGTACGCTTTGTCGTACTCGACCGTGGCCTCCGCCGTAATTTCGAGTGCCGGCTTGAAGTAGACGGCGTTCGTCACGTCGACGACGATATCGAGCGCCTTGGCTTCCGACAGTTTCTTTACCACATCGTTCATTCGCTGGGCGCTACGGCCGAGAATTTCCTGCCGTTCGCGGTCGACTTCTTCCTGCAGGTCGTCGGTGATGCGCTTGAGTTCGCGCTGCTTCCGCTGACCTTGCACGTTCAGGTCCGCTTCCGCCTGGGGCGTGAGTTTACCGGCCATGGTCTGCAGTTGGTTCTGAATGGTCTGGAGCTCCTTCTGGAGCGCTTCGGCCTTGTCCTGGCGCGGCTTGTACTTGGTTTCCAGGTCCTTTTGCGCCTTTTTGATTTCGGCGGTGTCGAGGACTGCCTTTTGCAGATTGATGATCGCGGCCTTCACCTGTGCCGAAGCCGAGCCTGCGGAGGCCAGCAACAGAGCCGGCGCCAATAAACCAACCGTACGAAAACCGAACATTACAGATTTCTCCTGAATTCCCGCGATGCGAAGTCGATAAACACCAGATTATCACATGCCCTTATGGGCGAGCGCATTTTACAGCCCTAGCGGACCAGCGCCTCAGAAAGGACGCGGCCCATAGAACCGGCGGGTACTTCCACCTCCAAAATTGTTGCCAGAGTCGGCGCCAGATCGTTGACAGCGGCGGCCTGATGGTAGCGGCCGGGTTTGACGCCCGCACCCATCAGGATGATCGGGACGTGCGTATCGTAGCTGTAGGGAGACCCGTGGGAGGTGCTATCCGTGCCGAAAATCCAATAGGGCTCCAACTGGAGGACTACATCGGCGCCGCGGGTGGGATGAAAGCCGTTGGCCATTCGTGTTCCCACCTTGTCCCTTATGAATTCCCCGCGTAGCATCTGGTCCTTGGTATAGACACGAAGAATATGGGGAAAGTTCCGTAGAGCGGCGGCGGCCGCCTCGCGGACCTGGGTCGCGCCGTATTTTTCGAGGAGGGCGGGGTCGAGATAGACCTGATCGGCATATTTACCGACGGACCACTTGCCGGGGCCGAACCGTTTCTGGAGGGTCTGGTCGACGAGGTCGGAGAGGTCCTTCACCTTAATCCGGCCGCCCGGCATTTTGCGGGCGGTGTTGGCTTCGGGCATGGGGGGCACACCGTGGTCGGCGGTCAGGGCTACGAGGACGTTGCGCATGCCCACTTTCTTATCGAGAAAGGCGAAGAGTTTGCCGAGAACGCGGTCGGTACGGACGGACATGTCGCGGGCTTCGGGGGAATTGGGACCGTAAGCGTGGCCTACTTTGTCGTTTGAAGAGAAGCTGAGGGTTAAAACATCGATTCCAGAGTGCTGGCCGAGTTGTTCGTTCTCGACGGCGAGTTCGGCGAAGTGTTCCAGGATGTCGTTCCCGTAGGGACTTTTTTCGATGTTGCTGTAGAACATCGTGTCGGGCGTGGAAGGGAGTTTGTGAAGCGGCGCGCCGCCGGCGAGAGGAACCCAAGGCTTGCCGAGGTATTGATCAGCCGGGCGTTTGGCGTTGTGATCGGCGACCCATTTGGGAAGTTGCTTTGTGTACCAGGTGCTGGTGACCCAGCTTCCGTTTTCCTCGGCAAACCAGTAGGCGGCGTCGGCCATGCGGCCCGGCATGAGAATGGCGGAGCGGTCCTTGAGCGAAATGCCGATGGTTTTGGAATCGCCGCGATCCGACATTTTAATCTCGTCGGCGACGGTGCTTACGAGCAGACGTTTGGGGGTTGCGCCGACGCCGTCGCCGCCAACGAGTTCGCTGGACTCGTCCTGGACGGACGTGGTGATTTTGCCGATTTCCTTCTCATACCATTCATTGGCGACGATGCCGCTGGAGACCGGCGATGCGCCCGTCAGCATGGTGGCATGACCGATGGCGGTTACGGTCGGAGCGTGCTCGTAGTTGGCGTTGGTGAAGACGGCGCCCTGGGTGAGGAGTTGGGCCAGGCCGGCGTTGTACTCATGCCGGAAGCGGGTGAGGTAGTCGTAGCGGAACTGATCCACAGCGATCACCAGCAAGAGTTTCGGACGTGCCGGCGTGGCGGGGACCTGTGCCCACACGTGGGGCAGGCTCGCGAGGAGCGCGAGGCCGAGAATGTTGTATTTCATTGCTAGTCGAGCAGGAGTGCTCCGGTTCCTTGAATCTGATAGATGGTCATGCCGGACTTGATTTTGGCGGGTTCAAACTTCTGGCCGCGTTCTTCGGCTTCGTGCTTGGCCCAGGCGACGGCCTGTTGCTGGTTGAGTTCGATTTTTTTAAAGACGCCTTCGGCTACTGCTTTGCGGCCCGCGCCGTCCTTGGGAAAGAGGATTTCGCCGTCCTTGACCTTGATGCGCACGGTTTTATCGCCGTCCTGGATTTGGAGCCAGCAGCCCATCATCTGGCAGACTTCGGTGATTTTGCCCTTCACCTGGACCATTTTGTTGACGTATTCATCGGGAGTGCTGAGGAGGGTGGCTACGGGGGTTGCGTCTTTCAACGTCAATCCTTTTCCAAACTTTTCGGCGCCCGATACAACGGCGGCCAGGGAGAGAGCGAGCACGATCAAAATGCGCATGGGGTTATTATCCTAAAAATCACGGCAGCGCGAATACCGTTAGAGCGTCGGAGAAAGCAGAGTTATATTTGTTACCGCCGCCGGCGGCGATGACGACGTACTGTTTGCCGGTTTTGGCGCTCCAGAAAGTCATGGGGTTAGCGTGGCCGCTGGCAGGCAGGCGGGTTTCCCAGAGCTTTTTGCCGGTGTCCTTGTCGAACGCCCGGAAGCGGCCGTCGTTGGTGGCGGCGATGAAGACGAGGCCGCCGGCGGTGACGAGCGAGCCGCCGAGATTAGGAGTACCGGTCTGGGGAACGCCGCGCTTGGTGAGTTCATCGTATTCGCCGAGCGTGATGCGCCAGCGGAACTCGCCTTTATCGAGATCGATGGCGGTGAGATGGCCCCAGGGGGGTTGCTGGCAGGGATAGAGATTCTGGTCCCAGAAGCGGGAACTACTGGTGCCGACGCCGCGGTTGCGGTAGGGGACGAGGGAGCCTTCGGGGCGCTTCTCCTGGCGGAAGACCATACCGACATCCATGGAGTTGACGTAGAGGGTGCGGGTGTCGGGATCGAAGGAGGCTCCGCCCCAGTTTGTGCCGCCATTGGTGCCGGGGAAGAGGATGGTCGTCTGGAGGCCGATGGGAGTGAATATCGGCTTCATGACGGCGTCCTTGACGATTCCTTCGCAGAAGGCGCGGGATTCGGGGGTGACGTTGGTGAGCTCTTCGGGCTTCATGCTTTGGCGGGCGAAGGGCGGGGGTTTGACGGGGCGGGGTTGGGTGGGCCAGGCGGTTTCGCCGGGGACTTCGGAGGGCGGGACGGGAGCTTCCTCGATTGGAAAGAGTGGTTTGCCGGTGGCGCGATCGAAGAGGAACGTGAAGCCGGTTTTGGCGACCTGGGCGACGGCATCGATCAGTTTGCCGTTGTGTTTGACGGTTACGAGGGCGGGTTGAGCGGGCAGATCGTAATCCCAGAGGTTGTGATGGACGGTTTGGAAGTGCCAGACGCGTTTGCCGGTGGCGGCGTCGAGGGCGACGACGGAATCGCCGAAGAGGTTGGCGCCTTTGCGGCCGGCGGCGTAGTAGTCGGGGGATGGGGAAGTTAGCGGGAGAAATACGAGGCCGCGCTGGGGATCGAGGGACATGACGGACCAGACGTTGGTGCCGCCGCGATCTTTCCAGGAGTCGCCTTCCCAGGTTTCGTGGCCGAATTCGCCGGGACGGGGGACGGTATGGAAAGTCCAGGCGAGTTTGCCGGTCGCGATGTCAAATGCACGGACGTCGCCGGAGGGGCCTTGGGGATCGCCGTCGGAGACCCAGGCGCCGGTGATGACGAGGTTCTTGAAGATGACCGGGGGAGAGGTGATGCCATAGGCGCGGTCAGGGAATTTGTCGGCGACGCCGATACGGAGGTCGATGGAGCCGTTGGTACCGAAGGCGGGGTCGGGTTTGCCGGTGACTGCGTCGATGGAGTAGAGGCGGCCGATTTGGGTGCCGTGGAGGATGCGCTTCTTCTTGCCGTCGGTCCAGAAGGAGCAACCGCGGGAGATGAAGAGGTTGGCGGCTTTGGATTTATCGATGTCGGGATCGAAGGACCAGAGCTGTTTGCCGGTTTCCGGTTCGATGGCGACGACGCGGTTGAAGGGCGTGGTGAGGTAGAGAACGCCATCGACCATGAGGGGAGTGGTTTCGAAAGCGGTGCGTGTGGGGAATTTTGTGCCGTCGGAGATTTCGCCGGTCTTGAATGTCCAGGCGGGTTGGAGTTTCGCGACGTTGGTGCGGTCGATTTGCTTGAGTTTGGAGTACTTTTGACCGCCGGCGTCGCCGCCCCAGTAGCGCCACTCCTGGGCGGTTGAAAGAGAGATCGCGGCTAAGAGGAGTGTCCATCGCATAGGATTACAGTAGAGGCTGTTATATCACCACCGTCACCCTTTTTCGTCCGGTCGGGCGTTTTGAATTCGAAAAAATTCAAGCGGCGGGGTTTCGCGCCTTTCCGCCTCGACTGCCGGAGCAACCGATTTTCTATCCTGTAACGAGTCTTGAGTATGCGCGGGAGATTGCGCGGGACTGGAATACGCGGGGAGCCGAATCGGGGCATGTCGGGATTGTGCTGCGATTTCAGGTACCGGCGTCGATGCTGGAGAAGTACCCGGTACGCGTTGTGGGGACGCGCGATCACGCGGAGCTTTGGGTGCCGGCCGAAGAATTGGACAGCTTCAACTCGGCGCTAACGGGACCGATTGAAGTCGCGGAGATATGGTGGCCGCGGGTTGATTAGGGCTGTTTTTCGCGAGTCGAGCCGCCCTCTTTAGAGAGCCGGGTTTTCGCGCCTTCGAGCTTCTTCTGCACCTTGGTGATATCGAGGCCTTCGCGTTCGGCGGCGCTCGAGTTCTGCCATGCCTGCACTGACTTCTCCCACGCGGTGATCGCATCCTTGAGGCGGCCCATTTTGACGTAGACATCGCCCAGGTGGTCCTGAATGGTGGAGTCGCGGGGCACCTTTTCGGTGGCCTGTTTGAGAGAGGCTTCGGCTTCGGTGTACTTGCCGAGGCGGTACTGCGCCCAGCCCAGGGAGTCGAGGTAGGCGCCGTTGCCGGGCTCCTGTTCGAGGGCCTTGCGGATCATCTTTTCGGCTTCGGCGAGCTTGACGTTGCGGTCGGCGAACATGTAGCCGAGGTAGTTGAGCGCGGCGGCGTTGTTGGGATTCTTGTCGAGGACCTGACGGAACTCTTTTTCGGCTTCGTCGAACTTCTTCTGGCGTTCGAGCATGGAGCCGCGGGTGAACCAGACGCTTTCGCGTTCTTCGTCGGTTTTGGCGAGCTTTTCGGCGGCGTCGAGAGACTTGCCCATTTCGGGGTAGTTCTTCATCCGGTCGTGGAGCTGAGCAAGCTGGAGATGGGTTTCGCGGTCGTTCTTGCCGTCGAGCATCGATTTCACGTCGTCGACGGCTTCTTTGCCGCGGCCCATTTCAACGAGGGAGGAAGCGCGGACGAGGCGGATCATGCGGTCGCCCGGGAATTTCTTGAGGGCTTCGTCGGCTTCGGCGACGGACTTTGAATAGTCTTTGCCCTGGCGCCAGGATTCGATGATCTGAGCGGCGGCGCGGACGGCGGTATCCTTGTCGAGTTCACCGGCTTCCCGGAAGGCTCCGGCGGCTTCGGCATACTGCGCATTGTTGCGGTAGAGCATGCCAAGGCGTTCCATGAGGCGGGCGCGGTTCTTCTTGGCTTCAGCGCTGCCGGCGCGGGTGGAGCTGTCGTTCAGGACTTCTTTGAGGGCATTGATGGCTTCAGGGAGTTTGTCCTGGGCTTCGTAGAGGCCGACGGCGTTGTAGCGGACTTCCAAGTTGTTGGGTTCGACTTCAGCCGCCTTTTTGTGGGCTTCCCAAGCCTTATCGACGTGGCCCAACTGCATGTGGAGCTGGGAGAGCCGGAGCCAGGAGCCGCCGTCCTTGGGCTCCTCCTTGACGATTTCGCCGTAGGTGGCGATGGCGGTTTCGTAGTCTTCGGCCTGGACCAGGATGTTGGCGTATTCGCGCCGGAGCTCGTTGTTTTCCGGCTGCATTTCGACGGCGCGTTTTAGCGTTTGGGCGGAGAGCTTATACTCGCGCATCTGCTCGTAGGCGGCGGCGAGTTGGGTGAGGGTGCGGAGGTTGGGGCTCTTGTCGGCGACCTTTTTGAGGAGCTCGGCTGCTTTTACGGAATCGCCGACGTCGGCGAGGACCATAGCCAATCCGCTTAGCGCGTCGACGTTTTCGGGATCGTTTTTGAGGACCTGTTCATAGGCCTGTTTGGCGTCGACCGATTTCTGCCCCATTTTGTAGAGGCGGCCCAACATTAGCCATGCGTCGGGATCGGAGGGATCGAGTTCGGTGATCTTCTTATACTGTTCGGTGGCCTGCTCGAGCATCTTCTGGTTCATGCCCTTTTGCTGGGGGTCACCGATCATGCGGGCGAAGATGCGGCCGAGGATACGGCGTGCAGTCAGGTCGTTGGGGTTGGACTTTAGAGTGTTTTCGGACTCCTGGACGGCTTCGCGGAGGCGGCCGGTCTGGATGTAGAGATCGGAGAGTTCCTCGCCCAGGAAGCCGGCGGCGGGGTCTTCACGCATGGCCTTTTTGTAGTAATCGATGGCCTTGTTGAGGTACTCGGAACGGTTGTTATAGGCGGAACCGAGCTCGGCATAGAGATGCCCCATGGCGTAGTTGAAATAGGCGGCGGACTTATCGGAAAGAGCGGGCTTTCGGGCTGGGTCGGCGGGCTGCCCGTTTACCGGCATTACGGCGGTTCCGGCTGCGATGAGACCAGCTCCGAGCCAGCGGCCAATCAATTTCCGATTCATTTGATGTCGTCCTTACTTTGTAACCAGAATTTCGCTTCTTAGTATACGATTCCGCGCGCCCGTTTATAGTTCCAGTTTTCCCGGCAGAACCGGCGGCGCGTTTTAGACTGGAAGGAACCGGATGTCAAACCTTCCAATTGTGGCGGTTGCGGGGCCGACGGGAGCGGGGAAATCGTCGTTGGCGCTGGCGATTGCCGAGCGGTTTGGCGGCGAGATCATCAATTTCGATTCGGTGCAGGTTTACGCGGGATTTAATATTGGGTCGGCGAAGCTGACGTTGGCGGAACGGCGGGGGATCCCGCATCATTTGATCGATTTGTGCGCGCCGGCGGATTTGTTTACAGCGGGTGACTTCGCGGCGGAGGTGCGGGCGCTGTTGCCGCAGATTACCGGGCGGGGGCGGCTTCCGGTGCTATGCGGCGGGACGGGATTTTATTTACGGGCGCTACTGCACGGGCTGACGCCGGGACCGCAGCGGGACGATGAATTGCGGGGACGGCTGTTTGCGCGCGAGGAGCGGCGGCCGGGAGCTATCCGGAGACTGTTGGGCCGGTTGGATCCGGCGGCGGCGGCGCGGATTCATCCGAATGATGCGAATAAGTCAGTGCGAGCGCTGGAGCTGCGGATTCTGGCCGGACGGCCGGCGGGGGAGCATTTTTCGAGCGGCGGGCTGGCGCCGTTGGAAGGGTATGACGCACTGGTGATGGCGCTGGACCCGCCGAGGGAGGAGCTTTACGCGCGCTTAAATGAGCGATGCGAAGAGATTTGGCGGGGCGGGCTATTGGACGAGGTTGAGGCGCTGCTGGATGCGGGAGTGGATGCGACGGTGAAGCCGTTTGAATCCTTAGGGTATAAGCAAGCGTTGCGGTACCTGACCGATTCGAGCGTGGAAGAAGCAGAAGTGTTGGAAGAGATGCGGATCCGGACACGGCAGTATGCCAAGCGGCAGTGGACGTGGTTCCGGGCGGAGAAGGGCGTGGAGTGGCTCGCGGGTTTTGGCTCGGATGCAGAGGTAAAACAAAAGGCTTTCGAAATGGTTACACGGTTCTTAAAAAAAACTGCGCTGTCTTCGGAACATTTCCAGGGTTGATTCGTATAGACAGACAGACCGCGATGCAATCGAGTCTGCATCGAAAAAAAAGTAGCGCAGCCTGAACCAAAATCGGATTCAAAATGCGCGATTTACAACAGAAAGCAATGGGAAGCGCACCGCTTCCAAGATGATTAGGAGCCTGGAAAACCATGAAGAAAATGTTAGTGTGTCTGGCAGCGGCGGTATCCCTTGTTTGGGCCGGCGCGATGTCCTCCAAGGTGACTCTGTTTCAGCCGTCAACGCTGAACGGCGTTGAACTCAAACCCGGCGAGTACAAGCTTCAAGTGGAGGGCGACAAGCTGACCCTCCAGAGCGGAAAAACCAAGGCGGAAGCCGCAGTGAAATCCGAGCAGAATGGGCAGAAGTTCAGTGCCACCTCCGTTCGTTACACCAACGGCGACGGCAAGATGAAGATCACCGAAATACGCATCGGCGGAACGACGACCAAACTGGTCGTTAACTAAGATTACGTACCCTCCGAACCGGCCGGCGCTTAACCAGAGCGCCGGCCCATTTTTTTTGCGGGATCGAGTGGCGCGGTAGACTGGTAGAAAATGCACCGCATGCTGTTTGCGGCGCTGTCGCTGTTGGCGCTTGCACCTTCCGTCCAAGCCGACGCCACGGTGGCGCTGCCGTTATTTAATTCGTCGAAGGATCGAACCGTCGATTGGGTCGGCGAGTCCGCGGCGGAGAGTATCATTGAGGCGCTGCATGGCGAGGGTTTGGTGACGTTGGACCGGATTGACCGGGCCGAGGCATATCAGCGGTTGTCGCTGCGGCCGAACATGTCGTTGTCGCGGGCGTCGATTGTGAAGATTGCCGATGAACTGGATGCGTCGCATGCGACATTCGGGTCGTTTGAGATTGTGCGGGAGGCGGGGGCGAAGGCGTCGATACGGTTGACGGTGCGCGTGCTGGATCTGCGGAAGTTGAGCCAGACTCCGGATTTTACGGAAGAAGGGCTGCTGGAGGATCTGGCGGCGCTGCAGAACAAGATCGCCTGGAAGGTGCTGACGGCGATTGTTCCGAAGACGGTGACGGCGGAGGCGGAATTCCTGGGGCGGCGGCCGAATGTTCGTGTCGATGCGATGGAAAACTATATCCGAGGGCTTCTGGCGAAGGACTCGGCGGCGCGGCACCGGTATTTCACACAGGCGGCGCGGCTGGATCCGAATTATTCGCAGCCGTGTTTTCAGCTTGGGCTGCATTACTGGGAGAAGGAAGACTATCAGCACGCCGCGCAGTGGTTCGGCCGGATGGCGCGGACGGATCCCCACTTCATGCAGGCGCTGTATTATTCAGGGATCTGCCGGCATTACCTGGCCGAGTATGGCGCGGCGGAGCGCGCGTTTGAGACCGTAGCGGCGGCGGTGCCGTTAAACGAAGTCTTTAGTAATCTGGGGGCGAGCCAGTTGCGCCAGGGCAAGATTGTGCCGGCGGTTGGAAATTTTGAGCGGGCATTGGAAGGAGATCCGGCGGATCCGGACTATCATTTCAATCTGGCCTATGCGTTGTGGCACGCCAAGCGCTTTGACGAGGCGGCGGACCGGTTTCGCGCGGTGCTCGAGCGGATTCCGGATGACAAGGATGCGACGACGCTGCTGGGTTTTTGTTTGAAGCGGGAAGCGCCCCGGCCGGGCGATTCGAAACAGGAAGGACTCGAACGGGTAAAGGAGGAATACGAGGAGACCGTGTTTCGCCAGCTAAAGTCGATGCTTGAGAAGAAGTGAAGCTATTTTTATTGTTGTTTGCCGGCGCATGGGCCGGATGGGGACAGACTCCGGCGGCGCCAGCACCGGCACCGGTTCCGGCGCCTGCTAAACCGCAGCAGCGGATGAGTTCGACGGCGATGCGGAACGAGAATGTCGCCGTTTATCTGATGGATACCAACGCGGCGAAGGAAGCGGCGATTCGCGCGGGGAGCCAGGTCGCGCTAGTGGCCGAGGCGGCGGTGGAATCGAACTATTTTGCGGCGGATCAGGGACGCGGCGCCGCGGGCGGATTTACGTTTGCGAAGCCGGGACGGCCATCGGGCTGGCATGGCGAGCTGTATATGCGGCATCAGAACAGCGTGTTGAACGCGCGCACATTCTTTCAGGTGGGCAGCGTGCAGCCGGGGCGGCAGAATGCTTATGGCGGGCGGGCGACGGGTGAAATGGGCAAGGCCGGGTATCTGACAGTCAATGCGGGGCAGCGGAAGGTCCGCGGAATGGTGAACGGCAATGTGCTGGTACCGCTGCTTTCCGAGCGGTCGTCTACATCGCCGGATCCGGCGGTGCGCGCGGAGATCAATCGCTATTTTCAGGCGTATCCGGCAATTGCGCCGAACCGGACGGACTTCGATATACGGGCGCTGAACACGAATGCGCCGCAGCGGATCGATGAGACCGATTTCAATGTTCGCTACGATACGGCGCTGAATGCGAAGACGGGGCTTGGGGTGTTCTATGCGGGGAACCATCAGAACATCGATGCGTTTCAGCTTGTGGCCGGGCAGAACCCGGATACGGATTTGAAGAATCATACGGCGCGGGCGACGATTTATCGGGGGAATTTGCAGTTAACTGCACAGTTTCAGCGGAGTCTGTCGTTGCTGGTATCGGAACCGAACGCGGTGGGTCCGCGGATACGCTTCGGGTATCAGATTGAAGAGCTGGGGCCGGATTCGGGATTTCCGGTGGACCGGGCTCAGAATACATTCCGGTATGGGTTTGCCTATACGCGGACGCTGGCCGGCGGGCGGCATCAGCTTTATGGGGGCGGGGATTATCAGCGGCTGCAGTTGAACGGGATCGAGGCCAGCAATATTCGGGGGATGTACCAGTTTCAGAACAACTTCGGGCGGACGGCGATCGAGAATTTCCGGATGGGGACTCCGACTACATATGAAGTTGTTCTGGGGAATATGGCGCGGGGGTTCCGGCAGTCGGCGGGGAACCTTTATGTTGCCGATCGGATCAAGTTGCGGGACAACCTGCAGGTTTATATCGGCGTCCGGTACAGCCCGGAGGGGAGCCCTTACGAGGTGAGCAATCGCGGGGAGATTCCGTATCCGTGCGATTGCAACAATCTGGCGCCGCGGATTTCGCTGGCTTGGCGGGCGCGGAGCAATTGGACAGCGCGGGCCATGTATTCATTGAGCTACTCGCCGATTCCGCCGGTGACGTATCAGCAGGTGCGGGCAAATGCGCCGTACGCGAAGTACATCACGGTGAATAATCCGGATTTTCTGGATCCGCTGCGCGGGATTACGGCCGAAACACCGGTTCAATCGGCGATGACGGTGTTGCCGGAGGATTTGCGTACGCCGTACTCGCACCTTTATTCGTTAGTGTTTGAGCGGCAGTCGGCTACGCGGGGGATGCTGCGATTCGGTTATACGGGCAGCCGTTCGTACAAGCTGTTGACCGGAATTGTGTTGAACCGGGCGGTGCCGAATGCGGCTTTTCCGTATACGACGGCGACGATTAACGACCGGCGGCCGGACCCGAGCGTTGGGGAACTGCGAACGGTGCAGAACAACGGGAATGCGTATTATGACGGCGCGCAGGTAAGCTACGACCTGCCGTATAAGAAGGGCCTGAGCGCGGGGGTTGTTTATACGTTCGGGAAGGCGATCGATACCGGGGTGGATTATACGGCGACGGCGGCGAACCGGGATATGTTGAACGGGCGGGCGCAGTATCAGTACAACCAGATTGGTGACCGCAAGGGCCTGTCGAATTTCGACGCGACTCATGCGGTGCTGTTGCGGTGGCTGTACGATCTGCCGTGGTTGGGGTTGCAGGTTTCTGGGGTTTCAACGTTCCGATCGGGGACGCCGTTTACACTTTACCTGGGGTCGGACGCGCCGGGATTCGGGAATGTGGACGGTTCGGGGGGCGACCGGCCTAATATTTTGGACCCGTCGATCCTGGGATTGACGATCGGACATCCGGATACGGCGCCGTTGGTTTTGGCGCGGGATAAGTTCTCGTACCTGGCGGTGCCGAGCCAGCAGGGGAGCCTCGGGCGGAACGTGATGCGGAAGGCGAAGATCGCAAATTGGAACCTGGCGGTGCAGAAATCGTGGCGGTTGACGGTGGGGCGGGAGGCGACGTTACAACTGCGCGGCGAAGCATATAATGGACTGAACACTCCACAGTTTGACGAACCACAAAGAAACCTTACATCACCTGCATTTGGAAAAATCACAAATACTTTAAATGATGGGAGGGTATTTCAGATCGGTTTGCGCGTTATCCTTTAAGGCGGCGTGTCCCATGGCCACCGCTGGCGGGAGAGATCTCATCCTGACGTATAATCGGAAAGTTCATGCTCGAAGCTTTTGGTCTATCTGACGCGGGCTGCATCCGGCCCAACAATGAGGATTATTACCTTCTGGCGCCTTCGCTTGGCCTGTTCCTTGTTGCTGATGGAATGGGCGGAGCTCAAGCGGGGGAGCGCGCGTCTCAACTTGCGTCGCAGACGGTGGGCGAAGTGGTGTGGCGTTCTAGCGAATTGTCATCGCCGGAAGTGCTTATTACGGCGTTGGAAGAGGCGAATCGGCGAGTTCTCACGGCGGCGAGCGCGGATACGAATTTGGAAGGCATGGGAACGACCCTCACAGCCGTGCTGGATACAGGGTCGCAGGCTTACATTGCCAGCGTGGGGGACAGCAGGGCGTATATTTACCATCAGGGCCAACTGCTGATCATCACCGAGGACCAGACCTGGGTGCAGGAAGTCGGGAAGAAGCTTGGGATTGAGGAAGCGCAGTTGAAAACGCATCCGATGCGCCACGTTTTAACGATGGCGATAGGCGTCAGCGATCAGCTTCGCATCAATTCCTATGTTGTGCAGCTCTCCGAGGGGATGCAGTTCCTGCTTTGCAGCGACGGACTGCACGGGGTGGTGGGCGACGACGGGATTGCGGAAATATTCGCAAACGATGATAATCTGGAATTGAAGGGCAAGAACCTGATTGATCGTGCTCGCGCGGCGGGCGGACCGGACAATATTACGGCCGTGCTGTTACGGGTGGTCAATCACGCGGAAACAAAAGAGGAGCCTGTCGAAGCGACACAGTAGTTCATGCATTACCGGCGCAGTGCCGGGGCCGTCCTGTTATCGTTAGGCCTCGGGTTACACGTCGCCTACTCCGCACCGCCGGTATCCGCGGGCGGAGGGCAAGCTCAAAATGATTCAGCGCCCGCAATATTGCGGATAAGCGTGCGTGAGGGCGAGGGGTTAATCCATACCGCCGGGACGAGGAGCAATCAGGCGATTGTGATTCTCGTCGCCGATGAAACGGGGCGTCCGGTGGAGGGTGCCTCGGTGTCGATTCGCCTGCCGGAGGAGGGTCCGACGGGCCTGTTCGCTACCGGGATGCGGACGGAAATTGCCGTCACGGGGCCGGACGGGAGGGTGTCGATTCGGGGGATTCAATGGGCGCGAGTTGCTGGGCCTACACAGTTGCAGATCACCGCCAACAAGGGTGAGGCACGGGCGGGAGCTCATTCGACGCAGTACATTGCGGAGCCTTCCGGCGGGCAGGCTCGGCGAGGGGCGGATCCAGCTTCGAGTCCGGCGCGGGCGCCGGCGCGGATTGAGTCGCCGTCGCGTTCCAAGTGGATTCTGGTGGCGGCATTGATCGGCGGTGCGGCGGCAGGCGGAGTTGCCGCGGCGGCCAATCGCGGAAGTTCAGCACCCGGGGCCCCGCCGTCGTCGGCTCCTCCGGCGATTACCGCGCCGACGGTGTCGATCGGCGGTCCGATCATTTCGGTGGGTAAACCATGAAGCGGATTCTATTGGTTCTTTCGACTGTACTTTCGGCGCAACAGGCAATTGATGCGCCGCCGCTGGCTCATGTGCTGAACAGCGATGGGCTTTTGATGCCGATTCACGGGATTGCGGGGAATTTTGTCCCAGGACGGGCGGGGATGGCGCTGCTGGCCTACTCCAACGATGGGGATATAGAGTGGCGGCTGGAGGCGGGGCGGCTGTCAGCGACTCGCGAGGAGCAGACGGCGGTGTACGTCACTACGGCCACTACCGCGATTTTTCGCGGGGATACGGCGTATCTACCGGAAACCAAGGACTACATAAAGTTTGATGGACAGATGTTCCATCATTCCTCCGAAAAATCCAACTTGCAGCTTGCCGGCCGGAAAGTCTTTTGGAAGGACGGCAGGCTGCAGATTTTTCAAGCCGATGGGGCGATGGAGGAGATTGCTTGCCCTTTGGAACCGGAGCGGATGACCGCTGCCGCCGCGAATTGGGCGCATCTAGTGATTGAAGGCCGAGCGCATCTTCTCCGGCTGACACCGGGGCGGGTGGAACTGTTCGTCCTTCCGGAGCGGCGGGGCGAATGAGACTCTTGCTGGCGTTCGCGGCGGCGCTTCCGCTTGCCGCCCAGTTGGAAGTACAGAGTTTGCAAGGATCGACGCCGGTGGCGCTGGGTCCCAGCGCGAACCTCGGCACGGTGGCGGCGGGCGATTCTACGGACTTCCGCTTTCAAGCGATGAATACAGGCGCCGCGCCGTTGGCGATCAACTCGATTACGGTGGGGGGAACGGGGTATTCGCTGCCTGCGGCGTTCGCACCGGTGATATTGGCGCCCGGCGAGTCTTATCCCTTTTCCGTCCGGTTTTCGCCGAAGGGCGAAGGCTCATACAGCGCGAGCCTGGCAGTGAACTCATTCACATCGCTGTTACGGGCGACCGTGGTGCTGGGTCCGTCGCTGTACCTAACGAATGGAGGCCAAGCGACGGAGTTGACGGCGGGGAGCATGCAGGTAAACCTGGTTACCGGACAGGCGCTACCGCTCGCGTTTTCGATCGGCAACCCGCATGCTCGGGCGATTACGATTACAGACCTTTCGATCAGCGGACCGGGATTCGCAATGGCGAGTTCTCCGGCTCTGCCGTTGATGCTTGGGCCCGGGGAACGCGCGGCGATTCCGGTGACGGTTACCGCGAGCGCGGAAGGAGAGGCGCTGGGAACGTTGTTGGTTGGCGCACGCCGTTTCGACATATTAGCGACCGCCATCCGGCCGAAACTGGCACCGCCGGCAATTGTTCCGAGCGACTCCGCGCCGCGCAACGGTCAGCAGCTAAAGCTGCGATTGACGCTTCCGCAGCCCGCGCTCGGAGCAGGAACGGGGATGCTTCGCGCGACGTTCATGGGCGCGTCGGAAGATCCGGCGATTGTGTTTCCGAACGGTACCCGGGAAATCAAGTTCGACGTGGCGGCAGGCGGTCGGGATGCGACTTTTGGGGGCGCCGCGGAGACCGTGATTCAGACGGGAACGACCGCCGGAACGCTGCGGCTTGAGGCCATTACCGAGACCGGCGTGACGACCGAGACCTTCCGGTTTGAGCGTGGGTTGATTGTTGTGGACGAAGCGGTGGCACGGCGCAGCGGGTCTACGTTGGAGATCGACATAACGGGGTTTGATAACACACGGGCGGCCGGCTCGCTGAACTTCCGGTTTTTTGACCGGAGCGGGGCGCCGATTGGGGGAGTGATTTCGGCGACACCGGGGGAGCTGTTTAAGAACCATTTCGATCAGAGTGTTATGGGCGGGGTCTTCCGGCTGCGGGCGTCGTTTCCGGTGACTGGCGATGCGACAATGGTGGGTTCGGTGCTGGTTGAGATCGCCAACCCAGTGGGACGGACGGATCTACAGCGCCTTCTCTTTCCATGAAGCCAGTGGCCCTAACCGTCGCCGGCTCGGACCCGAGCGGCGGCGCCGGGGTCCAGGCCGATTTGAAGACGTTTCACCAGTTCGGCGTTTACGGTGAAGGGGTGTTGACGCTGATCACAGTGCAGAACACGCAGCGGGTGAGCCGCGTAGAGCTGCTGGATCCGGAATTGGTTCGCCAGCAGATTGAGGCGGTGATGAGCGATATTGCGCCGGGGGCGGCGAAGACGGGGGCGCTGGGGTCGGCGGCGATTATCGAAGCGGTGGCCGAGGCGATGGGGGATACGCCGCTGGTGGTGGATCCGGTGATGATTTCAAAGCACGGAGCGGCGCTGATCGCGGCCGAGGCGGTGGAGGCGTTGCGCGCCACGCTGTTTCGGAAGGCGCTGTTGATTACGCCGAATCTGCATGAGGCGGCGGCATTGACCGGGCTATTGGTGGAAACTGAGGACCAGATGGTTTCGGCGGGGCGGCGGCTGTTGGAGCACGGGCCGAAGGCGGTGCTGGTGAAGGGCGGCCACCTGGCGGGAAAGGCGAGCGATGTGCTGGTGACGGCGGACACCGTGGATTGGTTTACTAGTGAGCGGGTGGACACCCCCCATACGCATGGGACGGGATGCACCTATTCGGCGGCAATTACAGCCCTATTGGCGCAGGGTGTTCCGCTGCGCGACGCCGTCGGGCGCGCCAAAGCCTTTATCACGAAGGCTATCGGGACGAATCCCGGGCTGGGCCATGGGCAGGGACCAGTGAACCACTTCGCGCCGGTTCGCTGATCCCGGTTCCGGAGTCGTGATTTACTCTTCTTCCTTGTGAATCTGTTGGGCGAGATAACCCGCCTCGCCAACTTCAGACATCATGTGGAGTTGGGCCTCGAGCCAATCGACATGGTGTTCTTCGTCGACAAGAATTCGTTCGAAGAGCTCTCTCGAACCGTTATCCTTGGCGGCGATCGCTACCTCGATGCAACGATTGAGGCGCGGCACGGCCTGGAGTTCGAGATTCAAATCGTTCTGAAACTGCTCTTTCACGTTCCGGCCGATGAGAAGCGGGAACATGTCGCTCATGTTGGGAGTGCCCTCCAGGTAAAGCAGCCGCTCCATGAGAGCCTCGGCGTGCTTCATTTCGTCGATGGACTCTTTTCGCGTATAGTTGGCCAGCTTCATGTAGCCCCAGTTTTCCATCATCTCGGCATGAAGGAAGTACTGATTAATCGCTGTAAGTTCGCCCTTCAAAACTTCATTGAGACAGGCAATGACTTCGTCGTTTCCACGCATGGTTCGATTGTAGCAGCGGTTCCCGTGGGAAACTGAGACTATGGCTGTAACGGCAACGCTACCGAGCGCGCGGATTCTGATCGCCGATGACGAGGAGGCTCAACGGAACGGGCTGGCGAGCATGATCCGCGGTTGGGGATTTAGCCCCGACACAGCAGCCGATGGGCAGGAAGCGCTGGAAAAACTGCTGGCAGAGCCCGTATCGGTACTGATCACCGATCTTAAGATGCCGCGGATGGATGGATTCGAGCTCTTGCGGCGGCTGCCGGCGGAGAATATCCATGTGCCGGTCATTGTGTTGACGGCGTTTGGAAATATTGAGACGGCGGTCTCCACCATCCACGAGTTGGGAGCCTACTGGTTTCTGGAGAAGCCGATTCAATCGAGCGTCCTGCGCGTCCTGCTGGAACGGGCCATTGCGCAGGCGCGGCTGGCCGAGGAGGCGCAGCGGCTGCAGCGGCAGTTGAGCCAAAGCGGGACGATGGGGCAGATGGCGGGCGCTTCGCCGGCTATGCGGCAGATTTTTGCGCTGGTGGAGCAGGTAGCTCCATCGAAGGCGGCGGTGCTGATAACGGGCGAGTCGGGAACGGGCAAAGAACTGGTCGCGCGGGCACTGCATTCGTTGTCGCCGCGGGCAAGTGGACCGTTTGTGGCGCTGAATTGCGCGGCGATGCCGGAATCGTTGATTGAGAGCGAGCTGTTCGGGCATGAGAAGGGCGCGTTCACGGGCGCTGTGGAGCGGCGGTCGGGCTGTTTTGAGCTGGCTCAGGGCGGGACGCTGCTATTGGATGAAATTGGCGACATGCCGCTGAATACGCAGGCGAAACTGCTGCGGGTGCTGGAAGATTCGCGAGTGAGAAGGCTGGGGGGACGCACGGAAACCTTAGTGGACGTACGCGTGGTGGCGTCGACGAACAAGAATCTCGCGGACGCCATCAAGCAGAATCATTTTCGGGAGGACCTGTTTTACCGGCTGAACGTTTTCGAGGTTCAGTTGCCGCCGCTGCGGGATCGATTGGAGGACGTGCCGCTGCTGGCGCGGGCGCTGCTGGATGATCTGAACCGGAAGCATGGGATGCAAGTTACCGAGATAGCGCCCGACGCTATGGAAATGATGTGCCGTCACCGTTGGCCGGGCAACGTGCGGGAGTTGCGTAATGCGTTGGAGCGCGCGGTGGTACTGGCGGGCGAAGGACCGGTGCAGGCGCGGCATCTGCCGCCGTCGATGGCGCCGTCGAGTGTTCGGGAGGCACCGGCGGCGACCGCGGCGGCGGAGGCCAATTCCGACTTCCTGGTGCTGACGCCTGGAACGACGATCGAAGATGCCGAACGGGCGCTGGTTCGGCGAACGTTGATCATGACGAAGGGAAATAAGACGCGGGCGGCCGAGGTTCTTGGAATCAGTTTAAAAACGCTTTTTAATAAACTGAAGGGGTACGATGGCGCGGAGCAGGATAATTAACGATTGGTAGCTCGCTTGCTTGGAGAGGGCAACGCAAAGTGTTCCTAACACACAGGCTCTCGTTGAAGGCCCGGTTGCATATCGCGACCATGGTTCTGATATTGACGCTTGTGTTCTTTCTGGCCGGGCTGAATTTGCACCGCGCACTGGAGCAGACGTTCCGGGATGTGCAGGAACGGGCGCAGACGAACACGAAGATGATGCGCGATTTTCTGGTGCAGAGAATCGACGACCGAGCCGCGACCAAGCGGCCGAAGCCGCAGGACCTTGAGGAGATGAAACAGGTATGGAAGCAGATCCTCCAGGAAGATTCACTGATTCCGAAACTGCTGCAGAAAGCGACGGCGAGTACTTCCCTGGTTGTAGATATCTTAATCACCGGACCGGACGGAGTGGTTTTAACTGCGTCAAATCCGGCACATTCCGGTGGAATCGCGCCTAACTTGCCAGATTACCTTGCCTGGCAAAAACGACCACTTATCGAGCGCGTATGGGAAATATTTACAAAGAACCAGGACTATGCGGTACGAGTACCCCTGGCTGCGGAGGGGGATGACCAGGAACTTTTTACCATTCGGATCAGCACCAGTAATGCGCTGATGCGAGAGGCAGTTTGGCCAGACATCGAGAGCATGGGTTACATATCGTTAATCGCCATTGGCTCCTCGATTCTGTACGCGCTGGTGTTTACCAATCTCACATTGCGGCCCTTGGCGCGGGTGGGCGAGACGATCGACCGGATCGCGGCGGGAGAACTGTCGGCCGATCCGCTGAAGCAGACGGGGGAGATCCAGGAGTTCGCGGATCTGCAGTCAAAACTGGGAGTGTTGGGGAGACAGGTGCGGGGGGCGAGGCAGGACGCCGATCAGTTACGCGGAAAGATCGATCAACTGCTGCAGCGGATGGAAGAGGTCGTGCTGCTGTTCGATGAAAACGAGCGGTTGATCATGGCCGGGCGCCCGGCGGAACGGCTTTTCCAACTGGAGCGGGCGGAGTTGTTGGGAATGCACGTACAGGATCTGTTTCCGGACAGATCGCCGGTGGGATCGTCGATCCGGACGGCGGTGCAGTTCCGGAGACCGCTGACGGATATGCTGGTGCGGTTTCGAGCCAGAAGCGGGGAGGAGGAGAATTTCCTGCTGAGCGTGGATTGGAACACAGATCAGATGCTGGTGACGCTTCGGGATGCGGAGTCACGGAAGGCACTGGCTTCCCATCTGGATTTATCGTCACGGCTGGCGGCGATCAGCCGTCTAACAGGAGGAGTGGCGCATGAGATCAAGAATCCGCTGAATGCGATTGCGATAAACCTGGAGGTGCTGCGGGAGCGGCTGGCCAGTAGCAACGCGGAGACGAAGACCGAAGTGGAGGTCATCGCGCGCGAGATTTCCCGGCTCGACCGGGTGGTGAAGACGTTCCTGAACTTCACCCGGCCGGTGGAAGTGAAATTAAGGACGATGGACGTGGGCGAGACGCTGCGGGAGATCGGAAAGCTGGTGGAGGAACAGGCAACCAGGAACGGCGTGGAATTAGCGGTATTTACACCGCCGGGACGCGCGGAGGGTTGGGCGGACCCGGACCTGTTGAAGCAGGCCCTGCTGAACATGGTAGTGAATGGGATTGAAGCGATGCCGGATGGCGGCACGCTCTTTTTGCGCTTGCTTTTAGGGCCGCAGGAGATTGCCGTCGAGATTGAAGACCGGGGCCCGGGAATCCCGGAAGAAGCACAGGAGAAGGTTTTTCAGTTGTACTTTACGACAAAGGTAAATGGAAGTGGAATTGGATTGGCGGTGGCCTATCAGGCTATTCAACTGATGGGCGGCACGCTGGCGATGCGGTCGCAGACGGGTCACGGTACACTCTTCCGTGTTGTTCTCCCGGCTGTAGCGGAAGATGAACCACTCGGAGCGGTACCCGAGAGGCTACCGGCGGTGGAGAAGGTCTGATGCGGCTGAATCTCGTGCTAGCAGGCATTCTATTTTTGGGAGGGTGTACCGGAATTCCGTTTCGAAGAGCGAAAACACCTCCACCCCCACCGGGTCCGACACCTGTACGAATTCCGGACCAGGTAGGGAACCTGGAGCCAGCGCCGCCACCGAAGAACCTGCCGACGCCACCGGCGATTTCAACGGCTGCGAGTACGGCGGCCACGAAGACGGAGACGGCCAGCACGGTGGGCGTGCCATCGACGCCGACCGCCGGCCCGCCGCGACCGGCGAAACCGAAGGCGGCGGCGGTAAAGCGCGCGCCGGCGCCACCGATAGCCGCGGCTCCCGCACCCGTGGAGGCACCCGCGCCCGAGACGGCGCCGGCGTTCCGGCTGGGCGAACTGTTATCCGCGGATGAGAAAGAGAAGCTGCGGCGGCAGACAGAACAGTTGATCGGACAGTGCGCGGCAGCCTTGTCGGCGGCCGAAGGTCGGACGTTGACAGCGATGCAAACGGAGATGGTGAGCCGCGTGAAAACGTTTACTCAGCAGGCGCGTGAAACGCTGGAGAAGGATCCCGGGGAGGCCAAGGAGTTTGCGGCAAAGGGGCGGACCTTTGCCGAAGCCCTGCTAGCCGAGTTGAAGGTGCAATAGACACAAAAAAGCCCCGGAATCTTAGGGATTCCGGGGCGCAGCAGCACTTTAGGATTCGTTACAAGGATTTAGCAATGGCGGCGTTTGACTTTACGCCGGCGGGAAGGGTGTAGACCTTCACTTCCACGCGGCGATTCTGCATACGGCCTTCGCGAGTCTTGTTGTCAGCGACGGGTTTCACGTTACCGACACCGAGCATCTGGATACGGCGGAGCGGAACTTCGTGTTCGGCGTTGAGATAGCGTGCCACGGCCATCGCGCGCTTCTGGCTCAGCTCCTGGTTGTAGGAGGCATTGCCGACGTGGTCCGTAAAGCCCTGTACCTCAATGACGAATTTCTTCTGGTCCTTTACGGTATTGGCGAAAGCGTCCAACTTCTCTTTCATTTCCTTGCTCAAGACGGCCTGGTTGAAAGCGAAGGTGATGTTTTCCGCGCGGGACATTTGATAGTTGTCGATGTTCTCGTAGAGGCCATCGATCGTCTTGCCGAACTGGGATTCCACTTCGCCTATGCGAGTCATCGACTTTTCGGCGAGGGCATTGGCGCCATCGGCGCGCTGGCCCGCGGCGACGGCCTTGCCGTCAGCAGTGGAAGCCATTTCCTTGGCGAGTTTCGCTTCGCGTTCGGCGCCGCTGGCAATCTCTGTCGTTGTCGATAGCTGCTTTTCGAGGGCGTCTACATCGGCCTCGGCTTGGGTAGCGCGCTTTTCGACGACCGTGACCCGGTTTTCGATGGGAGCAATGGACGCCCGAACGTGTTTCTTAGTAGCGCAGCCCGTGGAAAACAGCATGAGCCCCGCTGTCGCGGTGCTTAGGAATACCGCCTTTTGCATGATCATTTGTAATCAGACTCCTTCTGGCTATCTTAATTGCAAGCGGCTGGCCAAACCAACAAGTTCTTTTTAATCAACGGATGTGTGGATCTGTAACCGGCAATTGTATGCATTTTTGACAGTATCCGCACGACACTGGCGCAAGTTCATACAATGTAGCTACACCGACATGGTCGCTAACTCGACGTGACTGCGGTGGCCTTCGACGACGACGATACCGGACTCCGTGACGTAGTACCGCTTCCTATCGTCATCGGGATGGTACCCGATTATAGTACCCTCCGGAATTCTCACATTTTTGTCGAGTATGGCGCGGCGGATCTTGGAATGGCGGCCGATGTCGACGTTATCGAAGAGGATCGAGTCTTCGACCTCCGCCCCGGTGTGAACGCGGACACCGCGGCCGAGGACCGAACCCTTTACCTTTCCGCCGGACAGGATGGAACCGCCGGAGACGATGGAATCGACGGCGGAGCCGCGGCGGCCTTCCTCGTCAAAGACGAACTTGGCGGGCGGGTCTTCGAAGCCGGCCGTGCGGAGCTTCCATTCGCGGTTGTACAGGTTGAGGGCGGGGGCGACATCGCGAAGGTCCATGTTGGCTTCGTAGTAGGCGTCGAGTGTACCGACGTCGCGCCAGTAGGCCTGCGAGTTGGGCGGGTCACCGGGGATGCGGTTGGTATTGAAGTCGTAGGCGAACATGTCGGCCTTGCCGACGAGAGAAGGGAGGATGTCGCGGCCGAAGTCGTGGGAGGAGTTTTCATCGGCGGCGTCGCCGTAGAGTTCCTTTAAAAGGAGTCCGGTGGAGAAGATGTAGTTGCCCATGGAGGCGAGGCACATGTCGGGGTTGCCGGGCATGGTGGGCGGGTTCTCGCTCTTTTCGTGGAAGCCGGTAATGCGGCCATCGCCGCTGCATTCGATCACGCCGAACTCGCGCGCTTCTTCTTTGGGGACGGGGATGGCGGCGACGGTGATCTGTGCGCGCTTCTGCTCGTGGAACTCGATCATCTCGCGAATGTTCATACGGTAGATGTGATCGGCGCCGAAGATGCAGACCAGGTGAGGGTCGGCCTGTTCGATGAGATTGATGTTCTGGTAGACGGCATCGGCTGTGCCGCGGTACCAGGTTTCGCCGGCCGAGCGCATTTGGGCTGGGACGGGAATAATGAACTGGTTCTTCAGGAGGCCACCGAAGTCCCAGCCGTCGCGGATGTGCTGGAGGAGGGATTGACTCTTAAATTGAATGAGGACGTAGGTGGAGTAGATACCGGAATTGATGAGATTGGAGAGTACGAAATCGATGAGCCGGTATCGGCCGCCGAAGGGGACGGCGGGTTTGGCGCGTTCCTTGGTGAGCGGATAGAGACGGGTCCCTTTGCCGCCCGCAAGGACAAAGGCGAGAACTCGAAGTTGCATGTTAATGGCTCCCACCGGGGGAATACAGGCCCCGGCTTTCATGCGCCCGGGTCGGGGGAACTACTTTTGGGAGCGGGCGCGCCCCCAAGGTACAGCAAACACTACATATAACTAAGTATGTGCTGAACGCAAGCGGGAGCGAATTTATTTCACGTTAAGAATTCTGCTGGCGGATAACGATTTGCTGCTCGGGGGCGGGGTAACCGGCGGCGCCGAACGTTTCGCGGATGAGCTTGTTGGTGTCGAAGTAAACCTGCCAGTAGTGGTCGGTGTGGGTGTAGGGCCGGACGGCGAGGACGGGACCGAGGAGGTTGAAGTCGAGGATCTCGACGTCGGGGGCCGGTTTGGCAACGACGTTGGGGATGGTGAGGAGCTTCTGCTTCAGGAGAGCCATTGCGGCGTTGGCATCGACGGACCCGTTGAGCTGCGCGGTGCGGTCGACGCGGCGGTAAGGGTTGGTGGTGTAGTTCTGGATGGTATCGCCGAACACCTTGTTGTTACCGACGAAGGTGGAGACATTATCGGGCGTGAGGATCGTGGTGGCGAAGAGGCCGATCTCACTGACGGTGCCGGTGACGCCGCCCACAGTGACAAAGTCGCCGACTTTGAAGGGGCGGAGGATGACGAGGAAGACGCCGGCGGCGAAGTTGGCGAGGAGGCCGGCCCAGGCGGCTCCGATGGCGATACCGGCGGCAGCGATGAGAGCGGCGAAGGTGGTGGTTTCCACGCCGAAATAGCCGAGAATCGCGACGATGAGGGCGATGTTGAGGGCCACGCCGACGCTGGCGATTAGCCATTGAATGAGGGTCTCCTCAATCTTCTGCCGGCGCAGAGTGCTACCCAGGATTCTAACGGCCATACTGATCAGCCATCGGCCGACGAGCCAAAGCGCGATGGCACCAAGGACCTTGAAGGCAATAGCAGTAAGGAGGGGTAAAGAGTTGTTTATAAGGAGTTGAAAGTCCATGGAGATGAGGGTAAACGAAATGCGTGGCGTTTGCATGGTATTGGTATTGACATGAGATATCTACTTGTTGCGCTGGGCGCCTGCCTGCTGACGGTGGGCGGATTGCGGTTGATGGGTTGGGCTGCGCCGCCGGAGTCGGTGAAGCTTGAAAACGCCAAGGTAAAGGTGAAGGAAGTGGTGTATCAGCCGGGCGTGGCGCGGGAGCGATATATACGGCCGACGGACCAGATTATTGTGTTCCTGGATGAGTCGAAGTATGAGCGGATCGACTCGACGACGAAGGAGAGAACGGTGCGGGAGCGCAAGAGCGGCGACGTGATCTGGCACGACAAGGGCGAGGACGCGCCGGTGTTGAAGAACCTGGGCACGAAGCCGTATCGGGCGCTGGTTATTGAGTTGAAGAAATGAAAGCGGCCGTAATTGGCACGGGCATGATGGGCCCGGGGATCGCGATGTCGTTGACGCTGGGGGGCGTGGAGGCGGTGATCCTGGGGCGCACGGTAGAGAGTGCCGCGGCGGGGCTGATGGCGGCGCGTCGACAGTTCGAGTTGCTGGAGCAGAACGGATTGGTCACGCCGGAGCAGGCGGCGTTCTCATCCGCCCATTTGCGGGCCTCAACGGCGCTTGAAGTGGAAGTGAGCGGTGCGGACCTGGTGGTGGAGTCCGGGCCGGAGAATATGACGTTCAAGCAGGAAATGTTTGAACGGCTGGATGGGTTGACCGATGGGATATTGACCTCGAATACGTCGGGGCTAAGTATTACGAAGATTGCGGAGCGTTGCCGTAAGCCGGAGCGGGTGATGACGACGCATTTCTGGAATCCGCCGCATTTGATGCCGCTGGTGGAGATTGTGCTGGGCGAGCGGACGTCACCGGAGTTGGCGGAGCGCGTACGGGTGGTACTGACGGCTTGCGGGAAGGTGCCCGTTGTCGTGAAGAAAGATACGCCGGGGCAGTTGGGGAACCGACTGCAGATGGCGATGGTACGCGAGGCGGCGCACATTGTGAGCGAGGGGATCGCCGATGCTTCGGAAGTGGATTTGGCAGTGCGGATGGGGTTCGGCATACGGTTTCCGATGTATGGGCTGCTTGAGCATATGGACATCGTCGGACTGGATATGACGAAGGGGATTTTGGAGTATGTGTCTTCGGACCTATATAACGGAACGGAGGCGCCGGCGCGTTATCAGGAGTTGGTCGCCCGCGGGGACTTGGGGGCGAAGACGGGGCGCGGTTTTTATGACTGGACGGAGAAAAGCGCCGCCGAGACGAGGGCACGGCGGGACGGGTTTGTGCTGCAGATGCTGAAGTGGCGGAAAGAGCGTTAGCTCTTCACCGTCCAGTTGATGGCGAGGTCAACGAAGGTGCGAACGCAGACGCCCGACGGGCCCTTGGGCATGTAGGGCTTGTTGTCGTCGAGCCAGCCGGTGCCGGCAATGTCAAGATGGACCCAAGGGAGGTCGCCGACCCATTCTTTCAGGAAGTAGGCGGCGGTAATGGCGCCGCCGTAGCGTCCGCCGATATTGCCGATATCGGCGAAGGGCGACTTGAGGTATTCGCGATACTCGTCGTCGAGCGGCATGTGCCACATCTTCTCGCCCTGGCGGGCGGCGCTGGCCTGGAACTGCTGCCGGAAGGCGTCGTTATTGGAGAAGAGGCCGACATGGATGTGGCCGAGTGCGACGACGATCGCGCCGGTCAGGGTGGCGACATCGACCATATGGGTGGCGCCCTGGCGCTTGGCGTACTCAATGGCGTCAACGAGAATGAGGCGGCCTTCGGCGTCTGTATTAAGGACTTCGATGGTCTTCCCGCTGAGGCTGGTGACTATGTCGCCGGGCCGCTGGGCGTTGCCGCCGAGGGCGTTTTCGACGGTGGGTACATAAGCGGTTACGGGAATGGAGGGTTTGAGCGAGGCGATGGCCATCATGGCGCCGAGGACGGCAGCGCCGCCGGCCATGTCGTACTTCATCTTCTCCATGCCGTCGGCCGGTTTGATGGAGACGCCGCCCGTATCGAACGTGACGGCCTTTCCAACGAGCGCGAGGTGGTCAGTGGAGGTACTGGGCGTGGCCGGTTTGTAGCGGACAATGATGAGGAACGGCGGGAGCACCGAGCCCTGCGCCACGCCAAGGAGGGAGCCCATGCCGAGTTGGGTCATGCGGTCCTTATCGAGGACTTCGACTTCGAGGCCGGGAACGAGGGTGGCCATATGGCGGGTGCGCTCAACCAGGACGGCCGGGGTTAGGATGTTGCCGGGCTCGTTGGCGAGATCGCGGGTGAAGTTCTGGGCTTCGCCGACGATGTTGCCGCGGAAGAAGGCTTCCTGCAAATGGTCGGGCTTTTCGGCGGTGACGACGCGGAATTCGACGAGCTCGGTGCGTTCGTCTTTCTTGGATTTGTGGGCGTCGACTTCGTGGTTGCCGGTATGGACGCCTTCCGCGACCGCGGCGGCGAAGTCATCGGTCGCATAGGTTTCGTCTAACGCCAGCGCGAGCATGGCGCAGCCATTCGCTTTCGCCTTGCGGACCGCGGCGCCGACGAGGCGCCGGAGAGTAGCTGAGTCAAACTTGTCGGACTTCCCCGCCCCGGCGAGAACGAGCCGCTTGGCGCGGAAGCCCTGCGGGCGGTGCAGGACGGTGGTTTCAAAAAGGCGTCCCTTAGCTTCGCCGGATTTCTCGACTTCGTCGATCCATTCCGGATTGGCGGCGCGCACGGCGGCGTAACTAGGGGTATCCGGGCGGCCTTCCGCTTCGAACTGGAGGACAAAGAGTGCATCGGCTTCGATGGCGGTGAGCGGCTGATTGGTGAGTGTGACCTGCATGGAGTTTGATTAATGAGCTTTGGATCGGATGAGTGCAGCGCGGGCTTCGGCGTTGTGTTCGCGCGTTTTTTCGGCGGCGCGTTTGTCGTGGAGTTTTTTACCGCGCGCGACGGCGATTTCCACTTTAATGCGTCCGTCCTTGAAGTACATCTTCGTCGGGACGACGGCGAGGCCCTTCTCGCGCGTTTTCGTGTGAAGTTTGCCGATCTCCTGGCGGTGGAGCAGGAGTTTACGCTTACGGTTCGGGAGGTGGTTGGCGAGGTTGCCGTGCGAGTACTCGCTGATGTGGACGTTAATGAGCCAGGCTTCCCCGGCTTCGACGGCGGCGAAACCGTCCTTGAGCTGTACTTTACCGGCGCGGCAGGCTTTTACTTCGGTGCCGGTGAGAGCCAGTCCGGCTTCGAAGCGTTCCATGAGCTCGTAGTCGTGGCCCGCCGAGCGATTGTCGCTGATGATCTTGAAACCGATGGCGGCCTTGGCCTTAGCGGCGCTCAAAACAATTCTCCTGCATTTTCTACTCAACGGGATCGGGGGGTACTCCGTCAATCCCTATTAGGCGGACTCCCGTCCGCTCCACCAAATCCTCATTTTAGCACGCGACACAACCGGAACCCTCTGCAAGATGCTGAATATTCGACAGTTAAGCAGCCTATTGGCCTGCACTACGATCCTCTGGACCAGCGTGGTCCCCGCAGAGGCGAAAACCCGTAAGGGCGACAGGTTGTATAAGGAAGGTCAAAGAGCGGAGCAGACTCGGGAAATCGAAAAGAGCCTGGAGCTCTACGAACTCGCGCTAAAAGAGGACCCGTCCGATACGGCATTCCAAATGGCCGTGCGCCGGACACGGTTCGGGGCGGCCGCGGCGCGGATTGACCGGGCGCAGAAGCTGCGCGAGGCGGGGAATACGGAAGAGGCGCTGCTGGAGTTTGAAAAGGCGTTTCTGCTCGATCCGTCGTCGTCGCTGGCGGTGCAGGAGATCAAGCGAACCAAAGCGATGGTGGATTACCAGCGGCGGCAGGGCGCGGCGCTTGCGCCCGATGAGAAGGGACAGACGCCGACGCAGATCGCCAGGAAGCGGAGCGATGAGAAGATCGGCGCGATTCAGGCCGTGCCGGAGTTGCGGCCATTGTCGCGGCAGGTGACGTCGCTGACGATGAACAACCAGAATGTCAAGATTCTTTACGAGACGCTGGGGAAGCTCACCGGGATCAATGTGATTTGGGATCCGGAGTACCAGCAGCCATCGAAAAACTACAACGTGGATCTGCGGAACACGACGCTGGAGGAAGCGCTGGATCACCTTTCAGTGATGACGAAGACCTATTGGAAGGCGCTATCGCCAAACACGATTTTTCTGACGAACGACAACATCACCAAACGGCGCGACTACGAAGATAACGTGGTGAAGGTCTTCTACCTTCAGAACATTACTTCGGTGCAGGAATTGAATGAAATTGCGACGTCGGTACGATCCGTGACGGAAATCCGGCGGCTGTATACGTATAACGCGCAGAATGCCGTGATCGCTCGCGGGACGGTGGATCAGGTGGCGCTGGTGGAAAAGCTGCTGGGCGACCTCGACAAGCCGAAGCCGGAAGTGCTGGTGGACGTGATTGTGATGGAGACGTCGACGGGACGTACGCGGGACCTGGCGGCGACGGTTGTGAGCGGCGATACGCCGGGACTCAAGATTTATAGCCGCCCAACGGAAGCGGCGGCAGCATCGGCGCTGGATAATTTGAAGAATCTGGGGTATGCGGATTGGACGGTGAATCTGCCGGGCGTTCTGCTGCAGGCAATGATGTCCGACCGCAACGCCAAGGTACGGCAGACGCCGCAGCTTCGGGCGGCGGACGGGCAAAAGGCGCAGTTGCGCATTGGAGAGAAGGTGCCGACGGCCAGCGGCAGCTTCGGATCCGGACTTGGTGTCGGCGGCGTGGGCGGCGTGAGCCCGCTGGTAAACACGCAGTTCCAGTACATCGAAGTGGGCGTGGTGATGGACATGATCCCGCGTATCCACGGCGAGGATGAAGTTTCCATGCACGTGGAACTGGAAATCTCGAACGTTGTGGAGCGGATCGATATCGGCGGGATTAAGCAGCCGGTAATTGGCCAGCGTAAAGTGGTTCACGATGTTCGGCTGCGCGAAGGGGAGATGAACCTGATCGGCGGGTTGGTGAAGACGACGTCGACCAAGAACGTGTCTGGTGTTCCGGGATTGATGAACATCCCGTGGCTGGGACGCCTGTTTTCCAGCGAGAACCTGGAGACGACCAATAGCGAGTTGGTGATTGCGCTTGTGCCGCATATCGTCCGGACGCAGGAGATTACGCCGGTGAATCTGCGCGGCGTGGCGGCGGGCAACGATCAGACGGTGCGGCTGATGTATGCGACGCCGGATAATTCGAAGGCTCCCGCGGGACCGGTTCCCGGCGGGCCTGCCTTGACCGCTCCGGCGCCCGATCCGGCGCCCTCGAAACCGACGATCGCTCCGGCCGCTCCGGTGAAGTTGACGTTCCAGCCGGAGGGCGTGGTGACGCGGGCCGGTTCGCCGGTGGTGGTGACGCTGCAGGTGAGTGAGGCCGTGGACCTGTTCCAATCGCCGCTGCAGGTTAAGTACGATCCGAAGAAATTAAAGTTGCTGGCGGCGACGCCGGGCGCGTTCCTGTCCAACGATGGGCAGCGCGTGAATTTCAGCTTTGACGACCAGGCAGCGAAGGGCGAAGTAGCGGTGCAGATGAGCAGGGTGGCTGGTGCGCCCGGTTTGGCGGGCAGCGGCGCGCTGCTGTCGCTGACGTTCCAGACGCTGGAGGCAGGAACGACGCAGATATCGGTGCTGGACAGCGCAATGCAGAACTCGAAGCTGCAACCGGTGCCGGCGCAGAAGCCAAGTGTTGGAGTGGAGATAAGGTAATGATTGCCGTGAGTCAGGAAAGGAAACGCAGCCAGCGGGGAATGACGCTGGTGGAGTTGATTGTCGCGTTTACGATTCTGGCTCTGATGACATCGATGGCCGTGCCGCTGGCGCGAAGCCGGGTGCGGCGGGAGAGGGAAAAGGAGCTCCGCATCGCGCTGCGCGAGATCCATACGGCGATCGATAAGTACAAGGACATGGCCGACGCGGGGCAGTTAGGCCAGCAGAATGCGGCGAAGGAAGGGTATCCGGAATCGCTGGAAGTATTGGTGGATGGTGTGAAGGTGAACGGACAAGGGACCGAAGGCGAGAAGAAGGTTCGTTTTCTGCGGCGAATTCCGGTGGATCCATTTACGAAATCGACGGACTGGGGTAAGCGGAGTACGCAGGACGATCCCAAGTCGACGGCTTGGGGCGGGCAGAATGTATTTGCGGTGTTTTCCAAAACGATGGAAAAAGCCGCGGATGGGACGCCGTATGCGGAGTGGTAATCGGCGACGGGCAGGATTCACGATCATGGAGCTGATGGTCTCCATGGCGATTGTGCTGGTGGTGATTTCGGTAGCCGTGCCGCTGTATCAGAAGTCAGTGATCCGGGCGCGGGAGAGCGTGCTGCGGCAAAATCTCTTTTCGCTGCGGACGGTGATCGACGAATACACCTATGACAAGCAGAAGGCGCCGCAACAGTTGGAAGATCTGGTGCGGGAAGGGTATCTGCGCCAGATGCCGCTGGATCCCATCGCGGGCAACAACACGTCTTGGAAAGTCATTATGGAAGACGCGTCGTCGTCCGCGAGCCAGAGTGAGCCAGGGATCTTCGACGTGCGCAGTTCATCGGAAAAAACGAGCCTGGAAGGCACGCCTTATAGCGATTGGTAGCGGGGTTGATGATAAACTAAGGGTTGGTCTTCCCCGATCGTCTAATGGTAGGACACCGGCCTTTGACGCCGTGAATCGTGGTTCGAGCCCATGTCGGGGAGCCAAATTTCTAAGCCGCCTTTTTGAAACGGTAATCCTTTGATTTGATTGCTGTTGGCGCGGTTCGAACGGATCGAACAGGGATGTCTGCAACTCGCTGTCCCACTACGTCGCGTTCTTCAGCACCGTGCTCAGTAGAATTTACTGCTCAGGCTGTATGGTATGGGCTTTAGTCCATGCCGCCAGCATGCTGCGGTTGGCGTATGCCCTGTCACGCGGCCGCGCGGCGTTTCTCGACCGGCCGGAATTCCGACGCACCCAGCAAAATAAAAAAGTCGCAGACCTCAAGCCGGCATCAACGTTCGCGTTGTTGTCTGCAATTCGATAGAGCGTCACGAGGCGTGGCTTGCACTCGAGGACGCGCGGATATTCACCTGGGAAGCCCCAGGACGAAGCAGGCATGGGAACCCTTAAGACCAGGAGCGGCGTTGGAGCCACCGCCTGAACGTTGAAGGAGGGCATGACGTCGCAGGCCCCGAAATACTACACAAACGACGACCTCGACAAGAAGTGATCCTTTAGCAGGATTTCGAAGCCGGGGATAGTCCGCCAACTTGAACAGATATCCGCGGAATCGGTGTGCCGCCGACACGCGGCCACCCGTTGCGGCTGAAGGGTTCCGGCGAAGCCGAACCTCCGAAGAACCTGAGGGATAAACTGATGCGGCAGCTTTTGACATTAGTCTGGGTCGGAGCGGCGATCAGCCGTGGGCTTTGCGCGCAGAACGCGGAGCAAAACGCGACAGGCGGGTTTGGAGCGAAATACGCGTCGCTGAAGCCCGAGCAGAAGGCATTAGTCGACGATTGGATCAAGCGATTCAGCGCTACCGTCCAGAAGAAAGTGGATTCAGAAGAGGCATACGACAAGCTGCCGCAGTCAATGAAGACCACTTTCAGCGCGGTGACGCATGCGCTGCTTTCGACGCAACTTACCGATCAATCGGGCCAGAAGTTGGGACCGGCAATTCAGATCGTCGACAAGCTCGATACGGTGCGCGGAGAAGTTCCCGGCGCGAGGGGGGACGGGCAGTTCCGGATCTATGTCCAATTGAAACCGGATAAGCTCGGCGTACTGGACAGGAGCAAGGAGTTTCGGCGAACCGAGGATAACACCGTCTACCATAAGGGTTTCCCGATCTGTTATCGCAGCAAGCCGGATGTGCCATCCATCCAGGTGTCGGCGACGCAGGACAAGACGCGGGCCGACATCGATGTTGACTACCGGTCGAGCGGCTTTCCCAAAGGGCTGGTAAACGGTCATCTGGCCGCTTCAAACTCCGATGTACGCGCTGGGAGAAACGACGAGAAGCACAACAACCAATGGAGCGGATTGAACAACTGGTGGCGGGGCCCGCTTTCGCTTCCGCAGGTGGCCGAGAGATTCAGCGGCAAGTTTGAGGAAGCGGGATGGGCCCCGGCCGAGCCGCCGGAACGCGCCGGAATGAAGCCCGCGGAGGCGGTCTTCGACATGTTGAACACTTGGCTGGTGAAGAAGGATTCCGGGAACACTCTGACTTATTTCGGGGAGCAGTCCTATGCGTGTGAGGACTTGGAGGGTCGGGAATCACCGGACCGCGGAATGGCCAAATTCAGGCTGCTCACGGCGTTGCAACGAGCCACCGAACGATTTGGAAATGTACGGGCAGTCGGGGATATCAGCACCGCCGTGACGCCGGAGGGAACCGGTGCCCGGAGCAAGGTAGTGCGGCATCCTCATGAAGGGCAGTTTACGCTCTACGATGTCCGGGAGGATGCCGCCGAGCGGTTCAAATGCGAGAACCGGCTGGATCCAACCCAATTATCGCCGAAAGCCATGGAATCAAACTCATTCGGTAAGTATTACGGGGCAGTTTTCCGGCTTGGAAAGGGAACCGCACAGACTACGCTGGCGACATTATGGATGCGAGACGTCAAAAGTTGGAAGTTGATCTCATACGACCTGGATCCCGTATGGGACGAGTATCGGGCGCCCGACACGAGGACCGCCGCACCGCCAGTTGCGCCCACCGTATACGTGACGGCTCCGGCGGAGCTTGTATCCAGGGCGACTCAATTCCTCACAACCTGGCTGGTAAAGCGAAATGTGGATGAGGCGTTTGGTCATATCTCCGCACAATGCGCCGATTGCGTGAAGCTCAACCCCGCTGCGGGTGAAACCGCTCCAAAGACTCAGGAGGACGCGCGAGCGCAGTTAAAGCAAGCGATGCAGAACGTCATCGAGAAAACAGGAACAGTGAAGCGCCTTGAGGAGGCGACAGTAACTCCGCAGCCGAACCACGCCGACATCAAGCTAGTGAAGCACGGAAGCAGCAAGGCCTTCGCCCTCGCGTCGATCCCGGATCATATGGCGAGCGCATTGGAATGCAAGGCTCGGACGGCAAACGAGGCGCCGCGATTCAAAGATCCTACGGGAGCGAAAAGCTGGGGCAAATACTATGCGATGGGGCTTAGGTTGGCAAAGGCGGGCGAGGACTCCGGCGTACTATGGGCCGTGTGGGCTCAGGAAGGTGCGGTCTGGAAAATCATCTCTTACACGGTGCTAACACCATGACGTGGAATCCTCGTCGAGCGCTACCGCTTTCCTCTTGAAAATGCCTTCGTGAGGCCGCCAGGGCTGAGGGAGACGATCGCTGGGACCTGCACTGTGCCAAGCCGTGCCCTGTCGAGAATACGTATGGTCGCCATGGATTCCACAGTAGGAATCGGTGAAGGTTGTTCCATTTTGATGGCAGGCATTTTGTATTCCCGCAGCGCCATTAGCCCGGTATTTATGGGAAGGCAATTTGTTTAAACAAATTAAATAATGAGTCGTCCGTCCTAGCCATGGCATCCCCGGAAATTGTGTCCGATCAATCTGCCTGGCGTTAAACCTTAAGTGCCGCCTCGCATCGGGAGCAATGAGGACAGCCGAACAAGCTGAGGAATTGAGGTATTTATGCGCTCAGGAATTAAGACGATTGTATTTCTATTTACCGGCATCGCATTATCGGTTTGCCTGGCCCCGACTGCACACGCTCAACCGATGCCGTCCGTCATCAGCTGCACATCGGCAAAGGGCGAACGCCAGGTCTGCAAAGCGGACACTACCGCTGGCGTCGCGCTATTGCGCTCGACCGGCGAAGCCAATTGCCTGCTCGGAAACACGTGGGGCTATGACTCGGTGGGTGTTTGGGTTTCGAATGGTTGCGGCGGCGAGTTTGCTTTGGGCGCCACGAAGGAAACAGACGGAGCCAGCAACTTTGTAGGAATGTTGGAGGCATATGGTCAAATACGTACCCACCTGGCGGCATTCCGCGACGACCTCGAGGTGCAGGACAACGCCACCCGTGTCGGAGTCAATTTCGCCACCAGGGGAAAGATCAAAGTCTTCGCTGGAATGGAATGGGGAGTGAACCTGGTGCAGAGCGAAACGCAGTTCAATCTCTCCGCCGGGGGACCGGGGGAATTCGGAACTTTCACCAGCACAACCAATCCGGTCTTTCTGGCCCGTCTTGGGTTCGCGGGCGTCGACTTTGGCCCGGGGGGGAGGGTAGCAGTCGGGAAACAGAACGCAGTGCAATACGATATCGCCAGCTACACGACCGACCGTTGGAATGTGTTCGGCGGACAGGGCAGCCACGCGTATGTGGCGGGAACGGACGGCGGCGAGACGGGTACGGGCCGCGCGGACCGAATCGTGAATTACCGGAACACCGTTCTGAAGATCATGGATATCGGATTCCAGACGCAGTTTCGCGGCGGCGGGAACGACACAACGACGGATGGCGTCGGCGGCTCACTACAGTTCAAACTCCTGCCGAAAGTAAAGGCCGGGGGAACGTACACGCGAACCAATTGGGCGCCTTCGAAGCAGCAGATTCGGGGGATGGGCGGCAACTCCGATTTCTACGCTTTCGGCACACGCATCGATTGGCGAGTGCTGGAATTCGGGGCCGTATATTCGCACCAGCACAACGGTGACGTCGCCTATGTTCCCAATCCGAGTACGCCGGGTACCACGACCCCGATCGTATTCGACGCCCATGGCGTCGAAGTATACGGACGGGCAGGATTCGGGCGTTTCGGTTTGATTGGCGGCTACATTTCGCAGGATCCAAAGGTCCGGGACCCCCTAATGAATCCTGATTTCAGAACTCGCTACTTCATTCTTGGCGCGGAATGGTTTTTTGCCAAGAACGGCAAGGTTTACTCCGAAAGCAAGATCGACTCGGACAGCGTGACAGCCGCCGGGGAGAAGGGGTATCACGTATTTACGGTCGGATTCCGCTACGACTTCTCGTTGAAAACCAGCCACCAGCCATAGCTGGATCGAAAGGCAGATCCGTCATGAGTCGTACTGTCCGAAATATCGCAATCGCCGCAGGAGTCCTGTTTGCCGTCCTTCTCCTTTTGCCGCGCCTGGTGAATGTGAACACATTCCGCCCCAAACTGGAAGCCGAACTGACCAGCGTTCTGGGACGGAGTGTAAAACTCGGCGAACTGAGCCTCTCGGTTATGTCCGGAACCGTCTCAGCCGCTGACATTTCGATCGCCGATGATCCCGCCTTCAGCAAAGAACCTTTCATCACCGCGAAATCCTTCAGCGCCGGGGCCGATATCATGCCGCTCCTTCTCTCGAAAACTCTGCATATAACCGGCATCACACTCGATCAACCGCAAATCACGCTTCTCCGGGGTGCCAGCGGGACCTGGAATTTTTCGACGCTGGGCGGAGGCTCCGCCACCCCGGCGGGACAACCGGCAGAACCCGGCGGCACCCTATCCATCGCCAAATTGAATATTGAAAATGGCCGCATGCTTGTGGGCGTCGCCAACTCTTCGGAGAAGCCCGAAGTCTACGACAAAGTGAAACTCGAAATGACGGGCATCTCGTCAAAATCTCAGTTTCCGTTCCAGGTTACGGCCTCATTGCCGGGCGGAGGCGATCTCAATCTGAAAGGCAAGTGCGGCCCCCTCAGCCCGGGCCGCGTAGGCGCGACTCCGTTTGAGGCGTCGCTGGAAGTCCACAGCCTGGATATTGCGGCCTCCGGATTCGTATCGCCGGCCACGGGGATTCAGGGCGTTGTCGATTTCGAGGGGACCGTAAACGCCGACGGCGGTCAGATGAAAGCCGCCGGAACCCTCAAGGCCGAGAAGTTAAAACTCGCGGCTAATGGTGCGCCCTCGAAACGCCCGATTGCCATAAAGTTGGCCCTCAACCATGACTTGAAGACGGACGCCGGAACGCTGACCCAGGGCGATATCGCAATCGGCAAGGCCGTCGCGCGCGCTTCCGGTTCTTACCAGAAGCGCGGGTCAACCACCGCGCTTAATATGAAGGTCGACGCTGGCGCAATGCCGGTAGACGAAATCGAGGCTGCGCTGCCCGCGATTGGCGTCGTGTTGCCATCAGGGTCCAAGTTGCAGGGCGGCTCACTGTCCGTAACTCTGACGATTGAGGGACAATCCGGCGCGCTTGCCATGGCCGGGCCCATTCAACTCTCGAATGCAAAACTCGCCGGATTTGACCTGGGGTCCAAGATGTCGGTAATCCCGGCGTTATCCGGCAAGGGCGGCGGAGGGAAAGACACAACCCTTCAGAACTGCAGCGCCACAGTTCGCGCCGCGCCCGACGGCACGCAGGTAAGTGCCATCAATGTCAACATTCCCTCGCTCGCTGTCGTCACCGGAGCGGGCTCGATCAGTCCATCGGGTGCGCTCAATTTCGCGATGAACGCAGACCTCGGCGGAGCCGGACCTGGAGTCGTTCGTAAGGGTGGGGGTCAGGGCGATGGAACGGCGTTCGGAATCGAAGGCACTACTTCCGACCCGAAGTTTGTTCCAAACGTTAAGTCGATGGTGGGCAGCGCGATCTCCGGAAGAGTAACGGAAAAAAAGGCGGAAAGCCCGCGAACAGGAAAATTCGGCCGACGGTAGAGGCACGCGCCTCTTCGCCAGCCGTTCGACAAAACAGAATCGATTTTTACTAAGAAAAGCAGGTAGCCATGCGCGAGAAAAGTTCCTCCTTGGTTGACGCGGCAAGAGCGACGCTGATTGGGGGAGTTGTATTCCTCATCCCGGGTTTTATCGTCTTTTTTGTGCTGAACAAGGTCTTCAACCTGTTGCGATCCTTTGCCGCGGCGCTCGGCGCCTGGCTCGGCATCGAATTGCCAATGGGCGGCGCATTGCTTAATTTGGCGGCGATTGTGGCAGTTTTGCTGATTTGCTTCCTCGCCGGTTTGTTAGCGAGCAGGGCCAGCGCCCAGCGGCTACGGGCAAAGTTGGACCGGATGCTGCTTGGATCATTTCCCGGCTATGCGTTTGTGAAGGGACTGGCGGAGAGCATGCAGCAGAGCCAGGAACTCGCAAGTAGCTTCGTGCCGGTTTTGCTGCAATCCGATGATACCTGGCAGATTGCATTCGAGACCGATCGAATGCCGGAGGGCCTCGTCGCTGTTTACCTGCCAGGTGCGCCGAATCCGTGGTCGGGGAGTGTGATCTACGTCCCCGCGGAACGGGTGAGGAAGCTGGGCGTTTCCTTAGCGGAAACCATCAAGGTCATTGGCGCACTGGGTCGTGGCTCGGAGAAACTGGCGACAGAGCTTCGAATGCATCATGGCGGGAATTGAGGTACACCCCATCGTTTAGATGAGTGAGAGGCTCCAACTCCTTGTGACCATCTACTGCTCGATACAGTAGCGACCGCGCGGAAGCGGTTACTATTGACTAGTCGAGGAGAGAAGATGCCAGGACCAGTGATCGATATTGAAGCCGATGAGCCGGGCGGGAGCCATTCGCGCGGCGGCCGCTTCGGCTGCGCAAGCATTGTTCTGGGTCTGTTCATCCTGCTGGGGGTGGCAAAATCGGTAGCGTCGACGATTATCGACTACCAATGGTGGAACGAAGTGGGCCAATTGGAGACGTGGTGGAAACAGGTATACGTCCACACGGCTCCGATTTTCTATGCCACGGCGTTCGGGTACGTGGTCCTCTGGATTGTTCACGCTCGAGCGCTAAAAGCGGGCGGGGCGAGCTTGTCCCGTTTCCCATGGTATGCGCGGATTTCATCGATTGCGCTGCTGCCGATAGCCTGGATTTTGGCGGCGATGCAGTTTTCGTCGTGGGATATCGCCACGTGGATAGGGAGCCGGGGAACGTCCGCTGCTTCGCAATGGCGCGATCCGGTGTTTGGGAATTCGCTGGAGTTCTACTTTTTCGAGTTGCCGGTGTATCGAAGTTTTGCCACGTATCTATTTGTTCTTCTGACGGTCTGCGCGCTGGGATATTGGATCGCCAGCCGGGTGTGGGCTTTGCGCGGGCGTTTCACCGGAGGGCAAATGGTGATCGACTGGGAGGACTTGGCAGGCGGTGACCTTACGGGAGCCCGGCTCCTGGGCGCTGCCGCGCTGCTGGCACTGGCTGCGCGGGAGTGGCTCGGGAGGTATGGCACCCTGTACGAGGATCACCCGTTTCTTACGGGAGCCGATTATGTCGCGGTGAACTTAACCATTCCGCTGACGGTTGCGTGGGCTGTTCTGCTGGTGGCCGCCGCGGGTCTATTGGCATCGGGGCGCGGACGGATGGCGTTGACGATTTTGCTGTTCCTGCCCATCCGCGCGCTGGTTCCGGGCATAGTCAACTCCGTTCATGTGCGGCCCAACGAAATTACGCTGCAAAAACCGTACATCGAACACCACCTGCAGGCGACGCGGGAAGCGTATGGTTTGGGATCGGGGCTAAAGGAACTGCAGGTCGACGCTACGCCGAATGGGAAGATTGACGTCGCGGCCAATCAGGCGTCGCTGAACAACGTTCGCATCTGGGACTGGCAAGCGTTCCACGACACCGTTACTCAGATTCAGCCGCTGCGCCCTTATACCTACGTGGATACAGATGTGGACCGGTATCGCATTGCGGGTAAACTGCGGCAGGTTCTGCTCTCGCCGCGCGAATTGGAGATTCAGCAGCTTGGCGAGGCGCGTAATCGTTGGCCGAACCGGCATGTGATTTATACGCACGGGTATGGGGTTGTGGCCGCCGATGCGAACCGCATTACTCCCGACGGACTACCGAGGCTCTTCATCCAGGATGCGCCGCCGAAGGTGACCGCCGAGGGACTGCAACTCACGCGTCCTGAAATCTATTTCGGCGAGGTGGCCCACGAACCGGTCTTCGTGCGGTCTTCACAACCGGAATTCAACTACCCATCGGGTTCCGAAAACGTGCATAACCGGTACGACGGAACCGGGGGAATTCCGGTTGGGACATTCGCCATGCGATCGGCCGCCGCGGTTGCATTCGGCGATTGGAATATCCTGCTTACTTCCTACCTGCAGGACGACAGCCGGATGATGATCCGGCGGAGGGTCAAGGAGAGGGTTGAGACACTGGCACCGTTCCTGGTTTGGGATACGGACCCATACCTGATCCTTCGGACGGACGGCAAGTTGGCGTGGATGGTCGATGGATTCAGCACCTCAGACCGGCATCCATATTCGGAATCGGTGAGAACGAAGGAGAGCGGAAGAATCAATTACGCGCGGAACTCGGTGAAGGCCACGGTCGACGCCTATTCGGGTGAGACGCATTTGTATGTTTTTGAACCCGGCGACCCACTGATAAGGGCCTATCGCAACGTATTTCCGCACCTCTTTCTCGACAAGGCTTCGATGCCGGCCGACCTTCGAGAGCATGTCCGCTATCCGGAATGGCTCTTCCAGATGCAGGCCGAGATTTTGTTGACGTTCCACATGAACGCCGCCGATTCCTTCTACAACAAAGTGGACGTCTGGGACGTCGCCCGTCGTTCAGCGTCGGGAAATCCGGGCGGAAAGATTCCGCTGGATGCCAATTATGTCGTGGCGGCTTTGCCGAAGGAGGCAGGCGGTACCGGAGAGGCGGAATTTTTGTTGATGCTGCCATTTACGCCTCGAGGTAAGGACAACTTGATCGGCATGCTGATTGCGCGCTGTGACGGGGATTCCTATGGGCAAATCTCCTTATTAGAACTTCCTAAACAGGAGTTGTTCTTCGGCCCAATGCAGATTGAAAGCAGGCTGAACCAGGATCAAACGATTTCAAAGGATCTGACGCTTTGGAATTCTCAGGGATCGCAGGTTTTGCACGGGCAAATGGTCGTGTTACCGATCGGGAACACTTTCCTGTTCGTAGAACCGATTTACCTGCAGTCGTCGCAGGCGCGGATGCCCCAGTTGAAAAAGGTGGTTCTGGCCTATGGGAATGAGTTGATATACACCGACACTTATGAGCAGGCATTGGCTCAGCTCGCAAGCGGCCAGGGCCAGGGGCAGGTATCGGCGCCCGCGAAGGATTCGAAATCGAACGAAACGCCTACGAGCAGCTCAACGACCGCGGTTCCCGCAACGGCTGAGCGGATCGAATTGCTGCGGCAGTCGATGGACCGGTACCGAAAGGCGGCGCAACAAGGGCAGTGGACGGAAGCTGGAAAGGCGTTGGAAGCGCTGGATGCCGAACTTCGAAAGAAGCCTTAAGCGTTTGCCACTCGCCGTGAAGCAGCCTGATCGGCGCCGGGTAACTTGCGAACCCGTCGAGTCTGGTTCATTCGATCGCGTGCGGCTTGGAGCGCCGCGGACAATTTCTCGGATTGAACATCCACGGCGCCCCACTTGAAGCGGACGTCGGACATACCGAGGTGGCGAAGTTGGAAGTCCCAGAGTTTTTCAGAGATCATCCCAACACGGCGTTGATTGAAGCCGGCGACGTCATGGTTGTAGATGAAGACCCATTCGTATTCGGCAATACGCGTTCCGAAGTCGCCTTCGCGGACGAAGGATGCCATCAGTTTCTCAATCGCCGGTCCATTGTCGGGAGGCGGTGCCGCGGCTCCTTTGCGATCTGGAGCAGGCGGCGGTTCACTCGGCTGTAAGTTAATGATGAATAGAATTCCCGTCATTGGGTTAGGCAAAGTAAGGAGCCTGGTCCATGTGGAGAGGTCGTGCATTCCGGTAGGCAGGAGCAGGTCCGGAAAATGACCGGCTGGAGCTTCTTCCACGGGTACGGGTTCGGCCGGACGGGCGACAGAAATATCGATGGGTGTCGCCGGAGATACGGTTTCTGCCACAGGTAGAGGAGCATCGTTCCAGAAGGGGGGTGGTTCGGATTCGGTGGCCTCTTCGGGCTCTGGCAGCGCGGTCAACGCCGGCTCTTCCGACAGTGATAGAGATGGGAATGGCTTTTCGATCGCCGGAAGGACGGGCAGATACTCGGCAAATGGGGTGACTCCCATTCCCGAAAGGGCGGAGAGCCGGGGGCCGGACTCGTATTCGTCAAAACCTGCCATTGCGATGACTTCTGCTTCATTCGTCTCAGTGAAGGCAGGGAGTTCCGGAATGTCAATCCGGTGACTGGACGAGGATTCATTCAATTCCGGGTCCAAACTCATGAGGTACGCGAACGGTTGCGGCTCGAGTTCCTGATCGAGAAGTTCAATCGCCGACGGCTCAGGGATTAACTCGGCGGCCGGTTCATCGAGAGCTAGCACGAACGGAGGAGCCTCGACCAGCGACACAACTTCCACGTTTGGTGTTTCGGCAAGGGTTTCTGCGTTTTCCTCAGGGTTGAGAACTGCAAGATGCGCAGCCACTTCATCGATCGCTGTGACCACTTCGGGCGCGGCGACGTCTTCGACAGCGATTGGCTCTACCGCGCGAACCAAAACGGGCAGATCGGCAATTTCGAAAGCGAAAGACGGCAGTTCGACCGCTTCCGCCACTTCCTCGACTGCCACGCGCGGTTCAGAAGCAACAGCAACAACCTCTTCTTCAGCCGCAAATACGAATGGCGGCAGTTCGACCGCTTCCGCTACTTTCTCAACAACCACTGGCGGTTCGGAAGCAACCGCGACAACCTCTTCTTCGGCAACAAAAACGAAAGACGGCTGTTCGACCGCTTCCGCTACTATCTCAACGGCCACTGCCGGTTCGGAAGCAACAGCAACAACCTCTTCTTCTGTAGCAAAGACGAAAGACGGCTGTTCGACCGCTTCCGCTACCTCCTCAAAGGCCACTGCCGGTTCGGCAGCAACCACGACAATCTCTTCTTCGGCCGCAAAAACGAAAGGCGGCAGCTCGACCGCTTCCGCTACTTCCCCAACAGTCACCGGCGGTTCGGAAGCAACCGCGACAATCTCTTCTTCGGCCGCAAAGACGAAAGACGGCAGTTCGACCGCTTCCGCTACTTCCTCAACAGCCACGGGCGGTTCGGAAGCAACAGCAACAACCTCTTCTTCGGTAGCAAAAACGAAAAGCGGCAGTTCGACCGTTTCCGCCACTTCCTCAACAACTATCGGCGGCTCGCCGCCGACCGCGACAATCTCTTCTTCGCTAGCAAGGGGGAACGACGGCAGTTCGGCTGCATCCGAGAGTTCATCCGCAGCGGCGAGCACAGGCTCATCAGCATCGATTTCTTCCTGCTCGATCATAATGAGCGACGCACTGACCGCAGCCTCGACAACGGGGGCTACATCGGTCTCGACATCGGGCTGCTCGGCCACGATCGTTTGCTGCTCTTCTTCGTGAACTTCCGCGATTTCGGGCTCGGGAACCACCATCCTTTCTCTGGCGCGGGACCCGCTGGCCGCGATTACTTCATCGAGAAGCGGGCTGTGCCAAACGGCAGGGACGGGAACCGGAACGCTGACCTGAACGCTGACCTGCGGAGCCTCGGCGACGCGCTGAATTTCTTCGCGCAGCGTGAGTGACGGTACGGTTAAAGGCCTCAGGATCGTTCCCGGAGCGGGCGCGACCGGGGTCTGTTCCAACTGCGCGACGCGTTCGATCTCCTTCTGCAGCCGTGACGCGTCCACGGCATTCAGGCTCGGTTCCGCGGCAACGGTTTCTATTTCCTTTTCGATCTCCGTACGGGCTTCAACGGGGATCGCAGCGGGAACCGGTTCGGCGGCTTGCGGCAATGCTGGGACGGACTCCGGCTGAGTACGTGCCGGTTTTTCCTTCACTGGCAATTGATCGCGAATATCCCAGTTGCCGGCGGAGTTCAGCGGCTCAGACCGAGCGGACTCTTTTTCCCTGGCCGCTTCCAGATCATCACGGATATCGGATGCGTACGCCATGGCCGCTTCCGATTTACGGGCCACTCGCGCAATAACTTCCGGCCGCACCCAATCCGCATAGGATTCGCCATTTGACCGGCCATCTCGCGCTCCCTTGCGGTTCGAACGATTCCGTCCGTTCCGTCGCGGTGTCAGGGGCGGTACGTCGGCGGCAGATTCGTAGGGTTCTCCGCCTCCACGCGAACTGAACCTGGCGGCTCTGGACTCTACCTCCTGTAACGCGTCCGGATCGGCGAAGGAATGCATTACTTCATGAGCACCAACCGTTCGGGCCGTGGAATGAGCAGCGGCCGGAGCCGCGGCTCCGTTTGCAGCTTTCGAACCCGGCAGCCACTGGCCAATGAATCCGGCGGGATCGAGCAGCAACCTTCGCTCCTGCTCTTCTTTGCGCACGCGGAGTTCGATATTGTGCTCGCGTAGCTGTTCGTTGTTGCCCTTCAGATAGTCACAAACCAGCGCTACAAAAGCGCCACCGAGAACCACGGTCAGGCTAACAAATATTTGGAGTTCCAACGATCCTAAGTCCATAGCTCCACGTAGAGTTTATCGGCTGGAACTCCGCCGGAGAATAGGCCCTTGTTCTCAAAAAATATAGGTACTTTCGACCAGATGGCATATAGGGCCGAAGGTACCAGGGTCGTAAGGTAGATTTATAGGGCCCTGCTTGGACCGAATGGCCTACGGTATTCCCAAAACGGGCCGTTGTCCGGGAATTCCGCTCGATCCGGACTGTTTTCGAGCAGGACCTTCATCGGAAATCGACGACCGTCGTCCACCGGATGCGCCGGCAAAATCGACTTCGCTCTCGGTAAACTCGAGGCTTCGATCTAGAACCATTTCGACGACGGTACCTCTCCCGAGGACTACGTCCTGACCGCGTGTGAGAAGAACTGTCATCAACCCGGCGGTAGCGCCGGCAGCGGCGCCAATGGCGGTACCACCGCCGGTATGACCCGCGGCGCTGCCGGCGATTACTCCCACCGAAGTCCCGGCACCGGCGGCAGCGGCTACTTTCGCGGCGTCCTGACCTTTAGTACCTTCTCCCTTGATCTTTCCTTCGGCGCGATCGAACTCATCGTTGGCTCGCCCATCCAAACCGCCCATGCGCGCTCGGAAATCGCGGGTCACGCCATTGGGAAGTGTTAAGGAGTCAAATCGAACGTACAACTCCGACCGCCCTTTCACTCGCCCGGCACGCTTGGACGCGGTAACCGTTCCCGCCACATAGGAGCCCGGCGGGATCACAATCCGGCCATCGGCAAGGATCGGATACGAAGTCTCGAGATATATGCGGTCGCCCTCGGCAGCGTGTTTCGTGGAGACACTGTTAATCATCACCATCGGCACGCGTGTGCCGGGGGGGACAGCGTACGCGTTGGGCTTCGAGTCTTGTGCCAGCAGCGCAACGCCGCACAAACTTAATAATCCGAGCCTGGCTGGTGACATGGAGTACCCTTCTTCATTGTACGGCGGGAACCAGAAACCGGAGCCCCTATTCTTTTGAACGCGCAACGGCCGGCCGGAGTTGCGGTGAACTGTCGAAAATATCCCTGGAAATCAAGAAGATACCGGTAACAGCGAGCGGCCAGACATGCAGGAGAAGGCGCGGGAGAGAGGTGTTGAGCTGCCAGTCCAGGTCGTTGGGCGTACCGACGTAAACGGCGAAGTACCCGGCGAGTTGAATGGCTGTCGCGGCAAGGGGCAGAAGAGCCGCGCCGGTCAGCGATTCCCGCAGGCGAACGAGGGCGAGCCATACGGAAAAGACGATCACGGGCGGAACTAAGACGTTCCCAAACGTGAGAAACTCGCCGACGAAAGCCCAGAAGGTCGCCCAATATCGATTGAAATCTACGAACCGCGAGCGGATGACCGCCGCGCTGGCGGAGTTCACCAGGTCATTAGACGGCGCCAGGCGGAACTTGAAGTGCAAAACCAGCGCCAACACCAGGATGATCCCGGCGATTAGAGGAATCGCCGTGCGGACCCGGCGGCGAAGCTCTCCGAAGCCGGAGACACAGAACAGTTGAGCGGCGGCAAGGCTGAGACAGAAAAGGAGGCCCTCGTTCTTGGTCCAAGCCGCGAAGCCTGCGGCGAGACCGGCAAGAAAGAGAGGACCGGGTCCGGCCGATTCCGTTTCCAGCCCGTAAACCAGGAGACATCCGGCGATTGCGATGAACGCGGCGAGCGGCGCATCGGCATAAAGCGAGGCACCGATGCGTACTAAGGATGTCGCGCTGAGGATCGTAAGGGCGCAAAGAATCGCTAGACCGGTTCCGCGAAGCAGCCGGACAGTGAAGAATGGCACAGCGACAGCGGAACTGAGCAGTAAGAACTCGACGGCGGCAACGATGCGCATCGATTCGGCGCCGGCCGAATGCCAGAGAAGAGCAACGGCTCCAGGAATTAGCAGCGGATAATCGGGGTGGGTCCACTCGATCGCGGAGGAAAATGGGCTAACGAACTCCTGTGCGCGAAAAAGAAATCGGGCACGGAGGTTCCAAATGGACCAGGCGTCCCACTCGCCGTGCGGCGCGGCGCCGCTGAGCATCAAGCTGGTAAGCAGGGCCATCAAAACCGAGATCCCTAGCACCGCCCACAACCAAAGGGGTACCGCACCGCGCGGGCCGGGAGCGTCCGGAGCGGCGGAGGAGGATCGGACCCAGGCGATACCCCCGGCCGCGCCAAGCAGGAGAGCCAATGCCACAAATACGATGGCCGGCGGCTGGTGTAAAACGACGCGTAGCGCAAAGTAGAAGCAGCTACCGATTCCCAGGCCCAAAGCCGGAGCGCCCGCAAGACGCAGAGGATCCGCAGCCGACCAAACTCGCGGCGCGGGCCAAACGGCGCGAACGCAGGCGAAGCCCAGCACGATCAGTAGAATGAGCAGAAGCCACGCGCCCATCGGTTAGCTCGCCGCTCCTATTGCGGGCAGGTTCACTGCGCCTTCTCGTTTTCCAGGAGAACGATCCCATTGCCGAAACTTTGGACCAGTTTGTATCCGCGATCACGCAAACTGCCCGCGGTGACGGTGCGGTGAAAATTGCCCACAACGAAACGATGGTGGGCGGAGTTGACGACCAGAACCGGCGCCAGCGCGTATTGCGTGAGATGGTACTCCGCCTGAGCATTGACATCGCCCGCCGGGGTTTCCGCGTCGGTCATGTAGCCGATGATTCCTTTGGGCGGCAACAGGCTCCGCAGGGCGGCAAAGCGGCCATCAAACTCGGTTACGCCATCGACTGCGGGGGCCTTGGGATAGAAATCGGAAACCTGGATGAACAGCCGCCCCGTCGAGAGCAGCGATACGGCAGCGAGACAAGCGGTGGCACCCAGATTGCGCGGCGTCATGACCAGCAATCATTGTACCGAGGCGGGGGACGTTCGCACAGTCAGATGCAGGCGCGGAGGGCTGAGCTGACCGGGCAGCCGAAGGCGAATCTCGGGGTCCGCGGGAGTGTCGGCGGGCAACCGGAAATTGATCTGGTAGAGTCCGGCATATCCGGGACAGATTCCGGCGTAGAGGATTGCCTCGTCTGGGACCGGCTCATTGTTCAACAATACGGCGAACTGTGAGCGGGCGGTGATGGACGCCGCGGCGCTTGGGATGGTAAGCCCATTGATGGCGGGTTGCGTGGCTCCGAGACCGACTGCGTACAGCACCAAAATTTCTCCAGGCACTGCGGGCTCTTCGGCGGTAATAAGCTGGCCATCCGGCCTGGTGGCTATCACTGAGCTATTTTCCAGCGCGAACAACCCTGGGGAAGAGTCGGCAATTTGCACTTCGACGTCGGGGCCGGCCTTGCCGTTGGTCAGCAGTCGCGCCTGCCGGCGGCCCGTCCGAATATTTCCAGGAATCAGAAAGTTCACCTGGTTCGGGGAGACGAATATGATGGGGACGGCAATATTGTCAATGGCGACGGAGACACCCGTACCGATGAGAGTGGTCGGCAATTGGCCGTTGCGAAGATCGTCGGGAGTGAGGGCGCGGGTGACGACCGCGAGATCCTTGCCGTAGAGAGACACTAACCCTAACGGCGCCAAAGGGCCGGGCAGATTGGTGGCGGCATTGACGACGCTGGCTGCGCTATAAACCGGAGCTTGCCGGTTCGGTTCGGCCGCCTCCGCGAATAGGCAGAGAGCGAGCGTCGCCGCAAGCCAGCCCGTTACGGGCATAGAGATACTCCTCGGATCTTTCTAAATGCTACGCTTCCATTGCCTCGCCGGGAAGATCAGAAGTTTCCGGGAAAACACTGCGATTACGGAAGTGTCCGGGCACTGGAAAGCGCGCGGCTATTGGACCGGGATAACGGAACCGGCCGTGGGTGTCGAGACGCCGCCCACAGTGATTGTGATGGGCACGTTGCCGGTGGCGGCCGATTGCGGAATCCGGATATTGAACTGCTGGAGGCCGGAGATATTGCCTGGCGCGAGGCCGGCGTAGAGGATGTCGGCGGCGGCGAGTGCGGTTCCGCCGACCGTGATCGTGACGGGGTCGCGTAGTCTGGCTTGGCCGCTGGCGATCTCACCAGCCTGGTACACGGGCTCGCTGAGGCCGAATCCGGTTCCGTATAGGATGACAACATCGCCGCGTCGCGCGGCGACGCCATTGGGAACGACGGCGGTGTTTGCGATAATCCGGAAATCAGAGGTCTGTGCCGCGATCGATTGACCGCCGAAGGTGAAGAAGGCAGGGGCGTGGCTATTTACGGTAACAGTCGCGACATCTCCTTTCACTTCGTTCGGCCGTCCGGGGTTCAGGATGACCGTTAGCGGTACTGAGCCGGCAGGCGTGCCGGAGGGAACCTGGAAGTTGATCTGGTCCGTTTGGACGTAGGTAATCGGGGCTCGCCGGCCGCCGACATCCACGGCGACGCAAGCTAGCGTTTGCGGAAAGGCGCCGTTGACGAAATCGCCGGAGCTTGCCGTTCTGGTGCGTCCGGCCACTTCGAAATCAAGTCCAAGCACGCTGGCGAATACGTTCGGGGAGAGTTCGCGGGCGAAGGATGCTGCGTTCACCACCGTGCGTACGGTGGGCTTCTTGGCCAGGTTGCACGCGCCTTCGGCCTTCAAAGTGATGTTGGTGGTGTAGATGTAGTCGCCCAAATTCGTTCCGCTATTGTTGGCAGCGTTGCCGGCGGCGTAGATCGTAATATCGCCAACCTCATTGGCGGGCGGGTTCCACTCAAACTCCCATTCCACGCCATCCCGAGTGCCGGGACGGGTGGATGCGGCGACGTGTTCGATGAATTGCGGTTCGGGTTCTCCGGCGCAGGGCGGCAGGGCGACAGAAAGGCCGCAGCGAACCTGGACTGTTTCGTTTTCAATAAATGTCCCCGCTCCCTTAGTGGTATCGCTCGATTGGCGGGTAGTGAGCTGGAAACCCCAGCGAATCGCTTCGGGGTGGGACAGCTTGACGCGAATCTTTTTGCGAACGCCGGGCGTATAGGTCATGCTTTCCACCAGGATTTCCAGTTTGCCGCGAGGGTCGGAGTTGGCCGGCCGGAAGGTTGCGTGGCAGTTCGTGCAGTTCCCCCCATTTCCGTCGGTCGGTACTCCGGAAACCGGGAATGTGGGCCCGGTGGAGAAGGCAAACGCCGCCGGAGCCCCTAGTAGAGCGCCGGTGAATAGAATTTGGAAAAGCCTGGTGAAAATAGACATGGTTCCTTCCTTGTCAGCGTTGTACGGTCAAGAGAACGCCAGTTTGAATCGGTACGCTGTTAATCTGCATTTCAACGTTGTGCTCCCCGTTTTGAAGGTCGGGAATCGTCACGTTGAATTGATTGAGCCCTGAACTTGATAGTCCAGAGAAGGCGGGAGTTACAGTGATCCCGCCGATTCGCATCTGGACCGAGTCGACCAGGGGTGCGGCGCCGCTAAAAATCCTGCCAGGCGCGACAGCCGGATTGGTTGGGCCGAAACCGGTTCCGAAGAACAAAACGACGTCGCCGGGTTTAGCGGGTACGGTGGTGACGCCCGGGAAGAGTCCGCTGGGACCGATATTGACACCGTCCGAGCGAACGGCGGCGGGGTACTTCTTTGGCGCCTGGGTGAAGAGGAAAAGGCCCGGAAGTTCCTTTGCGGCGTTGGCGCTAACGGGCGCCGACTCGCCGGCGGCATTCTTGACGACAACTTGGATAGGTCCGGTTCTCCCTGCCAAGTCGGGCGCCTGCACATTGATTTGGTTCGGAGAAATGAAATAAATAAAGGCGGGTTTCCCGTCTACCGTGGCGCTGACCCCGCCTAACGTAGTGGGGAAATTACCATTGGCGTCGATGGCGCCGGTCCAGTCCCTGGTTTCGGAGGCCAGGTTGGTCCCGAAGATGGTCGTCCATGCCCCGGTGACGACACCCGGTGAGAACGAAGCACCGTTAGTTACGCCGTTTGTCGGAGTAATGGCGGGCGAATTGGAGGCAGCCCTGGGTGTGAGCGTAAAGTTCGCGGTATAAATGCGGTCGCCTGTATTCTGCCCATTCAAATTTGCGGCATTACCTGCGACATAGAAGCGAATATTTCCTGAATCAGTGGCGGGTGGAGTCCAGTCGATGTCGATCGTGTTCGTTGTGCTCGGACGGCTGTGTTCGATAAATTCAAGCGGTGAGTTCGTGGGACAGTTTCCGCTCCCCGATCGTTCACTGCCGTTCGCGCAAAGAATCAATTGGCCGCTGCCGACAACTTCGAACCGGCCCGCCTGCCCATTGGTCTCATTGCTTCCCAGCCGTGCGGAAACCTGGAATCCGTAGCCGCGGGCGGCAGAGTCTGTAATCACAACTCTGATTCGCTGCTTCTGCCCCGGCGTGTACGTCGTGCCGTCGGGAAACTGGAGCTCGACCCTTCCGCCGCCCCCATTGACTGCCGTTCCAGTGTGACAACCGGACTGCGCACAGGCAAGCGCCGGCCCCCCCGGTCCGCCCTCCGATCGTGGATCCGGTCCGGAGTTGAACGCCCAGACCAGCATGGGCAAAGACACCATCAGCGTGATTGCCCGCCCCCTACTTTTGAAAAACTGTCGTTTGATCATGCGAGAACTAACACGAATTAAATTCAGCATACTCGATACCCCGCGATTGTAATTATTTCCGGACAAGAGTTCACAAGTCCTACGAATTACCTGGGTACACCTCCGGGTGGTGCATCAGGTAGAAATCTCTGCACCAACCAGAGCCTTACGAGTAACTGTACTCAATGGAAGGGCCGGAAGCTGCTCCAGGGGGGTCCATTGGAGATTGGACGGCACCCGGTTCACACGAACACGAACCACATGGAAGTCATAGATGTGATTGGTGATAGAGTGTGAAAACTTCTTAAGAAGTCCTGCAGTTTTCGCTCCTGATAGCTGATGCGGTTCGGGAAGTTCCCAGAATCCTCCCAGCAATTGCGCGTCTTGCGACCGTTGCCAGAGGAGAATGTTTCCGTTCCGTATGGCTATCAAGAGCGTCCGCCTCGTGTGGCGGATCTCGGCCCTGCGCAATTTTACAGGCAATTCATTAGCCAAACCGCTGGAGTTTCCCGCACAGTACTTTTTTATCGGGCAATCGGTGCATTTCGGATTCTTAGGAATACAAATTGTGGCGCCTAACTCCATAATCGCCTGGTTATGGCAAGCCGGATTCTTAGGTTCGAGGAGGGATTGGGCCGCCTTCTGGAGTCGATTCTTCGTTTGAGCGGACCCGATATCGCCCTCATCGCAGGTAAGGCGGGTCAGGACACGGATCACATTGCCATCGAGAACGGCATGCGGTTCCCCAAAACAGATGCTGGCTACGGCAGCGGCAGTATAGGGCCCGATTCCCGGCAATTGCAGAATCTCGTCGTAGTTTTCGGGAAAGTGGCCGGCGGCTACGATCTGGCGGGCCGCGGCGCGGAGATTCCGGGCGCGGGAGTAATAGCCGAGGCCGGCCCAGGCGTTAAGCAAATCGTTGTCGGATGCGGATGCCAGCGCGGCGACGTCGGGGAAAAGAGTGAAGAAGCGGTGGTAATAGGGGATCACGGCGGCGACGCGCGTCTGCTGGAGCATGATTTCGGAGACCCAGATACGGTAGGGGTCTCGCGTCTGGCGCCAAGGGAGGTCCCGTTTGTTGGCCTGATACCAATCGACAAGGGCGCTGCGCAGCGTCCTCAGCCGAGCCGCGGTGAACTCCTTCATATAATTGGGAAGGACCTCAACATTGGAAGACTCCATTTTCATTCGCGGCGCGCGAATGCACAACCTCAAAAACATTAATTTGGAATTGCCCCACAACGAACTCACAGTTGTGACGGGGGTGTCGGGTTCGGGGAAGTCTTCGCTTGTTTTCGATACGGTGTACGCCGAAGGACAGCGCCGGTATGTGGAATCGCTGTCCGCGTATGCGCGCCAATTTCTCGATCGAATGGAAAAACCGGTGGTCGAGGAGATTTTAGGGCTGGCGCCGCCGATCGCGATCCGGCAAAAAAATACCACTCGGAATCCGCGGTCGACAGTAGCGACATCAACGGAAATTTACGATTTCCTTCGCCTGCTATTTGCCCGGGCAGGGACTACCTACTGCTCCAATTGCGGAGATCCGGTGCGGAAGGACACGGTGGAAGTAGTTTCCCAGACCATGTCACTGGAAGCGGCGGGCTCTCGCTGGTATGCGTTGTTTCCGGTGCACACGGCTGGCAAGGAGGCGGGACAGTTACGCGATTATCTGTTCGAGTTGCGAAGGAAGGGCTTCAACCGGCTGTATCAGGGCGGAAATGTATTCGAGTTTTCAACGCCGGAATCGCTCCTCGATATCGATTTCGCAAAGCCGTTATTCGTGCTCGCGGACCGCGTTTCGATCGCCTCGACCGCCGAGATGCGATCGCGGCTGGCCGACACCGTGGAGACCTGCTACCGGGAAGCCGGGGAGGTGCTGTTCGAGCAGGCGGGTGTGCCCGACCCGCCCGTCAGAAAGTTCAACGAAAAGTTCGCATGCAAGAAATGCAATCTCGAGTACCAGACTCCGGAGCCGCAGTTGTTCAGCTTCAACAATCCGATAGGCGCGTGCCCGCGGTGCCAGGGCTTTGGGAATGTCATCGATTACGACATGGACCTGGTGATCCCGGACTCATCGCTGACGATTGCTACCGGCGCGGTGCAGCCATGGACCAAGCCGGCTTACCACGGGTGGCAGGGGAAGTTCATCAAGCGATACGGGAAACGCGTGCCCGTCGATGTTCCCATCTACGAGCTTAAAAAGGAAGAGCGGGAACTGCTCTTGAACGTCTTGCGCAATGAGTTCTTCGCCGAGGTGGAGGAGAAGAAATACAAAGTACAGGTACGAGTGTTTCTGAGCCGGTACCGGGGTTATGCGGAGTGCTCGGATTGCCAGGGTTCGCGGCTGCGGAAAGAGGCGTTGAACATACGGGTGGGCGGGCTGACGATATCGGAACTGGTGCGACAGAATATCGCCGAGGCCTTTGCATTCATGCAGGCTCTTGAGTTGGGACCCGAGCAGCAGGCGATTGCCGGAAAAGTGCTCGTGGAGATCCGGCAGCGGCTGCAGTTCTTGAACGATGTGGGCCTGCAGTATTTGACGTTGGACCGGATGGCGGCAACGCTTTCCGGAGGCGAGGCGCAGCGGATTCAATTGGCGACCTGTCTCGGTTCAAGACTGGTCGGGGCTTGCTATGTGCTGGATGAGCCGTCGATTGGACTTCATAGCCGGGATACGGCGCGGCTGGTTAAGATCCTGCATGAGCTGCGGGATTTGGGGAACACGATTCTGACGGTGGAGCACGATCCGGACGTGATGCGCGCCGCCGATCACATCGTGGACCTGGGTCCGGGCGCGGGAGAAAACGGCGGCAGGGTTGTGTTCGAGGGTTCCTACAAGCAGTTGGTCTCGCCGAAAAACACTTCGTTGACGGGTAAATACTTGCGCGGCGAGATGGAAACCTCACCGAAGCTCGCAAGACGTCCAGTGGTGGCCAAAAAAACGGTGCGAGTGGCCGGGGCCAAGGCCAATAATCTGAAAAATCTGGACGTTACGATTCCGCTGCACATGCTGGTCGCCGTGACGGGAGTGTCGGGGTCGGGTAAATCCAGCCTGGTGCATGACGTCATCTTCAGGGCGTTGGACCGCGAGCTAACGCGCGATGGGCGCCCGCTGGAAGACGAGAGCGAAGCGATGGGGACGGCGGAAAAACAGACATGGAAGACGCTGGAGCGGGCCCATCTGTTGAACAAAGTGGTGCTGGTGGACCAGAGTCCGATTGGGCGCACCCCGCGTTCAAACCCCGTGACCTACGTGAAAGCTTTCGACGTGATCCGGGATTTATTCGCCTCAACGGTGGAAGCGGACCGGCGCGGTTATACGCCGGGGCATTTCTCGTTCAATATTCCCGGCGGGCGGTGCGAGGCCTGCCAGGGCGATGGGACCGTGACGGTGGAGATGCAGTTCCTGGCCGATGTGGAACTGGTCTGCGAGGACTGCCGGGGAACGCGATTCAAACAGTCGATCCTGGACATCAAATACAAGGGGCTGAACGTCCACCAGGTTTTGCAGATGACGATTGCGGAAGCGCTGCGGTTCTTCCATGAGACGCCGAAACTGGTGAACAAGCTGAAGGTGCTTCAGGAAGTGGGATTGGGATATTTGCGGTTGGGCCAGTCGGCGACTACTTTATCCGGCGGCGAAGCGCAACGGGTAAAACTGGCGGCGCATCTGGCCCAGTCCTCCTCGGACGGGACACTGTTCCTCTTCGACGAACCCACGACAGGACTGCATTTCGACGATATCCGGAAGCTGCTCGATGCGTTTCAGCGGCTGATTCACAATGGGGGATCGATCCTGCTGATTGAGCACAATCTGGAAGTGATCCGTGCAGCCGACTGGGTGATCGATATGGGACCGGAGGGCGGCGGCGGCGGCGGGCGGATTGTCGGAGAAGGTACCCCGGAGCAGATTGCCGCGCTGGAAGGGTCCCATACCGGGCGGTATCTTCGGGACGTCCTGACGGTGGGGTAAGCGTAGCTTAGACTAGAGGCGTATGTTGCACGTCTTGCTTTTGGCCTTCTGGTTGCAGGCTGGCGATCCGGCCGCCGATGGCATAAAAGCGTTGGAAGCGCAGAAGTACGAAGAGGCGGCCAAGCTGTTCGCGCAGGCTGTCGAGAAAGATAGCGCCGATTTTTCCGCGCAATTTCATTGGGGTCTATCGCTGAGCCTGTTAAATCGCGATGCCGAGGCAATTGCCGCCTACAAGAAGGTCCTGGAGCTGAAACCCGGGCTTTATGAAGCGCAGTTAAACCTGGGAGTGCTGCACCTTCGGCAAAAACAGTACGGGGAGGCGGCCGCGATACTCGAGGAAGCAAGGAAACAGAAACCGGCCGAGTACCGTCCCAACTACTACATGGGCGAAGCGCTGCTTAATTTGGAAAAGTTCGAAGGCGCGGAGACGGCGCTGCGCACGGCGCTGGCGGCGGACGCGAAGCGGCCCGAGGCGATGTTGGGGCTGGGACGGGCGCTGGCTCGCCAGGGACGGGTGAAAGAGAGTGCCGCGTGGTTCAACAGCGCCGCGGAGGCAGATGGCGGTTATCGCGAATCGCTGTTGGAATTGGCGGCGTTTCATGAACAGGCGAAGAATCGCGAGGAGGCGATCGCGATCTATAAGCAGTTCCCCGCTAACGCCGGCGCGCGGGAACGCATCGGCGTCTTGTTGATCGACAGCGGCCAGGCCGCGGAGGCGGTGACCGAGTTGGAAGCGGCGGTGAAAGCTTCGCCGACAGCGGCGAACCGGTTCGCGCTGGCGACCGCGTATTTGAAATCGAAGCAGAACGACAAAGCGCTTCCGTTGATCGCCGCCGCGGTCCAGCAGGAGCCGGTCAATGTGGAGTTGCGGTTGACGCTGGGACGGCTGCTGCGGGAAGGCAAGAATCTACCCGGGGCGGCGCAGGAGTTCTACAAGGCGGCGCAGTCGGATCCCAAGGCACTGGTGCCGTGGCGCGAGTTGGCGTCGACGCTTTTCCTGTTGGGCAATTACCAGGGCACTCTGGCCGCATTCGATAAGCTCCGGGCGCTGGGCGAGGAGACGCCCGCACAGTGGTATCTGCGAGCGCTATGCTACGACCGGATGCAGCTTTACAAAGAAGCGCTTCCGGCATACGAGAAATTCCTGGCGGTGAGCGAAGGGAAAAGCCCGGAGGAAGAGTTTTTGGCCCGGCAGCGTATTCGCGTAGTGAAGAAAGTGTTGGACAAACGATGAACCGGCTTGTGGCGGCGGTACTAATTGCGGGGGCGGTATTTGGCGGCGATCTGGCAACGGTAAAGGCGGAGCCGAATCTGGAAAAGCGCTCGGAGAAGGCATTGATTCATGCCGGGGAACTGTTGACGGCGATGCGGACCGAACTCGATCGCAACGATGTCGAGAAGATCAAGGACCAATTGCGGGAGTTTCAGGAGGCGGTAGACATTTCGGTCGACTCACTGGAGGCTACGGGAAAGAACGCGCGGAAGAATCCGAAGTATTTTAAGCGGGCGGAGGCCCGGCTGCGCGAGTTGCAGCGGCGTCTGGAGACTTTCAAACGAGATATGAGCGTAGACGACCGGCCGGTGCTGGACGACGTGCTGGTGCACGTCGCCAAGAAAATCGATGCGTTGGTGGAAGCGACGCTGCGAGGATCATGATGCGTTATTTACCTTTCGTTTTGGCGCTGGCGCTGGTGGCGCAGGACAAGGATTTTCTCACCGGCGACGAAGTAGACCAGGTGCGGCTGGTGCAGGAGCGCAATGAACGCCTGCAACTCTACATGTACTTCGCCAAACAGCGTATTGATCAAGTGGAAAGCCTGCTAAAGCGGGAAAAGGCCGGGCGGAGCATTTTGATCCACGACTTGCTGGAGCAATACACGAAGATCATCGAGGCGGCCGATACCGTGACCGACGATGCGCTAAAGCGGAAAGTGGATGTGACGCTGGGCGTCAAGGCCGTCGCTACGGCCGAAGCAGAGCTGCTGGCGCGGCTGGAAAAAGTGCGCGAGGCGAAGCCGAAGGACATGGGGCGTTATGAGCTGGCGCTGGAGAACGCCATTGAGACGACGAAAGATTCCTTTGAATCGGCCCAAGAGGATTTGGCGGCGCGCGGGCAGTCGGTGATCGATCGCGATGCCCGGGAGAAGAAGGAACGGGATGCGCTGCTTTCGACCAAGGAGCAAACAGAGAAGAAAGCCAGCGAGCAGAAGGAGACCGAGGAGAAATCGAAGCGCAAGGCGCCCACGCTGCGGAAAAAAGGCGAAACTCCCCCTCCGCCTAAGTGAGTACTTCGCGATAAGCGCCTTCTTCGAAGCCAATCACTAGACGCTTGCCGGTGATGAAGGCGGGCGCGCGGAGATTGCCGCTGGGACCGATGATCAAGGCTGCGATTTCGTCATCCGTCGCGCCTTTCGTTTTCAGCCGCTTCACGTTTTTGCCCTTGGCCGAGACAATCTCGGCCGCCTTGCGCGCCAGTTTCAGCGCCTCTTCGCGGCCGATTGCTCTCTTCTTAGCGTCGATGCGAGTGGCGACTTCGACGTTGTTCTCCGCAAGAAACTCTTGCGTTCGTCCGCAAGTGATTCAACCTTGGCGGTGGTAGGACCAAGCGATGGATTTCACCTTCTGAGGCTAGCATGGGCTATCCTTAGAGGTTCATGGAAAGCGCTGCTGGGGCCCTCCGAAAAACGCCGCTCAATGCGGTGCATCGCGCGTCCGGCGCGAAGATGGTGGATTTCGGGGGATGGGACATGCCGGTGCAGTACACCGGAATCCTGGACGAACATGCGGTGGTGAGGAATCGTGTTGGTTTGTTCGACGTTTCGCACATGGGCGAGCTTGAAATTCGCGGCCCGCAGGCGCTGGAACTGGTTAACTGGGTTTCGTGCAACGACGCTTCCAAGCTCCAAGTTGGGCAGGCGCATTACAGCGGCTTGATTCTGGAGAACGGCGGATTCGTCGATGACATCCTTGTCCACAAATTTGCGGACGATCATTTTTTCCTCTGCGTGAACGCTTCGAATCAGGACAAAGATTTTGAACATGTTCAAAAACAGGGCTCCGATCGCGGATTCGATGCCACGGTAGAAAATATCGGCCCGACGCTTTCGCAGATCGCCGTCCAGGGTCCGCGCGCCGTCGAGACGCTGCAGAAATTGACGGCGACTCCGCTGGCGCCGATCGGCTACTACTGGTTCACGACCGGCGAAGTTTCCGGCGCGCCGGCGACCATCGCCCGCACTGGTTATACGGGGGAAGACGGCTTCGAGATTTATGTTCCCAACAGCGAAGCGCCCAGGCTTTGGAACGAACTGCTGACAGCCGGTGAGGAGTTCGGCGTGAAACCGGCCGGGCTGGGCGCGCGAAATACGCTGAGGCTGGAAGCGGCCATGGCGCTCTACGGTCATGAAATCACCGATGAATTGAATCCGCTGGAAGCCGGGCTGAGCTGGATCGTCAAGTTCAATAAAGGCGAGTTTCTTGGGAAACGGAAGCTCGAAGAGATCAAGGCGGCGGGGCTGAAGCGGAAGCTCTGTGGGTTCAAGATGACTGGCCGCGGAATCGGCCGCGACGGGTACGAAATACAGATTGACGGCAGTCCGGCGGGCTGGGTGACTTCCGGCGGGCCGGGACCAACAGTGAACCTCAACATCGGGCTCTGTTATCTTCCAATAGAGCAAGCGAAAACAGGCCAGCCGATTCAAGTGATGATTCGCAACCAGGCAGTCGATGCGGAAGTTATCGCAACCCCCTTCTACAAGCGAGCGAAATAATGTACCCGACGAACTACAAGTACACGAAAGAACATGAGTGGATCCTGGTTGAAGGGCATACCGGGACGATCGGCATAACGGACCATGCGCAGCAGGAGTTGGGCGACATCGTTTATGTCGATTTGCCAAAGCCGGGAACGGCGGTTGAGGTTGGCAAGGCGCTGGGATCGGTGGAGTCGGTGAAAGCCGTTTCCGATATTTATTCGCCGGTTACGGGCGAGATTCTGGAATCGAACACGGAACTGGCGGCGGCGCCGGAGAAGCTGAATGCCGATCCGCACGGCGAGGCGTGGCTGGTGAAGGTGAAATTAGCCAGCCTTGCGGAAGTGGACGGCTTGATGTCCGCCACCGATTACCAGGCGTATCTGGGCGAGTAGGCGTGTGGAAGCGGCAGGCGCTAATCGTCGTCGCCTTTGTATTGGCGCTGCGGTTGCCGTTCCTGACGCAAGCCATACAGGGTGACGATGTTTACTACCTGTTCGGCGCCCAACACGCGCAAATAGAGCCGCTCCATCCCAAGCACACTTCGTACGCTTTCCAGGGCGACGTGGTGTCGATGCAGGGGCATCCGCACCCGCCGTTCAACGTCTGGTACCTGGGCGCTATCCTGGCGGTTACGAAGGATGTTTATGAAATCCCGTTCCATGCCGCCTACATTCCGTTCTCGCTGATCGCGGCATTATCGGCACTGGCGATTGCGCGCCGGTTCACGGAAAAGGCGCTGTTGGCGACGCTGCTGTTTTGCGCGGTGCCGGCGTTTGCGGTTAATGGAACATCGCTCGAAAGCGACCTTCCGCTAGTGGCTTTTTGGCTGTTGGCAACCGCGCTGTATTTGGAGCAGCGGATGGCGCTGGCGTCGGTTGCGATGCTGCTCGCGGCGGCGTGCGGTTATCAGGCCATTGTTCTAGTGCCGATTCTCTTTCTGCTGACTCGCAAACCACATTGGGCGCTGGCCACGATTCCGTTGGCGCTGGGATCGTATGAGCTTTGGGAGAGGGCGACATCGGGCAGTATGCCGGCGCAGGTTCTAACGGGCTATTTCGGCACTTACGGGCTGCAGCGGCTGGAGAACAAGATTCGAAACGCCGGCGCGCTGATGGCTCACATGGGCTGGCTGGTGACACCGGTGGCGGCATTGCCTGCCTTTCGGCGCGAATGGCTGTGGGCTATCGGTCCGGCCGCGGCGGCCGCATGGTTCGATCCGAATCCATTGTGCTGGGGCTCGATTTTCGTTGGGGCGTTGATACTGGCGGGAGTGCGAAACCAGGGGTGGCTGGGCCAGTGGATCCTGGTGTTTTTCGCCGCAGCGATGGCAATCTTCTTCGCTGGCTCGGCGCGGTATCTGCTGCCGCTGGCGTTGCCGGTTTGCATCCTACTGGTAGAACATACGGGGTATTGGGCGGTGGGCGCCAATCTGGTGCTTGGCCTGTCGCTGGCCACAGTGAATTACCACCACTGGCAGGGTTATCGCGAACTGGCCAACGCTACGCCGCAGGACAAGCGCGTCTGGGTAAACGGGGAGATGGGTTTTCGCTTTTATCAGGAAGCACGCGGCGCGCTGCCGCTTCTTCGTGGACAGCCGGTACCGCCCGGCGATTTCGTTGTCACCAGCCGGTTGGCCGATTCCGTCGCATTCACGACCGGCGGGGGCGTCGCGGCGCCGGTCAACGAAACCGTCATCACTTCGCCCATTCCGCTTCGGTTGATCGGGCTTGGTTCCCGCTCCGGATACTCTTCGGCTGCCAAGGGACTTCGCCCATTCGACATTACCAATGCGCCGATCGACATTGTGCGAATAATATCGGTGCTCCCCCGCAAGCCCGTTCTGTCGTATCTGCAAATGGGTTCGACCGAGGCGACGTCGCACATCGTTTCCGGAGTCTATGAGTTGGAGAACAACCAGTGGCGATGGGCGGACGCGCGCGCGGTGATGCTGTTGAAACGGCCGCCCGAGCCGGCGCCAGTGGAAGTGAAAATCTATCTTCCCGATCAAGCGCCGGGCCGGCAGATTACCGTGGCGTTAGATGGCCAGACGGTGCTTTCCCAAACGCTACCGGCCGCAGGCTCCCACACGCTGCGGACGCCGACGTTTGCCGCCAAGGGTGACGACGTTCAACTGACGGTCACCATCGACAAAACCTTCCAGGCGCCGAATGACAATCGGCATTTGGGCATGATCCTGGCGGCCGCGGGCTTTATTTCGAAATAGACAATCGGCGGACGCGGTGGGCTTCGGAGTCACCGATGTACACGACGCCTTTCTTGTCAACGAAGACGCCGTGCGGGCGCGCCATGGCGCACTGGGCGGGCGTGGTCTCCGGGCCATCGCCGCGCTTCCCGTTACCGGCGGGCGTGCTGATCGTCCCGTCTTTCAAATCGATACGGCGAATGGCGTGGCTCTCGGTATCCGCAATATAAACGCCGCCGTCCTTCGACCAACTAATGCCCTTTGGCCCGTTTAGAAGCGCCTGTTTCGCGGGTCCGCCGTCGCCCGCCCAGCCCTTGGCGCCCGTGCCCGCAATGTGATGGAGCGTTTTGGTTTTCCAATCGATGCGGTAGATCATGTTGCCTTCGCGAAGGGCTAAATACAGGTTGCCTTTCGGATCGACATCGATTGCCCGCGGCCCGTTCAACGGCGTTCCACTGATAGCGGCGCCATCGGGCGTGGGCTTCTTTTCTCCGTTCCCGGCCCACGTATTAATCTCACCGGTCTTCAGGTCAACGCGCCGAATCCGGTGGTTGGCGATATCGCAAATCAGCAGCCCGCCATCGGGATCGAATTGAATGCTGTGGGGCTGGTTGAGCAACGCCTTCGAAGCCGGCCCGCCGTCCCCGGAGAACCCGGGCTTCCCGGTACCGGCTACCGTCGTAATGACTTTCGTTTTGGCGTCAACACGGCGCACGACGTTGTTCTTCATCTCGACGAAGAACATGTTTCCCGCCTTGTCAAAACGGACTTCGTACGGCTGATTGAGGCTCGCTTCCGTTGCCGGCCCGCCATCGCCGGAGTAGCCCATCTTAGCGTTGCCGGCTACCGTGGTTAGTTGCTTCGTACGCAGGTCCAGACGGCGTACCACGTGATTGTCGATGTCGCAGATGTAGAGCGCGCCATCCGGCCCGATGGCCAGGCCGTAGGGATTGTTTAACTGCTCGGCGGAATAACCGGGCTTGCCGTTGCCGGCGATAGTTTCAATCTTCCACTCCGCCGCGGCGGCGGCGAAGCATAACAAGAACGAGAGTGCTCGGAGGAACATAGTCGGAAGCAGTCTAACACGCCCCACTTTACTCGAGCGAAGGGGGCGGAGGCGGTGGCGGCGGCGGGACCACCCAATGCTGCAGCCATCGGCGCCAAGGGGGAGCGGGTTGGGCGAATCCTTCGGCGAGCCAGAGGTCGTAGGCGATTCGGCCGACCTGTACCAGGATTCGCGTGCCGTCGGGGTGGACGTTGAAGTGATTGACCATCTCCCCCGGCTTCGTTTGCAGCGTGACGCTTCGCAGCTTGCGGCCTGTCGCAACGTCCCACGTAACAAGCGTGCGGGAGTCGAACTCCAGTTGATACAGGACGCGGCCGCCCTCGCCAAATTGAACGCGCCCGTTGGGCAAAGGACCTGGAATCAGAATACGGTCCTCTTTCCCGGCCGGCGTCATGAGATTCAAGCCCTTCTCGTTCGGATAGGAGATCCAGCGACCGTCCGGGGAGCAAGCCACCTGGAAGCCACGAACCTCGCGGACGGTCTCCGGTTCGCCACCCAATGTCGACACCTTCATCAACCGTCCGGGCTGAGTGAACCAGATGGTTTCGCCGTCCTTCGACCAGCAGATATCGGCCACCGGGACGCGCACCTTTGTTACGGTGACGTGCTGCCCACCCGCGGCAGCAATCGTTTGCAACTCCTGCGGAACCCAATAGGCGATTCGTTTGCCGTCCGGCGAATAGGCCGGAGCCGATGGGCCATTCGGCGCCTCCGGAGCCTCGCGCAACAGGAGCGGCGAATTGCCGTCGACACCGCGAGTCCAAAGGGATGGGTGCCGGCCCGCGAGGCTGACATAGGCGTAGCGATTCTCGGTAGGCGAGTAAGAAGAGTAAAGTTCACGGCTCGTGGTTGACACCATCGGGCGGATTACTTTGCCATCCATGCCGTATTCGATTGCGTCCCAATCGGCCAATCCGGTGGAATAGACCAAACGCTGGCCGTTCGGGCTTACGGAGGCGGCCGAGAGTTGGGTTTCTCCACGCAAGAGCAGGCGCTGTGCCATGCTCTCCGTATCGATCAAATAGATCGCCTGAAAGCCTTCGCGCTCAGAGGAGATGACGGCATGGCGGCTATCCGGGAACCAGGCGAAGGAGTTGCCCTTGGCGGCCTGTACGCGGCGCGCCTCGCCGCGAGGATAGGGCGCAATCCACAGGTCGTGCGTGAACGTGTGAATCGCAAGCTTTTGGCCATCCGGAGAAAAGCCCGCGAGCGTGTCAACGCGCTGCGGCAACTTGACGTCTGAAACGGGCTTCGGCTCTTCGCCTAATGGTGAACTCACGAAGAGCTGAGACGGACCGTCCGGATTGGGCCGAAAGAAGAGCAGCCCTTTACCATCGGGCAAGAACTGGGGGGTGCCGATACCGGCGTCGTCGAGCAGCTTTCGGGCAGCGCCGCCAGCAGCGCTAACGCACCAGAACTCCCGGCCAGCCTTCTTGTAGCAGACGCGATTTCCGTCCGGGCTCCAAATCGGCCGTCCGTTAATAGCACCTTCGGCAAGCTGGACGGCATTGGGATTATTGATTGCACGAATCCAGATCTGATTGCCGGCTTTCCAGTAGGCGATGGATTCTCCGTCCGGCGAGAAGGCCGGCGATGTTTCGGTTTCAGGTTCGGTGGCGAATGGAATCAAGTCGACCGGATCGACCTCGTTTCCGCCCCTAGAGAGGGGCAACAACGCGAGCGCGCCCAAAATGAAACTGCCCAATGCAACCGCCGGCCATGGCACGCGAGCACGAGGTGCGGCGACGGTAGAGGCTTGTGCGGAAAGGTCCGTCAAATGCTCCCGCATGTGACGGAGATCCTGGTGGAGGTCCGCAGTCGAAGCGTATCGCTGGGCAGGTTCCTTTTCCAGGCACCGTTCCACCACCCATTTCAAGGGAACGGGCACGGAAGAGGGCAATGCCGGAGCGTCCTCGGCAATAATCGCCGACATCGTCTGCGGCGTGCTGTCGCGTTTGAACGGCTGCGTCCCCGTCAACATCTCGTACAGGATGATGCCGAAGCTGAACTGGTCGGAGCGCGAATCAACGGCAATTCCCCGCGCCTGCTCGGGGCTCATGTAATTGGCGGTTCCCAGAACGGTGCCGGGTTCACTGAAGAACGATTCCGTGGAGTTGTCCGCTCGCCCGTCGTAGCGCAGTCCGGCACGCTTGGCCAAACCGAAGTCGAGGATCCGGGCGCGGCCATCGGCTCCCACCATGATGTTCTCCGGCTTCAGATCCCGGTGGGTAATACCGGCCTGATGCGCCGCTGCCATGCCGGCGGCAATTTGGGAAGCGAGTTCGAGCGCGCGGCGTAACGGAACCGGTCCCCGGCCCAGCAGGACGCGCAGCGTCTCACCGTCCACCAGTTCTCCGACGATGTAAGAGGAATCGCCGGCGGTTCCGACATCGAAGACCGCGACGATGTTGGGATGCTGCAACGCGCTGGCGGCGCGGGCCTCCTGTTCGAAGCGCAGACGGAGGTCGCCTCCGGAACCATCCGGCAAAATCTTTACGGCGACGGTGCGCCCCAGGCGCTGATCCATCGCTTTCCATACCTGTCCCATGCCGCCCGCACCAATGGGCGACACGAGCTTGTACGGACCTAATAGATCACCGACGGCGGGCACTCTGTTTATGCTACAGCAAGCCCCAATATTTCCTTAGCCACTGCCGCCACCTCGGCTGGAGCGGCGAAAGGCATCCAGCGAACGCGCGCGCCGGCGGGACACCAGATGGCGGGATCGGTGGGACCGAACAGCGCGAGCGTTGGCGCACCGACCGCAGCGGCAAGATGGGTAATTCCACTGTCGTTGCCGATATAGAGGCTCGCGCCCGACAGCCAGCGAGCCAGATCGGCCAGATTGCCAAACCGGGTGGCGCCGTCCAGCGACTCCTCGGGTCCGCAGGTCCACACCACCGGCCCGAGTATTTCCGCGAGTTCGCGGAATTGCTGGAGCGGCCAGTTCTTCTTGGCGCTGCCGGAAAACGGGTGGAGGACGATCGACCCATGGCGTGGTCCGGTCAGGCCGATTCGCGGTACGCCGGAGGGCGGTGCGGAAGGCAGCGCCGGATGGAAGGTGACCGGCAGATGGGCAAGCGCCTCACGGAACTCCTCCCGTTGCGTGCCGTACCAGGAATTTATGCGGTCGAAGGTTGTCAGGGCGGGCGGGATCGGCATTCCCGGCAGCCCAGCTAGATCGAGGCCGGTGTCCGCAATAGCGCGGACACGATCGGCGAACAGGACCAGCGGAACGACAGGCCGCGAAATCCAGACCTCGGTGTACTCGCTGCGCAACGCTTCCAGTTCGGGAAAATGGCGAATGCAATCGCCGATGGCGCCGGGCCGGATGAGCAGCGTTCGCACGGGCTACCGGAAGTCGGCGGGGATCTTGATATCGATCGTCTTCGGCGGCAGGCAAGAGTTGTGGTTGCACGCCTGGTAGCGCAGCTTACCCGTGAGGACGATGAAACCGGCTGCTTTCGGTTTGACGGTAGAAGTGATGGCGAAGTCGCCGGTGAAGACGCTGAGCGGTTTCTCGGCAAACTGGTACTTCTCTTTGGTGGGCTTGGGAAATGCGACGGCCACGGTTTCCACGGTGGCTGCATCCCAGGTAAGCCGCAGCGGAATGAGGTACGGATCTTCCGGCTTGTTCGAATTCAGATGGTAACCGCCCTGGAGTTGCAGGGCAGTTTTGATCTGCAAGTTTTCTCCGCGCTTACCTGCGAGCGAGGCCACCGGAACGACTTTCAGAACATCATTTTGCGCCGCCAACACCAGGGGGAACAGGCAGGATAGAAGCGGTGCTAGTGCCGCCATTGCCGAGAAGTTGCACGATGTCATCTTGATAAACTTTCTTGCTCACCAGACCGACGTGTACTGCCGCGGTACGGCCCTCGCGGTCGATCAGGAAGGATGTGGGAAGGGACTCCACGCCGCCGTACATCTGCGCGGTCATGTCGTCGCCGATTACCATCCGATAATTCACTTTGTGCTGCGTCACGTAGGGTTTGACAACGGACCAGCCCTCTTCATCCATAGCCACGCCGAGCACCGCGAAACCCTTGTCCCGGTGGTTCTGTTCAAATTCAATAAACCACGGAATCTCGATTTTGCAAGGCCCGCACCACGTAGCCCAGAAGTTCAGCAATACTACTTTGCCCTTGTAGTCGGAGAGCTTCACGACTTTGCCGTCGGCATCTTTCAACGAAAACTCGGGGGCCGGTTTACGAGTGGTCTCCGCCTTCACGGCAGCGCGGGCCGCATCCTGCGCGGGTGCGCATCCGTACATCCAGATGGCGGCAAACAGGGCGGCGAGTGGGGCGAGGCGCAAGCGAAACTCCTTCTCTCTCAGTATATCGATTGCTTAGGAGCCGCTTTGGTTGCACGAAGGTTCGGGCGTTACAGCTCCACACCCAGCTCGGCCCAGGTTACGACGCGCTGTTTCACCATTGCTTCATGGCCCAGGATTGCGGTTAAGGCGGCGGTAGCTCCCACGGTGATATCGGCCGGATTCTTGCCGCTGCCGGTAATTAGCGTGTAGAAGGCCTTCGTATGGGCATGCTGGGGCTCTTCCACTTTTTCGGCCAAAACAACCGGGTCGCCCTGCCCGGATAACGGATAGAAGGTGGCCGCGTACATCAGATCCACAGCGCCCTTTTCGCCGAAGATATGAACCGTCTGGCCGCCGCCCGGCATGCCGCGGGGGTGGAAAACGTTGAGCGAATATGTCATTTTGACGCCGTTGGCGTACTCATAGACGATGTTGCCGTTGTCGAAAATCGTGCGTCCTGGCGGGTCGTTCTTGTAACGCGCGATGCCGCCGGTACCGCTGGCTCGCGTGGGATGGGAGTTGATGGCCCAGTTGCACAAATCGAGATTGTGCACCGACATTTCGATGAGATAACCGCCGGATTTGTTGACGTCGAAGTACCAGTCGGCGGAAGTGCCTTCATGAGAGATGTCGGCGTTACCGGTGCGGGTTGCCTTCACCAGATAGATGTCACCAACGGCGCCTTCGTGGATCTTCCCGACGGCCGCTCCCAATTGCACCATTGAACGCAACTGCTGGCCGGAGACGAATACTTTCTTGCTCTTCTTAGCGGCGCGAACGACGGCGCGGACTTGCTGCGCCGTGATGCCAAGCGGCTTCTCACAGTAGACGTTCTTGCCGGCCTCCAGCGCCGCAACCGCCATCTCACTGTGGAGATGCGGCGGAGTGCCGATGAATACGGCGTCGATATCCTTCCGCTCAATGACCTTCCGCCACTCGGTGGTGGTGACGGGACTGTCCTTGGACGCCGTGGAGGCGGCCTTGTCCAGGCGGCCCGGGTTCAGATCGCAGACGGCGGCCATGCGAGCATTCGGCTGGGCCAGAATGCTGTTCAGCAGATAGGTCCCCCTATTGCCGACTCCAATGATTCCGGTGTTCACGCGGTCACCGGGGGGCTGGGCAAAGGCAGCCTGTGCGGCAGTGGCGGACGTCACAAAGAAGTTGCGTCGGTTCATGGTCCTTCCAGCATAAACCGGTCTAACGGGCATTTGGCATCAGGCAAGCACTTGCGAAACCACTTTTCCATGAACATCCGTCAACCGGTAATGCCGTCCCTGGAATTTAAACGTCAGCCGCGTGTGATCCACTCCCAGCAAGTGCAACATCGTGGCATTCAGGTCGTGGACCTCCATCGGATCCTTTACGATGTTGTAGCTGAAGTCGTCCGTCTCTCCGTGTGTATAACCCGGCTTGAAGCCGCCGCCCGCGGCAAACATCGTGAAGCAGCGCGGATGGTGGTCCCGGCCGTAGTTGGTTTCCGACAGTTCACCCTGCGAGTACACCGTGCGCCCGAATTCCCCGCCCCAAATGACGATGGTGTCGTTCAGCAGCCCGCGCTGCTTGAGGTCCGTAATCAGCGCCGCAGTCGCCTGGTCGGTGTCCTCCGTTTGCCATTGGATCTGCTTTGGAAGCGAACCGTGCTGGTCCCAACCGCGGTGGAAAAGTTGAATGAACCGGACTCCGCGCTCGGCCAGCCGGCGCGCCAGAATGCAGTTTGCCGCATATGACCCAGGCTTTCGCGAATCCGGTCCGTACATGGAAAAGGTCGATTCCGGTTCCTTCGAAAGATCCGCCAACTCGGGTACCGAGGTTTGCATTCGAAAGGCCATCTCGTATTGTGAAATCCGAGTAGCGATTTCAGGGTCCTGATACTCGTCAAGCCGCATTTGATTCAACTGGCCCAAATCATCCAGGAATCGCCGCCGCGCACCCGCCGAGTAGCCGTCGGGATTCGACAGATACAGCACCGGATCTTTTCCCGAACGGAACTTCACGCCCTGAAACTTCGTCGGCAAAAATCCGCTGCCCCACATGCGGTCCGCCAGTGCCTGGGAGTTTCCGCGCCCCTGGGAAATCATCACCACGAAGGATGGCAAATCCTGATTCTCGCTGCCCAGCCCATACGAAAGCCACGACCCGATTGACGGACGCCCGGCGATTTGAAATCCCGTCTGGAAGAACGTCACGGCCGGATCGTGATTAATCGCTTCGGTGTGCATCGATTTCATGATGCAGAGTTCGTCGGCGATCTTCGCTGTGTGCGGCAGCAGGTCGCTCATCCATGCCCCGCTCTTTCCGCGCTGCCCAAAGGGGAAGATCGTCGGCGCTGTAGGGAATGAGGCCTGGTAGGCAGTCATGCCCGTCAATCGCTGGCCCTGGCGCACCGAGTCCGGCAGTTCCTTACCCCGTACCTTCGCCAAATTCGGCTTCCAGTCGAACAGATCCAATTGCGATGGGCCACCGTGCTGGAACAGGAAGATAACGCGCTTGGCCTTCGCCGCGTGGTGCGGCAGCCCCGCCATCTCCGCGCCGGAAAGCAGCGACCCTAACGCCGTTGTATGCAGAAATCCCCGTCGCGTCAACATCGCATTACTCCTTCGTAATCGCCTCATCGGTATTGAGCAGCAGACTCGCCACCGCGGCATAACCCGCCAATTCGTTCCGGTCCAGTTCTTTCGCCGACGGCGTGTCGCCGTACGAGAGGTACTCGTCTCGCTCGGCGGTGTGCGATGCGAAGTAGTCGCTGTGATAAGCCAGAGAACCGCGCAAAACGCCGAGTTCCTTCTCTGTCGGCGTACGTCCCGCTACTATGCGGAAACCATGCCGCAGCCGGTCGTCCTTTGCTGCGCCGCCTTCCAGAATCATCCGTTGCCCAATGAAACGTGCCGCTTCCAAGAACGTCACATCGTTCATCAAATTCAACGCCTGCAGCGGCGTATTCGTGCGGTTCTCTCGCACCATGCACGCCTCGCGCTGCGAAGCGTCGAAGTTCATCATCATGGGCGGCGCCGACGTCCGTTTCCAGAAGGTGTACAGGCTGCGGCGGTAAAGGTCCGGCCCCTTGGCCTGCACATATTCGAAGTCCTGCATGATGACGTCTTTCCACAACCCGTCGGGCTGATAAGGCTTGACCGACGGCCCGCCGAGCTTTTCATGGAGCAGTCCAGCCTCATACAGCGCCGCGTCGCGCACCATCTCCGCCGACATTCGGATTCGCGGACCGCGGGCCAACAGCCGGTTGTCCGGATCCTTCGCAACTAGAGCGGGGGTAGCCTTCGAACTCTGCCGGTAGGTTTCGCTCATCATGATTTTCTTCAACAGCGCCTTCACGTCCCAGCCGCTCTCGACGAAATCCACCGCCAGCCAGTCCAGCAACTCTGGATGGGATGGCCATTCTCCCTGCTGACCGAAATCCTCGGCGGTTTTCACCAGCCCGGTCCCGAAAAGGGACTGCCAGAACCGATTGACCGTCACGCGCGCGGTCAACGGATTGCGCTTGTCGACCAGCCATTGCGCGAAGCCCAGCCGGTTATTCGGCGCCCCTGCGGGCAGCGGCGGCAGAGCGGCCGGCAGACCAGGCTCCACTTCCGCCCCTGGTTTGTCGTACTGGCCACGCTCGAGCAATTGTGTCTTCTTCCGCACCGGCGATTCCGCCATTACCATCACCGATGGGAATGTCCGCTCAAAGCGCTCCTTCTCGATCCGCAATTGCTGAATGTTCTTCCAGATCTCCTGCGTTTCGAGGAACGCCAGCCGCAATTGCCGCTCTTCCAGTTCCGTCCTCGACGACTTGGCGGCCAACTCCGCCAACGGCCGGCCGGCCGCCATTGTCGCAATCTCTTCGGCTCCTAACTCGCGTCCATAAACCCGGACTTCATCGAGCAATCCGCGAAATCGCTTGTCTTTCCCGGACCCTCCGCCCACCGTCAACGTGGCATCAAATTTACTCGCCGCATTTGTGAACGGCCGGTAGAGCGTGTCCGAGACAATTTTCGTCTTCGCGAGCTTCCCATCAATGTAGATCAGTGCATTCTCCGCCATGCGCGTTCCCGCATACGCCACCGCCACGTGATGCCAGCCATCACCGATCGGCGCCTCCGTCTCGACCTTCAACGCATCGCTATCCCACTGGCTAACGATATGAAAATCCACTTTTCCGTCGGTTATGTGCAAGCCAATGCCCTTGGACTTATAACCGTCATTTAACTTTCGGGCGGCGATTGTGCCGCTCCCGTTCACCCAGGCCGTAATTGAGTACCGGTCTTCGATATCGAAACGCCCGCTCTTCGGCGGCCCAGCGACGACCACGGTCCCATCAAACGGCTTAGCGCCGCCAAGCCGGCCCGCAGCGCCTCCATCATCGAAGGAAAACGACGCATCGCGCTCTCCGTACGGCGCCCATACAGCCGACGCGGGTAACGACTTCTCCCAATCCGTTCGCGGCAATTCCTTGGCAGCCAGCACCTTTTCCAGCGACGCAATTTTCGCATCCATCGCCGCCACTTTCGCACTCTGCTCCGCGGTAGGAGCAGCCATCACGGGCGGCGAATTCCCGTATTTCATCGCCCGGCCGCGCTCTGGCAGGTTATTAAAGTACGCGAATGTCTGGTAGAACTCTTTCTGCGTTATCGGATCGTACTTGTGGTTGTGGCACCGCGCGCAGCCCATCGTCAGCCCTAAGAACACGGCTGATGTTGTCTCCACGCGATCCACGACATATTCAACCGCGTACTCTTCGGCGACAATCCCGTCTTCGGTATTCCCGCGGTGGTTCCGGTTAAACGCAGTCGCCAATTTCTGTTCAAAAGTCGCATTCGGCAACATGTCGCCGGCAATCTGTTCCAGCACGAATTTGTCGAACGGCTTGTTTTTGTTGAAACTCTCAATCACGTAATCGCGCCAACGCCACATCACGCGCTCGCCGTCATACTGATACCCGTTGGTATCGGCGTACCGCGCCGCGTCCAGCCAGCGCGCCGCCATACGCTCACCGAACCGCGGTGACGCCAAGAGCTTATCCAACAGCTTTTCGTACGACTCGGACTTCAGCTCCTCCACTGTCGGCGGCAAGCCGGTCAAGTCAAGCGTCGCGCGGCGAATCAGGGTCTCCCGGGATGCCATCGGCGACGGCGTCAAACCCGCCTTTGTCAGCCTCTCGCGAACAATCGAATCGATCGTCCCCGACTTCTTCACCGGCGGCAGAAAGGACCAATGCCCTTCCCACTTCGCACCCTGTCCAATCCACGCGCGTAGCGTCTCAATCTCGGCGCCCGTCAACGTAATACCCGAAGCAACGGGCGGCATGCGCATCGCGGGCATCGTCGCCGTAATCCGCTTGATCACTTTGCTTGCTGCCGCATCACCCGGTACAATTGCCCGTTTCGCGGCTTCTTCGCTATCCAGGCGCAGCGCAATGCCCTTCGCCTTCGCATCCGGTCCGTGGCAGGCAAAGCACTTATCGGACAAAATCGGCCGCACATCCCGATTGAATTGAACGTCGTCCGCAATTACCAACCCGGCAAAAGCGAAGAAAAGTAAATGCCACATCGTTTGCCTCAATTCTACATGGAGAATTTTCCGCCCCGCAGGCCACTACCTTTACGGAATGAAACTCGCGTTGTTCCTTCTTGCGCTCGCCATCGCCGTTGCCCAACCGCACACACGCCCACCCGCAGTCCCTGCGCCCCACAAACGGAACACCGCTCCTGCCACCAAGGTCTCCGACGCCGAGATTCAATCTCGCATTCAAGCCAAACTTGCCAAATCCAAAATCGGCAAGAACGGCTTCAAGTTTACGACCGTGGGCGGCGTGACGACCATCGAAGGCAAGGCAAACGTGATCCAGCACAAGGGCGCCGCCACACGCATGGCCAAGACAGCCGGCGCACGAGCCGTCGTCAACAAAATCGAGGTTTCCGAAGCGGCAAAAAATGCGGCTCGCGAAAAACTCGACACCGGCCGCCGCCGCGCACAGGTCAAACGCGGCGACGTTCGCACGGAGCCTCGCTAGCTACGAATCCCGAGTCCCAGCATCTTCCGCGCGTAAGCGATCGAGCGCTCCATGTGGTCCCGCTGCTGGAACTGAATCGCCGGCAGGAAATGAGGCGGAATCGGCACGTTGTAGAGATCTTCGATCACCACATGCCCCTCGTACGGCCGTCCCTTCTTCGCTAGCGCCAGGAACCGCGCAAAGTCGGCGCCGCGAACCTCGCCGTATCCGGCCCAGTATTCGGCGTCGTAAATCGGATGCACGTACGGCGGCCGGCCTGTGATGGGCTTAATGTAGATGTGAACGTTGTTGCAGACCTCCCGCACCTTACGCACGATCGCGGGAAAGTCGATGGTTCCTTCCCCCAGCGGCACCCACTGTACGGCGATTCCCTTCGGATGTTCGTAGACCACAGAATCCCGAAGGTGCACAGTCAAGGCATATTTGCCCAGAACCTCGACGGTCTGCATCGGGTCTTCCATGACGAAGACCGGATTTCCTGTATCCAAATACGTACCGACAAACTCGGGACCGGCGCCTTCAACCACTTGGCGATGTTCCCGCGCCTGCAAATCCTTGTGGACTTCGATCGCCACCTTCACCCCGGAATCCATCGCTTGCGTCCGAACCATACGTAGCATCTTCACCGCCGTCTCCACATGCTGCTCAATCGTGCCCGGCGGCAGGCTCGCGCGGTCGGAAGCCAACAAGGACCGCACCAGCGGCGATCCCATTCCCGCCGCCCGTTCGATATTCCTTCGCAGCAGCGCGATCTTCGCGTCCATCTCCCCGGCGTTCCGCGGAAGGAGCGAACTCCCGCCGGTCTCCAAGTGCAGCCCCAACTCTTTCGCCCGCTCCCGCACCCACTTCCAGTGCGCTGGATCGTCCTTCTTCGGATCCAGGGAATCCTGCAGGAAAATCGCGTCCAGCCGCTGCGAAGCACAGTAATCCAGCAACTGCGCATCGTTCCATCGCAGGGCGCGCAGGCAGTATGTGTTAAGCCCGATTGGGATCGGCCCCGGCATTCCCGCATTCGCCGCGCCCACGCCTAAAACTCCGCTCAGAAAAGTTCGCCGGTCCATGACGATTCTGAGCCTAACACGCGCTGCGCCAGTGATACCATCATGGGCATGGCGTTTCGGGCTGTAACTTTCTTAACTTTCCTACTTCTTCCCCTCTTCGCTCAGGATCTAAAAATCAATATCGGGCCCGTTGCGGGCTCCGTTATTCAACGTGACAACGAAGGCCGTGCCGATCTGAAACTAGCCGGCACTGCGCCGCGCGCTTCCCTGAATAAGTTCGTCGAAGCCCGCGTGACGAACGAGAAAGGGGACCCGCTGGCCGGCCTGGATTGGAAGGCCCTTGAACGGGTGAAAAACAACGCGTGGTCGGGCCTGGTTAAAGGCGTACCGCAAGGCGGACCTTACTCGGTGGAAGTGCGGGTTGCCGGATCCACTTCGGTGGACGCCGTGAAAGACTTCTACATCGGCGATCTTTGGCTTCTCGCCGGGCAATCTAATATGGAAGGCGTTGGGGTACTTGCCGACGTCGAGCCGTCCGATCCTCGCATCCGGTCCTTCGATCTTACGGATCATTGGGTGCTGGCGACAGAGCCGCTCCATCAGCTCCCGAACGCCGTCGACCGCGTTCACTGGCGCAAAGACAAGGAGGGCAATCAAAAGAAGCTCGAAGGCCAGGAATTGGAACAGTACGTCGCCAACCGCAAGAAGGGCGCCGGTCTCGGGCTGCCCTTCGCCAAAGCCATGTTGCAGCGGACCGGAGTTCCGATCGGACTCGTGCCCTGCGCCCATGGCGGTACCTCCATGGACCAATGGAGTCCCGCGTTGAAGGATAAGCAGGGCGACTCGCTTTACGGATCCACCTATCGCCGGTTCTTCGCCACAGGCGGCCGCATCCGCGGTGTTCTCTGGTACCAGGGCGAATCCGACGCGAATCCAAAGGTGGTGGCCGCGTTCCCTGAGAAGTTCGAGAAACTGATCGCCAGCATACGCCAGGACTTCCTCCAGCCCGACTTGCCGTTCTACTACGTGCAAATCGGACGCCATGTCAGCTTCACGAATCAAGCCGAGTGGAACGCCGTCCAGGAAGCCCAACGGAAGCTCGAATCAAAGATCCCGAAAGTCGGCATGGTGCCGGCCGTCGATCTCGGACTCGACGATCCCATCCACATCAGCACCGCCGACCATAAACGTCTCGCCCAACGGCTCGCCAATCAGATTTCGCATGACATGCACCCGGAGCTGGAGAAGTTCCGCCCCTATAAGCGCGGTCCCCGTCCGGTCAACGCGAAGCTCGAAGGCGATGTTGTTCGCATCCTTTTCGCCGAAGTGAACGGAAAGCTCGTCACCGTAGGCAGACTGGGCGGTTTCTCGCTTCACGACGACAAGGGCGCCCCAATAGCCGCCATCTACCGAGCGCAAATCGATCCGCGGGATGGCAACTCCGTCATCCTCACCATCGCTGGAAAGCTTCCGGATGGCGCCACCGTGCATTACGCCGCCGGCCGCGACCCTTACGCCAACCTCAATGACGAACTCGACATGGGCGCCCCTGCCTTCGGTCCTATCCCGATCGAACGGTAAGCCCATCCGCCTGATTTGGGCGGACAATCTCCATGACGGCGCGCGCCCGGTCCTCGCCGGCGCGGCGATTCGGCGGCGGGAAATTCATCTCGACATCAGCCTTCGGCACAACGCCTCCGAGCGCTCCCGGATTCTGACCCATGAACTCTTCCACTTCGTCTGGGTCCGTCTGGGAAATCCACGCCGTGCCGGCTGGAAGCGGCTGTTGCACCAGGAACTCGACGCCCGCGCCAAGGGAGAACTCGGCTGGTCAAGCCAGTGGCGCAAGGACCAGCTCCCCAAGCGATTCGATGAGTACGCCTGCGAATCCTTCTGCGACAGCGCCGCCGCTCTGTTATCTTCCTGCCGGAATCACGAAGAGTACACGCTCGCTCCCCGCTGGCGCGCCCGCCGGGCCGGTTGGTTTCGAGCGAACCTGCCCATGAACTTTTAACTTGCCGGCTATATCGATCACCGATATACCGATCTGTGCGGCCGTCTTCCGCTGAGAATAAAGGGAAATGGTAGATTTCGGTTGGGGGTGGGTCGTCGCCGCGGTGGCGGGCGGACGGGAGGGAGTTGTACTATTTTGCTCCGACCGGATCGTTGAGGGCGGTGGAGGTTTCAGCGGGCGAATCTTTCGTCCATGGTCAGCCGCGGGTGCTTCCCGTGATGAGCGACTCACGGGGCGCGGGCGTGTCGGCGGATTTCGATGTGTCGGGGGATGCGAAGCGGTTCCTGGTGAACCGGTATGTTGACGACGACAAGAGCGCGCCGATTACGGTGACGATGAATTGGCAGGGGTTGATTGCGGGGAAGTAGAGGGAGTCGGAGTTAAGATATCCGTATGTCTGTTCGGCACACTCCGTGGATTTCGCCGGAGGAGTTTCTGGACCAGGAGGCTGTCTCCGAGACGAAGGATATGTATTATGCGGGCCTGGTGACGGCGATGGCGGGGGGTCGCTAGGGCATTGGACAATTATCGGCAACTTGGTTGCGGCACTTCACAACAGGTTGAGAGGGCGCGGTTGCAGGGTTGGCGGCAGCGATCTGTTGTTCTGCACGGGGTCCGGAGCTGTGGCGGAAGAATGTGGTGACGAATCCTGTGTTTGTCGCGGAAGTTTGTTCGCCGTCGACGGAGAACTTGGACCGTCGCGAAAAGGTGCGGGAGTATCGGGCGACGCCGTCGCTACGGCAGTTCGTATTGATTTCGCAGGATGAGCCGTGGGTGGAGATTCACACGCGGGATGAGGCCGGGCGTTGGGTGGTTATCGACGTAACGGGGTTGGACGCGGAGTGCGCGTTTACAGGGATTGACTGCACCGTACCGATGGCGACAATTTATGAGGGCGGGCTGGAGAGTTAGTTTTCGATGGATTCTCCTGTCCCGATCACGAAGATTACACGCTAGAGCATTTTCACAGTAATCAGACGCCATAGCCGCAGTGACGAAAACAGGCTCGCATGTTTTCGGGGGTGACGGTGGGAAGAGCATCGTCGAGGCATTGCTGAAGGACGTCTACCGACCTGGCCT